>MKWU01002492.1_pt1 | contig 27431 bp, 22 predicted proteins | sample 809101 | NCBI WGS metagenome assembly MKWU01 (sample SAMN05860141, study PRJNA318959) | sponge metagenome | host: Aplysina aerophoba | place: Slovenia: Piran, Adriatic Sea, Gulf of Piran | collected 2013-05-07 | reverse complement strand
GGATTCTGCGGCGCCTCCCTAGCTTCGGCCATGTCCGCAGTCTACCAGCGTAACTATCTCGTTTGCTGAGGTTTAGCACAGTACACCCGAGCCGCCTGGGACCCTCCCCTCCGGTCCCCAAGCAGGCCGGACGTCGTCAGTCATCCCTCGACGACGCCGCTGCGGCGGTGCGCCCCGATCGAGTCCGCCGTGAGCCGCGTTCGCTGGAGGAAGGCGGTTCCTGAAACAACCGTCCGGAGTCCGATCGGTCGACCGTCGGTTGCACCCCTCGACGACGTCCAGCCGGCGCCCGGGGGCTCAGGGGGGTCAACCTCCAGGTGCCTCGGAGCGAGCGACGCCCCGGACATCACAGAAACCGACAACGAACCGGAGCGAGCGGAGTGGAGTGAGCGCCAACCCCTTCACAATCCGACCAAGCGCTCACGCCACCTGGAGGTTGACCCCCCTGAGCCCCCAGCCGGCGGGTGCGCTGCACAGACCGGTGCACCGCACCGGCGGGTGCGCCGCACCGCCGCTCCGGTCAGGAAAGGTCGACCAGGTCGACCGCGATCACCTCGTCCACGGCCAGCAGGGCCCGCAGGCAGGCGTCGTCCGGGACCTGGTCGAGCCGCAGCACGGCGAGCGCGTCGCCGCCCGGTTCCCGTGACAGGTGGATGTCGGCGATGTTGATGCCGGCGTCGCCGAGCAGGGTGCCCAGCCGGCCGACGAAGCCCGGCACGTCGCGGTTGCGCAGAAACAGCAGCCGGCCACGGGGCTGGAACTCGAGCTGGAAGCCAGCGAAGGAGACGACCCGCAGGTCGCCGTGGATCTCGCCGTGCCGGTAGGTCGTGCCCGAGGCCTCGGCTACGCCGTCGGCCACCCACGCTCCGGCTAGAGGCTCGGCGCCGACCGCCCGCACTCGCACCAAATGGGCGTAGGAGGCCTGGTCGCTGTGGGTGGCCTGCACGAGTTCGACCCGGCGGTCGGCGGCCGTGCGCTCGGCATTGACGTAGTTCACTCCCTCGCCACACGACGGAATCAGGGCGCCCTTGAGCGCCGCCACGGCGACCGATCTCTGCAGTTCCTCGTCGACGCCCCACAGATCGACCTGGACCCGGCGCAGGCTGCCGCCGAGCGCGACCGCAGCCAGCCGGCCAAGCTGCTCGCCCAACCGCAGGAAGGGTTCTCCGCGGGAACCCGAGGAACGGAACGGCAGGTTCACCGCGGACACCGCGAGCGAACCGCGGAGCGCGGCGAGCACCATCCGTGCCGTTTCCGTGGCGATCCGGTCCTGTGCCTCCGTCGTCTGGGCGCCGATGTGGGGCGTGGCGACGACCTTCGAGTGGGCAGCCAGCCGATAGTCCGTCGGCGGCTCCACCGGGAACACGTCCAGACCCGCGCCGGCAAGCTTGCCTGACTCGAGGGCCGCAAGCAGAGCCTCCGCGTCGACCACGCCGCCCCGCCCGACATTGATCACGGCCGCGCCGTCCTTCATCAGGGCGATGCGCGACTCGTCGAGCATGTTCCTGGTCTGGTCGGTCAGCGGGGTGTGGAAGGTGATGAAGTCGGACCGCGCGAGCAGATCCTCCAAGGCCACCGGCTCGACATCGAGCCGCTGCGCAACCTCCGCCTGCAGGAAGGGGTCGAAGGCGAGGACGTCCATTTCGAAGGCCCTCGCCCGGGTGGCTACCCGCTGACCGATCTGACCGAAACCGATCACGCCGAGCGCCTTGCCCTGCAGCTCGCTGCCCACGTGGCTCTTGCGCTCCCAGCGCTCCGCCTTGAGCGACGCGTCGGCCGATGGAATTCGCCGCGCCAGGGCCAGCAGAAGGGCAAACGTGTGCTCGGTGGCCGAAAGCGAGTTCGCGGTCGGCGCATTGATCACCAGCACGCCCCGCTGCGTGGCGGCCGCAAGGTCGATGTTGTCGACACCGACTCCGGCGCGCCCCACTACCTTCAGACGGTCGCCGCCCTCCAGGACCTCGCGGGTGATCTCCGTGCCGCTTCGCACGATGACCGCGTCGTAGTCCGCGATCAGTTCGGGTAGCCGCGGTCGGTCTTCGTCTCGAAGCTGGTCTACTTCCGCGCTCTCGCGCAACAGTTCGACGCCTGCCGGCGCGAGAGAATCGGCAATCAGGATCCGCGGCATCGGCTCACCTCGGTTCAGGCTCGGGTCGGCTGGAACGGTTGGAACGCGGCCGGACCCGGAGCGTCCCGCCGCCGGCGGATTGTGGCAGTGCTTCAGGAGTACAGCAAGACCGAGTCGCGCTCCGCACGAAACTCGTCTTCGTCGTGTCGCCAACTGGCGTACCAGCTTTCGAGCGCGGCCGGCGCTTCGAGGCCGAGCCGGAAGCAATCCGTGCCCGCCAGCAGATCGATCGCCGGTGTGTCCGAAACGAACTCGTAGGGCTCGGCGCGCCAGCCGAAGGCCCGGCCCAGGACATCGCGAAAGGCGAGCAGCAGTTCAAACCCGAGGCGCACCGGCTGAATGAGGCGGACGTCGACGACGCGAATCTCCACGCCGGCGCACACGGCCCCCGCGTGTTTCTGGAACTGGGGCCGGAACATGGCGGGAACGACGGAGACACCGTTCAGCCCCGCGGCTTCAAGGCGCTCCTCGCAGCGGCCGGCGAGCGCCGGCGCATCGGCCCCGGGGACGCCGAGAAGGTGAAACGGCCGCGTCGTGCCCCGACCCTCCGACACGGTGGTCGCTTCGAACAGACACAGCCCGGGATAGATGGCCGCGGTATCCGGCGACGGCATGTTCGGGGACGGCGCCGTCCATGGCCAGCCCACATCGGGCCAGGTCTGCGCGCGACGCCAACCCTCGATCTCGAAGACGGTGAGGGAAGCGGTGTCCCAACCGCGGCGGCGCGCCTCCAGCAGGACGATCTCCGCCAGCGTCAACCCGTGCCGTTGCGGCATGCGAAAGGCGCCCACGAAGGAGGCGAAGTCGAGGTCCAGCAGGTTGCCTTCCACCTCCCCGCCGCCCAGGGGATTCGGACGGTCGAGGATCCAGACCTCACAGCCAGCGGCAAGCGCTACCTCGGCCGCCCACACCGCGGAGGCCGCGAACGTGTAGTAGCGGGCGCCCACATCCTGGAGATCGATCACCAGCAGATCGCAATCATCGAAGACCTCTGGCTGGGGTCGCAGGCTGGACGCATCGTCGCCGTAGAGCGAGACGATGGGCGAGCCCGTCCACGGATCCCGCTCGCCTCGCGAGGCGACCATGTCCTGCTCGACGCCGTGGAAGCCGTGCTCCGGCGCCAGCAGTGCCGCGGGCGACCGAGTCGCCGCAAGGGCCAGATGCGCGTGAACGCCGTCTCGACTCAGAGACGCCTGGTGACACAGAAGCGCGTAGCGACGTCGCCTCAGACGCCCGGCGTCATCGAGCAGGCGGTCGAGACCGAAACGGATCGCCACGGGAGGTCAGCGGGCGCGCTGGTACTCGCCACTTTGGCCGCCGCTCTTCGCCTCCAACAGCAGATCGGTGATCACGGCGCCGCGTTCGACCGACTTGACCATGTCGTAGAGCGCGAGGGCTGCCGCCGCGCACGCGGTCAAGGCCTCCATCTCGGCGCCGGTGCGGGCCGTCACCACGACCCGGCTACGGATCGTCACGCCTCCCTCGCCGGGTTCGATCTCCACTTCCACTTGGTCCAGCGGCAACGGATGAGCGAGCGGCACCCAGGTAGCAGTGCTCTTGGCAGCCTGGACGCCCGCCACTCGCGCCACGGTTAGGGCGTCACCCTTGGGCAACTCTTCCAGGCGCTCGACCGTGCCGCCGGACAGCAACACCCTGCACGAAGCCTGCGCGACCCTCCGCGTCGTGTCCTTGGCCGAAACATCGACCATTGCCGCGCGCCCGCGACGGTCGAGGTGGCTGAAGGGTTCGGCGCTCATGCCAACGATCCGGGGCGCGTCCGGCGCCCTCCGCGTCGCTCGCTAACCTAGCAGCCCGGGATGCACCTCACCATTGTCATGCCTGTGCTCGAGGAAGAGGCCACGGTGCAGACCGCGGTCGGCGCCGCCCGCCACCACTGCGACGATCTGATCGTCGTCGACGGAGGCAGCCGGGACCGCACGGTGGACCTGGCGCGGCAAGCCGGCGCGAAGGTGGCGACGGCGCCCCGACCCGGGCGCGGGCTGCAACTGCGTACCGGTGCCGCGCTGGCGCTCGACGCCGGAACCGACGTGTTGCTGTTTCTGCACGCCGACACACGCCTCCCCGTATCCGCTCGAACCGCAATCGAACGAGCCCTGGCGGGCAACGCGGTCGGCGGCGGCTTTCTGGTCGACTTCGAACCGGCGCCGCCTCTCCTGCGTCTGGGCCGCGGCCTCGTCGACCTGCGCACCAGGAGACTGAGGGCGCCGCTCGGCGATCAGGCGCAGTTCGCCACCGCCGCGGCCTACACCGGCAGCGGCGGTTTCGCCGACCTTCCGATCCTCGAGGACCTGGACTTCATCCGCCGTCTTCGCCGGCAAGGATCGATCTCGATCATCTCCGAACGCGCCACCACTTCGTCACGCCGTTTCATCGAACGAGGGGTCGTTCGGACGGTGGCGACGAATTGGCTGATCTGGCTGTTGTTCGCGGCCGGTGTTAAGCCGACCCGTCTCGCGGGGCTCTACGCCCTGGTGCGCTGACAGCAATTCAGGTGCGCCGGCCAGCAGGACGGCGCACCTGGTTTCCCCTAAGTACCCGTGCGGCCATTGGCCGCACGGGGTCACGCGCTTGTCTTCGCCTTGGCGGCCATTCGGCCGCCGCGCCGAAGACAAGCGCTCAGTTAAGGGCGTCCTTGAGGGGGCGGCTGACCTTGAAACGGACGCCGTTGCTCGCAGCGATCTGGATCGACTCGCCGGTCTTCGGGTTGCGGCCCATCCGGCCGGCCCGGTGCGAAACCGAGAAACTCCCGAGGCCGGGCAGTTGCACACGATCACCGCTCTGCAGGTGCGCTGAAATGCTGTCGATCAGTGACTGGACGGCGTCCGCCGCCTGCTTCTTGCTCAAACCCGCGCCATCGGCGACGGCTTCTACGATGTCTGCCTTTCCGGCCATCTAGTGTGCTCCTTGGAGTCTTTGATGTGAACCCAACCCTCCGGCTGGGTGAATCGGCCCTTCAGCCTTCATCCTGTACTGGGCCGGACACGGAACGTGATCTGGCGGCACTGGGAATCTCGCATTCGGACTCGACTTCCGATATGCTCAGGAGTTTTTCGCAAGACTCCCTAACACCGGACAAATCTAGGCCAGAACGGGCCTCTTTGTCAACGGCGGCTTGAACTTGCGGTTGCCGTTACTCGTGCCGCCCGTCCAGTACGCCGCCTCCCGGATCAAGTGCCAGGTAGTGCCAGGTCTTCAGTCGCCCGTCCGCTCGAGCACCTGCACCGTGAAGCCGTCGTGGTCGTCAGCCGGCAGGAGACGCCATACGCCGGGTCCCACGACGTGCCCCACCGCGGGTCGCCGAAGATCGTTCGCGAGGTCCCGGCGGCCAAAACCGGTCCGGGACTCCAGGAAGGCCGCGGCCACGGCCTCGTTCTCCTCCGGCTCGATCGAACAGGTGATGACCACCAGCAGGCCCCCCGGACGAACGCACTCAGCCGCGCCCTTGACCATGGCCAACCCCTCCGCCGCGAGCCGTTCGATCTCGCCGGCGCTGATCCTCCATTTCAGTTCCGGATGCTTGCGCAACGTGCCGGTGCCACTGCACGGCAGGTCGACGACGACCCGGTCGAAGACGGCGCCGAAGGGGAGAGCCACGCCGTCCGCGGCCAGCAGCAGGGGCCGAATGCGGAGGCGGTCGGCGTTCCGCCGCATCGTGACCAGCCGCCGCAGGGACCGGTCGGCGGCCAGGCTGCGCACTTCCGGCTGCTCTGCCAGTAGAGCGAACGTCTTGCCCCCCGGCGCCGCGGCCACGTCCAACACCCTCTCTCCGGGCGCCGGCGGCGGCACGAGAGCCGCCAGTTGACTTGCCTCGTCCTGTACGTAGAAGCTGCCCTGTCGATAGGCATCCGACGTCAGCGGATTCCCCCACCGGACCGTCACGCAGTGCGGCGCCAGGACCGAGGGCTCCACTCCGACATCGTCGTCGATCAACAGCTCCGCCAGCGGAGCGCGGCCACCTCGATCCCGAAATGCCAGCAGGTGCAGCGGCTTCGGACGGTTGTTGGCGGCAAGCAGGGCGATCGTCCGCTCCTCGCCGTACACCTCCAGCCAACGCTCGACCAGCAGGTCCGGGTGGGAGTAGTGGATTCCCAACCGCCCCGTCCGGTCGGCGCCATCGACCGGCCAGTCGTCGCGGCGGGGTGACCGGGCAATCCGTCGAAGCACGCCATTGACGAAGCTGGCGCCACCCGCGTGGGTGCGGCTTCCCGCCTGTTCAACCGCCTCGTTGACCGCGGCGTGGGCCGGCACGCGGTCCAGAAAGAAGAGTTGATAGGCGCCGATCCGGAGCGGCGCCAGCAGGGCCCGCTGAATGCGGTCCAGCGGTCTCCGCGAAGCGGCGACCAGCACATGGTCGATGAACCGGAGCCAGCGCAGCGTGCCCAACACGAGTTCCCGCAGCAGCCCGTGGTCGCGCGGGTCGCAGCGCTCCAGGGCGCCGTCGAGGAACGTCGACACGGGGGCGCGCGAATCCAGAGTCCGCTCGAGCACGAAGGCCGCCGATTCCCGCACCTTGGCGTGCGCCGTCATCGCCGTATCCCGCCGGCGCCAGCCACCGCGGGGTTCCAGATTCCGGATGGCCCGCCGGCGACTCACTCCGCCGCACCGAAGCGCTCGCCCACGGCGAGCCGCAGTCCGTTGATCAGATCGAGACCGCTGATCTGCCGGCCACCCGGTCGCTGCACCCGACAGAGCGCCAGCGCGGACGAGCCGCCGCAACGGACCACCGGCAACCGTCCGATTCCCTCGACTTTGCGGCAGCCGAGGAACGCCCCCGGACGATCGAGATCGCCCCGTACCTCGACTGGGTCAAACGAGGCCAACGCCCGCGACGCGACGATCCGTACCGCCTCACCGCGAAGCCTGCTTCGCGATCCGGGCCATGGCTCGTAGGCCCGTACCCGCCAGGCGATCTCTCCAGCCTGCCCGCTCCAGTCCACGATGCCGTCCTCTGAACGCAGCATCGGAGCATGGGTCGCCGCCGCGTCGCACTGCGCCCGGGGCTCGACTGCTCCTGCTTCAAGCGCCTCGAGCGTGCGGAGGAGAAGCGCCGCGCCGGTCGCGGCCAATCGCGGTGACAGCTCGCCGGCGGTTTCGTCCTCGCCGATCGAGACCTTTTCCTGAAGCAGGATCGGCCCGCTGTCCAGACCTTCCTCCATGACCATCGTCGTCACACCGGTCGTCCCCTCTCCGGCCGCTATCGCCGCCTGAATCGGCGAAGCGCCGCGCCACGCCGGTAGCAGGGACGCATGAATGTTCACACAGCCGCCCGCCGGCAGTTCGAGCAGGGCGCGCGGAAAGATGCGGCCGTACGCCGCTACCACGGCAAGGTCCAGGTCCAAATCGCGCAGCCGGCCGAGAAAGTCCGCGCCGCGAACGCCCGCGGGCTGCAGCAGATCGACGCCCCGGTCGATCGCCCAGCGAGCCACGGGCGGTTGCGACAGCCGGCCGCCGCGACCCGCCCGGCGCGCCGGCTGGCTGACCACGACGACCGGTCGCCGGCCAGCCGCCTCCAGGGCACAAAGAGCCGGAACCGCGAACTCGGGCGTGCCGAAGAACGCGATGCGGTTGAGTGTTCGCGGCACTGCCATGATGCCCGGGAGACTACGCGACCCGCCGGCTAGAGCGGCCCCGCTCCCGGCGGGCAGCGCTTCTACTCGAAGGCGATCTGCGACTGCTCGATCTCTTCGAAGAAGTCAGGCGGCACGAGGACGTTGCGCGGCTTGCTGCCTTGCGCCGGCCCCAGGATTCCGTCCTGTTCCATCAGGTCGACCAGGCGGGAGGCACGGGAGAAACCGACCCTCATGCGACGCTGCAGGAAGCTCGCCGAACCCATCCGTTCCGAGACGACCAATCGCGCCGCTTCGTCGTAGAGCGCGTCTCCGCCGCCGTGCTCACCATTCGCAGCCGCCCGGTCTTCCGCCGGCGGCTCCAGCACCGCCGGATCCAGATTGGGCTGGCCCTGGCGCTTGAGCCAGCGAACCAGCGCCGCGGTCTCCTGCTCGGTGACGTAGGCGCCGTGCAGTCGGATCGTGCGGCCACTGCCGGGCGGCATGAACAGCATGTCGCCTTTGCCAAGCAGCTTCTCCGCTCCGACCTGATCGAGGATCGTGCGCGAGTCGTGTCGCGTGGCGGCGGCGTACGAGAGCCGGCACGGGAAGTTCGCCTTGATCGTTCCGGTCAGCACGTCCACCGACGGGCGCTGAGTGGCGACGATCAGGTGGATGCCGACGGCCCGGGCCATCTGGGCAAGCCGCGCGATCGAGGTCTCGACCTCGGACGAAGCGACCATCATCAGGTCGGCCAGTTCGTCGATCACGATCACGTAATACGGAAGCGGCTCGAACTCGCGCGGCTCGACAGGTTCGTCCGCGTCCTCATCGCGGAGCCTCAGGCGCCGGGCCACTTCCGGATCCGCGATCGCCTGGTTGTAGAAAGCGATCGATCGGACGTGCACCTCGGCCAGCAGCCGGTAGCGCCGCTCCATCTCCGCCACCGCCCACCGAAGCGCGTTCGCGGCCTGCTTGGGCTCCACGACGACCGCGGTCTTGAGGTGCGGAATGTCGGCGTAGACCCCCAGTTCGATCCGCTTCGGATCGATCAGGATGAACTGGACCTCATCGCTTCGCGCCTTGTACAGGATCGAAGTCAGCATTCCCTGCAGGCCGACGCTCTTGCCTGCGCCGGTAGCGCCCGCGACCAGCAGGTGCGGCATCTTCGTCAGGTCCGCGTAGTACGGCTCGCCACGCAGGGTCCGACCCAGGGCCATCGTCAGCGGCGACTCGCTCTCCCGGAACTCGAGATCGTCCACAAGACGCCCCAGCGGGATGACCGTTCGCCGCTTGTTCGGCACTTCGATACCGAGCGTGGAGCGGCCGGGCATGCGATCGATCCGGATCGCTTCCGCCTTCAGCGAGAGGGCCAGATCGTCCTGCAGATTGACGATCTGGGCGACCTTGACGCCCGGCGCCGGCTGGAACTCGAAGACCGTGATCACCGGACCGGGACTGATCCCCTCGATCGTTCCCTCGACACCGAACTCCGCACAACGAGCGCAGATCAGCTCACCAAGCTCGCGGACTTCGTCTTCGTCGACTTCCGAGTTGACCTCTTCGCAGTACAGCAGTTCGATCGGCGGCAGTTCCGGACTCTCGGCCGTCTCCGCGCTCGCCCCGTTGCCTGTCTGGGAAACCGGCGAGTTCACCTTCGCAACCGCCACGGGAGGAGCCGACTCCGCCGGCGGACCGGACTTCACCGCCACCGCCTCGATCTGCTTCCCGGGCACCGACTTGCGAAGCGGGAGCTCACGAAGTGGCGAGTCGGCGGCGGCGGCCGTCTTCTTCGCCCGCCCGGGCTTCTTCGCCTTGGCGGTCCTGGGCCCGCGCCTCAGTTTCCCCCTGAGGAGAACAACGAGTTCCTTCAGTCGGCTCACTGTCCCGACCAGCCACTCCTCGAGGCTGCCTCGCATGGTCAGGGCGACGCCGAACACGAGTCCGAACAGGGCGATCACCGTAGTGCCGATCACTCCCAGTTGGCTCTGAACGCCGCCGGAGATCGCGGCGCCCACGAGACCGCCGGCGATCAGCGGCTCACCGCGGATCTGCACTTCCCCGACAGCGAGATCGATCAGGGTTGGCAAGGCGACCAGCGCGACGACAATGCCGGCCCCCTGGAGCAGCGACGGAAGACCGCCGCGCGCACGGACGAGCCGGTAACCCAAGGCCAGCACCGCCAACGCGACCGCCACGACCGCAAGTCCCAGCACCCCGTAGCCGCCGGCCGCGACCTGGGCGCCGATCGGGCCGATCAGATTGCTCGTCTCGCCGGAGTCGGCGCCGCTGCGAAGAAAGCTGGGGTCGCTCGGGTGGTAGCTCAGCAGGCTGAGCAGCAGCAGCGCGCCCAGGGCGAGCAGGAGGAGCCCGAACAGTTCGACACTCTTGCCCGTCGGCAGCCCGCCCAGACCGAACCGCCGGGCGCCATCATCCGAGCGGATCACCGGCGCCCTCGACCACCAGCCATGGAGGGAACATGCACGGGCACACGATTGTAGCCTATTCAGTCGAATATAGCTATATGCAGCTAGTTGGCTCGGCCAGGTCGGGCGCCGCCATCGCTCGAAACAGCCCGACGAATTCGGCAAGTCCCAGGCTCTCGGCCCGCACCCTGGGCGGCAGGTCCAGCGCCGCGAGCGCCGCCTCGGCCACGGGCCGACCCACGCTCGGCCGGAAGTTGTTGACGAGGGTCTTGCGCCGCTGGCTGAACGCGGTGCGCACGAAGTCAGTGAACGCGGGCCACTCGGCCTCGCCGACCGGCGCAGCCGCGCGCTCCAGCCCCACGAAGGCGCTGGTCACGGCCGGCGACGGCACGAAGCTGCCCGGCAGAACGACCGACAGCCGGCGCACGATCGCCCGCGCGGAGGCGAGAACGCTCAGTCCTCCGTAGTCGGCGTCGCCCGGTGCCGCGGCCAGCCGGTTCGCGACCTCGCGCTGCACCAGGAACGCCGCCCGGGCGCCAACCGGCGCCCGCTCGAGGACAGCGAGAACGATCCGGGTCGCCACGTTGTACGGCAGGTTGCCGGCGATCCGGGTCGAAGCAGGCGCTTTCTCGTAGCGGAGATCGCAGCCGTCGCCGGCAACCAGGATCAGGCGCGGATCCGCGATGCGCCGGCGCAGCGCAAACGTCCACAACAGGTCGAGTTCGCAGGCGATCACGCGGCTCGCGCCGCGCTCCAGGAGCAGGCGGGTCAGCACGCCGCCGCCCGGGCCGATCTCGACGACGCTGCGACCGGCGATGTCCAGAAAGTCGACAGCGGGAGTCGCGGATCCCGGATGCCGAAGATGGTGCTGGCCCAAGGACTTCCGGAGCGGGGGAACGCGAGTCACCTCTCCCGCACGGTACCAGCCACGAGCCGGGGAAAGCGCTTCCGCAGGAAGCGGCAGGAAAGACACGAAGGGCATAAGCTCATCGGCGACGCCACGCGCGTCGAGGCGTCCATTGCCCAGTTCAGGAGCCAGCATGACCCCAGCAAGAGAGTCCCATTCCCCGTCGCCGGAAACCCCTCCGTGGGAGCCGACCGCGTGCATCCTCTGCGAGAGCAACTGCGGCATCCAGGTCCAGTTGGGCGGCGAGGACGGACGGCAGTTCGCCCGCATCCGCGGGGACCGGGCCAACCCCGTCTCCAGGGGTTACGTCTGCCAGAAGGCCGGACGCCTGAACCACTACCAGAACAGCCGGGACCGCCTCCTGTCGCCGATGCGGCGGCGACCCGACGGCAGCTTCGAGGAGATCGACTGGGACACCGCGATCCGCGAGGTGGCGGCGCGCCTGTCGGACGTGCGGGACCGGTTCGGCGGCGAGTCGATCTTCTACTACGGCGGCGGCGGCCAGGGAAACCACCTGCCCGGCTTCTACGCCCGATCCACGCTCCGGACTCTGGGCTCGGTCTTCCGTTCCAACGCGCTGGCGCAGGAGAAGACCGGCGAGATGTGGGTCGCCCAGCAGATGGTCGGCGCCCCCTCGCGCGGCGACTTCCACCACTGCGAGGTGGGAATGTTCCTCGGCAAGAACCCCTGGCAGTCGCACGGCATCCCCCGCGCACGGGTCACGCTGCGCGAGATCGCGAAGGACCCCGAACGCTGCCTGATCGTGATCGATGTCCGGCGCTCCGAGACCGCCGACCTGGCCAACATCTTCCTCCAGGTCAAGCCCGGCACGGACGCCTGGCTGCTGGCGGCGATGCTTGGCGTACTGCTCGAGGAGAACCTCACGGACGCCGGGTTCATCGCCCGGCACACCGACGGTTTCGAGCAGGTACGACCGCTTATCGAAGAGATCGACGTCCAGGCCGCCTGCGCGGTCTGCGGAGTCCCCGAGGACCAGGTCCGCGCCGCCGCCCGCCGGATAGCCGCGGCGTCGAGCGTCGCCGTGTTCGAGGACCTCGGCGTGCAGATGAACCGGAACTCGACCCTCGTGAGCTACCTGCAGCGTCTGGTCTGGATGCTGACCGGCAACTTCGGAAAGCTGGGCGCCCACAACGTCTCGACCTCGCTCGTGCCGATCACGGCCGCGCGGTCCGCGGGTCCGCGCGAGACCCCGGTCACCGGCGCTCCCGTGATCGCCGGGCTCGTGCCCTGCAACCTGATCGCGGACGAGGTCCTCTCCGATCATCCGAACCGCTACCGGGCGATGCTCATCGAGAGCGCGAACCCGGTTCACTCGCTCGCCGAAAGCCGGAGAATGCGGGCCGCCCTCGAGGCCCTCGAGTGCGTCGTCGTCATCGATGTCGCGATGACCGAAACGGCTCGACTGGCCGACTACGTGCTACCGGCGACGACGCAGTACGAGAAGGCGGAGGCGGTGTTCTTCAACTTCGAGTTCCCGGAGAACGCCTTCTTCCTGCGGCGGCCGCTGCTGCCGCCTCCGACAACGGACAAGGCCGGGCCCCTGCCCGAACCGGAGATCCACTGCCGTCTCACGGAAGCCCTCGGCGGTCTGCCAACCGAGAGAGTCGAAGAGTTCCGCAACGCCCTGCGGGAAGGCGGCAGGCCCCGTTTCACAAACGCGTTCAAGGCGGCGATCCGGAACGACCCCCGCCTCGCGGGCGTCGCGCCGGCCCTCCTCTACCGGACCCTCGGCGAGACGCTGCCACCCGGCGCCGAGTCCGGCGCCGCCCTCTGGAGCGCGGCGCAGATCTGCGCCGCGCGGTTCGGCGAGTCGATCCGGCGCGCCGGCATCGAAGGCGACGACTCCGAACTCGGCGATGCGCTGTTCGCCGCGATCGTGGACAGCCCGACGGGCCTGGTGTTCTCCATCGATCCGCCCGAGGCCAGTTGGAAGCGCGTCCAGACTGCCAACGGCCGCCTCCAACTCGCCGTTCCCGATCTGTTCGATGCGATCGAGGCTCTCAGCGAAAACCACGGGCCGGCGATCACCAGCAATTCCTTCCCGTTCGTCCTCTCGGCCGGCGAGCGCCGCTCGTTCACCGCCAACACGATCTACCGCGATCCGAACTGGCGGCGGAAGGCGTTTGAGGACGCCCTGGCCCTGTCGCCCAACGACGCGGCGGCCCTCGAACTCTCGGACGGGGACCGCGCCCGCCTCGTCACCGCGCAGGGAGCCGCCGAGGTTCTGACGATGATCAGCGACCGGATGCAGGACGGGCACATCTCGCTTCCGAACGGCCTCGGGCTCGACTACCCCGACGAACTGGGAGAACGAACGCTCGACGGCATTGCACCCAACGAACTGACGTCCGCCACGGACCGCGACCCCATCGCCGGCACACCGTGGCACAAGAGCGTTCCAGCGCGCCTGGAGCGGCTGACCGATGCCGGGTAGCGCGGCCCCGGAAGTCGCCCTGATCGTCGGCAGCGGCCCCGGCATCAGCGCGAGTTGCGCGCGGCTCTTCTCCGCACAGGGCATGCGAGTCGCTGTGGCCGCCCGCACTCCGGAGAAGTCCGCGCTGCTGGATCTCGAACGCGACCACGGTGTGCGCCGCTACGGTTGCGACGCCAGCGACCCTGATGCCGTCGCCGCCCTGTTCGAGGTGGTGGCGAGTGACCTCGGCGATCCAAGGCTCGTCATCCACAACATCGACGGCCGGATGGCCGAGATCTTCCGCAAGGACATCACCGAAGCCGATCATCGGCTGGCCCGCCAGGTGCTGGACAACTCCGCCTACAGCGCCTTTTTGGTGGGACAGGAGGCGGCTCGCCGAATGCTCGAAGGCCCCCTGCACCAGGACGGCCATCGCGGCTCGATCGTGTTCACCAACGCGAGCGGCGCACTCAAGGGATTCGCCAGGAGCGGCGCATTCGCCATGGCGTGTCACGCGAAGGCAGGCCTGGCGCAGAGCATGGCCCGCGAGCTCGGCCCCAAGGGCATCCACGTCGCCCACGTACCGATCGACGCGGCCATCGGCTGGACGCAGGAGGATGGAAGCCGCCGGCATCGCCTCGCCGGCACGACCGTGGACGACAACATGGCCGACCCCGACCGGATCGCCGATCTCTACCTGCAACTGCACCGGCAACATCGGTCCACATGGGCCTTCGAGGTCGTTCTCCGGCCCTGGGTCGAAACCTGGTAACGCAGTGGCAAGCGGCACGAACGGCTCGACTCGAAAACTGGCGACTCAGGCAGCGGCAGCCCTGCGGAGGGTGGTCCCCAGTCGTCCCGACAAGTCGGCCCAGGGTCGGGACAGTCTCACGGGTCTCTTCGACGGCCGGGCTCTCCACGAGGCTCTCGCCACGGCGGTAGCAGACGCCGAGCAGCGAGGCGACGATGTCGGCTTGCTGTTCCTCGACCTCGACCACTTCAAGCGAATCAACGACCGGCACGGCCACCAGGCCGGCAGCCGCATCCTGCGTCAGGTCGCGACGCTGTTCCAGACCGCCGCCAGCGACGCGGGCGGCTTCGCCGCGCGCTACGGCGGCGATGAGTTCGTGCTGGTTCTGCCCGGAACCGACATCGACCACGCGGTCGGGCGAGCCGAGCTCCTGCGTGCCGGCGTGGCGTCGACTCTGTTCCCCGGCGGCGCCGACGCCGTGTCCCGGCCAGTGGTCAGCCTGACCTGCTCCATCGGCGCCGCCAGCCTCCTTCGCCTTCCGGCCGCGCGGACCGACTCCGGGGAAAGCGCCGCCGCGCGCCTGCTCCGCAGGGCCGACGACGCGATGTACTCGGCGAAGAGAGCCGGCCGGAATCGAGTCATGGCACTCGACGCCAGGGCGGCCGGTGTCGCCTGACCGCCGGGTCGACTCTGTTCACTCCAGGCCGCAGCGGGAGCTCCAGAACGGTTCCGCCGACGTCTGGGGCAACCGGGTCGCGGCCGGCAGGTCGTGGGCAATGATCGCGTCGAGGCGGTGCCTGCGCAGCGGCACGGCGCCGATCGAGAGGGGCCACGGCGGCCGACGGAAAGCAAACAGGCTGAAGGACACCGCCGGCCGAGCGTCGGCGTCGATGGAGAGAACGTCCTGTGGTGGCCCCTCGGCTCCGTTCGACCAGTCCAACTGCTGCCACAGGTCCTCGAATGACTCAGGCCAGCCAGGCGGCAGGCCAGGCCAGGTCAGGATCCGGTGACGGACCTCAGCGCGCAGATCCGGATCGCCCTCGAAGACGGCGGCAGCCAGGAGCAGCGGCTCGGCGAGAATCGCCCGTGCCGCACGCGCGGCTACGCGTGCATCCTGCGCTGCACCCCCCTCCCCGCGTTCCAGGCGCATCAGTTCGAAGGGCGCAAGCGCCGACAGCGGATCGAGATCGCAAGCCCGCTCCAGGGCGTCTCGCCTCTGATCGGTGTCAGCATCTTCCGCGATGCCGGCCAGCAACCAGAGCGGCGCCAGTCCGTCGGCGGCCCTGGCCGCAGCCCACGGTTCGAGACGCGCCCGGTAGAGCGGAAAGGCGGGGTCGGCGCCGACTGCCGCGCGCAAGGCGGTCACCGTCTCGGCGGGAACGTCCGTTCCTTCCTCCACCGTGGCGGCGGCAACTGCCGCGCGAGCGTACGACCGGGACGCCCAAGCGCGTTCCAGCGACCAGGCAAGACCCACCGCGAGCGAGCAGAAGAACACCGCGCGAGACCACGCAGGAGCCCCACCCCCGAGCACCCGCGCCGGGGCCGCTCCGGACCCGTGCGCCGCCACCGCCAGGCCCAGATTGAGGATCAGCATCGCCGGTACCGCGGCCACTACAGCGAAGACCCCGAACGCCATGCAGACAAGGGTCCCCAGCAGACCCAACAACGCCGCCGCCAGAAGTTCCGAATCCCGTACCGCACGCAGACCGGCCACCGTCGCCGCGTCCTCGGCTCCCGCGGTTCCGGCGCCTTCGCCACCCGGTTCCCACCCCGCTCGAACCAGTTCGGCAAGTCGAGCCAGTCCAAAACGCCCAGCAAGGGCCAGCAGGAGCAGGGAGCCGACGATCCCGAGTTCGTACGGCGCCTGGGCCACCAGAGTATGGGCGTCCGTGACGACTTCTCCTGGAGGGTGGACGCCCGGCGCCGGATGCCAGTGGCGCGCCAGGGTCCAACTCGTCGCGCCCGGACCCCAGCCCAGGATCGGACGCTCGAGGAAGCCGTCGAAAGCGGCAGTCGCGTACGTTCGGCGTGCGAGAAGCGACGGATCCTCAAGTCTCAGGACCGCACCCACTCTCTCCACCGGATCCGGTACGTCGAGCCGCGATCCAGCCCAGCCCGCGGCGAGCGTCAGCCCGCTGGCAACGACCAGAAAGAGAGCCAACCGCGCCAGCCATCGGCGGCCCCCGGTTCGCCACAGCGTCCACCCCGACGCCGCCACGACCTGGACACCCACCGCGGCCAAACCCGACAGCGAACCCGTGGCGGCCAGAGTCCAGATCAGGACCGCACCGACAAGGAGCGTGGCGCCCTGGCGCAGCCGCGGCCTGTCCGAGCCGAACAGGCGCCACGCGCCGAGCGCCGCCGGCGGCAGAAGGGCTATGAGGACCAGCGCCAACTGGTTGTGATGGCCGATCGGCATCGCCGCCCGACCCTGTTCATGCAGGGGTTGCAGGCCCAGCGCCCAGGCCGACGCCGCGACACCGACGACGGCGCAGCCGCCCAGTGCCCATCGGGTGGCACCAGCCGAGCCGAGCAGGCGGCCGATCCCACCGGCCGCCCAGGCCGCGGGCAGCAAGAAGACCACGAACGCCTCGCCGGCGCGGCTCACCGGAGACAGGAGCCAGCTCGAGGCCGCGGCCAGCCACAGCAACGGGAGCAACGCCGGCCACCAGCGGCCTCCGGCCGTCCCAAGCGCCAGAGGGTCGAGGAACGACCCGCGGCCGGCCCAGGCGAAGGCCAGAAGCAGCACGGCGCCCGTAACCTGGGCTACTGCGGCGGCGCCGAGATGGAAGGTCCCCGCGTAGAAGACCATCGCCGCCAGGCTCAGGGTGACGAACAACGCCGCGCCGCGTTCCCGCCACGGGCGTTCAGACATCGCTAACGACCCGCCGGCTCAGGAACCCGAACCACGCACGCCGGTCGTGCCCGAGCGCCGGGTCAGACGCACCGCCACCTCGGGAGCTTCGCGCAGGCAGGTCCAGAGAATGCCGAGCGAGGTGACGAAGGCGCGCCAGCCGGTCCGAAACACGGCGGCAGGCGGAGCATCGGGCTCGCCATAGCCGCGCGCGTCGGCCTTCACCTGCTCCCAGCCGGTGAACAGCCGGCCCCAGGGGCTCGCCAGGACCTCGGCCATCTGCCGCTTCGCTTTGTACGGATACCAGAACGAGTCGTGGTAGAGGACGCTCGCCAGATAGGCCCACGGCGCGAGGAAGGTGCGCAACGACCACTCGACCGGCCGCCGCAGCGGCCCCCAGTAGATCTTGTGCTGCATTCTCGCCGCGAACGTCATCTTCCGGAACGGCCCGACGAACCCCCAACTCTTCCCGGCGACCTCGGGATCGCCGACGATTTCGATCTCCCGAGGATCGCCGCAACCCAGCCCGAGATCGTGCGCCAGCCGGATGTACCGGACCTGTAGCGGGTCGAAGCCCATCAGCTTCGCCGCCACAGCGTCGATGGCGACCTGATCGGCGCTGGCCAGGATCACGTTGCCAATCCGGGGAATCATGCAGCGCGGGCCGGGCCCGTCCCCCGCGAAGGTTCCGTCCATCGCCGCGAACACACCGCGGTGGATGCGCTGCTGGATCATCAGCAGGTCGACCAGGGTCTCGTGGATCACCGGATGGGTCCAGTGGCGCCGTTCGTTGAGCAGACCGCCGAAGGCGTTCTTCATCGCGCCGGTCGTCGTGGTGAAGACGTGGGTCTTGACCGTCGGCAGGTGGATGATGTTCTCGCCCACAAAGCGAGCCGGGATATGGAAGCCCTGAGGGTAGACGTCGTTCAGGCACAGGAAGCGATCCGCCAGATCGCCGACGGCGTCGCGGATCGGCAGCCACTCCTCGCCCTCCTCGTAGAGGTGGACGTTGCGCAGGCCATGCGCCCGGATCACGTCGATCTGCTTGTTCTCCCGCTCGCCGAGACGGGCGTCGATGACCACGGTCCGGTTGTGGCAGCCGTGAATCAGATCGGGGTCGTAGCCGTCGCTCTTCATCGCCCGCACGACGCCCTCGAGCTGCCACGGCGTCGTCGAGCTGCCCGGGTAGAAGAAGTGCCAGGAGATGTTGATCTTGAGCGCCGTGTCGACGGAGGGGTCGACGACTTCGCGGTAGCCGGCGAGGTTCAGCAGCTCGTGGTAGTCGGCCAGCACCGAGGACGGCGCGGTCGGCAGCACGGCAACGCGGGGCGGGGCGGGCGACGAACTCAGTTCGAGGCTCCTCGCGCGCCTCGGGACATGGCCGCGAGGAAGTCGGCGTTCGACGGCGTGTTCTTGAGCCGCTCCTGGAGAACCTCCATGCTCTCGACGACCGGTAGCGGGTTCAACACCTTGCGCAGCACCCACACCCGCTGGAGTTCGTCCGGCGACAACAGCAGCTCCTCCTTGCGGGTGCCCGACTTGTCGATGTCGATGGCCGGGAAGATCCGCTTGTCGACCAGCTTCCGGTCGAGGTGCAGCTCCGAGTTCCCGGTGCCCTTGAACTCCTCGAAGATCACGTCGTCCATCCGGCTGCCGGTGTCGATCAGCGCGGTGGCGACGATGGTCAGCGAGCCGCCGCCCTCGATGTTCCGGGCGGCGCCGAAGAAGCGCTTCGGCCGCTGCAACGCATTCGCGTCGATGCCGCCCGACAGCACCTTGCCCGAGGGCGGCTGCACGGTGTTGTAGGCGCGCGCCAACCGCGTGATCGAGTCGAGCAGGATGACGACGTCCTTGCCGTACTCGACCAGGCGCTTCGCCTTCTCGATCACCATCTCGGCGACCTGGGTATGGCGTGAAGCGGGCTCGTCGAAGGTGGACGACACGACCTCGCCCTTGACCGAACGCTCCATGTCGGTCACTTCTTCGGGCCTCTCGTCGATCAACAGAACGACGAGCACGACTTCGGGATGATTCGTCGCGACGGAGTGCGCCAACGACTGCAGCAGCATCGTCTTGCCGGTGCGCGGCGGCGCCACGATCAGGGCGCGCTGACCCTTGCCCATCGGCGCCACCAGATCCGTGACCCGCGAGGAGAGGTCGCCCTCGACCTCGAGGCGGAGACGCTCCTCCGGGTACAGAGGCGTCAGGTTGTCGAAGAAGATCTTCTGGCGCACCGCGTCCGGATGCTCGAAGTTCACCGCCTCCAGCTTGATCAGCGCCAGGTACCGCTCGCCCTTGTTCATCGGCTGGCGCACCTGACCGGAAACCGTGTCCCCGGTGCGCAGATCGAACCGCCGGATCTGGCTGCGGGAGACGTAGATGTCGTCCGGACCCGGAAGGTAGCTGTACTCCGGAGCCCGCAGGAAGCCGTAGCCGTCGCTCAGGCACTCGAGTACGCCCTCGCCGAAGAGCAACCCGCTCTTCTCCGTCTGCGCCTCCAGGATCTTGAAGCTCAACTCCTGCCTGGCCATGCCGGCCGCCCCAACGACCTCCAGCTCGCGCGCCAGTTTGAGGAGATCGCGGTTGCTCAGCTCCTTCAGCGCCTTCAGGTCGAAAGCCAGCTCCGCGCTGGCGGCCGCCCGTGCGCCGCCATTCCCGCTTCCCACCGCTTCCCGGGCTTCGTTCGTCGTCATCTTCTCAAGTCCTCGGCTTCTCTTGTGCCAGCGGGGCTGGACTCCGGGTTCAGCAACGTTCCGAACAGCCGCGCGACTCCTTCACCAGTTCGAGACGACACGGGAAACAGTGCCGCCCCGGACGGCATTCCCAACAGCTCTGCAACTTCGGCAAGGGTTCGAGCTCGAGCGCCGCGTTTTACGCGGTCGATCTTGGTGACCGCAACAACGGGATCGAACTCCAGACTACGAAGGTACCCGTACGCTTCGGAGTCGAGTGGTGTGCCGGCGACCTTACCATCCACCAGCAGGACCACCGTGGCCAGGTCCGGGGCCGACCGGAGGTAGAGGTCCACGCTCCTCCCCCACGCCTCCCGTTCCCGTTTCGACACCCGCGCGTAGCCGTAACCCGGCAGGTCCACGACGTACCACGCCTCGTCGATCAGGAAGAAGTTGACGGTACGGGTACGTCCGGGCTTCGAACTCGTGCGCGCCAGGTCCTTGCGCCCGAGCATCCGGTTGATCAGGCTCGACTTGCCGACGTTCGACCGCCCGGCGAAGACGATCTGGGGCCGACCGTCGCGGGGCAGATCGGCCGAACGTGCGGCCGAAATGACGAAGCGCGCGCTGCGGACCTTCACGGTCCCATCCCTCCCGGTCTCTCAGGAGCCTGCTCTAGGGCGCAGGTCCTAGTGAGCGACGTTGGCCGGCGGAGCCTCGTCCGCCGGCTTCTGGAACTCGGCCGGCACCTCCGGCACCCTGGGGACGACCCCGTCGAAGACGGTTTCCAGCACCTCGTCCATCGACTCGACGAGATGGTAGGTCATCTCTTCGCGGACCTCCTCGGGCACTTCCTCGAGGTCCTTCTCGTTCTCCTTCGGAAGCAGGATCTCGAAGATTCCGGCGCGGTACGCCGCCAGCACCTTGTCCTTGATGCCGCCCACCGGCAGCACCTTCCCACGCAAGGTGATTTCACCGGTCATCGCCACGTCGCCCCGCACGGGCACGCCAAGCAGGGCCGAAATCAACGCGGAAGCCATCGTGATGCCCGCTGAGGGACCATCCTTCGGAATGGCGCCCTCGGGCACGTGGATGTGGAGGTCCTGGTCGGCGTGGAAGCCCGGTTCCAGACCGAACGCATCAGCGCGGCTGCGGAGATAGGACATCGCGGCTCGCGCCGATTCCTTCATTACGTCGCCGAGCTTGCCGGTCAGGATCAGCTTGCCGCTGCCCTTCATCAGGCCGACTTCGCTCTCCAGCAGTTCGCCCCCGGCCTGAGTCCACGCCAGGCCCGTGGCAACGCCGACTTCCGATTCGTCGAGCTTCTTGCGCGGCCGGTACTTCGGCTTGCCGAGGAGTTCCGCGACCAGGCCCGGGTCGACGGGGATCGCCGGCTCCGAGGCCGCCTTCTTCGCCTTGCCCTTCTTGCCCTTCGATTCGGCCTTCACCTTCTCGGCTCGACCGTCCTCGACCAGTCGTCGGGCCAGCTTCCGGCACACGGCGGCGATCTCGCGCTCCAGGTTCCGGACCCCCGCTTCGCGGGTGTAGGAGTCCATCAGGAAACCGAGGCTGTCGTCGCTGAACCGGATCGCGTCGTCGGTCAGGCCGTGGCTGTCCAACTGCCTGGGCACCAGGAACTGGCGCGCGATCTCCAGTTTCTCGTTCGGCGTATAGCCGGCAAGCTGAATGATCTCCATCCGGTCCTTGAGCGCCGGCGGAATCGGATGCTCCACGTTCGCCGTGGCGATGAACATCACCTTGGACAGATTGTACTCCACGTCCATGTAGTGGTCGACGAAGGTGTCGTTCTGCTCCGGGTCCAGGACCTCCAGCAGCGCCGACGACGGGTCGCCGCGGAAGTCCGTCGACATCTTGTCGACCTCGTCGAGCAGGAACACCGGGTTGACGGTCCCCGCCCGCTTCATCATCTGGATGATCTGGCCGGGAAAAGCGCCGATGTACGTGCGCCGGTGCCCTCGAACCTCCGCCTCGTCGCGCACCCCGCCAAGGGACAGGCGAACGAACTTGCGACCCGTGGCGGCGGCGATCGACTTGGCCAGCGACGACTTGCCGACGCCCGGCGGTCCGACGAAGCAGATGATCGAGTTCTGCGTCTTGCTCGTCAACTGCCGGACGGCGAGGAACTCCAGCACCCGCTCCTTGACCTTCTCCAGCCCGTAGTGACCCTGATCCAGGATCGTGGCCGCCTTCTTCAGGTCCTTCAGTTCGCGGCTCCGCTTCTTCCACGGCACCGATGCGAGCCAGTCGACATAGTTGCGTGACACGGTCGCCTCGGCCGACACCGGGGGCATGGCTTCGAGCCGGCGCAGTTCCTGCTCGGCCTTCTCGCGCACGAGTTTCGGAGCACCGGACTTCTCGATCTTCTTCTTCAGCTCGGCGATCTCGTCGGCGCGGTCATCCTTGCGCCCCAGCTCATGGTGGATCGCCTTGATCTTCTCGTTGAGGTAGTACTCCTTCTGCGCCTTCTCCATCTGCTTCTTGACCTGCACGTTGATCCGCTTGTCGATGTTGATCTTCTCGACCTCGACATCGAGCAGGTCGTGAACCGCCTGCAGGCGTTCGTACGGATTCAGGGTTTCGAGCAGGGTCTGCTTTTCCGCGGTGGAGACGGTCAGGTGAGCCGCCAGGGCGTCGGCGAAGCGATCGGGATCGTCGAGCTTCAGCGTCGACATCAGGCTCTCGAAGGCCAGGTGGTGGGACATCTTCGCGTACTGCTCGAAGCTGTTGAGCAGCCGGCTCATGTAGACCTGCACCTTGTCGTCGGCCGGATAGTCGATCTCGTAGACCTCGACATCGGCCTCGAAAGCGCCGTCCTTCTCCTCCAGGGTCCGCAACTCGGCCCGACGCATCCCTTCGACCATCACCTTGACGTTGCCGTTCGGCAACTTCACGTTCTGGACCACCCGAGCGACGACTCCGATCGGATGGATGTCGTCAATGCCGGGATCGTCCACCTTGGGATCCCGCTGGGCGACCAGGAAGATCAGCTTGCCGGCCGTCTGGAGGGTCTGCTCCAGCGCCAGCACCGAACCGCGGCGCCCGACGATGAAGGGAGCCATCATCTGCGGGAAGACGACCATGTCTCGCAGCGGCACGACCGGCAGCCGCTCGCTCGAGGTCGAAATGTATCCGGAAGCCATCGCTACACCGCCTTCTCGTAGACGGTCAACGGCTGTATGCCCTTGATCACCACATCCTCGTTGATGACGCACTCCTTGACGCCGGCTTCGGACGGCAGGCCGTACATCAGTTCCAGCATCAACTCCTCGAGGATGATCCGCAGGCCGCGCGCGCCGACATTGCGCTTCATGGCCTGCCGGGCCACCGCCCGCAGCGCCTCGGCCGTGAACGTGAGCTTCACGTCCTCGAACTCGAACATCGCTTCGTACTGCCGAACCAGGGAGTTCTTGGGCTCGGTCAGGATCCGGACGAGGGAGTCCTCGTCGAGCATCTCCAGGGTCGCCACGACCGGCAGGCGACCCACGAACTCGGGGATCAGGCCGTACTTGATCAGGTCCTCGGGCAGCACATGCCGGAGCATCTCGCCCGCCCGCTTGTCCCGGTTCCTGATCTCGGCGCCGAAGCCCATCGTCTTCTCGTTCATCCGCCGCTCGATGCGCTCCTCGAGGCCGACGAACGCGCCGCCGCAGATGAAGAGGATGTTCGTCGTGTCGATCTGCAGGAACTCCTGGTGCGGATGCTTGCGTCCGCCCTGGGGCGGAACGTTGCACTGCGTCCCCTCGAGGATCTTGAGCAGGGCCTGCTGTACGCCCTCGCCCGACACGTCCCTGGTGATCGAGGGGTTGTCCCCCTTGCGGCAGATCTTGTCCACCTCGTCGATGTAAACAATGCCGCGCTGGGTCTTTTCCTTGTCGCTCCCGGACGCCTGGTAGAGCTTCAGGATGATGTTCTCCACGTCCTCGCCCACGTAGCCCGCCTCGGTCAGCGTCGTCGCGTCCGCGATCGTGAAGGGAACGCTCAGCAGCCGCGCCAGGGTCTGCGCCAGGAGCGTCTTGCCGGTGCCGGTGGGGCCGATCAGCAGGATGTTCGATTTCTGCAGTTCGACGTCGGTCCTGGACCGCTCGCCGAAGTCGATTCGCTTGTAGTGGTTGTAGACCGCGACCGCCAGCTTCTTCTTCGCCTGCTCCTGGCCGATCACATAGTCGTCGAGCAGCTTCTTCAGTTCCTGGGGCTTGGGCAGGGCCGCTTCCTGGCGCTGCTCGAGCATCCGGTCCTCGGCGATGATGTCGAGGCAGATGTCGACGCACTCATCGCAGATGAAGACCGTCGGGCCAGCGATGAGCTTCTTGACCTCACGCTGGCTCTTGCTGCAGAACGAGCACCTGAGGGCGTCGTCTCCGCTGTCCTTTTTGGGCATCCGTCGGCTCGTTCGTGCTTGGTTCCGTAGGCTTCGTCCGGCCTGCCACGACGACCGCTACAGGTCGCGGGCACCTCAGCGCGGGCCTTCCGGCCCACGTCCGATCCGTTTGGGATGGTAGCACGGCTCGGGACCGCCGGCCGTTCATTCGGCGCCGGCTACTGGGCTCCCCGACGCTCCACGACACGGTCGGCCAGGCCGTACTCCACCGCCATTTCGGCGGTCAGAATCTTGTCCCGCTCGGTGTCGGCGTGGACGTCTTCGGTGGACTTTCCGGTGTGCAGCGCCAGCAGTTCGTCGATCCGACCGCGCATCCGCAGCAGGTCCTGGGCGTGGATGTCGATGTCCGTCTGCTGGCCCCCCAGGGCCTGCACCCAAGGCTGGTGAATCAGCACGCGCGCGTTGGGCAGCACGAGCCGCTTCTCCTTGGCGCCGCCCGCCAGGAGCACCGCCGCGAACGACGCCGCCTGGCCCACGCACAGGGTCGAGACGTCCGGCTTCACATGCTGCATCGTGTCGTAGATGGCGAAGCCCGCGGTCACGGAGCCGCCCGGCGAGTTGATGTAGAGGGAGATGTCCTTCTCCGGGTTCTCGGACTCGAGAAACAGCATCTGCGCGATGACCAGGTTCGCCACGTCGTCATCGATAGCCCGGCCGAGGAACACGATGTTGTCCTTGAGCAGCCGCGAGTAGATGTCGTAGGCGCGTTCTCCCCGGTTGGTCTGTTCGACCACCATGGGTACGAGCATGGCTTAGCCCTCTTCTTCGGCGGCGGGTTCTTCCGCCCCGCCGCCCGATTCATCTTTGGACGCAGCGACCGGCGCGTTGGCCTCGAGCAGAGCCTGCACCGTCCGGTCCCGTCTGAGTTCGATCTTCAACATCTCCATGCCGCCATCCCGCTCCAGCTCACGGCGCAGCTTGCCCCGGTTCGTGTTGCGGGAGCGAGCCATGATCTCCAGCGCGCGCTCGAGGTCTTCCCGGGTCGGTTCGATCCCGTCCTCACGGGCGATCCGGTCGAGCAGGAAGGAGGAATGCGCCCGTTTTCCCGCCTGCGGCCGGATCTCCTCCATCATCTGCTCCCAGGGCAACTGCTGCTGTTCGAGATCCACACCCTGTCGAGCCAGGTTGTTCGCGTAAGACCGCGCCATCTGGAACGCCTCGCGTTCCACCACCGCCTCGGGGAGTTCGACCGGATACCGTTCGCGCAACTGCTCGAGCAGAGCGTCCGTGCGCTGCTGGCCGGCAGCCTCGACCTTCCGCGCCCGCACCTGCTCGCGAAGGTTCTCCCGCAGATCATCGACGCTCTCGATGCTCGCGGCCAGGCCGCTGGCCCAGTCGTCGTCGACCTCCGGCAGCTTCCTCTCGAGCACCTCGTCGAGTTCGACGTCGTAGCGGCGCTGCCGTTCGATGTTGTCTTCCTGCTCGACGCGCTCGAAGCTCGCCGTCCGACCGGCCGAGAGCCCCGTCAGGTTGTCGGTGAGCTCAGGCCAGACCCGCTCGTCGCCCAGCTCGAGGTCGATGTCGTGGGTCGCCGGACCGCGAGTGTCCTGGTCGTCGCTGTGGTCGTGGTCGTGGCTGGGGTCATGGTCGTGATCCTCGCCATCCGCCTCTGCGTCAAACCCGGGCATCGCGGAGCGATGGACCTTCCCGCGCACCCGGTCCCCGCGTGCGGCCGATCGGTCGACCGACACCCAGGTCGAGCGCTCCAGGCGAACCTGCTCCAGCACCTCGTCGACCTCCGCCTCGGTCGGCTCCATTTCGGGCTGCGGCAGTTCGAAGCTCCGGTCCTCGTCGATGTCGACATCGGGCTCGACGTCGACGGTCACCGTGAAGCGCAGCGGCTGGCCGGGGACCACCTCGACCGGCCCGACACTTGGCGGCAGCATCGAGTGGAGATCCTCCTCCTCGCGCGCCAACTGCCAGTACTTCGGCGCCAGTCGCTCCGACACATCCTCCCCGATCGCTTCGGCGAACCGCTGGCGGATCAGGTCGAGCGGCGCCTTGCCCTTGCGGAAGCCGTCGAGACGGGCCCGGCGGCGGTAGTCCTGAGCCACCCTCAGGTGCTCGGCATCGACCTCCTCGGCCGGCACCTCGATGTCGAACTCGTGCCGGCACAGGCCGACCTCCCGCTTGGAGACCACTACAGTCATGACTGGAAGCGTGGAATCAGCGGGTTACGGTTGCGAGAGAAAGGGCGGATGGGTGCGAAAGCAGACTCTGGAGTCCAAGGGGCGCGACAAGTTGCGTGTCAGGCGTGCGAAAGGGGGGACTCGAACCCCCACCCCTCTCGGGACTAGATCCTAAGTCTAGCGCGTCTACCAGTTCCGCCACTTTCGCGCCGTCGCCCCCAGGAATGGGCTGCCTCGGGTGGGGCGTGGTGAGCCGCCTAGGAATCGAACCTAGAACCCACAGATTAAGAGTCTGTTGCTCTGCCAATTGAGCTAGCGGCCCGGCCTCCATGCCGCCTTCGCGTCAACCGGGTCCTCCGGTGCCGGCGGCAGCGGGGCACTATATCCGAAGTGCTGCGGCCCCTGCGGGCGTGCGCGGCAGAAACCGGGTGCGCCGGACTTTCTGCCGCGCCTAACCGCCCTGAACGAAGCGCACGATCTCGACCCTGTCCCCATCGCGGAGCGCCGTTTCGCCAAGGCGGGCCCGCGGCACGAGTTCGCGGTTCAACTCGACCGCCACCGTCTTCGGGTGCTGGTCCAGGCTCGCCAGCAGATCGAGAACGGTGGCGCCGGTCCCCTCGTAAGCCAGCTCCCTCTCCTGGCCGTTGACCCGAAGCTGCAGCACTGGGCCCAAAGCAAGAACGTCCTCAGTCGGGCGCGAGTTCCGCGGTCCGGTCCGGTGCGTCGGACCACAGCCGCTCCAGGCGATAGAGCTCACGCCGCTCGGCGTCGAAGACGTGGACGACCACGTCGCCGTAGTCGAGCAGCACCCACTGGCCCCTGCCCGCTCCTTCGAGGTGCAGCGGCCGGGCGCCGTCGGCGCGCAGCCTGCGCTCAACCGCTTCCGCGATGCTGCTCACCTGGCGGGCGTTCGCTCCGTTGCAGATGACGAAGAAGTCGGTGAAGTCGCTGACTTCGGTGAGTTCCAGCACGCGCAGGTCCTGCGCCTTGCGGTCGAGCGCCGCTGCGGCTGCCGCGCGAACACGGTCCTCTGAGTGGTCGGTCCCCTCGGGATCGTGAGTGGTCGCGGCCCCCTGGGCCTGGAGCGTTTGCACTTGCGTCAACGGTACAACCCGTACTTGCGACAGTAGCGCAGCACCGGGTCCGGCATCAAATCCGCGCTCA
>MKWU01002491.1_pt1 | contig 27435 bp, 29 predicted proteins | sample 809101 | NCBI WGS metagenome assembly MKWU01 (sample SAMN05860141, study PRJNA318959) | sponge metagenome | host: Aplysina aerophoba | place: Slovenia: Piran, Adriatic Sea, Gulf of Piran | collected 2013-05-07 | reverse complement strand
GCCCACGCAACGGTCCCGGACGCCGCCGCCGGGGCAGAGCCGGCTTCACGCAGTATTTCATCGATGCGCCTGGCATAACGCCCGACCTTCCGTACCAGTACCGCATGCCTCTGCTCGTCCTGATGACGCCGGCAGAAGAACTTCCATCACTATTTGAAGACTGGGACAGGTCTAGGAGCGACAACGGGCAGGGACACCAAGATGCGGGTCCTGTCCCAGAATCGGACAAGTCTCGTAGTTCAATCGGACAAGACCCGGCAGATACGAAACTTGTCCGAAAACCGGACGGGATTCGTCAAGACCTGTCCGAGAACCGGACAAGTCTCGCAAGCGGACAGGATACGAAACCTGTCCGAAATTCAGACGAGTCTCGTCAAGACCTGTCCGAAAACCGGACAAGTTTCGCATCGCATGTTAAGGAAGGAAATCAAAAGAAGAAAGAACAAAGCAAGCATGCCAGCACGCTGGTGGAGTGGACAGAGATGTTCATTGGTCAGTGCGCCAGGCGAAGCGGCCTGACCGGTCTGAGACCTTTGCACTTGCAGGAGAAGCCGCGAAGCCGCAACGGACCAATTCCGTCCGTCTATGACAGCGTGAACTCGTATATCGAGCGTGCGGGACGCGCGCCGCCGGATGACACCGCGGGCTGGCTTGCTGACGAGCTTCACTACACGCTGATGTACGACCCGGGTTGGCAGGATGGTGGACACAACTCGGCTCCTCGGCTGATTTCGTTCATATCGACGGTCGTGGCGCGCCAGCTCGAGCGTGAGGAACTGGGCGGGCTGTACTTCGATCCGACCAAGGGCGCGCCCGAGACGTCAGGGCACAGGTACCAGCCTGTCGAATCCGCCGCGGTGCAGCCCATTCGCAGATCGTTGTAGGTGAAAACATGCAGGAACTAAGTCGCGACTTTGATGCGCTAGGAAGAAACGCCCGGCTGGCGAAGCTCGCCCGGCTGGACGGTCAGGGTGTTGACCTTGAGCGCTGTGAGGTCTTCGTTGACGAGACGTGCGAGGACGTAAAGCGTCTGCTGGAACAGGACAGTTCCGTGACATGTCGTTGCCTTCAAGAGCTTGCCTCGGCCCAGACGCTTACTGAAGACGACGGGCTCACGCCCTCGATGCGGAAGATGTCCTTTGACTGCTACCGGCCCCGGACTCAGGCGCAGGCCCAAGCGCTTACTGACTGTCAGTCTTACGCTGCCGCGGTCGCCGAGGCTTTTGCGGCGCGGCCGTGGGTCATCATGCACGGCCCTCCGGGTGTCGGCAAGACGCATCTGGCGGTCTCGATTATGCAGGTAGTCGTTGGTGCATACCTGGTGTCGTGGCCGTTCGTTCTGGACGAGTTGCGCGACAACGCCAGTCGCCCCGATGAGCCGTACCCGCAGCACATCTCGGAGCAGCTGTACAGGTCAGGACTGCTGGTCGTGGACGACTTCGACAAGGACATCGACTCCGCGTGGGCACAGCGCCAGCTGTACCAGGTCGTGAACCGCCGATACAGCCTGCGTCTGCCGACCGTGTGGACGGCGAACACGCAGCTCGACCAATCCGTTGGCCCGGTGGGTTCTCGCCTGCGAGACCGCGAAGTCTCGATGGTGCTGCAGATCACAGGCCCGGACCATCGCATTCAAGGGGGAAGCTGATGTACGTGGATAGACTGCCGCCGCACGATGCAGACGCCGAAGAAGCCGTAATCGGCTCCGTCCTGATTGACGGGGACTCACTGCACAAAGTCTCATCGCTAATCAGACCGACTGACTTCTACGGGGAGAAGAACCGCTGGTGCTACGAGGCCTTCCTGGGCCTGGCCGAGCGCGGCGAAGCCATCAACCAGATCACGGTCTCACACGAGCTTGCGCTGCAGGAGCGTCTTGAAGATCTCGGCGGAAGCGCGTACCTGAGTCACCTGGTCATGGTCGTACCGACGTCGGTGCATATCGAATACTACGCCGGCATCGTGCAGCGCACATCAGTCATGCGCCAGCTCATCGACGCGGGCGGACGCATTGCTGAGATCGGATACCACGAGAGCGACTCGGACACGGACCTGGCGCTGTCAAAGGCTGAGAACGCCCTGTTCCAGATCCGGTCAAGACGTGGAACAGGCGCGTTCCTGCACATCCGCAGCGTCCTCGACACCTACATGGAGACGAACGTCGCGTTCACGCCAGGGACGGTGGGTCTGTCGCCGGTGCAGACAGGCTTCCAGCGCATCGACGAGCTGCTCGGCAACGGCATGCAGCGTTCGGACATGATAGTGGTCGCAGCGCGTCCCAGCCTGGGCAAAAGCACGCTTGCGTTCAATATAGCTCGCGCAGCGGCAGAGAACGGCAATCGTGTGGGCATATTCAGCCTTGAGATGAGCCGGGACCAGATAGCGCTCCGGCTGCTCGCCTCGGAAGCCGGAGTCGACAGCTACCGTGTCCGGATAGGGTTACTCACCGCCGAGGAAGAGACTCGGCTGCTGGACGCGATTGGCGCGCTGTCGGACCTGCCTCTCTACATCGACGACACGGCGATCCAGACGGTGGCGGATATGCGCGGCAAGGCACGTCACCTGCAGTCAGAGCACGGCCTTGATTTGCTCATCATTGACTATCTCCAGTTGATAGCGGGCAGCGGACGCATCGACAACCGGGTGCAGGAGATGGGCGAAATATCGCGTTCGATCAAGGGCATGGCGCGCGACTTCGACATCCCCGTAGTAGCTTGCTCGCAACTCAGCCGCGCCATCGAGCAGCGACCGAATCACCGACCACTGCTGTCCGACCTTCGCGAAAGCGGCAGCATCGAGCAGGATGCGGATGTGGTGGCGTTCATCCATCGTGAAGACGTCTATATGGGCCGCGAGGACTGGCAGAAGCGCAACCCTGGCCAAGACTATCCGGAGAATCTTGCGGAGATAATCTTCGCCAAGCATCGAAACGGTCCGGTCCGCACGGTGAAACTGTACTTCCAGAAAGACCTGATGAGGTTCTTTGACCTGGAGGCTGAGAGGGAGTTCGCTGGGGCGTAGGGCGAGATAACCTGTCAGATTTGCGATGGTGCTGGGGATGTGGCCGCGGTGTCCTGAAAGGCTTTCCGGAGCGCATCGGCCCGGCATTCAAGTTATCTTGCTATCAAGACATCGTGTTATCACGATAGATTGGCATCTTTATTCAGTTTGATAGTAGCAGGACTGGCACCACCCAAAGTGAGGTGGACGGCGCAAGCGTGGAATTCTGGGGCCATATCTTTCAATGATTTCTTCCCTGCACAATAATTGCGCCGTCGGATGCGGTGGCTGCCAGGCGGTCGCGGCGAAGTCTGCGTTTGTATTGACGGGCGGACTCACGATTGTACTGGCGGCACGGCCCGCACGTCTTGAAGCCGTCAGACGGCGGCTGTCCGCAAGCGCAGAGTCCGGCATGTCGGTTCGCCTTTCGCCAGGAGTACCAGTGCCATCTCGTGCAGAATGGAAAGTCGGGGGACTCGAAAGTCTTCTCACAGCTGTCCAAGAAGCATACAGGCGGCTCGGAGGGGTCTGGTTTAGGTATCTGGAGTGTCATGGCATCGGCTCGAATACAGAGGTTCTGCGGCGATTTAGCGGAGATGGATTTCAGGGATTCGGGTCAAAATGGCCGTTTGCACGCCGGTCCACGGAAGTCAGATAGACACCTGCTGATTGCTCGCCGTGAGCGCTGATGGAGTTGCATCAGCATCAACGCCACTCGGTTGATTACGGCTGCCAGGCCGGATGCTTGCCATGCGGCGTCGCATATTGAGTTGAAGGTGGAGCGCGGGCTGTTCTTCCTGAAGACCCAGTGGCGTCCGATACTTATGTCGAATAGGTGTATTCGTATCCGGCGCGCGTCGTTCGTGGTGATGTGGATGTTTCCATCCCGATCCTTGAATTTCATCGTCTTGCTCCGCTTTGCACAAAGTGGTTCTGTCGCTGCACCGTAACCGGCCACATTATCCGCTCGGGCTGAAATGAGTGGGTGAATCCGCCTTAGATTTGTGTCCGTGTCGCCACAGGCCCGTTCCCTACGTCCATTTAAGCACATAGAGGCATCATGAGTCATCAGGCTCGAATACAGAGGCACTACGTCCATTTGGCGGAGATGGATTTCACGGAATCGGCTGAAATGGCCGGTTTTCGCGCCGATCCACGCGAGGTCGGCGCAAATAACTGGGTTACAATGCTCCCTGGATCTCAAAGACTCCGGAGTACCTCAATGAAGCAGATACGCCACACCCGCACTTTCGTTTACTACGATGGCGTTCAGGTCTTTTCGGGCCTCGACGTTGCCGGTGGCCGCTACATAGGCGTGCTGGCAGATTTCGCCGACAGTTCCGATAGTTATGTCGTCGTCAGGGTCTCCGCGGAGCACATGAACAGATTTCAAACGGGGGCGCCAGACCTGAAGGCGCTTCTGGTCGAGGAGGCGAGGGACGGCTGGTATCTGGCAGAGGTCCGGGATGGATTTGCGGGTCCTCTCACGCTCCAGGAGCAGAGTGGGGCAGACGCAGAAACCAACTTGACGCCAGAGGGTGACTTCGTGCTGGGTGTACTGTCATACATGGTCGTTCAGCAGAGGGGGCCGTACCTGCCGATAGATAGCCGAGCGTTGGCATTTTGCCTGGGTACCTTTGAGTGAATGAAACATTTTGGATACGATACGGGCATCCCAACGGAGCCTGCATAGAGGTCGGAGTTATGAGCGCAGTAAACGATTCTCCATGGGACAGTGCTGAGTTCCTGACGGACGACGAGACCATCATCGAGTATCTGAAGGCCGCGCTCAAAGAGAGTGATCCCTTGGTATTCCTGAAGGCAGCCCGCAACGTCGCTCGCATCAGAGGTATGGGTTCGAATGAGCTGCCTGCCGGCGCATCGGGGTTAAGTCCCGGACTCGAAGCAGAGATCCGCCAGATACTGGGACCCGAGGTATCTGAGGACTTCCCGGGCTGGCGGACACTCGAAGACATCGGGGCCGGAGCCGGATCGGAGACCGAGTGTGAGCGCTGCGGCAATCTCGGCTCACCGCGTCAGCAGTTTGAGCACATGGGTGTGACCATTTGTTTCGTCTGCGCCGATGAGCACGTCGCGGAACTTGGTACGGAGGAGGTGGTGTAGCCGGCTGAAATACTGCTATCAAGTTATCTTGCTAATACGCTATCTTGCTATCAAGACAACTTGGGATCTTTAATGCGGTTGGCGCTGCAGGTCCTCTGGACTCAGAGCTGCGCCCTCGGCGATGCCGCTCTCCATGTCTTCCAGGCTTACGGCAGGCCCGTCATACCTTAGACTGCCGGACAGGCGACCCGTGGGCCGGACGGGCATCATCAGAACACCTTCGTCGAATATGACGTACCGCACCCTATCTCCGGCTTGCAGGCCCAGTGCATCCCTGACGGCATCCGGCAGCGTGTTCTGTCCTCGGTAATTGACGCTCGACTCCAACATAAATCACTCCTGTATACACCCAGGCTTGCGCTGCGCGTCAATTCCGGCCACGAGAGGTGCCGCCATGGATACATCCGGTTGAAAATAGAGGCTCTGCGGCGATTCCGGGTAGCTTCTGAAAGGGGTGACGATCTTTAGTCATTTCGGGTTCATTTCAGAATACGGCAGTCTATCACCGTGCCCATGGTTACAAGATACGATCTCGTTTCGGATTTATTTCAGACCGAGCCAAGCGAGGTCTGGTAATTGGCTAGGTCCAAACTCCCCACCCAGCCCTTCCACTTCCCTTAATAAAGCAGAGTGGGGCAGACGTAGAATCAAAGTTGACGCCGGGAGACGACTTCGTGCTGGGTGTGCTGTCATACGTTGTCGTTCAGCAGAGGGGGTCGCATCTGCCGATAGATAGCCGAGCGTTGGTTCCCTGGACATCGCTCCGGTAATTGTTGACAGCTTCGGCTGGAGTTCTACCTGTGGTCAATCTTCCCAATACTCAGGGAGCATCGACGCCAGGAAAACGACATCTCCGTCTCGTCTGGTTAAAGGTCCAACACCACGGCCGGGTCTCCGGCCTCCAGAGCGTTCATGTAAGCCAGGACCAATTCCTGGGTGCGGTAGCGCCCGAACTCCTCTTTATCGTTTTCGCGCACAATTGGGAATGTATCCATCACGTAGGCCGCATCTTCACGCGACAGACCGTAGAGGTGAAAGTATAGCGCGTCCAGTCGAGCACGCAGATGCCGTCGCTTCTCCGCATTCCAAGTAAATGGCGGCCCATCATATCCGAGATCGCGCGCGAATTGAGCCATGTCGTGCGCCGTGTATGTGAGTTCTAGCACATTCTCCTGGACGACCTGGCGGGCGGTCTTGTCGCCGAATTTACGGTCGTAGTCAAGTTCGGCAATGACGGGAAGTTGCTCCACGATGTACAGATTCAAGTGCTGCCCTTGAACTTTCTGCCGCGCCACGAAGTCAAAAGCCAATGCGTTCAAGTTCGCCACAAGCAAGGGCGCGGTCACCTTATACGATTGAATATTACTCTCACTTGCATCTATGGGTGTCAGAACTGGCAAAGTATTTCCGAATCCCGCGAGCGGCACGACGCTGGCAATCATTGTCCGATTGTTCGTGGGCGATGTAACGTCCTTGAAGCCGATGGTCCATCCCACACGCCTTATGGCATCCAGATTGGACGAGGCGTCTGCCTTCACCCAATGCAAAGGAGTAGGTAAGTAGGATACGTCCTCATGCTCCTTCTCAGTGGACTCCTGGGCTTGCGCCGGCCTGTTCAAGTTCTCTGGGTTGAGAATGACGCTCGCAGCTCGATGGTCATACGCCTGCACCATTTTGCCTTCATACAACGGCAAGTGCAGGTCATCTCCCCGCTTCCAGCAGTTTCCGCCAACAGGATAGAACCCCTCAGACTTGAGCCACTCAGCGGAGCGAAACATTCCCGAATCGTTGGTCATGTCTATCATTCGCATGTAATTGACGGAGTAGACGCGGCGGACTTTTTTGCCCGACCTGTCCACCAATACGGGATGGTTCCTATACATGTGGCGCGTGATTTCGGCGTCCCGACGGCTGCGGAATATAGGCGCGGTGCCCGTGTTGGGGTTGACCAGGGCGAAGTCGTTTAATGACAGAGTGAAGCATCGGTCGGGATCATCAGTCTCCGACGGGTCTTGAAGAAAGAAACCGCATTGAGTCTCGTCAAACCTTCGACTAACGCCACCTAGAATCAGAGTGCAGAACTTGAAACGTGAATCTATATCTGAAAAGAACGGTGACATGTTGCTGGCTCGCCTGTTCTCAAAATCCAACAGAGCTGCGATTCTCCCCTTAGTGGACACCGACCTGAAAAAGTTTCCTGCTGAATGGTCGGAGGATATGCCGGATGGCGTGAGCAGCCCCACGAAACCATCAGGCTTGATAAGATGCGTAGCTCGCTCGACGAACAGGGAGTACAGATTTATATCGCCTCTTGCCAGTAGGGGGTAATGGCCGGAATTTCTAACATTTGTGGATAGACGTTCGGCTTGGGTCCTCGCCTTGTCGTAATTCTCGGCCAGTTGAGGGTTCTGCCGTTGAAGCGCTCGTATACGTCTTCTTCGAGCGTCAGCGGTTGTTGCTCTGGCTATGTCCGGTGCGCGGGTTGCAAACCATTCCACTTCCTGAAGTTTGATGCGGTCCCAGGGCGGATTGCCGATTATCGCATCGAAGCCGCCCTGCGGCACGCTGTTCAACCAATCGTTCCACACTCCCGGGAAGGCGACCTCCCAATGCAGAAATGTTTCGCCATTGGCGGCGGCGGCGGCATTTCGCCAAATCTTGCCAAAAGCTGAGGAGTTTGACCCTTCTCCCTTCGGGCCTTCAGACAGCAGGTCGTAGGCGTCATCAGGGCTTTCCGACAGCGCATCCGTGATCGGCTTTTCATATTGGACGAGGGCGCCCTTCTTCAAGGCTGATGTCAGCCAGAATTTACCGCACAGGAAGTCAAGCAATCCCCGTAGGTCGGCGGTTGCCGCTTCGACTTCCGCGAATAGCTCTGCAGATTCCTGAACCTCGGAAATGTCAGCGTCGGACATGAACTCGATGCGGTTCATTGATAGAGCTGCGTTTTCGGCATCTCGTATCGCCGCGGACGCGAATAGTCCCCCTAGCCTGTTTAGCTCGCTAGCTGCATCGAACACCCGCATGCCGATCAAAGAGTCGCCGTGTCGCAGGTGGTGATCGAGGAAAGACAGAGGCGCACCTACCGTGAAACTATGCAGCCATAGTGATACCTTCGCCAGTTCCACAGCCATAGGGTTCTTATCCACCCCGTAGATACACCGCTTCAGCACCATCCTCCGGATGATCGCGTGGTCGGTAAGCTGAGCCTCGTCAATAAGCCAGTTGGAATCAGCAGCTCGCTTCAGTATCTCAATTCTGGTTTCGGCTATTCTGGCTGCCACCGGAGACTCGTACGGCTCTGCAAGCCATTGAGGTATTGCAGGAACGCGCTCCAAAGTCTCGGCCACGAAATCCGACAGGAAGTCCACAGCCGTAACAAGAAAGTGCCCACTGCCCATAGCCGGATCGAGGACCTTCAGGTCTAGTACGGCCTCAGCCGGGTCCAACTCTTCCAAATCGGTGCGACGCTCCTTTTCTGGTCGCTCGTCAACTTCAAGCTCAAGCGATCTTTGCCTGAAAGCGTCTAGGCGCTCCTCGGCGAGCGGCTTCACGGTTCTGTCGATGATGAGATCAACCAGCGATTGAGGCGTGTAATAGCTGCCACTGTCCTTCCTGGCAAAAGGATTGAGGCGAACCGAGATTTCTCCGTTTTCATCAAAGGCAGGCTCGCGTTCCAGCAGACGCTCCTCGATGGAACCAAGCTGCTGAACGGACAGGTCTCGGTAGTTGACAAAGCGTGGGCCGCCCAGACGCTCACTGACAGATGAAGTGTGACTCAATCCGTAGATGATGGGGGCGGTCACCGAGTCCGACAGCCGTACCCTACTCAGAACAGGCGCAGCTTCGGACGCGAACAATCCGCCGTTATACGGCGGCAACCCGATGGACTGGTCGCCCTGGTCGATAAGGCGAAACAGAGTTGTGAGATGATCGTAGTAGTTGGTGGCAACCTCGGAAAATACGTCTTGTCTTTGCGTGCGATTGGCTACATCGTCACGAACGCGCCTACGCAACCCATAGTCGTCATAACGTGGATCGTTGACGGGCAACAGCCCTCGGTCCTCGGCGTAGAGAATGAATAGCACTCGATACAGAAATATGAGCGCTGCGTCCCTGCACTCCATCAAGCGCCCACTTCGCTCATCCTCCGGCAGTTGAGGCACACCGTCGGCCAGGGCGAGCGCCTTCGTCAGATCCGGATAGATTCGGTCGAATACCACACCTGACAGGTCTTGGGCTACGCGCTCTTCGTAGCGCCTCCCTTCCTCCAGAGCTTGCTCAAGGAAAGTTGTAACCTCGCCGCCACTTTGGATAAACGCCGCGCGTCTGAACAGTAAATAGAAGGTCTTCAGCGCTGATTCGTCGCTCTTTTTACTTATCTTCGAGAGGCAGTCCTCAACGTCGAACTCGACGTAGCTGTCGGACCTGGGGCGCTTGAGGCGGTCGTAAAGCCTCCAGACCCGTCCGTTTGAAAGCAGGCCCCACCTGATTCCTCCGTCGGTACTCGAAGCCGCAGTTTCGAGGTAGCTCAAAATCTGGTCGTGCGGGTTGCTTTCATTCTTGTCGCGACTATCTAACGACAATCCGAATCGCTTGCTTTCCTGCACCACCATAGCGTATTGGTATCGGTCGCCGGTGTTCGGGCGAGCTGCCGCCTGGTCCTTTCCTTCGGAATCCCTGAACAACAAGTGGTCCGGCACTCGTTCATGCTGTACGGTGCCCTGCTGCGGAAGGTAGTCTTTCCATCCCAGCAACTCGAACACGGGGCGAATTAGGTCCTGTTCGGTCTCTGCTTCATTAGGATTGGCGCGATTGCTGAAACTGTCGTACAGGGGCACGATGTCATTTCTAAACCCGGAATACTCATCGCCCACCAATTCCCAATCGGCAGTAGTGTGTATCCCATCCGTGAGGAAGTATTGTGTGAATAGCTGTCCGCTCATACTAAATATCTCGACGCTTGCCCCGAATTCTCCAACCCTACCCACTGAGGTGTTGAAGGAGTCTATTTTTCTTGAGAGGATTGTATAGCATGGCACAGGGAAGGTGCGTCTCACCGTCGCAGTCAGGCCGAGCAAGGGAGGCTCGGATAAGCGTCAACTAAGAAACCAGACGCCTTTGGCTCTCCGCAGAGAGCGAGTTTCGTAACGACATAACTACCGGTTCCGACACATAGGCCCAGCGTCCGTGTGCGAACGCTAATCCAGTTCTGTCTTTGCCTGCTCTATCGCTTTCACTGCCCGCTTCAATTCCCGCTCGGGGTTATTGAACCAGTCGGTGCTCCAGACGCGGTGCAGCTTCCACCCCAGGTCCTCCAAGACCATTTCACGCAAGCGGTCGCGATCACGAGCCGACCGCGAACTATGATAGGAAGCTCCGTCACATTCAATACCCATAAGATACCTACCGGGACGCTCCGGGTCCACAACTCCGATGTCCACAAATTTGCCGCCAGAAGCAACTTCCTGATGGACTTGGTATCCCAGGTTCTCCAGTCGCCTGGCAACTTCGCGCTGGAAGGGTGAATCCACACTGAACCCGCTTTGGTGTGGGACGTCCACCGGCATGATTCCTGTCTCGGCATACTCCAGGAACGCCTTTAGCACTCGCACCCCGACAGAGTTTGTCCGGCCCAGGTCGAGGTTATCCGCCCGTAGGCTTGAAAAGACATGGCACTGACGCTTGGCGCGAGTAATCAGCACGTTCAGCCGGCGCTCTCCACCCTGGTTATTCAGTGGCCCGAAATTCATCGAAACCTGTCCGGTCGCGTCCGGGCCATAGCCTATGCTGATGAAGATAACGTCGCGCTCGTCACCCTGCACGTTCTCCAGATTCTTGACGAAAAACGGCTCATCCGGATGGCTGGCAAAGAAAGACTCTCCCGAGTCATCCTCACGCCTCATCGCTTCCAAGTGGTCTGCGATTGCCAACGCCTGGGCCTGGCTGAACGCTGCCACTCCCAAAGAAAGATCAGGTGTGTTAACCGCGTGCTCCATTACTGCCTGAGCAACGGCTGCAGCCTCAGTCTGATTGGTCTGGCTGCGTCCTCGGTCATAGACAGCATCAAGGAAGTGATGAAACCGTAGTCCAGTCGTTTCCCGTCCGGCATCGGGGCTTGCGAATACCATCAACCTGTTGTCGTAGAATTCCTGATTGGATATGGCGATCAGTGACTCGTGGCGGCTGCGGTAGTGCCAGCGAAGGTATCGCTCCGGGGCGCCCCTGCTTGCGAAAAGCCCCAAAATGCTCTCAAGGTCTGCGGTGACGCTCTCATCATTATCGTCGTCATCGTCTGACTGCACCACACGGTCGAAGAAGCTGGAAGGTGGCAACTGCCGACTGTCGCCTACGACTACGGCTTTCTTCGCTCGCAACAACGCACCCAGAGCGTCCATCGGACGAACCTGGCTGGCCTCGTCGAACACCACGAGGTCAAACTCCACACCGTCTAGGTCCAGGTAATTGGCGATGGAGAGCGGACTCATCATAAAGACGGGCTTTAGGAGTTGGATGATGCTCCCAGACTCCTTGAGCAGCCGCCGAATTGCCTTGTGCCTGGAGCGTTTCTCGATTTCACGCTTCAGGACCCGCAATTGTAGCTGCTGTTCACGAACCTTCTCTGCGCCTATGTAAGCATCGAGCCTGACCAGACGTTCCGGCAGGTCATGGGGTGTAGATGCCTTTCTCTGGTGAGCAGATGCAACCCGGATGCGGTTGTGCTCCAGCGTTCGCCTGTCGAAGGACTGGAATCGCGCGATTCGTGCTTCGTGAGAATAACTGTTAAACCCTCTTAAAGTCGGTCTATCTGAAAGAGCAGTTTCCACTACACATTCATACCAGGCACGGTCAAACCAGTCCGTCAAAGACTCCGCGGCCCGCTGGTCACTGGCAGCAAGAGACACGATTGCGTGCAAACCTTCCTGCGCGGCAGAATCAGCCCTCGCGTTGAAGGCCGTCAGGTCTTGGATGCTCTCAAAGTCGGCCTCCCAGCTCGATAGTATCTGTTTCTGTTGTACGAAGGACAACACCCCCAGACCGTCAGGGTTGCCAAAGCGCAACTGATTGTCCAGTTGCAACGCCGACTGCAATTCCCGGACAGAACCCCGATGCGCCTCTAAGGCCGCCACCAGCTCGTCGATCCGCTCTTTCCATTGCCACCGTGACTCCACATCGGTGTTTGCGACGATTTCACGGAGAAGATCAACACTACTTTCTGTTAGCTCGCCTGCTTTTAACTCGGAGAGTATATTGAGCCACCACCCAATAGAAGGCGCGGTAGCCTCCCATTCGGTTTCCAGGCGCTCCCAGTGTTGCCCCAGAACCGAACCGGCGATGCCGTAAAGCCGGATTATCTCCCGAGTTATCTCTTCAGGTTCTCTCCGAGTTGGTGAAGTTACATTCCCTTCTGCTTCACTGGTGTTCTGATCTCCGACCGGGAGTTCTTCAAGCAAGTTCGAGATTAACTCGGTTTGCTGGTCGTAAGGAAGATGAGTGGGTGCGGTCATGTGCGTCATCCCTGCCGAGATTGACGCATCGACCATCGCCTCAAACTCTTCGGTACTTGAGTCGTACTGGGCGACGGCTGCCTCCAGGGCTTCGATCTTGGTTTGCACAGTTTCAGGCTCCAGCCGAACCGTCAGATTCCTGACGTATTCCATTGCGCCGCGCTGCATCTGTCCGGTGGCAACTCTTGCCTGAACATTGAGCCACCACCTTACCGCCGGTACAATAGCTTCCCAGTCAGTGTTGTGTCCGTTCCAGTGACGGCCAAAGACCGGGGCAATTTCGGCGTACTCACTATTCACTGCCGCCCGAAGCCTTTGCTCTTCGTGAATAGAGTCGATCAGGGCCACCTGGCGGTCTATCGTGTTCGGTAGTTCACCGCGCATCGCTGCGGCGAGTTGCTTCTTGGCTCGCCTATAGTCCCCGGAGAATATCCGCTTCGGCATGCTGCGGCCATCGGTATTCAGTGCCGTTCTGGCATCTTTGAAATCAGTATCCCAAGATTCAGGCAGTAGCAACAAATCATACTTTGCGCGAATTTGCTGCCAATCCAATCCTCGTCTAAAAAGTTGTTGTATGAGCTCCGGTTGAGATTCCCACTGCGGTAGAGAAAAGTCCAGCCAGTCGGTATTCGGAGCGGCAACTGCACACTTCGCCGCTGCCAGCAGGTCGGTCGTTTCTCTAAAGCAAGATGGCTTTGCTAACTTCATGGCGCTGGCCAAGGTATCCGATGCCCGATTCACGTCATCTAGTGCGCTCGATACGGACTGGGTACGTCCCGATAGCATCCGTCGCCACCGGAGGCCCATCTCGACCAGGCCCCGGACCGCCTCCATGTCGGATTCCCACTCAGTAGCTCTCAGATTCAGGCCCGTCGTGTCAGGGGAACCGACGGCACGCTGCGCGGCCACCGCCAGGTCATTCGCTGCCGACGGGTTCTCGGGAGCCGCCAGGTTCGTGGCCGCGGCCAGGCTGGCAGAGCCTTTTGTTAACCTTCCCAGACAGCCGGTGGCGGTCTCCAGCTTTTGCAGAAGTTCGGACCTGATGGATGGAGTGAATGACCCAAGCTGGCTTCCCCAGAACAGGTGGCGATTTGGGACTCCTGAACTTTGCAATTGAACTTGCAGGTCTTCAACTATTTCCCGCTTCTCGTGATAGTCTTCTCCACTCCAGAGAGCCATCTTTGATACTTCGCTCTGCGGGATCGGGCTGAATGTAGTGTCGTACTTGAGAGACAACAACTCCCCGAATGCGTTCGACGGCGACACTCCGGTTTCGCCCACTGGAAGATTGACGGCATCGGCATATTCGTTCAGAAGAGTCCTTGTACGTAGAAGCTGGTCGAAGAGAATGTCGTCCTGGGCGTCAATGTACCCGGTTGAATTAATCAGGGTGCGGTTCAGTTCGTCCAGTGTTTCTCGTTTGTTCGCCTTGTGGCTGTGCAACTCCAGGCAGGCGTCACCAAGTCCGATGTTGTCGAGTCGGCGCTTGACCACTTCCAGCGCGGCCATCTTTTCCGACACGAATAGTACGTTCTTGCCCCGAGCGACAGCTTCGGCGACTATGTTGGCGATGGTCTGGGACTTGCCAGTTCCAGGTGGGCCTTGAATTATCATGTTCCGGCCCTGCCCTGCGTCGTGGATTGCCACCGCCTGGGAGGAATCAGCATCGAGCACATGGAACACATCGCTGGGGCCAAGCTGGTCATCGACTCTCTCATGGTCTCTGATGGAAGACCTCGGTTCCGAAAAGCCCTGGTCTCCGAACAGAGTGCCGATTATTTCGCTCTGGATAACTTCAGGATGTCCCAGGTCTAGGTACATCATCAACTTGTTGAAGGAGAAGAACCCCAGAACTATGCGATTAGGGTCCACGACCCACCGGTCGGGCGTCGACTCACGCACAACCTCTTCGAACTGAGCAATGTAGTCATCCACATCCTGACTATCCGATAGTTCCAGTACATCTTTTCCCGGCAATTCCAGTTGAAAGTCTCCCTTAGCCTTTTCGAGCAGAGACAGGTTGACGCCCAGGTCGTCGCCGGTGTATCCGACGCGGAATTGAGCGCGGACGCTGGTGCGCTCTAGCTGCACAGGCACTAACACCAAGGGTGCCCAGCGTTCGTCATGGCTGGAATCGGACTCGAACCACTTGAGCATCCCCAATCCCAGAAACAGTGTGTTTACACCGGTTTCTTCGATGGAGCTGTTGGCAATTCTGTAAGTGTTCAGTAGCCGTCTCTGCAGATTCGCCTGCGTTTCGCCGGTCTGCAACCCTCGCGTAGCCCGCCTCGAAGGAGTTGCGTCCTCTGGTTCTTCCCAGAGGGCGTAGTTAGTCCCCTTATCCTCCCCACTGGCAGGCAGGAAAGGCATAGTTCTCTTGCCGGTCACCAGCGTCTCAAAAACCTGGTGGGAGTTCTCACCTACGATCTCCACACCACGCGCACTCAACGTGTGGTAGTTGAGCAGTGGATTCTTAAGACTTAAATCCAACAGCTCCTTCCGGGAGGTTTCGAGTCTTGCCCTGAGTTCATCAGATGGCGTTGTCATAGAGAGAGTCCCGGTCTTTTGAATTGAGGAAGGGTATCAGCTTGAAAGTGGGTTTACGCCAGTAGGCCGATTGTATCATCTGAGATGAATACTGGAACCGCTGCCCGATGACCAGGCCGGCACCAGTGACGCGCCGGAAATACTCGATTGGTATGCACCTCTCGCTTTTTGAGAGACCCTCGGCTGAAATACTTATATCAAGATACCAAGACAACTTGAAATAACTATGACCGTCCACTAGACTCGGCAAAGAGCACAAGAAACACAGCGGAAAGGCGGGCACTCGTGATTACGGCAATTGTCTCGGAGAAGGGCGGCACGGGGAAAACCACCATCGGGATACACCTGGCGGGCTGGCGGCAGAAGGCCGGACGGGACGTGATGCTGCTCGACGGCGACCGTCAGGGAAGCGCGGGCTACTGGGTCGAGATCCGAAAGCAAGAGGGACTACTGTCACCGGACACGGCGGTCGCGGTAGGCACACGTCTGAGGAGGACCGTCATCGATGCCGCGAGGGAGTACGACGACGTGGTCGTGGACGTGGGCGCGGGACAGGGCGCTGACATCCGAACGCTCATGGGTCTGGCTGACATCGTGATAGTCCCGCTTCAGCCGACCGGCATGGACTTCTGGACGGTCGGGCTGCTCGACAGCATGGCGATGGACGGGCGCAAGGTCAACGACCGGCTGGTGGCGAAGGCGGCGCTCAACCGGGCGCCCACTCATCATTTCGATACGGACGCGGTGGCCGCGCAGGATGCGCTCGCGCAATGCCAGGAGCTGACGGCTTCGGGCATCGTCATCAGGGAGAGGTCGTCGATCCGCCGGGTCGTGCCCCTGGGCCGGCTTGTTGATGAATGGCAGCCGAAGGACCGGAAAGGAATCGAGGAACTGGGCGCGGTTTACAGCCTGGCCTATGGCGAGAGCCTGGAACTGGCCGGCGAGACAGAGCTACACGCGACAAGCGCAGCAGGGAGATAGTCTTATGAATCAGCAACGTCCTTCACTGGATATTCGCCCCAGGGATGCCAGTCAGGCCGAAAACGCAAGCGGCAGCCGTGTCAGCGCAGGGCGACGGCGCACTGTCGATGTGGACGACAACAACACCTATCACCCAGTGCTGTTTCGGGTGTCGGACCTGATGTACCGTAAGCTCAAGATGGCGGTCGTACTGTCCGAGTACGGCAGCCAGCAGGAGTTCATCATCAAGCAGATCGAGCCGATGATCGACGAGCTGCTGGACAAGCACGGCATCGTGATGGAAGAGACGACCTAAGTAGGGTGGCGTATCAAATTAGCTTGCTATCACGCTATCTTGACAGCAAGATAGCTTGGAATCTTGATTGAGTTTGGCTCCGCACGAGTCGTCTGGGCTTGGAGCTGCGTCCTCGTGGATGTGGCCGGCGGTCGAGGGCCACTTCTTGCGGCCAGCCGCCTGCCGATTGAACCGGCCATACCTCATCTAGTGTGGGCCTGCGGCGCACGTCGCTGATGGGCTTTTGAGGCTTGTCCGGCTTGCGGTCAGTCATCTGTCCGTCCTGTGGGTAGCGCCCACCAGCGCTGCCCCTTGCATCCGAGCAATCCTCTGGTCGAAGGTGTGAGAGCACCATCATTGTGGGGTGCGTGAGTACGATATAATTCCCGTCGCAAGATTTGAAGACGCGATAACTACGAAGAATTGGTAGAAAGTGGAGTTCGCTTGCCAATTCACATCGCAAGTCACATCTCGAACTGAGGAGAGGAAATGCACCAACAAGGCGGCACGATACAAGATACATTGGACAGCATCGAATCGCGTGGCTATGTTCTGCCAGCGATCCAAAGGGAGTTTGTATGGAGGCCAGAGCAGGTATGCAATCTGTTTGACAGCGTGATGCAGGGCTACCCCTTTGGTGAGTTCATGTTTTGGAGGGTTGAGGCGGAAAATGCCGGTCAATACCGCTGGTACGACTTCGTTCGGGAATACCATCAACGGGATAACCCGCACTGCCCTGAACTCGGACCCATTTACGACAAGCCGCTAACGGCCGTGCTTGACGGCCAACAGCGGTTGACGGCATTTAACATCGGCCTCCGCGGTTCGATGGCTGTCAAACTGCCATACAGATGGTGGAACAACCCGGACGCCTTTCCCAAGAAGGTGCTGGCGCTTGATTTGTTGGCGTCTTCTGAGCCTGATGAAGAGGGCAGCCGATACGTCTTCGAGTTTGTGAGTGAAGATCGCATCGGCTTGAGGGACACTCGCTTATGGTTCAAGGTGTCAGACATTATGAGCTTCTCTACAGATAACCCCGCTCCGGACATGCTGGATTGGGTATCTGACCAAGGCCTGGATACTGAGCGACAACGCCGGGCCTTTCGTGCATTAAACCGACTTCACCAGGCTATCTGTGTCGAACCTGTCGTTGCCTACTATGAGGAAAAGAGCCAGGACATTGAGCGAGTCCTCAATATATTCATACGGTGCAACAGTGGTGGGACACCCCTTTCCTACTCCAACCTTCTCTTGAGCATTGCAGTGTCGCAATGGGACACTCTTGACGCCAGGAGTGAAGTCCATGGGTTAGTGGATGATATGAACAAGGTGAGGGCTGGCCTGCGTTTCAATGCGGACTTTGTCCTGAAAGCCGGGCTTATGCTCACCGACATCGCCAGCGTCGGGTTCAGAGTCGAGAACTTCACGCACGAGAACATGGCGATCTTGGAGAATAATTGGCCGAACATACGTCAGGCGTTGTTGGAAACCGTGGAGTTGGTGGACAGTTTCGGTTTCGACAGCAGGACAATCCAGGCAACTAACTCGCTTCTACCCATTGCTTATTATCTTTACAAGAAAGGGGCCCCACGAAACTTTGAAAGCAGTGATCGTTTCCTCGATGATCGTAAAGTCATTCGGGGTTGGCTGACCCGCTCCATCCTCAAAGAATCAGGGATCTGGGGCAGCGGATTGGACACTTTGTTGACGGCGTTGCGAGAAGTTATCCGTGATTCCGAAGGGTCGGCGTTCCCTGCTGCCGAGCTTCACCGGGTGATGACCCAGAGGGGCAAGACCCTGGTCTTTGTCGAGGAGGAAATAGAAGATATAGCAGACATGCGGCTTGGTGATCGGCGTATTTTCCCGTTGTTGACCATGCTGTTTCCTCACTTGGAGTCTCGCGACGGGTCTGACATTGACCATGTATTTCCAAAGAGCAGGTTCACTCCCAACCGGCTAAAGAGTGCGGGCATTGATGATGACGAGCAGATTAAGGTGTTTCGGGACCGCTGCGACCGCCTGGCGAATCTCCAGCTGCTGGACCGTTCGGTCAACAATGAGAAACGGGCTACTTTACCTGCGGACTGGCTAGATGATCACTGCCAGGATGACCAATCTCGGCAGAGTTACTGCGACCGCCACATGCTGGGCGATGTTCCCAGAGAGATTAAGGGATTCACCGACTTTTATTCGGCTCGCCGTCAGAAACTCCGGAAGCGTATTGCGGCACTAGTGAACTCTGTGTAACTGAGTGTTTCGCCCAGTCAGTCGCTTAGTCGCTACAGAGTCCAAACACTGCATGATACAGTTATGGGAACCGCAGCACTTCGGGATTCGCAGGTGTCAACGATGTTGAGGCGAAAACAAGACTCTGAGAGTCAGGCCCAATCTCCCCCCATAACTGGGTTATATGTTGATGTGGAAAACCTCTTGGATCACGCACGTCCCTTTCTTGACTCGGTGATCGAAGATTGGGACCTGGATCTGCCATCGCCGAAACTGATGTACCTTTACGTCAAGGCCGACTTGCAAGTCATTTGGGAAATGTGGGCGCTGGGGAAGTTCCCTAGAATCGACATTAATGTAAAAGGCATTCAGCATCTTACGAAAAATCCATCGAAGAATTCTGCTGACATCGCGCTCTCGCTGGATGCAGCCACGGACTTCCTGTCAGAAAGAGTGAATCATGTCGTAGTGATTAGCGATGACAGTGACTCCGCCGCTCTGTTCGGCAAAATATCCGAGCTGCATAGAAACAGGCAGGGTCTCCCGAATGAGACTCCGTTCAGATGGATCATGACGGACAGGGAAAACACGAGGTCGTCTATAGTCTCGGATTTCTGCCCGGACAAATTCATTCACGTGATGAAATTAAAGCCCGACAGAGCAAGCGTATCTGCCGAACCAAACGGCACTCCCTTTAACGCTACGGAGTTAGTGGAGTCGGTCAGAGTCGATCTTGCGGACGACGGTCCTAGCAACAGGGAGATAGCGGAGACAATTATCGAGCATCTCCCCGTCGGCGATTTCAAGAGTAGTGGTTGCCAACCGATAATTCGACTGAAATGGCCTGAGCATAGCTCGGCGGGACAAGGAAGTGCAGCCTTTGGGATCTGGTTCTCATCGGAAGTTCTGCCGGAATTGAAGGCCTATGGAGTCCTGGAGCCAAATCCGAACAGGAAGCCGAAGCAATTTGTCATGACGGAGGCTGCAAAGCAGAAGATTGGGGTTAATTCTTTTCCATAGTTCACTGCGCTACCCGTACGACGATCATGTTGGTCGTTCCTTCGGGTCCTCCCAGCGCGCCCTGGTTGCTGCTCCGTGTGCATTTCAGCGCCGCCAGGCATTCCTACTCATCTAGCCCGAAATAAAGCCCTCCACGGCGATTTGGCGGAGACGCTTTCCGGGAATCGTGCTGAAAGTGGCGGATCCGGCCCGTCTTGCTGGAAACTCCCGAAGTTCGCGCCAACTCTCGCAGTTCGTAAGTCAGACTCGCAGAGCTGGGTCATAGGGCTTCTCCCTGAATGTGCGGATGTCAAATGGCGGATGCCCCTCCGGAATCTTCCCCTGCAGCGTGCCCAGGCGTGAGTAGTCGATGCGTCTGGGCCGGAGAAGATATCCGTCGGGACCTGGGATGAGTTGCAGTGTGTCGCCTGCGCCTACGCCCATCGCATCGAGGACGTGGGCCGGGAGAGTGACTTGGTGCTTTGAGGTGATCTTGACAATCATTGTCTAGCTCTCATTCCCCGCTAACTCAGGAGAAAGTCGGTCCAGTCCGGCCTGTGACGGTCTTCCAGTATTTTGAGAATGCCGTCACGACATAGTTTCGCTGCCGCGTCGACAATGAGGACTTCGTTGCTTCCTCTAGGTGATGTTCCGTGGATGACTCTGGAAGCGAGCCTGTAGAACTCTATCAACGCTTTTCGGATATCCTTGCGGTCTTCAAGGTTGCTGGCCAGATGCCGCGCACCGGTAACGGACAGCCGAAATCCCAACTCTCCCTGATCTGAATCGAGATACAGTGCTTCGAGTGCTATGCGAAGGTCTACGATCCGGTCTGCGTTTATCACTCCAGGCGACGCAGCTCTCGCCCACCGCGTAACGGCGATCTGGAATCTATGGTCAGAGTCTATCCGGCGGCCTAGCTCATCTCGTAGATCAAAAGCTCGTCGCAGCCCCTCCTCACTCAGGTTGGGGACAGGCGGATCGAACGACGTAAGCTCTGTGATCCCGGTCAACAATTTTCTGTTATAGCTTCTGCTGAGTCTCTTGAGCGGCATTCCTGGGCCTCCCATACTGCTGCGCGCTCCGTCTGCGAATGTTCCTGCTTCATCGTAGTCGCTCCAATTCCAGGCCAGTCCGACCTGTTGATTACAGACCAGAGATAATGCCAGGAAGAAGGTGTTGAGTGAAACCTCACCCAGGGCAGTATGGGTCTCTAGGCGAATATCTTCTATGTCGTCCCCTGGCGGGGCAAACAGCGCAGGATGCGTCGACGCGCCTATCTCCAATACGGGATGCCCGAGTATTTCTTCCACCGCATTGAATCGTATGTTTGGCATAGAAATTGGAAGCGAGTCTGACGAAATCGGCAGCCGATAGATGCGCAGGCCGTGTTCCAGTTTTATGTCTTGGTCGATGGACACACCTGCGAGTACCACACAAATCTTGTGATACCGGGACTTCCCTGCCGCCCACGAAGTTACTAACTTGGTGGCACGGTCAATCCCGAGGACCGCTGCGGCACGAACGAGACCTCTAGCGAATCCTGACGTAGAGGAACTTGAGTGGACTTCATGAGAGTAGTCGGACGTTATCTCAACCATCCTGTCGATGCTGTCAACGATATGGAACGAGTGGCCGATTCGGTCAGCGGCCGCATCGATGTATTCGCTCAGCGCGTGTCGGAGATGGTCGACGATCTCGCTGACAATCTGATCGTCGACCTCGGGGCGCGCTGAGAGGACATCAAGCGAGTCCGGCACACCCCACTGAGTGAGCGTGATCGCATCACGCAACTCATCAGGGGTATATAACTTTCCGCCGCGCGTTCGGAATGTGGCGGCGGCCAGCACCTGGTCCAGCAGTTCAGCCAAGATCGACATGGGGTATTTCTCGCTTGTGTGGCGGGCAATCTGCGATGTGCTCTGCGTCTGCGGCGTGATGCGCAAGATCCTTAACTTCTATCGCTTCGAGCATATTTCATCTATTACATCCGTGGTTAACGTCACCACCTGACCCTTTTCAGGCTCAGGGGCTTTGCGAACGTATTCAGTCAGGGCGTAACCACAGTTAGAAGGAAGTCCGTTGGTAAGCGCTTCTCTCGTCACCTTATAAACGCCACAGACGGCGCAATTTACTGTGAATGTATCGTCGTTGAAGTTCTCCGGTCCCCAATTGGCTGTATGGGAGGCAATCATAAAGCATTGTCTCGATGGCGCCATCATACAGTTCACCTCCGTCTGTCATCTGGATTCTGCTTCTTGGAACTGATACTGACTTGCTATCCCGTTCAGGAACAACCGGTTTTATCGGACACTTCGATACTGTTTTCGGTATACGCTTGAATCGGTCGCTTCAATGCGTCTTGTCGCGTCTAAACCATTGCGGTTTCCTTCTAAGTTGTGTTTTTGCCGTACACGCACTACCGGAGGCAACATACATGTTGCTTCCTTCATTGCCTGTATTGAGTTTTGCGCTTCTCTCCTTAATTTCAGCCACTCGCGCAGAATCGGCTGCCTCCATCCGCCGTAAATGCCTCTCATGCCTCTCGGCATAAGTCGTGACCTGGACGGCGGGACATTCGTACGACCCGAGCTCTGTCCCATGCACCCTGGAGCACCGCTCAAGCACCGTGATGTCCCTGTTTTTTGGCGTCCTGAAGGGCTGGTTTTTCGAGTACACGGACTTGTGCCTCACCGTCACGACCCATTGCTCCGCGACGGATTATCATCGTCAAGTATGCGGTCGACCTCAGGCGAGAGCACCCTCAGCACCAGTTCGGTCATCGATATGCGCTCGACGAGTGCGGCATGCTTCACGCGCCGGTGGAACTCGTCCGTAACGTCCACGACGATCCTCCGGTCGGCTGTGGCGTCGGCGTCGAGCGCCCGTTTCGGTCCGCGCTTCGCCGCCGGGCCGCTCGCGCTCTGCGCGCGCCCCTGACCCTTTCTCGAACGCATTGGCATCTGCATCTATCCCGCCTCCTGAATCTCCGCACTCCCGGCCGGGCGCATCCCATAGACAAGACGATAGACTTCGCCCAGCTCGCGCGCGGCGCTCTCGTCCGGGGGCGCGTACTCGTCCACCAGCATCCCGTAGGGTGTCGCCCTTCTTATCGCCGCACGCTCCCTCACGATCAGTCCCGAGTCCTCCACATGCTCAAACCGCTTGAGCACGTCCTGGGCCGCCGGCACGTCCAGACTCGCGCCGTGCGGAGACGCTCGGTTCAGCACCACCGCAACGCGCAGGTCCTCGTTGATCTCGAGCGCGTCCGCCGCCAGGTCGTCCAATAGCTCTACTGTCCACACGTCCCAGCCGTTTGGCTGCACCGGCACTACTATCAGATGCGCCACGCGCATCAGCGCCTCGATGCCCTGTACGTCCCCGGAACCCATGTCCACGACCACCTCGTCGTAGCGCCCCGACAGGTCGCGCACATTCCGTCTCAGCCCCCTGCCGTACTGCCGGACCACGGACGGGGCTTTGCGCTCGAGGTCCGCGCGGGCCTCCGCCCAGATGCTTGCAGTACCCTGACGATCGGCATCAACGAGCAGGACTTCTTTGCCGCTCCTCGTGCTCCAGCCCGCGAGGTGAACCGCAAGCGTGGACTTGCCCGTGCCGCCCTTTTCCGCCGCCACCACGACTATCACGATCCAACCTCCTGATCCGGCCAGTATAATATTGTATATCTGGATACATGTACATAGTTACATTAGACCATAGCCCGGCCTGTTTCAAGCATGGATAGAGTCAGATGTCGCCAAGATGTGGGAGGTGCCGGATTTCGGCGAGTTGGCGCGAAAGCGGTGATTTTACTTCTGTTCGCCCCGGTGGAGTCGGGTATGTCTTGCGAGAGACGATAGAATCTCGGGCAGGCGCACCGGAGTGGTTGTGGACACGACGTCCGTACCAGCGCGACGTTCGGGATAACACGCGTCGCACTGGGCTGGCGACGGCATGAATATGCGCCGTGAGTCCGAACGGGTCGGTAATGGAGAATGCGCATGACGAGGTTCACCGTCGAGTCTCTTCAGCAGCACGTTGACGCGTTGGAATTGGCGCTCGAAACGCTGCAGAGATATAAGGCGGGGACCGTGTCAATGACGAATTACGCCTGTCGATAGTCAGGCTTTTCGCACTTGTCGTCGATCAATTCGGAAATGCTTGAAGTTAAGCACGGATACTACTGTCGAGGAGCGTTCGACCGTGTTAGCGCTCTTAGCGCTGCCGAAATTGCAACAAGGTACTCAGAAGTTCCCATGCCACAACGGTTGCGTCTAATTTGTTGGTCATGCAAGAAAGGTCTCAACAATATCCTTTGGAACTTTGACATCATTCTTTTCCTCAAAGTCCGCAACGTCTATGTAGTGGTTAGAAAAGAATGACTTGACGCTCAACCCTAAATGTCGCGCGCAGTTAAAATCGAGTCGTGCCTTCGCCCATTCCTTAAGGTGCAGAAAAGCCAACCCCCGCTCCCCATAAGTCCAGGGTCTAAGTTTCGGACCAATGTACAGACCCAACGATTTACTAAAGTCCACGACCGCCTTCTCATAATTTCCCATGGCGTTATAAGTACATCCCCGATAGAAGTAGAGTACAGCATCAGGCATCACTTGTTCGGTGATGTTGAAATCTTCGATAGCGCGTTCGTATTCACCTAAACTATGGTAGGCAAGACCCCGATTGTTATAAGCGTAGGGCAAATTTGCGTAGCTATTAGTAGCCATGTCGTAGCACTTTATGGCATCACTGTGCTTTCCGTCCTGACGGTAGAAATTACCTTGTCGATAACGGATTTGGGCTTCCCTCCAGTTTTCAAGATGCCTTATGAGGCCCTGATGGTCTTTGTATATGGAGAGTTCTGATATGTTATGTTCGCATTGTAGGTAGTTAAGCAGTCTCCTCTTCAAAAGACCAGGTACAATTAGAGCCTCGTAGCATTTTGGTTCAAAATAGCCTTTGGGTGGATGGACAAATATGCTTGCTTGCTTTTCGGCGCGATCAACACCGGCAGCTGGTTCATAAATAAACTCGCCCATCTCTTTCGACCTGTCCAGTAAGATGACCCTGCCATTCTTGTCATATCTCTTTTCACAGGCGAAGAACAAAGCAACATAGTAGTTGGTTGTGAAATCGATCAGATTCGTCTTGCCACCAAGATGTTGAATTCGGGTCAATTGCTCACGCTCATCCAACCCTGGTAGGAACTTTTCTGCATACTCCAATACAAATCTTTGGTGTTGTTCCACATCCCACGTGGCTTGAGATATGCCCATATCCAACATAGATAGAGATTGCCCCACATCCAAGGAATTATCATGTTCCGCTTTGAGATATTCTAATTTGAGATGTTCTCTGAGAAGCCCGGAGGACACATTCTTATACTGTTCCGGCTCCCCACGATAAATGAAATTGTCGTTTGACGGTTTCTTGATGAGGTCGTCGAAACTAATGTCAATCATAGTACGACTGATATCCTTTTCTGCCTATGTTGAGAGAGCCGCGCAAAACTCGGAATCGCACTTCTCTAAAGGAGCTAATGTTAAAAGTATCCGTGTTTAACTACAAACATTTCCGAGGGTTGATTCGATTTAATAATTCATTGACAGGCTGAGTCCGGCCTGAGTCTCCACACCTCTATTTGTAGTATATTCAAACATAGTTGCGACAGCGAGATGGCATCAGATCAGACGAAGATGGAAATACCGCCCTGCATATCGCAGCCTCGTATGGGTTTGCAGGGACGATTAAACTTCTTCTCTGGTTTGGCGCTGACATCAGCGTCACAAACAAAGGCGACTGGATTCCGCTACATAGAGCCGCCGATGCAGGACAAACAGAGGCCGTTGTAACGCTTGTATTAAGTGGAGCTATAGTTAACGCGCAGGACCAATTCGGCAGTACACCTCTGATACTCGCAGCTAGCAGAGAGCATTTAGAAACTGCAACTGAACTTCTTTCCGTCAACACTACATACGTTAATGCAAGAGACATTCACGGCTGGACGGCACTGCACTGGGCAGCTTTCAACAGGGATAAAACCATGGCAGAACTTCTAATGTCATCCCGTGCTGACCCTAACGCAAGGAATGAAATCGGCTGGACCCCGTTGCACCAGGCTTCAGACTATGGCGACGTCGAATTACTGCGTGTGCTGCTGTCGCCCGGGGCCGATATAAATGCTAGAGACAACAAGGGGATCACCCCTCTCCATTTGGCGCATTTTGGAGGCCATAAAGAAGTTGTGGCGGTGCTGCTCCCTGAAGGAGCTGACTCACGGGCCACAGATGATGATGGCTGGACGACTCGGGATATAGAAGGTGACCGCATAGCGGCAGGAGGGTAGTTGGCAATTCTTATGCTCCTTCCGGGAGTGGTATAATCAGCATATGGAACTTGCAATTGCCCTAGTGGGACTAGCCATCGGAATAGTAGTTGGGGTTGTCAGCTGGGCATTGCCCGCTATCGTGGTCTACCTTGTCCTCAACAAGCGGATAAAGCGACTGGAAGAGTGCGACTAACCATCCTCCACGGCAAGGCTGTATGTGGTCACCGTGACCTTGAGCTCGTTTGCCTGTGCGGATGTCGCGAACGACGTCCTGAAGTCCCATCCAGACACGGGCGTTGCAATGCCCTCCACTTCCACCGTCGCGTCGCTCACCGCCTGGCTGACAGGTACATGATGCTGCGGTCCCTGGCTATCAGCGCATCGTAGTTTCTCCCGCCACGGTGAAACGCGGGTATGGTCTGAATCTGGTCGGCCAAAGGTGAGGGGCCGCTGCGATACAGGCTCAGCGTCAGAAGTGGACCGTCCCTGTTGGCGTAACCGTCGTCGGTATCGTCGGTTCCAATTCCCCAAGGTCAATATCCCTGCCCCTGTCTCTTGGCGAGCGCACCTCGAATAGCATGCGATTGATGTTCTGCACGAATCCCGTCCTCCACTCTGCAGTCCCTTTCCGCGTCGCTACCGCGTCGTGGGTCCCCTTGTAGCAGTCCCTTTATAAAATATTACGACAGTCCGGCTTCGAAATGGGCATCGCGGGCCGTCGGATTTTGAAATTGCCTCGAGCGAGCGCGTCGCTGCTGAGATCTGAGGCGCTTCCGGGTGTCAGGTGTGCATGTCGATCTGCCTTGCCGGGCGCAATCCATTCCGCCGGCGCGCAGCTGCCTTGCGGCTTGCGATTGTTCGGGAGGAGACCTTCAAGTGCCGCACCGGCGCTGTCCCGATAGGAAGAGAAGAGGACTCCGCTCACGCCCGGACGAACTCTCCCGGCGGCGTATTTGTTTACGTTCCACAGACTGGGGTTTACGCCAGGACCGGCGTCAGTGTTTACGTAAGCACACACATTCACGCAAACGCTCATTGGGCCCTGCTCTGTGACCGCCGGACACTGATTTTGGACTGCGATAATGTAGGCAGGCCATCTTGACTTGTGCCTGCCCCGCCAGTGACCGAATATCCGCTGTATCCGGCGACGATTTTGGGGGCTGCGGGAGCGAATGTGCTCACGCCGGCAGGCTGTAAGGATGAGAGTGAGTCAAGTCCGAGTCGGCGACACGATTTCGCCCATTTTAACGGCGGCGATGACATGCTTCAGCTCTGAGAGTTTCTCCTCCGAGAGGTCTTCATCCTGTCCCGGTTCGTGCCAGCACCAATTGTCTGGCAGATCACCCGCCAGAAAGTCAGCCCAGGCCTGCATTACTATTTAAGCGCGCGGGCTATACGGAAATATGCAATGGTTGCGCCTGTCAGCGTACACACTGGTGTGCACAGACACA
>MKWU01002490.1_pt1 | contig 27436 bp, 21 predicted proteins | sample 809101 | NCBI WGS metagenome assembly MKWU01 (sample SAMN05860141, study PRJNA318959) | sponge metagenome | host: Aplysina aerophoba | place: Slovenia: Piran, Adriatic Sea, Gulf of Piran | collected 2013-05-07 | reverse complement strand
GCACCTCAGGATCAATTGAGACCGGCAATCGCCTGAGGTCTTGTTCGTCAATTACGAGCGTCATGGATGTTTCCCTTTGCAAACACGTCAACACCATTATACGCCAAGGCAGAGCAGGCGTCTATTAAGAGGTGGCTGGACTATTTTGAACAGTTGGCAGGCTGCCGATAAGTGGCCCTCCGCTCTGGTTATGCCGCCGCCGGGATTGACGTGAGCTAGTTGACATAGGCCTGATCGGGCGTTTGCCTGCCAAGTGAGGAATGCGGTCTGTGCCGGTTGTAGAATCCCAAAAACTCCACTTTTGAACTGTCTCCTTGACGGGGAAGCTTACGCCTTGACTTTCCACTGCCGCGATTTCTTCCTTCGGTCAGGCCGTAGAACCCATGTCCAAGCATGACTGGCTCCGCAACGGGCGGGTATCAGAACATACTCCACCTGGAAAACTTAAACACGGCCCGGTGCTTCCTTAATCCTCACCGCTGGCTGGTGGTAATTCATCTAACAGTCTCTGAGCATCTTGGGCCAACTTTTGGTTGCCTTGTTCCGTAGCTAATTCAAAAGCGCGTTGCAAGTCGACACGTGCCTTTTCGTAAACCCCAATTTCTTTATGGGCGTTTCCTCGGTTGCAGTAGGCTGCGACAAATTGCGGATTGATGCGAATCGCTTCGTTGAAATCCGCAATTGCTTCCTCATACCTACCAAGCATGCCCTTGGCGATTCCTCTGTCGTTGTAGGCTCCAGCGTATTGCGGATTGATGCGTATTGCTTCGTTGTGATCCGTAATCGCTGCCTCATGTCTGCCAAGTTCTCTCTTGGCGATTCCTCTGTTGTAGTAGGCTAAGGCAAATTGCGGATTGATGTGAATTGCCCGGTCACAGTCGGCAATTGCGTCATGGTGCAAGCCAAGGGCAAATTTGGCGTTTCCTCTGTTGTTGTAGGCGTCGGCATCTTGCGGATTGATGCGGATTGCTTCGTCATAATGCTTAATCGCTTCTTCGTGTTTGCCCTGATCTTGAAAGGTTAAACCAATATAAAACTCGGTATAGGCGAACTGGTGTTTTTCCTGATCTTGGATGTAGCCGAGAATATCGTTGTAAATGGCATGCCTCGCAATATCATGGTATTTTATCAGATAGTCTAAGACGGGTTGTTTCATCTCCTGAGGAATTGAGATGATTTCAATCGCGGAATCCTCTTCGTCGAGGTAGCCTTTTGGGGATTGAAAAAATATGCTTTTCTGCGAGATGACCCGGTTGTTTAGATTTTTCTTGGGAGACGAGATTCTCCCCTGGTTGGATTTTTTGTTTAAGAGGATAATCCTACCAGCTTGCTCGAATGAGCCATCGCAGGCAAAGAATAACGCTATGAGATAATCGGTGGTGAAGTCGATGAGATTGGTTTTGCCTCCGTAATGTTGCAGTTCGGTGAGCATGTCGGTTTCATCGGTAAAATCGGTATAGGCTTTTACCTGTTCCAGCATTTCCTTTTGTGCAATTAGAATGTCAAATTCCTTCGCTTGAATTTCGTCTTTGTACTTTCGGTAAAGCGTGGAGGAAATTTTGTCATATTGTTCTGATTCGCCTCTATAGACATACTCGCCTTGCGAGGATTTTTCTCTAATCCTTTGGAGCAGGTTTTGTATCTTTGAATCGTCGGTTTCAGGTTTGCTCATTTCTGTTTCTCGACAATCGCACTCTCATCAGCAGTCAGGTGATAGAGTTGATACACTCGCTGGTCGATTTCTACTTCCTGCTCGGTGGTGTCTGCTTTCGGGTCGGTGGCTTTGGCCTTCAGAATACCACCAATTAACAGAACATACAGCCGCTGCTCTACGGGAGGGATGCTGGAGATAGGGAGACGTTCAACGGTGATCTTAAACCATCATGGGGCAAGCCATGAGATATGCTCAGCCACAAGTCAGGCCACTGCACTCAAGGCCCCTGCCGGTTCTGACTTTTTCGTCAGACGTTTCATCCTTCGGAATAAGCGGTACTCTTCCGGTCTGACATATCGCCAGGACTGTGGAACAACGAAATCCGGGAATCGATTCCCCAGTTTGTTTAGGCTTGCGGGGTTTTTATATTCCCAAACATCCGTAATTTCCAAAGCATACGCAACAGTTCGCCCGGCATAATAAGCATCGAAATCGCGCTTATCGACGCGAGCGAGTTTGGATACTTGTCTCCATACTTCCTCGGGGGTTCCACTCCATACCTGTCCAACACGAAAGCCGCCACGGAGTTGCCTGACCGGACTGGTAACATAAATAAACACGTCACGATTTTCCATACATGAAGCAACACGCCTTCGCAGTTCAGCCTCTTTGAGACCATCGAAAACCAAGTCCGCATAGTCGGGCTTTAAGGAAAGAAGCAAAGGTTGCAAGGTCTTGTTCATGACTGGTCAGGGTATCCTAGTTGAAATAATTTATAAAACGTTTTTGGCGGTATTCTTGATGGACCTTGTACTACGATGCCTTTTTTGCAGACAGTTCTCATTGCCTCAAGTGATACTGGCTCTCGAAATGGAAACGTGTGAGAAAACTGCAATGCCATGAGTTCTTTTGAGGGATTGCCTTTACACATTTGATCAAAATCTCTCCATTCCAGTATCCCGAATTTTTTGAATTTCTTGAAAAGCGCATTGGCGGCACCTATTTCAACGCTGTCAAGGTAGGACACGGCTACAATTTGTTTTTGGCTTCCACTTACATACCACAAAATACGGGCCGGTGGTTGAAGTACATTGTGGTGTGTCTTCTTTCGATAATAGACATTGTCCCAGCGCAATAATACACTGGTTTTCCCCCCGAATAAATCGTTAGCCGCTCCATGCGTATCAACGAGGCTCATCGCGTAACCTGGACGAACCGGAATCAAGAAATACTTCTGGTGCGCGCCTTCCAAGCCAAGAGGAGAGCAACACCTTTCAAGCTCAGGATTTGACATATTCTGATAATTGCTTATGGATTCGGGACATAATTCAGCAATCATAGACGATACTTGTTGACGGTCAAGGCAACGGGCAAAGCAAAATCTCACGAAACTCTCGTTGCATTCGATAAATCCTGTCTTCAAAAGGTTTGGTGTCAAGCTGGGGGCAAGAAGGGCTTTCTCAAACTTCACCAGGTAGCGGTTCTCCTTCACAGCTTTGCCAACAGTATCGGTGACTAAAAAACACTCGAATAGTGAGCGATCAGCAGATGGTGCTACTCTGCCCAAGTGTACGGTGGTCGTCTTGTCTATACCACTTTCGAGAACTCGAATGGCAACAATTTCATTCCCCAATCTGAGACCTTCGCACTCATAACGATCTGGACTTGCGAGAAAGAGTTCTAATTTCTCTCTGAATTTGCCTTTTCTTTCATTCTGATTGAGGAAAGATTCGAACCGAAAAGATGCGAGATCATCAACAATTAAGCGGCGCCATTCAAGCGCAATGCCTGAAATGCGAGTGGGGACATAGGATTGTCTTTCGGAAAGTTCATGAAGGTGACGAATCAAGTAGGTCGGGGAGAACACTTGGAGATTCGTCAAGTTGGAAATCTCCTTTGACTTCTTCAAAAGAGACTGGTCCCGAGTAATGAAAATCTCTGCATCAGAGGCGGCAGTTTTCGCCAATTGTCGAATGTCTGATTGCTGAGCTTCATTATCGCTTGGGAGCAACTTTTTTAGGACGGCTTGAAAGTGCTCAGCCGATTGTGGATTATGTTCTACCTTCGGGAATTCGTAAGCTCTCTGTTGAGATGCTTGACGTCGCTTGGCATCGTTACTCCTATTTATTTCGTTGAACAGTTCCTCGGTGATGCAAAGATTGAGAGAGTCTACCAAGAAGTCAGCGAGCAGAGCTTTGGATGGCTTAGTTTTGTCACTATCCGGTTCATAAAAATCAAAGAAAACTTGGGCATCAATGACAACGTCGAGAGCGTCGTCCGATGTCTTTGCCTGAAACAAACTTAATTGATCATTAGGAGCCAGAGTAAGACACCATAATGTCAGAAGGTGACCAGTAGTGGAGCGACTTGCTTTTTCACCCAAAGGCACAAAATATAATTTTTCCCACATTTTGTGCGCGGGAAAATCTCGACGACAATGAAGCTTAATAACCTTCTGAGTAGTAGCAGAATTCTTTAGCTTCTCAAGAAGACGCTTTGCGATGCCCTGGCTTCGAAAATCTTCCCTTACACAGAGATGGACAAGACGGAAACGCTCTGGGTAAGCCGCATAGAGGAGATAACCAGCGAGTTCATCATTGCCCGTCTTGGCTCCTAGCACGCATTCCTTTTCGAGATGGCTGCGAATGGTTTCTCTGGTAAGAAAACCCAGCGTATGACTGTTCTGCTTCATCAGATCATCTATCGCATCCAGGTCAGCAGTAGTCAGTTTCGAGATTGTTGTTTTCATGCCATGCTTTTTTGTTTGATCGACGCGCTTTCTTCCGCAGGTAGGCCGTAGAGTTTGCAAACAAGTTGGTCAAGCCGGGCTTCGATGGCGGAAACGTCGGCATTCGGGTTGGTGCGTTTGCCGTCTAGGATTTGATCGACAAGTTCAATGAGCGGTGTTTGTTGTTTAGGTGTCACGTCGGGAATTGGCAACTTTTTCCAGTCGTCAGGGTAAAGATCAGTGTTACTCCGACGCACAGATTGAAGAAAATCATGGGCAGCAGCAGAATTCATCACGCCAATCAAAAATTTAATTGCAAATCGGCGGCTGGTTTCTTCAAGTTCTTCCCGTTGCGGCAGATCTGGGCGTTTTGGTTTTTCGTCACGGTAACGAGTCGATTTTTTGATCGATCTATTACGAACGCCGGATAAGCTATGCCAAGGGACACAAACTAGCAAAGTATGATTGCAAAATAGCTGTTCTTCATCCAGACATGCCCTTACGTCTTCACCGGCAATTCGCAAAATTAGTATCTTTGCATTTACTTTATAAATCTCCGGGAACGTTGGACGACTAAACAAGTCAGGTGCCCGTTTCGTTCCCCATTCGAGCCATTTATTTTCACCTGGCAGCCATCTCTCAAGGTGTTTCCCTTCAACAAAGGGGTTCGGGTGGCGTTCGTCTTTTTTGTCTGCAACCAAATCTTTTAATTCAAATGCTCCTGGAGCTTTTTTTTCATGGGCATGAACGACCATTCCCTTTGTGATGTAGCAAATTTTATCGAGTAGCACCGTCGGGTTTGAGAACTGTTGAAAATCGGCATCTTCCGGGAAAAACGCCCGATAAGTGAGTTTGCATTGTTCATCTGTTGGCAACGGCTTGACGATACCAAATTTCGGCTCATGTACCCGGCGTTCGGGTTTATGGTGGTTGCCATCTGCCTTTTGAAAGAGATAGGTGACGTTTCGTACGGCGGCTTCGAAGATTTGAATCTTGCTGAAGAAGTCAAGCCGTAGGATCCGGCTATTTTGCAGAAACCAATTCTGTGATTTCTGCGCATATTTCGAGTGACAATAGGCATCAGAAACAATCATTGTCGTGAAGCCACTCTGCTTGAGCAGTTTGTAACTCCGCTCAATGAAGGGAATATACAAGTCCCACTTTTCCCATAGGGTTTCGTATTGCTTGCTGTCTTTAATACTCTGACGCAGTTCAAGATGCTGTTTGCCCGAATCCGCTCTGACATAGGGCGGATTGCCGATCGTCACATCAAAACCGCCTTTGTGGTAGAACACTTCAGAAAAATAAAGATTCCATAGAAAAAATGGCTTTATTCGCCTGTCGCTCGAGAATTGTTTTAGTTGTCTTTTCGCGGTGTCAGGGTCAAAGCCTGATGTTTTGCGTAGTTTTTCTTTCCCCTTTTTGATCATTTCATCGCGGTCTTTTTGATTGGGCAATGCCGCATATTTGTTTTCAATGTTTTCCAGTTGTCTAAAGTAATCTGCTCTCTGGGTTCTCAGTTTGGTTTCAAAAATTTCAAGAAGCAGGTTTTCAACCTTTTCTTTTAGTTTTGCTTTTCGTGACACATTGGATTCATTGAGAAATTCTTCTTTTTTTTGCTGAAACATCTCAATCAATTCATCCGTTTTGTCTTTGAACATTAAGGGTGCACTGTTCCTTGGCTCATCAGCATCAAAGTTGATTCCCATAAATTCAGTGAGCAAGCTATTTCCCTGCATAATCCGGTAATCCAGGTTTGGCAGCGGCTTGATGTTCTTGATATCAGTTTCATCCACTACCAGTGAGAGCCACAGTCGCAGTTTGGCTATCTCCACCGCGCCGGGATCGATATCCACTCCATAGAGCGAATGTTCAATGCAGTGGCGTTTGTACTCATAGTCGTTTCGGGTTTTGTCGTTGAGAAAAAGAGACAATACCCTTCTGGCGCGGACAATCTCATTCATCATGCCTACGGGAAAGGCACCGGATCCAACCGCTGGATCGCACACGTTGATGGCTGACAATTTTTGGTCAATCAGCGCGGCGTTCTCGGGAATGCAGACGCTTCCCGGCAGTTTATGTGAATAAGTGTCGGTTTCCCTGCCCTCGCGGAGCACCCTGGCTTCATTTTCGCTGACCTGTTCGCCGGTATGGATCAGGGTTACGAGGTCGTTTTTGTCGATCTGGTCTTCAAGTTCGGTCGCCAGATAATTGATTAAGCTCTGCTGACACATGTAGTGAACAATTTCACGCGGAGTGTAATAGACACCGTATTTCTTGTTAAATTTGTTTTCCTCACCCTTATTGCCACTCTTCAACGTCATTAGATATTCATCAAAATTGTCCGGCCGTATGGCGTTGAATTTCTCGTAGGCTTTCCCAAGCAGTTCCGGATCGATGGCAACTTCCTTTTCCAGCGGTTCGTCTTCTCTTACTGTAAAGTTGTAACGGTCAAAGACATCCAGAATGCCGTCGCCGGTGTCACCTTCTTTAGTTAGTTGGGTGTTGGAAAAAAGCGCATTGGGCAGATCGATATCGGTATGCACCCAGTCGTAATGGCCGATGGGGTCAAAAAGACCACCGTTCAGAAAAGGGATTTTGCAGTTGAAGCGACTGTAATAATCGTCATCGTGGCTACGGTCGTTTCGTAGGGCTTCGTAAAACAGCGGCTCCAGAATGTCGTTAAAAAAGTTTTTATAGTCGGCGTGCTTCTTCTGAAAGAGTTCCCGCAAAAAATGTTTTGACCCAGAATCCCAGTCATCATCGCGCCCCACGCCGAACCAACCTTTTTTCTGCAGGAAGTAGAGAAAGACGATCTGTCCCAGGAGATTTTTTGCGAAATCAACTGTGTCGATTTTCTTGTTTTCGAACTCCGCTTTTATTCTTGGATCTTTTTTGACTATCTTATCCAAGTTTTCTTTAAGTTGAATGAAGAGAGTTCGATATTTTTCAAAGAATTCCTTGGTGGCTTTCTCAACACTGAAGGCGTCTTCGATGTTTTGGAGTGTTGGTTGCCCCTCGTCGTCTAACAGAAGAGGAAGGAGGCGACTCTGGGCGGTATGGCTGGTTTCGTTTTTGCCCACTAAAAAGGAGTAGCGGCGGGCGAGGTAAATTCTTCTTTCACTTTGCCTTTTTCATTGAACTTGTATTCCATTTTGATGAAAGAGAATCGCCAGTGCTCACCGTCTGGTGCGACGAACGCCACCAGCGCCGCGTCTTTCAGCACGCCGCCACGACTGCCCTTCAGGTATTTGGCAACGAAATTTCTCTGCTTGGTCCTGGCGCGTTCCAGCGTTGTTTCTTTTTTCAGATGGATGACGAGAATATCAAACAGCTTCTCGTCCGGTCCCTTATACTTGCCTATGCGTTCGACCAGGTTGATTGAGTCTCGAAAATCGGCAAAGATGTACTGGCCTTTGTAGGTGAACGGCGCTTCTTCAACGTGATTGAGTAGATTTTTGATCAAAGACACAAAACGTTCCTTGTTAAAGGAACTTTGGAGCGTTTCCCGCACCAGTCTTTGAGCAGCGACTTTATCCATTATTCACTGATGAGATATTCGGATAAGATGACTTCCCTCGCTCCGAACGTGTACCGGATAATACCCTTATTGCCACCCTCATTTAAGCGTTACTACCCTTATTCTTGCAGAAACGCCAGCGAGCCCCCGGCCCTCGGCCCGTGCATGCCACGTCGCCGGATTTCTTCAACTCGGCCAAGAGGGTGCGAATCCATTCGCGGCCGACACCGGGACAGGCGCGTTCCAGGTCGCTCAGGCGAAATTCATCCGGTTGTGCACGAATGGCGTCGAGCACCCGCTCGGATTTGGTGCCCCGCGGGGCCTTGATCTGACCGGCGCGTTCTTCCAACTCGACGTACGCGCGGCGAATGATCCCGAGCACAAAATTGAGCCAAGGCGTCGGTTCGTGTTTGCCATCGTGCCAGTGAGAGGAACTGAGCCGGAGGCATTCGTAGTAGTCCTCCCGAGATTCCTCAATGAGGCGTTCCAGGCTGATGTAGCGACCGACCTCGTAGCCGTGCTGATAGAGTGTCAGCAGCGTGAGGAGTCGGGATACGCGGCCGTTGCCGTCCCGGAATGGATGAATGCAGAGGAAATCCAAGACGAGGGCGGCGATGGCGATGAGCGGCGGAATATTTTCCTGGTTGAGGGCGTGCCGGTAATGCCAGCAGAGTTCTTCTACCGCCACCGGAGTCTTCTCGGCCTTCACGCAACGAAACCGGACAACCGGGGCTTGTCCGGGCAGGTATTCTACGATGTCGTTATCGACTCGTTTGAATTGGCCCGCGTCGCCGCTGGTGGATTGGCAAAGGGCATGCAGGCGTTGCAAGGTGTCCGGCATGATGGAAAGATCGGCGTGATGGGAGTGAATCTCGTTCAAGGCGCGGCGATAGTCTTGAACCTCCTGCTCTGAGCGGTCCCGGGGTTTGGATTGACCGAGCACCAGCGGGTACAGGCGAGCCGGGGCGACCGTCACTCCTTCGATGCGGTTGGAGGATTCCGCGCTCTGAATGATGGCTGTATCGCGGAGTGCTTTGAGTGCTTGGGGTGACTGCCGCGTGAACAATGCCTGTTTTCCCTTCGCCTCGGCGATATCGTTGAGCAGCCACACCGTGCTCATGGGTATGGCATGGTCGCGTAGGAGGTTGTTGCGGAACGAATTCATTGTTCTGCTTCGCCAATCAGATATTCGGATAAAATGACTTCCCTCGGACCGGCGGTGTGTGCGGCGCTTTCCGCGATGTGACTTTCCAGAAATTCCTCGGGAACATTGGTTTGCAGAAGCGCGAGCACCTTGAGCGGGTTCGGCTGCCCTGTTTTGGATTCTTTTGTCAGGGCCTTGAGCACGGTCTTGGCCGTCTGCTTCGGCAATGCGCCTTCTTCAAGCCGATTCATTACCCGTTTGAGATACGTTTCCTGGGCTTCGGTGTATTGGCGAAAGTCTCTGACAGCCCTGAGAAATTTGAGCACTTGCATGGTACTGTCGCTGCCACCGCGTGGGGTTTCGAGTTCCACGTCTTCTTCGGTCGTTGCGAAGATGAATGCCTGCTTGTTTTTCTCCAGTTTGTCATAGAAGTCGGCGGGCAGGTTTTCGCGCGGTGTTTTCACTTGGGATTCAAGCTGTCCGGCCGCCCGGATCAAATCAATTTCTTCCGATTCGTCTCTACCGACCGTAAAAAACTTCTGAAGCTTTCCTTTTCTGAAGTAGGTCAGTAACTGGTTTGCTTCGCCTCCGTACTTCTTGGCCGTGCGTGCCTTTTTCGGTAGGCGCTTGACTTTTTCGAATAGATCGGGGTCGTTGTCGCGTATGCCCCGGATGACTTGCAGATATTTCAGTTCACTTTCCTCGCCTTCGTCTTCACCGGTAATGGTTTTCCTGGAAATCAGGCGGTTGAACAACTCGTGTGATTCTACGTCTTCGCCCTCGGTCAGCAATCGCGCATCGGCGCCCAACAGCGTGATAAACGTGTGGATCTTCGCCTCCGCGGCTTCTTTGAGTTTTATCTGTTCGTTGGATTGTTCGGTCGGGAAGAAATTGAAGCTGTAAATTTTATCAAACTCCGTATCCACGCGGTTAATACGCCCCACACGCTGCATCAGACGGGTCGGATTCCACGGGATGTCGTAGTTGATGACCACGTTTGAGCGGTGCAGGTTCACGCCTTCGGACAAGACCTCCGTGGTGATGAGAATTCTGTAATCGTCTTTCGGGGCACGGACGCGGGCGTCGAAGTTTTCAATCACCGTCCCTCGCACGTTCCCGCCGGATGCTCCTGTGAAGGCAAGGACCTCATTGGGGAATTGCTTTTCCAGGTTTCTGGCAAGATAGCCGGCGGTTTCCGCGGATTCGGTGAACACTATCAACTTGCTTTCTTTTAGGACGGGCCGAGCAGAAAGGATATTGACAAAGGCAAGGAGTTTGGGATCACGGGTCACCTTGAGCCACATTGCCTGGATTTCCTTCAGGGTTTGCAGGTCGTTGTCCAAGTCTCTCCTCAGGTCGTCGTTAAAATCTTCAGCCGGATATTTTTTGGCTTTGTCGCTTTCAAGCAGTCGTTGGATGGCTTCTTCTTCATCCTCGTTGTCAAAAAGTTCGAAGATTTTATTCATGTACTTCTTGCTCACGTACACGTTACCCCTATCAAGTTCCCTGAGAAATCGTTCGTGATTTGAGATGAAACGGGCAATCGAGTTTCGGAACGCGTGAAAGCTGCTATCCAGCCGTTTGACCAGCAGGAGTTTCATAAAGCGGCTCATGTTTCTTTGGGCCTGTATCTCTGCCTGGTCAGGTGTATCCTCCCCCGTGTAATAGAGCATGGGCGTATACCGCGCGTATTTGAGTCTTTGCGTGAGAAACTCGACGGTCCGGTTGAAGATTTCATTTTCTTCCCCGTTCAACTGGTAGAACAGGGGTTCAGGGTCTTCCACCGCCGGGAAGCTCAGATTTTGATTGTTCAGGTCGTCGGCAAAGTAGTCTTCGATTTCTTTTCTTGTTCTTCTGACCATCAGGTACTTCAAAATGGACGTGCGAATCAGGTGCGCGTTTTCCCTGGTGGTTCGCATGTATTCTTCATGGTCTCTTTGCCTGTCGAATTGCTTGATCTTTTTTTCCAGGGTGCCGAAGAATTTTTCAAGGTTGGGGACGTTCGGGATCGTGCTTTTTTTTGCATTCTGAAACAGCTTGATTTGACTCAGGATATCCTTTGGGGAATTATTGAACGGGGTTGCCGTCACCAGCACGACTCTTTTGCCTCTGCAGATCTGAGCGATCTTTTCGTAGGTGACGTTTGATTCCGTTCTGTAGCGGTGCGCTTCGTCGATGAAAACGTTATTGTATTTTTGCGTGCCTTTGCGAGTGAGATGATCCAGCTTGCCCATCGACTCAAAATCAGCAGGTACCCGGAAATCTGAAAAGACATTGGGCCACGAGCCGGGGTTCGCCTTATCCAAAAGCACGGGTGGGGCCAGGACCAGCGTGCGACCGTCGAGCCGGGTCGCCAGCATGGCGGAAACGTAGGTCTTCCCGAGGCCCACCACGTCTGAAATGAACACCCCGCCGTATTCGTCCAAAATCTTCTTCGCGTTCAAGACAGCCTGTTCCTGGTATTCCAAGCGTTTGAATTCCTCGGGGAGGTATCTGGACGTGACTTCATCGGTTTGATAGAGGTCGTCCTTGAAATACTCATAGAGAAATTTGAGGTAGAGTTCGTAGGGGGTGATCGTGTCGTTGAGCCATGTTTTTTCTCTGATGGTCTCAATGTATTTGTCTTTGACGTCAACGGCGTTTTCCCACAGCACCTCAAATTTTGTCCGGGCAAATTCGTAGTCGGCACGGTTTTTCAACTCCACGTTGAATTCAAGGTTATCCACCAACCCCGATTGCGTGAAGTTGCTGGAACCGGTAATGACCCTGCCTGCGTCCCTGTCTTCCTCATCGAAAGTCATGATGTAAAGCTTGGCGTGGATGTTCTCGGTTGGATACACCTTGATCTCAAGCCTTCCGTTTTGCAGCCACTCCAAGAATTTGACCACCCCTTCTTCAACGTGGCTGCTGTCTTCGGCTTGCGTCATTTCACTGACCAGCAAATCGGAAAAGTGCTCCTTTGTTTCCGCGTGGGAAAATTGCAATTCTGACTGCCGTGCTTGTTCTATGAGTTCCAGGGTTGTCTTGTTGGTGCTGATTCCGATGAGGATTCGGATCTTTCTTGTTTTTTCCAGGGCTTGGTAAAGTGCATGGAATCCGCTGGTGTAGAAGTACCCGACAAGGACGTCAAAACATTCGGTATCCTTGATCAGTACCTTGAACCGCTCAAGAAGATTTTGCCCATTTTCGTTAGTGATGAACGTCAGATCGGAATGAGTAGCCATAGTTCGTTCGCCGAATCATCAACGGAGACGCCGAGTGTGTCCTAAGTTTTCACCGCTTTAATCGTTGGAACCCCACCCTCCTCTTCGGCCAGTGAATGAGGAGTTGGGCTCCACTCTGTGTCATCTTGCTCTTGATGGTATGGCGGAGGGGCTTCGGAAATAAACAAGATGGTCTTTCGGCGAGGTTTAGGAAGCACCGGCTATTTTCCATTGAAAGGCTCGAATAGAATACCGTCAGCATTCTGACATATGCGGCAATTCCGAATCGAGTTTTGAATGTCCTGCCAACTTGTCATAGAATTTTCCCCCATCTCGTTTGCCTGCACACAAGACCAATACTACCAGAACGTACTTAACCGTTCACGTTTACATTGAAACGCATCACCGAACCGGAAAACGTGCTCGCGGCTCGTCATTCAATATAATCAGTAGAGATTCGAAGGGCACCAAAGACCAGACTCGGCAATGGGGGGACTCCGATCTGTGGTCCACGGGGTCAGCGATGTTCTGACCTCTGTGAGCGGTCCCCGATTGTTGGAGGCGACGATCCAGGTTGTCCTCGCCGCCATGTCCCCCGGCGCAGACTCGATTCCCCAGAATCGAGGCAGGCGGCCCGGTGAGCCCCAGCGAACCGGCCGCCGGTGCGGTTCCCGTGCATCGCCAGATGCGACGGGAACGAGTCCGGCACCCTCGACCCCAGCCGAGGTGCCGGGCGACGGAAGACCAACGGATCTGTCCCCAGACAGAGCCGACGTGAGGCCGAGCCCCAGCGACGCCTCACGGGTGGGGCTGCTGCGCTGTCGCGGCCCACGGGCGTGAGCCGTGACCAACCCCTGGAGGCAAGCCGCGTGCAGCGGCGGGAGGGTGTGCGAATGCACAGTCTCTCCGGGGGTTGGTCACGGCTGGCGACCCATCGCAACAGCCGGGACAGCGTAGCGGGGTGAATGGCCCAGATCCGCCGCGTCCAGTGGGGGGCATGGAGCCAGAGGGGTTCCCCCTGGGCGGGGCCTGGCGCTCCCAGGCCGCGACGGTGAATGGGCCAAAAAGCGTTGTCCAAACGCGCAGTTGGCCCAGAGGCGCAGCCTCAGCAGGGTGCCGGCGCTCCCGGTGCCCTGCCGGGCCCGGACACGGGCCGGCCACGCGACCGGCGACGATCTGGAGCCGGTCGATGCACCGCCTCATTCACCGGTGAATTCACCCTTGACACGCGTCAGGGGTAAATACAGGGGTAAATACAGGGGTAAATACAGGGGTAAATACAGGGGTAAATACAGGGGTAAATACAGGGGTAAATACAGGGGTAAATACAGGGGTAAATACAGGGGTAGAAGAGGCGAGACCCGGCCTCGGACACGGGGCTCGAATCAACACGGGGCAGCGAGTCGGGCGAGTAAGCCGGCCCCGTCCTTGCGCCCCGCCAGGCGAGGCCGGCGGGCGGGGGCATGAGCGGGTCGATTCACCAGTAGAGTCACCGGTGAATCGACCCGGTACGACGGTCCGGGGTCGAAACAAGGTAAAGCACGCGTTAAAGAGAAAAGAGGAGCCGGAATGTCGAGAGACAGGGCAAAAGATTTTCCTGAGGGAACACGGACAGCATTTCACGCCCCGACGGTGGAGGAAGAGACAATCTCATGAAGAGAGGCGTTTCATGGGTGTGTGGCTCAGGTCCAGGGGCGGGAAGCCAGGCGTGTCTCAACGGCGAAAGGACACGGGGCCGGTCCGTGTCCATCAGCCGTGCAACGGGATCACGTCGGCCCGTGGGGCACCGGTGACGTAGTCGGCCCACTGTTGCATCACCGAGCGTCGCCGCTCGAACAGATCGGAACGCTGATAGGCTCCCTCCACGCCTTGGACGGTATGGGCCAAACAGGCTTCGGCCACTTCTCGGGAGATGTTGGAGTCCGCACACCACGACCGGAAACATGCCCTGGCGATGGCATGAGGCACACCCTGAATCTGACACGTCCGGACCATCTTGGAAACCGTCGCATCGGATAACATGCCCCCTCGTGGTGCCGGAAACACCAACGGAGAATCCCCCGTCCTGGCTTTCTGATCTTCCAGAATTTTTACAGCCCGACGACTTAACGGAACTCGAAACGCCTTTCCGGTTTTCGTCCGTGTTCCTGGTATGTCCCAGGTGGCCGATCTGAAATTCATTTCTTCCCACTTGGCTCCCCTGGATTCCTGACTGCGGGAAGCCGTCAAAACGGAAAATTCAAAACAGGCAATCGTGGATGGGTACGCCGTGCTGGCTTTCGTCTTTGCAATGGCCGCCGCAACGTCTTCATGGGGAATCATCTTGTAATGCCCCTTGAGGGAATCGGCTTTCGGCAAGTTCCCCTTGAGAGCAGTCACACAATTATCAGTCCGGTATCCGTGCATGACCGCCCAATCCATGACTACGGACACCCGCCGTTTAATCTTCATGGCTGTTTCGTTTTTCTCCGTCCACAAGGGGCCGACAATTTGCAACACATCCCGGGCTTCAATGTCGGAGACTCGCATGCGACCTAGGGACGGGAACACATATAACCGCATCGTATTATGCCATTGCTCCCTCGTCCGTCCTTTGTCTTTCCATGTGCCCTCATGCAACTGGATCACCTTCTCTAAGGCTTCGGCAAACGTCGGGACATTTTCTCGTTGTCGCCGTTCGCTGACGGGGTCTCCGCCGTTTCGCGCACTCTTCCGATTGTGAAACGCTTTCTCCCTGGCTTCATTCAGACTCGTTAACGGAAATCCCCCTAATCCCAGGTCTTGTCGTTTTTTCCGAATGACGAGCCGTTGCACCCATTGCTTACTGCCCCTAGGCGCGACCCGGAGAAATAATGTGCCCCCGTCACCATACAATCCGGGGACATTGAGCGCCTGAATTTTTTTGAATGTCAGCTTTCCCATGCCGCCTCTTTCCTCCGTGTCCCACACGGAACCATCTATTTATATCTAACAGTTTATCCAACATCTGGCATGAGATTCTATGCGATGTCCTGCGACAGAGTCAAACAGAAAAACACATGAAACGCCTGTATTGATAATGACTTGATGAGATGACGTGAGACGAGTTGAGACTACGTAAGACTAGGAAGGTGGTGCTGGAGAGCGCCGCCAGCAGGCGTCCGGTGAAATCCGCCCCGAAGTGTCGGGTGTCCAGCACCAGATAGGGGTTGGCTTTGAGGAAATCCACGGTCAACGGGTTGGTATAGGGCTTACCCTCACCCCGGCCTCCCTCACCCTTTCCCTCTCCCAGTGGGAGAGGGAAAGAGTTGATTTCATCGATGGCGAACAGCTTTATCCATTCGTCGTGCTGTGCTTCGTTGGCTGCGATTTCCGCATACAAGGTTTCCGGTACGCGGTCCAGGGTCACGCAATACTGCGTTTCCAGGATGAATTTCTTTTTCAGCCAGAGTTGTTTCTGAAAATTTTCCAACTGCGCCAGGAAGTCGATGATCTTGTCTGCCACGTACCGGACGGCGCGCATCCGTCCTAGCGCCCGGTCCAGCCGGGCTGCGTCGCCCAGCTTCAGGTCGTCCAGGTTCAGCACCTCGCTTTTCAAGTAGAAATCCAGTTCACGGCGCAGGAACCCGCCCAGGTCTTTGTGAATGAAGTAGTCGAAGCTGTTCTTGGCAGTATAGGCGGCCAGATGTTTGTCCAGCACTGTGCGCTCGGGGTTGTTTTCCGTGGGAGCGGGTGCGGTGAGCAGAGCCTGCCAGTCCGGGGGCAACGATTGACGAATACGTTTTGCGATGGCCTCGTTGAGCCGGTCCTGCTGTTTCGTGCCGTTGCCGTGAAATTCTTTCTTTTCGTGGTCGGTCAGTGGCCGGTGTGCGAAGCGCACCACCAAGTCCGCACCATTGAAGATCATGGCCTCCGCGTTGTCGCCGGCAAGCAGGAACCGGCGTTGTTTGCCGGTTGCCTCCTTGACGTTGTCTTTTTCGTTGTCCGCGGCGGCAATTTCGAACCGCACTCGCCGCATTTCAGCGCCCGTGCCCACGGTGAAAACGTAGGACGAGTAATTTTCGGTCGTTTTAATGTAGTACTGGTCGGCATTGGCCCAATGCAGCTTGACTTCTTCGCCATCGTAGGGGATCAGGTAGCTCAGCTGGCCGCCGCCTGAATAACGGCGCAGGGACATGAAGTCGCCCTCGTCGTAATACCGGCCAAAGAAATTGGCGAGATGGTTGTAGACGTCTGTTTCCGCTACGACGTCAGCCTTGGCTTCGGCAAGCTGCCGTTTCAACTCTTCGACTTTCGGCGCGGTTTCCGGATCGACGCCCAAGTCACTCGCCTGCCCCCGGGCATCGGCCAGTTTTTCTTCCAGCGCGGCCAGCATGTCGGTGGTGTTCCCCTTCAACGCGGTCCGTACTTGCGGCAACAGGTCGTTGTCGAGAAACTCCTCGATTTCCTTCGCCTTCAGGTTCATGATCCGGTACAGACCGAAATCCAGATCGCCCCGGTCGAGCTGGAACATCTCGCGCAGGATGTCCTTCAGACGGCGGAATTTCTCGGTGGATTGCGATGCAGAGTGCGGCTTTTCCATGGCCCCCTTAGACGTTTTGGGATTACTCATAGATCGTGAATATAGGCTTGATAGATGATCCGGTCAAATCGGATATTTTAGGTGGTTTTTTTGATGGGGAAGAGGGGAGAGGGAGAAAAAATGCCATGAGATGGCGCGGCTACAACGAAAGCAAAAAACAAAGATAACGACACTGGATCCTCGATTACAAACGTCGAGGATGACAAGAAGAATGTGCTCATTCCTTCTGGGTGGTGTACAATCCAAAAATATGCGTCATTCATTCTGTCGCCATAGAACGTTCGTGCTTGGGATGAGCGGCCTGCTCCTGGGGTTGCTGTGGGGGATGGCTCTGTCACCTGTCGCTTTTGCGGTTCAGGAACAGGAAGATTATCGGTATGGCATTTCCCTGTGGGGCGTTCCAGCCGGACACGCGTACATGAAAAACGAAACGCTGGTTGACGCGGACGGAGGGCCGGCCCGGCACCTGACAACCACGATTCGCTCGAACGATTTTATTTCCGTCTTTTTCCCGGTCAAGAACCACGTGGATTCGCTGGTGGATTCCCGGACCATGCTTCCCCGGCATGTATTTTTTAAGCGCCGGGAAGGTGGCCGCCATGAACAGTTTGACGTTACGTTCGATCGCGTGGCCAACCAGGTCACAGTCATGAAGGACGGCAAGCCGTCAGTTCATGACATTCCTCCCGGTACGCATGGCCCTTTATCGTGTCTCTATTTTCTGCGTACCATGCCGGATCTCGTGCCGGGCTCTTCGGTCTTTATGAATATTCATCACGACCGGAAAAACTACGAGGTCGAGGTTAAAGTCGAGGCCATCGAGTCAGTCAGGGGCTCCTGGGGCGAGGTTGAGGCGATTCGCCTGTTGGCGATCATGCCGTTTCGAGGAATTTTTTTGAATGAAGGGAACGTCAGAATCTGGCTCACCAACACGCCGGACCGAGTTCCCGTCATGATGGAAGCCCGTGTGATCGTCGGGTCGGCCAAAGCCGTGATTGAAAAATGGGTTCCGTCACGGAAATGAGTCTCGACTTTTTCACGAAAGGCCTTATAATAAATTCTTTTATCTACTTAATCCAATTATGGTTTCTCTCACCCGCCATATTTTTGAACGGCAGCGATTACAGCCTGACGGTGCGGACGAGTTTTTCACCATCATGAACCGGATTGTCTCGGGCGGGAAACGGATTGCCCGGGATTTGCGACAAGCAGGCCTGACCGACAGTCTGGGCCTCACCGATACGAGAAACGTCCATGGCGAACAGGTACAACGCATGGATGCCCGCGCCAACGAGCTTTTTGTGGAGGCCTTTCAGGATAGCGGGATCGTGCAAATCGTGGTGTCCGAAGAAATGGATGAACCGTTTGTCGTGGCTGCTGCCGAAGAGTCAGGCAAATATGCCGTGTTTTTCGATCCCCTGGACGGGTCATCGAATATCGACGTCAACGCTCCCCTCGGGTCGATTTTTTCCATCCACCGGTTGGACCCCACCGGAAATTTTCTGAAAGCGGGTTGTGAGCAGGTCGCCGGCGGGTATCTGTTGTATGGAGCGAGTACGATTCTGGTGTACACGTGCGGAGAGGGAGTCCATCAGTTTACGCTTGATCCGGTGGCCGGCGAGTTTTTCCTGTCCGCTTCGAATGTAGAGATTCCGCCTCGCGGGAAAATCTATAGTGCCAATGAAGGAAATAGTTCTAAGTGGTCAAAAAGTATGAGAAATATTGTTGACTATTTTCGTGCCGAAGATAAGGAGACCGGCAGGCCGTATTCCTCCAGGTACACGGGGTGTCTCGTGGCGGACGTCCATCGGATTCTCTTGAAGGGCGGGCTCTATCTATATCCCGGTGAAGGGCAGAGACCTGAGGGAAAACTGCGGTTAATGTATGAATCCGCTCCGTTGAGTTTCGTGGTGGAGCAAGCCGGAGGATTGGGAAGTACGGGCGTGGAACGGATTGCCGGCATTCATCCCAAGACGCCTCACCAGTGCGTTCCGCTTGTCATCGGTAGTCGCGAAGATGTTGAAGTCGCAGAACATTTTTTGTGTCGAGAGTAACAGGGGTTTGGTTGTCTTGGTTCGTGTAGGCAGCAGCTGCCTGGCATAAACGTACCATTTGTCACATATGTCCAGGCATGCACCACTCAGAAGGAGACCGCATGGCTCTTCGAGCCGGCTTTCTGGTCATCAGCGTTCTGTTCGGGCTCACGTTGGGCTACGTGACGGGAGGCGGGGAGATGCTTCATGCCGTTGTCGGCGCCGGATTCGCGGTCTTGCTGAGCGGCACGCTGGTGTTCCTGGAGATGTCCTTCATGGAACGCTTCCCGGCCCGTACGCTGGTGTTCGGCGGTATCGGCTTCAGTCTGGGACTGCTTCTCTCGGGGATGTGTGTTTTCTTGACGCTCTTCCTGGCGCCGCACGCCGTCATCCGGTTGGTTTCATTCGCCGCGCTTCTGGTGTTTCCCTATCTCGGACTCACGTTGGGCGTTCGCTATGGCAAGGAAGATGACAGGGGCGACACGACCGCGGTCGGCTTGAAACCCAATGGCCGATTTCGGACTCCCAAATTGCTGGACACGAGTGTGATTATTGATGGCCGTATTGCCGACCTGTGTGAAACCGGCTTCATGGAGGGAGAGTTCGTCATCCCTCAATTCATCTTGCAGGAACTGCAACATATTTCGGATTCGGCCGATTCGTTGAAACGCGCGCGGGGTCGCCGGGGGCTCGATATTCTGAATCACATTCAAAAGAATGACGACGTGGTGGTGGAGATCGTCGAGGACGATTTTCCCCATATCAAGGAAGTTGACGCGAAGTTGGTGGAACTGGGCAAGAAACTGAATGCCAAAATTCTGACCAATGATCTGAATCTGAACAAAGTTGCCGAACTCCAGGGCGTGCAGGTGCTGAACATCAACGAATTGACCAACGCGCTCAAGCCGGTCGTTCTTCCCGGCGAAACGATGCGGGTGTTCGTGTTGAAGGAAGGCAAGGAAGCCGGGCAGGGCGTGGCGTACCTGGATGACGGGACGATGGTTGTCGTCGATAATGCCAAACGCCTTATAGGCAAAAACGTGGACGTGGTCGTCACGAGTATCTTGCAAACGAGTGCGGGCCGGATGATCTTTACCCGTTTGCGGGAAGAAACTGACCGGGACTTGCTGAGTTTCGCACGTGCATGAGTGGGTTGCCGCGGTGGTGCCGGCCGGCGGGTGCGGCACGCGAATGGGGAACGATACCCCCAAGCAGTTTCTTCAATTGGGTGACGTTCCGCTTCTTATTCATGCCCTCCGGGTGCTTGAATCGAGTCGAATGATTTCCGAAATCGTCCTGGTCGTTCCCCGGGATGCGGTGCCGTTTTGTCAGGAAGAGTTCCTTCCGCCCTTTGTCCTTTCCAAAATCAGCGCGGTTATCCGCGGCGGAGCACGGCGACAGGATTCGGTGTGGAACGGGTTGCAAGCCGTGGATGAACGGACGAAGATCGTCGTGGTCCATGATGCCGTACGGCCGTTCGTGACGGGTGCCATGGTCGAACAAGTGGTTGACGGCGCCGTGACCCATGGCGCGGCGATCGCAGCGATTCCTCTCCACGATACGGTGAAACGGGCGGCTCCGGACGGCATGATCGAAACCACCCTTGACCGGCAACGGCTTTGGTCGGCCCAAACCCCGCAGGCCTTTCGTCTCGAGTTGCTGCGGGACGCGCATCAAGCCAGCCGGCAGGACGGCGTGGAGGCGACGGATGACGCGTTTCTGGTCGAGCGGATCGGGCATCGGGTTTCCATCGTCAGCGGCAGTCCGGACAACATCAAGGTGACGCGCCCGGAAGACCTGGCGATGGGAGAAGCGATTCTGGCCGCCCGCAGGAACCGTTCTTCTTCATAACGTCAGACTTTCCTTTCTCCTGTTTCCCTCTCGTCATTTCCTGAACCCTCTTCCCACTGTGGGAGAGGGCAGGGTGAGGGGGCCATTCCTGAGCACCGCGAGGGATCTGCTTTTCCAGGTGCTCGGTGGTTGAGCAAGAGCGACTTCCTTCACTCCATTCAGGACAAGCACTTCGTTCGGAATGGCAAAGCAACGACTGTTTTGTTTTCTCTGTATTGTCCAGCGCGTAGGTCGAATGAACCGAGCGTTATCCGACAGTTGCGATGAGTATGGGTATGGCAGGATGGCCCCTACAGCGCCTTGACCAAGGCAACGATCAGCCCGCCTTGGGCAATCATGGCCATCACCATCCATTTCAACAAGTCGCTCTTGACGGTTTCGATCTTTACTTCGAGTTCGGCCTTGATGTCCAGGATGTCGGCTTTTGTGGCTAGGTTGCTGTTGAGCAGTTGGACCTGCTCATTTGCAAGGGCTTCAGCCTGTTTTTCTGTAAAGCCGCTGGCCGTCAGGTTCTTGACAAACCTGTGAGTATCAAAGGCAATCGCTTCGCTCATGAGGCGATTATAGGCGACGAGGTCTTTGTGTGCAAGACGTTGTATGAGCGAAGCGGTCGCGGGGTACGCCACGCTACCCCGACCTGCTTTGCTATTGAGCAAGTCATCTATTTGTTTGCTGAAAAAACTTAAAGAATGACGTAGCTCGTTTTTTCAATGAATCGATATCTTTGCAGTCATATAATTCGCCAGATACGTTAGTGCATCCTTTCATGCACCCAATCGCATACAATGCAGCAGACTCCCATGATTTTCGACATGGATATTGTGAAATAAGTGCAGCATCAGGACTAATCGTTTGGTAAGTCTTCAACCTATTGTCGAGCGAGGATGTGAAGCCCATCTTTATACGATGAGGACGAGCATGCGGATCTGGTGATATTAAATAGAACACACCACTATCATCAGAAACAATATTTGCTTGTTTTGAACCTACAGAAAATCCAGCATTTAGTCTGTGTTGCCTGATTTGCTCTGCTTCTTCGAGTGAAACGGCCAATGTTGACTGATTTCTGCTTTCTTTGCTTCTAATCTTGCTAGGACTAATTCCCATACGAATAACAATCTTTCTCATGTTTGAACGATCAACTCCAATCTCATCGGCTAACTGCTTTAGTGTGATTGTTTCCATGACTTGAGCCTCCTAGATTATGATCTAGGTTGAGATTAATAGGTAAGTCATAGAAAGTCAATAATGTAAGGTTAGGTATGATGTGTATATGCCTTGCCTTGCCTTTCTTTATTTAAGCAATTCTTGATTGGTTGCTCCGAGGAAAATGTTGTCCGCATCGACAGATCTTCTTGCCGTCTTCAACGTCAAAAAGTTGAATCGTGAGACTGAGTTTTTATCACATATGGAGCAATGCGAGCCCATGGCCTAGTTTTTGGAAGAGGACCAAAGACAATAGCATGAGACACGCCCCCTTCAGACTCTGTCCTGGATCATATCCGGGGCAAGCCCAATCCCCTACCCCAGCCCTCTCCCTCATAGCGGAGAGAGGGAGTAAATCTTCTCTTTTCCCTGGTTGCTTTTTTCCTGTATCCTTACTAGTTTGAGAGTCGGATGGAAAAGGACGGACCGGCGCATGCGGGTGGGAATCGGGTATGACATTCATCAGTTGAAGGAAGGCAAGCCGCTTATCCTCGGTGGGGTCCGGATTCCGCATTCGCATGGCCTGGATGGCCATTCTGACGCGGATGCGCTCACGCATGCGGTGTGTGATGCGCTGTTGGGCGCCATGGGAGAAGGGGATTTGGGCCGTTATTATCCCAGCAGCGATGCGCGATGGAGGGACATGAACAGTCTGGATATGCTGAAAGGCGTTTGTGCCAAACTCGGGGAGCGGGGGCTTCGTCTGGTCAACTTGGATACGGTCGTCGTGGCCCAGGCCCCCCGGCTGGGAAGCTATTTGGTGGAGATGAGCAAACAGTTGGCCGGGGTGTTGCGGGTCGACCCGTCGCTCGTCAACGTGAAGGTCAAGAGCCACGATCAACTTGGTGCGCTCGGCCGGCAGGAAGGCATTGCCGCCCAGGCCGTCTGCCTTCTTGGTGACGTGCCGTCTGATGAAAAAGCGATGTGACTGATGTTCGGCACGATCCAACAAGATCTTCGGGCGGTGTTTGACCGCGACCCTGCCGCCAGGACAACGCTTGAAGTGTTCTTGACCTATGCCGGGTTTCAGGCGTTGCTGGCGCACCGGTTTGCGCACCGGTTATGGAAGATGCGGCTTCGGTTATTGGGCCGGTTGGTGTCGCAGGTCGCCCGGTGGGTCACGGGCGTCGAAATTCATCCCGGAGCCACGATCGGACACGGGTTTTTCATCGATCACGGCATGGGCGTGGTCATTGGCGAGACCTCGGAAATCGGCGATTACGTCACGTTGTTTCAAGGGGTCACGCTGGGCGGAACGGGGAAAGATAAAGGGAAACGCCACCCGACGCTGGGGAATCACGTGGTTGTGGGGTCGGGCGCCAAGGTGTTGGGCAATATTCGAATCGGGGATTCCGTGAAAATCGGCGCCAATTCGGTGGTCTTACGGTCAGTGCCCTCCAATTCCACGGTCACCGGCATTCCGGGCCGCATCGTCAAGTCGATCGGGGTCCGGGTACCCGAAGAAGCCATGGACCATGCGAACATTCCAGACCCGATCGCCGAACGGTTTGACGCCATGGAGCAGGAACTCATTACACTGCGAAAAAAATTGGAAAACGCGGAAGACTGATCGTAAAGAGGGGAATGAAAGAACCCCCCTCACCCCAGCCCTCTCCCACCAGGAGAGAGGGAGTTAAGGGGAAGGCATGTCTGGTAGAGGAGGAATGGCTTGTGAGTGAAAGTCCAAGAATCACCAAACGTGTACAGGAAATCCTCGGGTATTATCAGAGTGACGCGCCGAGCATTCGGGCTCATCTGGCGAGATTATTGATGAGCGGCCGTTTGGCGGGAACCGGCAAACTCCTGATCCTGCCGGTGGATCAAGGTTTTGAACATGGTCCTGCCCGAAGTTTCGCAGCCAATCCTCCCGGGTATGATCCCCTGTACCATTTTGAACTGGCGATCGATGCCGGATGTAATGCCTATGCGGCTCCCTTGGGATTTTTAGAGGCGGGCGCGGCGGAATTTGCCGGCCACATTCCCTTGATCCTCAAGCTGAACAGCAGCGACTCTCTTTTCGGCGGCGACGATTACAGCCAAGCGGTGACGGGTAGCGTGCAGGATGCTCTGCGTTTGGGGTGTTGTGCGGTCGGGTACACCATTTATCCCGGGTCGTCGTACAGCCAGGAGATGTATGAGAATTTGCAGGAGATTGCCGAGGAAGCCAAATCAGTCGGACTGGCCGTCGTGGTTTGGTCGTATCCCCGTGGCGGAAAGTTGACCAAGGCGGGAGAGACGGCCATCGACGTGGTGTCCTATGCCGCTCACATCGCAGCGCAACTGGGAGCGCACATCATCAAGGTGAAAGTGCCGACGGATCATATTTATCAACCGGAAGCGAAGAAGGTCTATGAAACCGAGAACATTCCGATCAGCACCCCGGTCGAGCGAATCCGTCACGTGGTGCAAAGTACGTTCAACGGGAGACGTATCGTCATTTTCTCCGGCGGCGCCAAGGGTTCGGACAAGACCATTTTCGATGAGGTGCGGGCGATCCGCAAGGGAGGAGGGTACGGTTCGATTATCGGCCGGAATTCGTTCCAGCGTGCGAAGCCCGATGCCCTGGCGTTTTTGGAAACCTGCATGAAGATTTATGCAGGGGAGGAGGAGTAAGCCTCTTTCCTTTCCCCTCCTTTGTAAGGATAGGGACTTTTTCCGAAGAGGGAAAAGTCGGGAGGTAGAGGCATTAGCAGCCACCTGATAAGAGGTATCTACCCCACCCGCATTCCCTCTTCGGAAATGCGCCCACTTACAAAGGGGAGGGACAAGAACGCAAATCCGACCTCCAACTAGGGATAGAGCCCTCGGGCGGTATGCGCCTGGGCCACCTGATCGATACCGTTCATAAGGGCGGCCATCCGCATCGTGGTCTTTTTCTCTTCCGCAAAGTGGAGTGTCCGATGAAAGGCCGCGGTGATGATTTCCTGAAGCCGTTGCCGGATGTCACTCTCATTCCAGAAAAAGCGTTGGACGTCCTGGACCCATTCGAAATACGAGACGATCACTCCGCCCGAGTTGGCCAAAATATCGGGAATAATGAAGACGTCCCGATCGTCCAGTATCGCATCCGCCTCCAGGGTTGTCGGCCCATTGGCCGCTTCCGCCAGAATACGACAGCGGAGGTGCTCGGCGTTCTTGCCGTGAATTTGTTCCGAGAGCGCGGCGGGAATCAGGACCGTACAATCCAAGGTTAAGATCTCATCGTTGGTCAGGCGGTCACCTACGTTCATGTCTTGAAGGGGCACGCCGAGCCGGTGCCGTTCAAAAATCTCCGCGATCGGCAAGCCCTTCGGATTGAAGACGCCTCCCGCGACGTCACTGATACCGATCACCCGGGCCCCCGCTTCGTGAAAGATTTTGGCGGAGTGTGAACCGACGTTCCCGAATCCCTGGATCACCACGCTCGTCTCGTCTATGTCGATCTTCTTATGGCGGAGTGCTTCGATCGTGACGCTCACCACGCCTCGTCCGGTTGCTTCTTCCCGTCCCAGACTTCCTCCGATTGCAAGGGGTTTCCCCGTGACGGCGCCGGGGACGGAGAATCCAACCTGCTGGCTGTAGGTGTCCATGAACCAAGCCATGACTTGCTGGTTGGTGCCAATGTCCGTTGCCGGAATGTCTTTCTCCGGGCCGATCAGCGGAAAGATTTCAGCCGTATACCGGCGCGTGAGCCGTTCCAGTTCGGCGAGTGACAGCGTATGCGGATTGACGCGAATGCCGCCTTTTGCCCCTCCGTACGGCAGCCCGGCCAAGGCGGTTTTCCATGTCATCCACATGGCTAATGCCGCCACTTCTCCCAAGCTCACGTCCTGATGGTACCGGAGGCCGCCTTTAGATGGTCCGCGTGCGGAATCATGTTGGACCCGGTATCCTTGAAAAACGCGCACGTGGCCGTCGTCCATCCGGATCGGGAGCGCCACCATCAACGATCGCTGCGGCGTCTTCAGGCGTTCCCGCAAATTCGTATCCAGGTTCATGGCTTCCGCCACCCGGTCGAATTGAGCAACGGCCAGACGAAACGTCGGGTGATCGAATTCGAGGATCATGGGCTCGGTCTCATATGACGGTCGGAAAGCATGCTATCTGCTAAAATCTTACTCCTTGCGCAAGGCAATGTCACTTGGGCAACGTCGATTCTCGTGAGACGGGCAGGGGCCGGGTCATGCCATCCGGTCATGTCAGTATTCGTCGGCATTTACTCAACGTTTTGCAACTTGTAAGATGGTCATGCTTCAGTAGAGGACGGTCTTGGTGTCGATTCTGGAAAGGGAACTCATGGTGCTGAAAGGTTTTTGCCTCGGCTGGATCATCCTTATCGTCATCCTTCCAATCGGCTTGGGTCAGGCAGGGGTTTCTCAAATTGTCCTATTGGATCGGACGCCGTTTTATGCGCCTGCGTCCATGACGGTCCCCCCGGGGCAGCCGGTCCAGTGGTACAACCGGTCCATGCAGCCTCATACCGTGACGCACGATGGGTGCGGGCGTGGCGAGACATGCGCCTTTGCCTCCGAACACCTTCATCCCGGCGAACAATTCAGCGTGAGCGGGTTGTCTCCTGGCACGTATTCCTATCATTGCGAGATCCATCCGTTCATGCGCGGTCGTCTTCACGTGAAACGGCCGGCGCCAAACCACAGCGTCACGGAATTGTAGCCTCTCCCATCAAGGGAGAGGACCTGCTCTTTACTCCCTCGCCCCTGGCGGGTGTATAGACCGGGGACATGGGTAACACCTGTTCGGAGACATAGGTAACACCTGTAAAGTGCATGGTTCACCCCCAAATCGAAAGGGAGCCCGCCCATGCCATGGAAAGAGGTGTCCACTATGTCGCAACGCAAAGAGTTCATCGTGTTAGCCACGCAGCCCGCCCACAACGTCCGCGCCCTGTGTCGCGCGTTCGCCATCAGCCCCAAGACCGGGTATAAATGGCTGGCCCGGGATGCGGCCGAGGGCGTGCCAGGGTTGCAGGCCCGCTCCCGGCGCCCCCACCAGCTGCCTCAGCGTACGCCGGACGCGCTCGAGCAGGCGATTCTCCAACTGCGCGCCGTCCCGCCCGCGTGGGGCGGCCGGAAGCTGCCCGCCCGCTTGCAGACCCTGGGCTACGCGTCGGTCCCGGCGCCCAGTACCATTACCGCGATTCTGCGACGGCATGGGCGCCTCGCCCCGGCCGCGCCCAGCCCGGCCGGCTGGCACCGCTTTGAACCCGCCACACCCCATACCTTGTGGCAAATGGATTTCAACGGCCATTTCGCCGTGGGGCCGGGCCTCGTCCCCCCCTGACCATCTTGGATGACTGTTCCCGGTTTGCCCTGTGTCTGCAAGCCTGTGCCAATGAACAAACGGCCACGGTCCCGGCGCACTTGATCGCCACCTTCCGCCGCTATCGCCCGCGCCCCCCCCCCGCCTCACAGACAGCGGCCCCCCCGGCCCCCCCCGCCCCTTCACGCCCCTGACCGTCTGGTGCATCCGCCTCGGCATTGCGCTCAGCCATGCCCGGCCCGCGCATCCCCAGACGTTGGGCAAAGACGACCGCTTT
>MKWU01002488.1_pt1 | contig 27439 bp, 28 predicted proteins | sample 809101 | NCBI WGS metagenome assembly MKWU01 (sample SAMN05860141, study PRJNA318959) | sponge metagenome | host: Aplysina aerophoba | place: Slovenia: Piran, Adriatic Sea, Gulf of Piran | collected 2013-05-07 | reverse complement strand
TCGCCGGTCACATAGCGGCAGCGTCAGGTGCTCACGGCATCGACAAGATCGAGAACTTCGAAGATTGGTACAGCCCGCTGTTCGGGGAGTTGGAGTCCCTCAAGCCGCTGCGCCTGTTTCTGGTTGGTCTCGGCGTTGACGATAGGACGGAGCGGATGGTGAGGTTCCTCGCCAACAACAGCGCCATGGACATCTCCCTGCTGACCTTCCACGGATTCGACCAGGGTGGGAAGAGCCTGCTGGCCAAGCAGGTGGAAGTGCAGCCAACGGACAATGCCCGACGGACTACACGACGCAGGCGCAGGAGCAGACAGGAACTCCAGGAGGTGTTCAATGAGAAGCTCGGTCGATGCGGAGTCCCGGCCTTGTTCCACGAGGTCAAGGGCGTGTTCGAGACAAACTGGCCGCGAGCAATGAAGAGGTCGAACTCCTACGGGCTCGCCTTCAAGCTCCAGAGACCGACGCCCTCGGGGCGGCTCTCGGTTCAGTTCGCGCGGGTCGATCCCAACCAGGACGAAGTAGCCATGGTCTTCTTCCCGCGCGCCATTCGCCTGTGCAGGGAGGAGTTCAGGCCACGAGTCGAGGAAGTCCCGTACACGACGTGGCCACCGAACCGTGAAGCCTTGCCAGCCGACGAGGACGAACAGCCGGAAATCCAGTTCCAACTAGCGCCGGAAGTCTGGAACGACCACAAGGCGAGCCTGACGGAACTTGCCCAAGCCGTCTACGAGGCTTGGGAGGAAGCGCGTGCTGGTGGGTCGTAGGTGGTGACGCCCGTACGACCCGCGGCGACACCAGGCAACTCGGGAACTGCTCCGGCAGACCCGCAGCTTCGACCCGCCAGACCGACTAGCGCAGAGAGGAGCCGAGAATGGTGAAACTGGCCGCATGGACGATCGAGGAACAGCCGGAGAATGAAGGCCCGCAGCAATGGGAGCCCCAGAGAATCGAGCGCTCCCACATCGACCTGGAGAAGCACCTCGAAGACTGGATCGTCAATGACGCATCCCTCATCGGGCCAGGGCTGACACTAGTCGGCCGCCAAGTGACGATCGACGACGGGCGTCTCGATCTGCTGGCCATTGACTCGCAGGACCGTTGGGTGGTGATCGAGGTCAAGCCCGGGATCCTCGACTCCGACGCACTGAACCAGGCGCTCTACTACGCCTCGTCGCTCGCACGTCTCGACATGGAGGAAGTCTGGGAGAAGCTCAAGGGAGGACTTCACCAGTTTGGAGACGAGGAAGCGCCTACCGCAAGAGCAAAGCAGCTTCTGGACAAAGAAGAAGAGCTGGAGATCGCCTTGTTGCTCGTCGGGGCCGGCGTCCACCCTGGCTTGGAGCGAATGAACAGCTTCCTCGGGCGCTTCGGCATTCCGATCAGCGTTGTCAGCTTCGAGGTGTTCGAGTTAGATGGCGGCCCGAAGTTCCTGGTCCGCGAGGTGATCGACGAACCCGTCGCGCCGCCGCGTCCGAAGCGGCGGTACACCGTTGAGGCAATCCGTAGCCTGGCGGTCAAAGCGGGCGTCGGAGAGCAGTTCGATCGCTTCGTCCGCATCTCGGAGGAGGCTGGTCTGCCGGTGCAGGCGCAACAGGCATCTGTGAGAATCGCGCCACCGGCAGACAAGCGGCGTTTTCTGATGTACGCGACCCCGCGAGCCGACCCGAACGGCGGAGCACTGGGTATCTGGGTGGCTCCCGAGAACTTCGCCGAGTGGTTTCCTCACATATGCGCTGAAGAGGCCACGTCCGCGCTCGGCAACTACGACGACGGCGACTACCTGGCCGGTGAGGAACTGACCAACCGACTAGAGCAGATAGAGCGCTTCCTAACGAAGGACTTTCCAGAGCCGTCCGCTGACGACGGCTAGACATTCTCCACGCACTCTCCAGTTCCACACGCCGCGCCATCCTCGGTCGCCTGGCCTCGGCGAGTACCACCGTCGGCGATCTCACCCGGCCTCTTCCCCTGTCGTTCGCCGGAGTGTCGAAACACCTCGGCGTACTCGAACGCGCCGGCCTCGTGACACGCGAAGCGCGGGGCCGGGAACGGGTGTGCGGGCTCAACCCGGCCGCGCTCCGGGACGCCCAGGACTGGCTTGAGTTCCACACGCGCTTCTGGACGGAGCGCCTCAATGCGCTTGGCGCACTGGTCGAGACCGGCACCGACGAGGAGGGAGAACGGCCATGACGGAGCTGACGCTGCGACGCGTGATCGACGCACCGGTCCAACGGGTCTACGCGGCATGGACCGACCCGGAGTTGCTGAGGCAGTGGCTGGCGCCGGGCGATGCCGTCGCCTCGCGCGCGGTCGCCGACGTCGCGGTCGGCGGGACGTTCCTCATCGAGATGCGCGGGACCGACGGGCAGCGCTGGCTCGCCCGCGGCCTGTACCGGGAAGTCGCGCCGCTACGTCGTCTGGTGCACACTTGGCGCTGGGAAGGCAGCGACACCGAGACGCGGCACTGCCCGGCTACATCGTGGGCGCGAGCGACTGGCTGCGCTCGATCTGGCAGGACCGCGCCGCCTTCGCCGACAAGCCGGCGCTCGTTCTCCGGGGCCCGAAGGACATCGCGTTCCGGCGGAAGGAACTGGAGCGGTGGAAGTCGGCGCTTCGGGATGTCGAGATCCACGAGTTCGAGGATTGCGGCCACTTCCTGGCGGAAGAGGCGCCGGACAGGGTCGTTGAGACGCTCCGGAGCTTCATGGGGCACTCGTAGCCCATCACTACACCGAGCGCACGTCCCTGGCCGCAGCAGCCCGGCCACTCAGTTCGCATCGCCGCAAGTCCCTTGTGGAACAGGGAACCACATCGTCAAAGGCGGGTCACGAACGGTCGCCAACGAGCCCCCCAGTCCCTACCGCCCCATCTCCCTGCTTACCCTCACGGGAGGTTCCCTAGTAGCCTCGCGCCGCTTCTCCTAGTCTCCCAACACAGGCAGGGACTCGTAGCCACCGATGACCGAAGACCTCACCAAGCTCTTCCAGGACGTTCTGAAAAGGGAGACGGATGCTGCAGTTGATGAGCTCCTAGCGAAACGCATCAGCGACAAGCTAGCCGTTCAAGGCGTGGACACCGACTCCTTTCCCATTGGTGCCCTGATTCGTCATATCCGCTCCGACTCCGGTGATGACTTCGTCTGGGAAGGAACGGAAGAACGCCAAGATGTAGCGCTCGACCTTCATGACGTAGAGATTCTAGACCTCGCTGACTCCGACGAACTTCCAAGGGCTTTCGCCGAGGACTACGCGAGCGCCGCCCTTACTGCCCTCATGAAGGACTGGCCCCAGCAGCGAGCCCATGAAGACGAAGACCTCTCCGGCTTCAGAGAGCGTCTAATGCTGCTATGGAGTCAGCCGCTCACCCTCTTCCACCTACTCGTGCTCGATGGAGTGCTTCGACGAGTACGCTGCGGCACTAGGCCAGTGTAAGGAGCCCACTAAGGGCGAGTATGTGCGAGCCGCCCTCTTCTACATTCATGGCAGGATGCTCCGCACGGCTACTGCTGTTCGCATACTGCTTGAGCACGGTATAGCCGACGAAGCCTATGCACGGTGTAGAACGCTCTATGAACTCCTCGTCGTAGGTTCCTTCATCTCAGAGCACGGCGACGAGGCCGCCCGCCGCTATCTCGACCACGACGCAGTCATGCTATGGAAGGGTCTGAAAAGGGAGATCGAATGGGGAGCAACGCCGGTCCCGAAGAGCATTCGCCGGCGCATCGAGGCCGACTTTCGTGCAGCAATCCGCAAGCACGGGGAGTCCTTCGGCCATGCGTACGGGTGGGCTAGCAAGTTTCTGAGAACCAGGCGCGGAGGAGTCAACGAGCACCCCAAACTCGAACAGCTTGCGCGGGCGACGCTGTCAGCCGGCAAGCCACAAGGTCACTCTCCGTTCTACGTCGACTCCAGTCTCCAGGTCCACGCCGGAGTCACTGGAGCCATCGGTCTGGCTTCGGGGGGCGAAGGGGTTCTTGCTGTCGGCCATAGCAATCACGGGCTTGAGGAACCCCTCATCAGAGCGTCACAGTGCGTGGCCGCAGCGTCAACCCTGCTCCAAGAGCATCTGTCTTCTTCTGACGAGATAAGGAAGGTCGTCTACGCGGAGATTCTCGCCCAGTTGGCGGAAAGGATCACTGAGGAGGCGACGGCATGCGCAGATGAAGTAGAACGCGAGACGTTGCGTCGCCAGCAGCTAGGTCGCGGGAACTAGCGAGAACCGGCTCGTCGGGAACGCGGCGACGCAAACAGCCGCCACCAGACCGTTTCCGAGCCGGCCAGCACGCCCACAGTCCCGGGGGGCACCAACGGTCCAGATCGGCACCTCCTCGCCCCGCCTCGAGGCGCTCATCCTCGGCTTCGGCGACCTCTCCGGCAGCAGGGGCATGCGCTTCGGCCACGAACTCGACAAGGACTAGCGCTACCCCGGCGACATGTGGTCCGCCCACCGCGTCCGCATGATCGCCGCCTGCCGCGCCGCCGGCATCGACGCCATCGACGGCCCCTTCGGCGACTTCAAGAACGATCACGCCCACATCAAGCAGGCCACCTACGCCGCCACGCTCGGCGCCGTCGGCAAGTGGTGCATCCGCCCCAACCAGATCCCGCTCTCCAACGACGTCTTCGCGCCCTCGCCCAGGGAGATCAAGCAGGCGCAGAAGATGGTCGACCTGTACAACGAGTCCGTGGCGAAGGGGGCCGGGGCCGGCGGCAAGGGCGGGCAGTTGGTGGATGCGGCTACGTTGCGGATCTATGAGCCGGTGTTGGAGAGGGCGAGGGCTACGGGGAGGTTGTAGAAGAGACCGCGCCAGCAGCGACGATCCAGCAACTCGACGGACGCCCAGTTTGTCGCCGCCCTGAAGCGCGAAACGGAAGCGGCGTTTGGCCGGCACTCGTTCGGTCTCAGCTTCCAGCGTCACGTTCCCGACACCGTTGATCCACCGAGTCGGCCAGTCCGCAGAGGGGACAAAGTAACTGCTTGAGTGGTTGGGCCAACGACTACAAGAACCGGAGGGGGATCTTCCTCGTTCGTGGTTGGTGGAAGACGAGCACACCGGTGCGACGGCCAAGAGCTCTCAGCGCCTCAGACTTCGAGCGGGAGGCGCTGCAGAGATCGCCTCGACCGACATGGAAGTCGACCGCAGTGAGGGTTGCCTTCGGGGCCCTACGCCGGCTGAATCTCGGTTCGATTTGCGTTACGCACGCTCGCCGGAAACCTGCTTTACGTCCGGGCCACCAGCTCTCTCACTTGCAACCGCTGCGACTTCCTCACGAGCTCGCCGCCCTCGAAAGCTAGCGCCCGCGCCCTCAGCCCAGTGCTTCACTCCCCGCGGCGACCTTCGCCGAAGTGCTCCTACGCTCGCGTCGCCGTCGCTCGGCTTCGCCGATTCAAGAGTCTCTTGATCTCCCTCTCGTACCGCCTATTCAAGGTGGCGAACCGCCAACAAACCAAGTCGACGACCGCGACTGAATCGCCAACCGCGGTAGCAATCTCGGAGCACATCTCCAGAGGCGACGCGTACCCGGTCGCGCGGGCTATCCTGACCAGATGTCGGTCTGGCTTTACGACATCCAGGCCGAGGTTCTTGGCTAAGTGAAAAGAGGTCACGGGACCGACGTACGGCAGCCTGCGAAGATAATCGACCTCAGACGCCCGAATACTCTCCTTAACCCGCTCGTAGCCAACTTCAGCTACGATCCCAACAATCTCCAGGATTGCGTCGATCTTGGCGCTATTCGCGAATACAGTCATTGCTCGAGTCCGGCATCGTTCACTCTGTTGACAGATCTCGGTGGCACTCCGCCAATCAAGAAAAGCCCTGCTGACCAAGCGGAACCGCTCTCGAACATACTTCTCTCGGAGTCCCGTCGAGAGAACCACCCAACCGGCTTCCCGCATGAAGTCCACTTCGGTGCTCGTTTCGAGACTCACGTCGGCCTGCCAGTCCAACTCGTGATCGTAGCCCGCCTGCACAACAAAGTCCTTGAGATCCAGGTACATCAGACCCAGTGCTTCTGCATCCACAGTCAATGGTCTCAGGCCAGTCATCTCTCGGGACACCGCTCTTTACTCAGCGCCTGCCGCACCCCCTCGAGGCGCAACTGAACGCGCAGAAACCACGCGAATGTCTTCGGGCTCTCGCTCAACCTGTCGCTCAGAGCGCGCTTGAACAGGTGGTGCGCCTTCAACCGGTTGAAGCGGCGCTCGGGTATGGGAGGCAAGATCGACATTGTTCTCTCATACGCCTCCGTCTGGGCCTCCTGGGTCTCGAGGTCGTCTGCGTTCTCCTGCGCTTGGTTTCGCCGATACAGTGCCTTCAAGCGCCCCAGTCTGTCTGCGGCCTCACCATGCCTGGAGCCCGCCGCTTTCCAGTCAACCCTGTACTCCGCTATGGCGATGATCAGCACCGCCAACGCGCCGAGGCCAAGGGCCAGCCGCGTTCTCGGCGGGAAGAGTCCCGCAGCTTGAAGCACGTCGTCCCCGACAAAGGCCAGTGCACAAAGAAAGAGCGACGCCGCAATCTGAAGGCTATTGAGGAAGAATGACAGAAGACGATACCGATCTCGTAGCAGAGAGTGCATCGACAATAGTTGGTCCACCAATCGGTACTGCCGTTCGCCTTCATCTTCCCGTCGACTCACCACCAGATTCGCCCCTTCACTCAAAGAGGTCCTTCCACCTGAACAAGGAACGCGCACCATCGGCATTGCGCATCCGACGGGCTACCCTGGAAAACGCGTCGCCGACTACTCGGCGCTTCAAACTCCCCTCGGGGCCAAGCCCGTCGTCTACATGAACTGACTGTCCCGACGAGTCGCGAATAGGTCGCGCCACACCTGCCGAGGCCTCTTCGAAGAAGTGAACGAGCATGGCCTTCGGCGTCATCATCCCACCGTAGGTCCTGAAGACCCGGACCGCCAGCGACTCTAGGTGGTAGCCCGAGATCCTGTGCGACTCAGGCAGCGTTGAGACGATGGCCTTCGCCAACTTTATGCAAGGAACCAACTTGTCGCTCAACCTTTGATTCGCCTTTGTCAACGCGCTCGCGAATCGCTGGGGGCGTATACGGGACCATCCAGTCCCGGCACTGTTAGTGATCCTGAAGCCCCCGCCATCCCTAAGCGCGGGCAGCAACTGAATCTCCTCCCCGCCCACCGTCACAGTGACCGCCACCTCCCCAACTCTCACCGCGTCTCGTCCGTACCTGGACCTCAAAGCTGCAGCAAGAAGCCTCTTCGCCCCATCCGGCCCCTTGTCTGCAAGGTTGCTGTCATTCAGCAGGACCAACGCGTCAACGTCGCTGATACCGTCAACGTAAGTACGCTTCGCGACAGAACCGCCGAACAACGTTTGTATCGTTCCCTCTATCTCTTCCCCGAGATCACGCTCCATTTGCGCGAAGAACTGCCTCGTCCTCTCCACGTCGCGACCGTTAAACTCCGCCAGCAATGCTCCTAAGAAGTCGCCCACTACAGCCTCGAAGGCCGCGTCCCGCGTGCCTTCTTCCGCCTCCCGTCTTCGCCGAAGAAGGTCTTCTGGCCGCGACCCGCCAGTAAAGAAGCCGCCTCCCCCTCCGCCCATCACAATCTCCCCTTCAATCTCGCCTTGAGAGAGTCCCGGGCGCTCCTCATCAGTTGGCCGTGAGGCGCCAGCTTCTCGAAGCAGCCCGTCGTCTCGAACTCCCGAAGTCGTTCCTGAAGCTCCAGAAGGGCATAGTAGTTCTCATTCAACGCCCGGGCCCGAACCACATCATCTCTAAGGTGCAAACCATAGCGCTCGACACCGAGATTCTGAACATATACACAAACTCCGTGATCGTAACCATAGCGGAGCCAAGTCAGGCCGTCGAATATCTCAGCTCCGGCCATGTAGTAAAGCGGCACCGACAAGGGGTCCAGCGCCCCGAAGATATGCAGAGGAGCCTTAACGTCAGCAGCATCCATCGCGAGCCGTAGCTCCGCTATACGGGCCATACGGTCGAGCATGCTGTTTCCAAGCTCCTTCTCGGTCACTCCGATCGCATCAAAAGGGCTCAGCGCCTCCACGTCCGCTACTACCGACCTGATCGTCTTTGTAAGAGTTCTCTGGGCTTTCGTCTCAGGCTTCAGAAGGAGAAGCGATAGGTGCTCTTCGCGACCCATGAAGAACCGACGAGCGTTCTCCGCTTGCGCCGGGAACGCCGACCTTTCGTCTGGGTGATCGTAGCTAACGACGATGACAGGAAGGTGCTCGGGCCAAGCGTCCAGAACGGAATTCAGCCTGTCGAGATCCCACGGCTCCGGCCGCGGTAGCGGGTCGATGACGCTCGAGTAGTCGCGGTCGGTCGAAACCTCGTAGCCGCCGCTATCAAGGAAGACCAACTCTGGTTTACGATCAAGCGCCTCCGGCCTAGGGAGGTGCTCGTAGTAGACGTCATAGGCACTGATCAAGTACGTTTCCGTCAGTGCTTCGCTGGCCACGCGGAATAGGTCCGAAAGCTCGCTCTTGCCAGACCTGGATGTCGCCAGCCCTTTGCTCGAGAACGACGGTATTAACAAAGGTGTGCTCACAGACACGCCAGAGGCTGGGTGTCGGAGTGTCGACACTCTACAGAGCATCCAACGCTCTCCGGTCGCGACAGGACAGGCATGAGCCACACGGCGGAAGCCGGCCAGCCTCACAGCTGTACGTGAGGTCCACCGGCACACCTTCAGACCTGCAGAATAGGAACACTTGGTCCTTCGTCCAGTCGAGGAAGGGTGCGGCAACAAGCATGCGGCCGTCGTAATAGCCGTCAAGGAGCGCTTGTAAACAAGCGACGAAGCCCTTCGAACAGTCAAAGTACGGCGTCCCGGCGTGTATGCCCGAGGCCAGGAGCCCCGACCGGGCGCCGATCTCGAGGAGGGCTCCAAGGTGGAGGAAGGCATTCCGCCCCGGGGTTTCACCCTCTCCAAAGGTCGTGAGTCCTGACCATCGAAGCACCTTGAGCGGCAATCCAAAGTGGCGGGCCACTTGTTCAGCAGCCATGCGCTCGAGATCTGCAGCGGCTTGCCCGAAACTGACGTGGACACAGCGAACTCGGAATCCCTGATTGACGTAGAACGCCGTGCAAGCAGCCGAATCAACACCGCCGCTGAGCAAGACCCACACCCGGCCCTTGCTCGTCGAGGCGCTTGAAGAGCCTCGAGCGGGGGCTTGAATGGGCCTTAGCGACTGCATTGCCCGACGCGCCGAGGTGCAAACATGCCAGAAGACGGCGCCAAGCCGCTACTGATAGCTTGATCGCAGTGCGCGCTGAACCCGCCGCCGGCAGCCTGGGCGAGAATGCATGTCGTCCCCGTCATTGGGAATAGGAGTCGCTCCTTGAAGAGCTTGTCGGCGACGCAGCCTAGCACCCCCTGGGGCGGCCCTGAGGGCGTCGGTCCATGTGGAGAACGAGCGCTGATGTGTCGGTGAACTGGCGGGCCGGCAGGGAATCTGGTGGCCTCTAGGTTCTTGCTGGCGGTTGGAACCCCACCGGTCGACCCCGCGAGCTCGTTAGACACGAGAGGACGCCGGCGTCCACAAAGGCGAGGATTCCGACTACCAACTGTGATCTGCCCGACGCGGAAGGCTGTGTGTTGGCACCACGGCATCTTCCACCGGCTGCAACGTCCGCCCTCCACGGCCTAACCTCGCCAAATTGCTTGACCCATTGGGCGTCGCGGGGCGGACCGAAGTGCGCGCACTGGGCGAAGGCCCGCTGAACCGCCCTGCTGCCGGCGGTGACGGTTCCTTCGGCGAGGCGGCTGTCGTTTCTCCTTCAGCCAGTCCGCGACGGCAGCCACTGCAAGGCCAGCGCCCACCGCGACCGGACCAATCCAGTCGCGTCACGACGGCGGTGGGGGTGGTCCGTCAAACCTAGTGAGGCGAACGACCAACGCCTACATGAAGCAGGCCGCCTACGCCGCGACCCTCGGCGCCGTCGGCAAGTGGTGTATGCACCCCAACCAGATCCCGCTCGCCAACGACGTCTTCGCGCCCTCCCCCAGGGAGATCAAGCAGGCGCAGAAAATGGTCGACCTGTACAACGAGTCCGTGCCAAAGGGGGCCGGAGCCGGCGGCAAGGGCGAGCAGTTGGTGGATGCGGCGACGTTGCGGATCTATGAGCCGGTGGTAGAGCGGGCGCGGGCTACGGGGAGGTTGTCGGAGCGAAGATGGTCTTCAGGTCTTGCTGCAGGTCTTCTAGCTCGTACTGCGCGGGCACCTTCCTGCTGCGGGCATAGTCCATCATCTCCCACAGCGACACACCGGCATCGCGCGCCGCCCGCGCGAGCGTGACCTTGCCCTCGCCGTACTGCCGAGCGTAGTGCTCGAGCTTCCAGTCGTGGACGGCGCTCGCGAGCAACCGGCGCACCGTCGTCGAGCGGTCGGACTGCTCCACCTCCTCGATGAGTTCGAGTTCCCGGACCAGCCCCAAGGGCAGCCTGACGCCCACCGTCAGTTCTTTCTTCATGAGTCTGTCTCCCGTGCAAGTCTCATGATCTCAGCCACAACCGCAGGGGAGAGCCACAGCACTTCGCACAGCTCCCGCAGTGCCGTCTCCAACTCTCCAAGTGTAAGCCGCCGCCGCACACGGGCTTCCAGCAACACGCCCGCAGTGCCGAGGTCAGAGGCACACCGGCCGAGAACGAGGTTCTGGTGGCGCTGCCGAACGGCTGAGCAGGCCCGACCTCCGAAGTTCCTCCACCCCGGCAACGAAGCGGTTGGCGGCTTCCACGGCGCAGCCCAACAGTTGTATCGTGTCAACGCGATGAGTGCACGGCATCCGAAGAAGAATGTCGAGGTGGCTCTCAGGGAAGCTGAGGCGGCCGGCTGGACCGTGACACCCACGTCATCCGGTCACCGCTGGGGCGTCATGAAGTGTGGTGAAGCCAGCCGTTCCGGGTGTCAGGTCTCGATCTGGTCGACGCCGCGGAGCTGGTGCGGGCACCACGACTCGCTCGACGTGGTGGCATCGTGAAGGCGCTCACGCTCCTGGTCTACGGCTTTGTGGACTACTTCATCGTGCCGTTGGTCCAGGCGGCCCAGGAGATCTGGCAACGGGCACACGACACGGCCGACGAACTGCCGCACGACGAGTCCCCGTGGAGGCGGCGATGAACCCGCGCGGACCGTAACGCCGATCAACTTCGGCGCTTCGTCAAGCGTCGTCCACATGTCGGGGGCCCGGAGGCCAGGGAGGACTCGTAGATGCCCATCCAGCACTTCACTTTGATCGTAGACGGAACGGATCTGCAGAGCGAACCATCCATCGACGCCCTCTTCGAAGCAGGCTGCGACGACGCGACTGTTGGCCGGGCGGATGGCGTCCAGTACGTCGACTTCGACCGAGAAGCCGAAAGCCTCGGCGAGGCGATCATCTCCGCGGTGCGGGACGTCGAGAAGGTCGACGGGGTTCAGGTAACTCGGGTCGCGGATGCAGGGCTCGTATCGATGACCGACATCGCCGCCCGCCTGGGACGTACTCGCGAGAGTGTCAGGCTGCTTGTCACCGGAGCCCGGGGACCGGGTGGCTTCCCGGCTCCCGTCACCGACCCGCGCGGCCGCTACCGGCTCTGGCGCTGGTCCGACGTCACGCGCTGGCTCACGACGAGGCTGGGAGACGACACGTTGCCGGACGACCATCTCGTCACCGCGATCAATGCAAGCCTGGAACTTCGCCGCTACCAGCACGAGTTCTCAGGTGCTCGTCGGAGCAGTCTGGGGGCGCTAGCGGGCCTTTCCTGACCGCGCGCGCAACTTCCGCGTTCCGAACCAGACGCCCACGGCCCCGACCAGCGGGTTGAGCCAGTTGAACCATGCCGGTTGGCGGGCGCCCGCGGTCGCCTCCATCATCGACACGTCGTCGGGGCGCGGTCCTGCCATCATCTCCGGCGGGATCAGGGCATTCACCACCCCGAACACGATGACCAGGCCGATCAGAAGCGTGGCGCCCCTAGCATCGTGCGCCACCCTGGCACAGACCTGCCCGCCGATGTACGCGCCCACGAGTCCAAGTACGAGCTGGAGGATGACCCAGCCGCCGGGTACCTCCCAGGAACCCGGCTCGAAGGCGCGCGAGGGCCCCACCGTCAGCCACAGAAGCGAGAAGAGCGCGAAGAGCACGGCGGCCATGGCGATGTAGCCGACGATGGCGGCGAGGATGTTCCTGAGCATCATGTTCCTCCTTGAGGCTGCGGGGATACTACGTTCGTCCCCCAGACCCAAGCTGTCATTCAACCCGGGGGTTGAATGAACGCGCAGATTCCCGTACGCTCAACCACATGGTTGAACAAGATCTGAACCGCGTCTTCCACGCCCTCTCCAATCCCACACGCCGCGCCATCCTCGGTCGTCTCGCCTCTGGCAAAACGACCGTCGGCGATCTCTCCCGCCCTCTTCCCCTGTCGTTCGCCGGAGTATCGAAGCACCTCGGCGTACTCGAACGCGCTCGCCTCGTGACGCGCGAAGCGCGGGGCCGGGAACGGGTGTGCCGGCTCAACCCGGCCGCGCTCCGGGACGCCCAGGACTGGCTCGAGTTCCACACGCGCTTCTGGACGGAGCGCCTCGATGCGCTTGGCGCCCTGGTCGAGACCGGTGCCGACGAGGAGGGCGAACGGCGATGACGGACCTGACTCTGCGACGCGTGATCTACGCACCGGTCCAACGGGTCTACGCGGCCTGGACCGACCCGGAGTTGCTGAGACAGTGGCTGGCGCCGGGCAATGCCGTGGCCTCGCGCGCGGTCGCCGACGTCTCGGTCGGCGGGACCTTCCTCATCGAGATGCGCGGGACCTACGGGCAGCGCTGGCTCGCCCGCGGCGTGTACCGGGAAGTCGCGCCGCTACGTCGTCTGGTGCACACCTGGCGCTGGGAAGGCAGCGACACGGAGACGCTGGTCACCGTCGAGTTCGAACCTGAATCGGCCGACAGGACGCGCCTCACGCTCACCCACGCCCGGTTCACCCAGGACGAGGCCCGCGACGAGCACGAGCGGAGCTGGGCGGACTGTCTCGAGAAGCTCAGGGAGCTCTGCGCCGCGTGAACGGGACCTCATCGACCGCCTAAGAGCCACGCGCGCCGCCTAGCCGCTCTCCTCGACCATCTCGACCTTCGCGAGATCACCCTGTTCATGAACGACTGGGGTGGGCCGGTCGGCCTCGACTTCGCACGCAGGCACCCGGAGCGCGTCAAGCGTCTCGTCATCGCGAACACCTGGTGCTGGCCGGTCGGAGACGACTTCCACTTCAAGTCGTTCAGCTTCCTGATGTCGACTCGGACGACCTTGCTCCCCGACCCTCGCCGCCGGGTGCTGCCGCTGGCGCATGGAACCGGACCACTAGCCGCGTTCCCCCCGCGCTGGCCCTACCCTCCCACCCCGGCCCGAGCCGCACTGGTCCGGGCGGCTAAGGGTCTGGCACTGGCTGCATCGCCTCTGCCGCAACCGCCAGCGTTCGGATATCCTCTTCACAAGACCCTGCCCACGGGTGGCCACGTCCTCATAGATCACCGAGACGGGGAAGACTAGAAGAGAACGAAGCCTGGGGGGCAAGCACGCCTAGCCCGTGCCTGCCCCAAGCCACGCCCACGACGCTTATGCCGTCTGGAGCACCGGTCCACCTCCGACGCCTTTCGTAACGGCCGCTCAGCCGTAACGCTTCGCGCAACGCAGCGAGAGCAGTTCGTGGGTGATGGTACCGGTGACGGATGAACTTGTGGAGTCAAACCTCATGAAGAACTACGCGCCTGCCAAGCTCATCTCGATGAAGACAGAGCCGACAGTCACCGAGAAGTGGATCCAAGATCAAATCGAGAACGACCCATCGATTCTCGGTCTCGGTGACGATCTGCAGTTCCGCGACCGCGAGCGACGCCAGCCGCGTGCGGGCCGCCTTGACCTACTCTTTGAAGACGAGGACAGGTGCCGCTACGAAGTCGAAATCCAGCTTGGAGCGACCGACGAGTCTCACATCATTCGCACGATCGAGTACTGGGATATCGAGCGACGGCGCTACCCACAGTACGACCACTGCGCAGTCATCGTGGCCGAAGACATCACGAGCCGTTTCCTCAACGTCATCTCTCTCTTCAACGGCCATATTCCTCTTGTCGCGATCAAGATGCAGGCGTTTGAAGTCGGTGCGGCATCCACCCTCATCTTCACCAAGGTCCTCGACGAGACCAAGCGAGGGTTCGACGATGAGGACCAGCCGGGAGAACCCACGGATCGCTCCTACTGGGAAAGGACGGCCGCGAAGGACACGGTCACGCTGGTGGACCGGCTGCTCAACCACATCAACGAACTGCTGGCAACCGCTCTGGAGTTGAATTTCAACAAGCACTACATCGGTATCTATCGAGACAAACAGCCATTCAACTTCGTCGTCTTCCGACCAAAGAAGAAATTCGTCATCCTGGAGATCAGGCTAGATCGAAGCGAGGAAATCGACCAGGTCTTAGACAACTCGGACTTCGACGTCATGCGTTACGACAAGCAGTTTGGCAACTACCGACTTCGCCTCACGCCGGCCGATGTGGAGCAGTTCGACCATCTTCTCCAACGGCTCCTCAAGGAGGCCTACCAGCGACGTGGTGGCTGATCTCCGCTCACGCACCTCTCGCAGCGTCGACCAACCGGACCTTCATGCCGACACACTCGGTGACTCCCTGGTCAAGGCAAGTTGCACCGACAGGGTCCGGCGGGCAGCGCTGGCTCGCCCGAGGCGTGTACCGGGAAGTCCCGCCACTAGGTCGCCTGGTGCACACCTGGCGCTGGGAAGGCAGCGACACCGAGACGCTGGTTACCATCGAGTTCGAACCTGAATCGGCCGACAGGAGGCGCCTCACGCTCACTCACGCCCGGTTCACCCACGACGAGGCCCGCGACGAGCACGAGCGGAGCTGGGCGGACTGTCTCGAGAACCTCAGGGAGCTGTGCGCCGCGTGAACGGGACCTCATCGACCGCCCGAGTCAGGCGCGCCGCCTGGCCGCTCTGCTCGACCATCTCAACCTTCGCGAGATCACCCTGTTCATGAACGACTGGGGCGGTCCGATGGGCCTCCCCACAGAGCACGTAGCGGCGGATACACTCCGCCGCCGCCTTGGCACTCGGCGCTCTTCGCGCCGACCAGAGGCACCCCCAACGACCACTAGTTCAACGGACGGGAGTCGAATGACCGAAGGTCCAGCCATCCTCAAGCTCAGAATTGAGCGGTTTCGCGGGATAGAGGCGCTTGAGTGGAATCCAGGAGAGAAAGCCAACGTAGTCCTCGGCGGTGGCGATGTCGGCAAGACCACCATACTCGAGGCAATCGGCCTGTTGTTGAGCCCCTCCGCAGTGGTCGTTCTGTCCGAAGCGGACTACTGGCAGCGAGACGTCGACGCAGAGTTCGTGATTAGGGCCGTAGTGGCACTCTCGCCGTCTTCCGGAGTCGGTCAGCAGAAGACGTTTGCCTGGCCCTGGGAGTGGGACGGTACCAACGCCGTACTGCCCGCCGACCCTGACGACGAAGGCGCGCCCAGCACTAGCGGGAAGCCCGTCTATTGCCTCCAGGTGCGCGGCACGCCAGACCTTCAGGCCCGTTGGGAAGTCCTTCAACCTAACGAGGAGGTTGATCCGCTCTCCGTAGCCGTCCGGCGGAACATCGGCGTCGTTCGGCTAACCAGCCACGACCGAAACGACCGCGATCTAAGGCTCGTCTATGGCTCAGCCCTCGACCGGCTGCTGGCAGACAGAACACTACGCGCGAAGATCGGGCAGCAGGTCTCTGAGATCGACCTCACCGCCAAGCTCGACGATACCGGGCAGGTCGCCCTAAGGAAGCTCGACGAAATGCTCGCGCAAGAGGCACTGCCCAGCAACCTCGGTTTGGGGCTCACAACGAGCCGAGGGATTTCCATCGGGGCCTTGATCGGTTTGATGGCGGAGCTTTCGCGCGACGTTTCGCTCCCTATTTCTGCCTGGGGCGCTGGCACACGCCGTATGACCGCTCTCCAGATCGCGGCCGCTACACAGTCAGAAGGCTGTATCAGCCTCATAGACGAGGTCGAACGTGGACTCGAACCGTACCGCCTGCGCAAGCTCGTCAAGTCACTCCAAGAACGGGAGGCTCAGAGCTTCATCACAACACACAGTCCGGTTGCGATTAGCGCTGCCGACCAAGCGGACCTCTGGTACCTCGACGGCACTGGGAGCGTCGGTAGGTTGCCGCGCTCGAGGATCCTAAGCAGCCAACAGATCCGCGAGCCGGAAACCTTCCTCGCTCGCTTTTCGATCATAGCTGAGGGCCCTACCGAAGTCGGCTTTGTCTCGAATCTCCTGGCGCGCGCGATTGAAGGCTCCTTTGCCGATCATGGTGTCCGCGTATGCGACGGCCAAGGTAACCCCAACACTCTGGGCCTTCTCGAGGCCATGGCACGCGCCCGCCTCTTCTTCGGGGGCTTTGCCGACGACGAAGGCGAACACTCCGGCCGCTGGTCCGGTCTAAGGCGCACAATGGGGGACAGGCTCTTTCGCTGGAGAGCCGGTTGTACTGAGGAGATAGTCCTTTCCCACGTCGAGGACCAGAATCTCGCCGCGATGGTGGGCCATACCGACCCCGGGGTCGATGCTGAACGTCGTGTGACACTGGCCGCACGGCTCGGCATTCAGGACAAGAGCCTCGATGCCATTGAGGCAGCCGCCCCGGATCTCCGCGCGCTGATGATCGCCGCGGCCACCGGGAGTAGGCTCGGGGCACCCGACCCAGAAGCAGAGAAGCTCTGGCGTCGGCACGGGCAGCGGTGGTTCAAGTCGGCGGATGGCGGTTACGAACTCGCTGACAAAATCTTCGAGCTTGGCGTCTGGCCCTCCGTCAAGCCCCTCCTCATGCCCTTCCTCAATGCTGTCCGTGACGCCATTGGGCAGTCACCGCTGTCAGACATTGACCATGAGGGATGAAGAAGTCCTCGGGCTCGACTCGGACGAGCCTCTCGTTGTCGTGGAGGCGCCGGCTGGGTGCGGCAAGACCTATCAAGCAGCAGCCTACGCCAAGCGAGCCGCGTCACGACTGACGACCGGCCGCGTCCTGATTCTGACTCACACCCACGCGGGGTGCGCCGCATTCGCAGAGAAGACACACACTGTGCACCGCCGCGTCGAGATCCGAACACTCGACTCCTTCATCGTTCAGATCGCACGCGCCTACCACAAGTCCCTAGATCTCCCAGACGATCCAGCTGTCTGGGCCAGGCAGGAGGGCGAGGGCGGCTACGCCTCGCTGGCCTCCCGTGTCGCGAAGCTGTTCCTTCGCCACCCCTTCATTGCGGTGGCTTTGACAGAACGATTCCCGGTCGTCGTTGCGGACGAACACCAGGACACCAACGCACACCAGCACGCAATCGTGATTGCACTACAGGAAGCGGGTGCGAAGCTCCGTATCTTCGGTGACCCCATGCAGGGGATCTTCTCGAGAGGAAGGGAGGCCCAAGAGGCGATGGCTCGCTGGGAGGAGGCCACGGAGACGGGCCGGTTCGCCCAACTCTGCCGGCCCCATAGATGGCGTGACGGCACGCCCGCCTTGGGAGACTGGGTACTGCAAGCCCGTCAGGCGCTGAAAGATGGTGCACCCATTGATCTGACCGGTGGCCTGCCGGCGGGTCTAACGGTTCGCTACGCCGAGAACGCTGCTGGAGCAACGCAGTACCGCCTTAGCTATGCACACCGCCGCTCCATCGACGACGTCGTCAATGCAAAGCGACAGCTTCTGGTTCTCACTCCACAGAACTCCATCGCGAGAGCACTTACCGCCTTCTGGAACCGGGCCATTCCACTTTGGGAAGGCCACACGCGTCCCGCCCTTGACCAACTCCTGGTCGAAATGAGCGCCAGCGATTCGGACCCGGTCGCTACCGCGGGCGCCGTGAGGGCTTTCCTAGCTGAGGTTGCGGTTGGCTGTAGCCCTTCCATCTTCGGCGACAGACTTGTCCGAGAAGTGGAAGAAGGTTGCTCGAAGAAGACGCGCGGGAAGCCCAAGAAGATCCAAGACCTAGGACGCATTATCCTCAACGAACCGGGCCACGCCGGCATGTCGAAACTCCTCGTCGAACTTGCCCGGCTCAGCCGCGAGCGGACAAAAGGTTTTGAGAACGTCAAGATCGACTGCCGCCGTGAATACAACGACGCAATTCGGCTCGGCAGCTTCGAGGACGTCGATCTCGGCATGGCGGAAATCCATAGGAGGCGGTCCTTCTCGCACCCCATGCCACCGCCACGAGCCATCAGCACGATACACAAAGCCAAGGGCTTGCAGTGTGACAATGTCTTGCTGATTCCCTGCGACTCACGAATCTCAACAACCCACTACTCTCGATGCCGGCTGTACGTAGCCATCAGCAGAGCCAAGTGCTCACTGACGATTGTTCTCTCTCGCGACAGTCCCTGCAAGCTCTTTCGAACGGCTGCCACGTGATTCCGGGACTCGACTCTTCATCGGACGGATGGCCGCACCTCTCCGTAGCGGGAGTGAGGCCGGCGGGGAGACCGCAGAGGCCCGCACGGGTTTGGTGACAAACCGAGCGTCAGCGACAGTACTGGACACGCGACGCCGTAGCGACTGGCCCGGGCAGTACGGCTTCAGGTCCACCGTGAAGCACGGTTGGCTTGAGGTTCGAACCCACGACCTGCTCCTGCCGGCTCTCCAACACGTCACTCGACAGCTAGCACTGCTCCGTCTAGCCAGATCGAATCGAGCGCCTGGTGCCGGGGAGGCTGCTTGCTCCGCAGGCGGCACTCGATGGCGCATCGTGGTGCCCTTTGCCGGACACCCAGAATCTCGCTCTGCCCCGGAGCGCCTGGCCTCAGATTGTGGCTGTCAGGTTCTTAGTCCCAAGAGACTCAGTGACCAGCGGAAGGTAGTTCGACGACGGTCAACATCTCGTCGCCGAAGGTCGTCACAATCCGCACCGCGATCCGGCGGCCCTCAGGCTGTTCGAACGGTGCAGAGGTGAGGGACTCCATGAACTCCCACTGCTTCGGGTCTACTCGCGCACCGAGCTCTCGCTTGAGCGCCTTGATCTGCTTGTCGTCCGACTTGCTCGGGAAGTGGATCCGCCTGGCGAAGAACGAACGCCCGTCGTAGTCTGTGTCCAGCATCCAACAGTCGATGTCGTTTGTCTTCCCCGCCGGCCGAACATTGCCCGTGCCGGGGTCGTAGACCTGATAGCCGCGCACTCGTACCTGCCATGTGCCGTCTTCGCCTTGAATCGTCTCGACATCCGGCTCGCCGACTAGCACGAAGGCGGTGTCCTCCCGCCCGGACTTCAGGTCCCGGATCGTCAGGTCCCGGTTCGCGCGCACAAGCACGATCTGCAGCTTGCCGCGCTCTTCGTTCCTAGCGTGGGCGTCGAAGTGAAAGGCCACGACCACTAGCTTGCCGAAGCCGCGCCGCGACAAGGGCGGCGTCGTCAATCAGTTGCGCCGTAGCCGTATGGTCGTCGGGAACGGTGGCGATGGCCACACGCTCCCCCGTACCTCCCGGAGTCCCAACCGACGGCCCAGCGTGAGCTTGCTCCTTCTTTCCGACGACCCGGAGTGTTGCTTCGTGGGTCAGAAAGACGGCAGGCGCCGCATCCTCGGAGAGTTCGATGCCGTCCAAACGCCATCGCTGGGCCGCTGCGCCACCCCCGAAGTCGGGCGCTTCGATGCCGGCAACTGCCAAGGCGTGGACGACGTTCTCTCGAATTGCAGTCTCCCGCTCGTTGTCACGGCCTTCCGTTTCGCTCGTTCCTCGTTCGCCGGCAGCTTCCTCACTGGGCGAGACGTACAGCCAAGGGGAATGCGACTCGACGGTAAAGGGAGAGGTGATCCGCTTGACACCGCGTTTCGCCACTGGGCGGTCGACCAGCAGTGTCGCCTTCGGCGGCCGCTCGTACGCGAGGTGGGCAGCGGACACGTACGGCACGCGCTCGTAGACGAACCCCGACCCAGGGTCGTTCTGGCCGCCAGAGACATCTAAGCCTGTGTCGCTCACATAGTCGTCGAGTCTTCCCGCAAGCTTCGCCTCCTCCTTCCGACCCTCCGGATCGTCCTGCGTCAGGAACCACTTGTGGACCGAGGAAAGAACCCGCTGCCGACAGAGGGCGACCGGGATCGTCGAGGCGTCGATGGTGATCCAGCGCCTGCCCCAGCGCTCGGCGACCAGAGCGGTGGTGCCGGAGCCGCAGGTTGGGTCGAGGACCAGGTCGCCAGGGTTGGTCGCCATCAACAGGCAGCGTTCGATCGTCTTCTCCGCCGTCTCGACGACGTAGTGCATATCGCTGGGCTTCTGGTAGCTCCGCCAGAGATTGTGAATCTCTCTACCAGGGATTTCATCTTCGTAGCGCTTCCAGCCTAGTGTTCCGCCGCTTGGTGGCGCAACCAAGCGGTTACTGGCAGCCAGTCGGTCCAATCCGTCTCGGTCGACCGTCCAGTGCCGACCCGGCGGACAGGGGTACTCAGTATCGTTCCAGATATAGGGTGCCGAGCGGTCGTCGCTCTCGCCCTGCGATGCCAAGCGTTCTCTCTTGAGAATCCTGGCGCCTGAGGGGAGTCGCAGGTCGGGATGCTCTTTCTCCTCGCTTGTCAGATTGCGGCAGCTCCCATCAGCCAGTTCGACCATCGCGTAGGAACTCATGAACTCGACGACGTCCCTCCTAGTCAGTCTCTCGAAGACTTGGTGGAATGTGACTAGGTCCTTGTTCTTCGCGTACCAGAGCAACCAGTCTGCAACTTGGGAGAGATGAGTGGTGGGCTTTGCCCCAGACTTCGCGAACGCGACCGTCGCCACCCGATTCTCCGGTCCGAACACTTCGTCCAACACGACCGACAGCCGGTGCACGTTCTCGGTGCCGATCTGCAGGAAGAACGAACCGGAGTCGCGCAGCAGTTCCCGGGCGTGAACGGCGATGCGGAAGACGGTGTCCATGTACGAGTGTAGGCCGTCCACGTAAGTATCCCGGAACGCCCGCCGCGAGGCCGACTCGACGGGAGCTCTGTTTTCGGTCCGCTTCCTCGTACTCCCCTGATAGTTGCTGTCAAACCCGATACCGTAGGGTGGGTCGAAGTAGACGAGCTGTACCTGCCCGGCCATACCCTCCTTCTGCGCGAGCGACGCCATGACCTCGGCCGAATTGCCCCGGATGATCCGGTTCTGCCAGTTTCCTTCGTGGCGGTACCAGTCGTAGCGGGCGTCGGGCGGAAAGCCGTTGAAGTCGTCAAAGAAAGTGCCTTGCCCTGCAGCGGTGGCTTCCTTTGAGATCTGCTCGACGAAGGCGGCGGGGCTGACCTTCTCGTGGATGTACAGCGGCATCGCGTCCGTTTCGATGCGCTGGGCGCCGGCTCCGCGCCGCCAACTCAGTCGAGGACCCTCGGTGCCGGCCGGTTCGGGCGAGAAGGGAATCCGTTCGCGTAGCTCGTCGACATAGACCTGGTCACGGTCTGTCGGGATGTTCATTCGCTTCGCCCCGCGGTGCTCGTAAGGCCTCGGCTTTGTTCGCATCCTGAGCCTCTCCCTCTCCGTGTCTTCGCTGGTCGACCCGCGCAGCCCGATCAGCCGCGACAAGCCCGCGCGATCTGCTGACGCGCTTCTTTGATGTCCTCAATCCACACCGCCCGCCAGTCGCCGCGGTGGTTGCCTCCACGAGCGCCGCCCGCATACCGCCGGGACACGGCGGGCACCCAGCGCTCCTCGAGGTAACGGCGCTTCTGCTCCTCGCTGGCTTCGCCAGCTCGGAGTCCCTTGAACTCGATAACCAGGTAACGGCTTTGCCCATCGGGCGTGAGCGTCTTCGACCGGGCCACGAAGTCCGGTTCCGTGCGGGACCAGCAGGCGTTTCCGCTGTCGTACCAGGGCACCGTCCAGCCGAGGCGGAAGTTCCGTACCCACGCCTCGACATCGGGGTGGCGGTCGAGAATCTTCGCGAGTTCGGCCTCCTGGCTCGAGTGGCAGGCGGCGGCGTTCAGTTCCGATTTCGTCGTTCCGTCGTACCAATACCGAAGCGTCGTGCGGAAGCGGACGCTACCGGTGTCGCTTGTCCGCACAGAGCCCGGCTCGCGCTGATCGTCGAATACTGCTCCAACACTAGGCTCACCCTCTACACGGCGCACGCGGGAAGCGATCGTGTGCAGGGTGTCGCCGTCGAATTGCAGGTCGGTCCAGTCCTCGCAGTCGAGGTTCGGCCGGCAGACCTCGAGGATCGCGAGCGCATCCAGGAAAGCCTGACGCCGGTCATCGACTCCGCGCTCCAGCTTTGGCACGAGCTGAGCCGCTGCCTTCCACAGAGCCGTCCGCTCCTCCTCAGACCGCCGCGGCACGAGAATGGGCTCGCCCAGCGGCCCCTCGACCGAAGTGCCAATCAGTGGCCCACGTAGCACCACACGGCAACGCGGCGCATCCGTAGGGTCGATGCTCCAGCGCGGTGTACCGCCGCCGTGCGCGTAGCCGGCAAGGTGCGGAAAGTGGAGCCTGAGATGTTCGCGCCCGGGCAAGGTGTAGACGTCCTGCGGCTCCACCGGAACCGGCGGCGTCCCGGCCGTCTTGCCGCCTGGCCAGGCGAAGGGAACGCCGAACAGGTTGGCATACTCGATTGGCTGTTTCTCATCCCGGCCGCTGAAGGCCGTCTTGCGCAGCGCGCGGCCCGTGACCTGCTCACAGAGCAACTGGCTGCCAAAGGCGCGATAGCCGAAGATGTGCGTGACGTTCCGGGCGTCCCAGCCCTCTGTGAGCATCCCGACCGATATGACGCAGCGGATGTGTTCTCCCGGTTTGCCCCTGCGACCGACGGACATGAACACTTCGCGTATAGCCTGTTGCTTCTCGGCCCGCGTGAGAGGCGCCTCGGACTCGGCCGAGTCGGCGAACAGCGCGGCCTGATCTTCGATCGCCTTCCCGATGGCGTCCTTGCCGCCGGGCTTTGGGTCGTCGAGCCGCGAGTGAACCAGGATGGTGGGTGGCCGCTCAATCGGCTGGCCTGTGGCTGGGTCGGCGTTCGAAAACAGCCCGAGGTTCCCCGCCTTCCAGACCACGGTTCGGTCGTCATCGTCGCCAGCAGTTTCTCGGTAACCGGCGATGTAGCGGTGGAGTGCAGTCGCGTTCTCGATCGTGTTTGCGACCACGATAAGGACCGGCGTCCTGCCCTTCTCTTGATACGCCGGTGCGGTCTCCTCCGCGTAGTGGCTGTAGAGCTCCTGCAGCGGCTCCGCGACCGCGGGCGCCAGGGGTTCACCCAGCGCGCGCTTGTCGTTGAACAGGTAGACGTTGCGGTAGCGCGGTTCGAGGTGGATAGGCCGCCCGTCGGCTCCCACCGTGCGGTCGTCGACCGGTACTCGCGGCACCTTGACCAGGCCCGATTCAACGGCATCAAGGAGCGAGAAATCAGAGACAGTCCATGGGAACGTCTCCGCCTGGAGCTGCGCCGGGCGCCGCAGCCACATCGGCGTGGCCGATAGGTCGAAGACTTGGCCCAGTCGACCGTTCGCGCGGAGTGCCCGTAGCGCCCCGAACCAGAGTTCCGCCCTCTTTCTGTCTTCTTTCTCCTCGGCGTCGGCGGTTCCCTTCGCGAGCTTGACGTCTCGCAGCGTGTAGCAGTGGTGCACCTCGTCGTTCAGGACGACGATCGGTCGGCCTCCACGGTGGGCCTTCAGCAAGCGGTTGAGCATCTCTCGCTCGCTTTCGATCCATCCATGGAGGTCCTTACGGCCCCTCTGCGGACCATACAGTACGTCCTTCTCCTTCCCCGTCGCCTTCCTTCCATCAACGTGGAGCGTGGACTTCCGTTGGAAGGCCTGGAAGTTGAGGATCGTCCAGCGCATTCGCTTCACGTCGGCCTGGAATCCAGGTGGCGCCACGGAGCGCCAGAGATCGTCCTTCGGGTCTTTCAGTACCTGCAAGCGATCGCGAATGGTGAGACCGGGAGCGAGTGCCAGCAGGTCAATCGGGCCGTCTGGGTGGCGCACAGCCCACCACAAGGCGATCATCGCCATCAGGTGCGTCTTGCCGGTGCCGGTCGCCATCTTTGTAGCCACGCGCGATATGCCGTCGTTCCAACGGACGTTGGCCTCCTTGAGGCGCGCAACGATCGCTGCGTGCGTGTCGGGAGCGTGCGCAGGACCAGCGTCGAACAGCCAGATCAGTGTCTCGACCGCCTCCCGCTGGCACCAGAAGGGGCGCATCTCGGCCCGTTCCTCGGCCCAGTCCTCAAGGAGGAGCCGCACGCGCGGAGCCGCGCCTTTCCAGTTCGCTGCACGCCAGTCGTCGACGTGATTACGAAGTTCGTTGATGGTCCGGTGCGGCTCCACGCTTGGATCCGGCGGTGTCCAGTCCGACTCGTCGCCGCGCGGACTAGGCACCGGTAGCTGGGTCGAACTGGGCCGGCGCCCGGACGCCGTACTGGCCTTCGCGCGCCCGTGCTCGTCCAGCTCCCAGTGCCGGTCCGGCGCCGCGTAGGGCGTGTGAAGCACCCAGTTGCTCTCAGGGGCCTGATCGCTGTTGCTCACGGTTGGCGGATGGTAGCGCAGTCCACAGGCGACTCACTCAGGGGCTGGGGCGGCGACCGAACGCAAACGGAGGCCACTAGCAAGAGGTGTGGTGCTGCACCGCGGCACCCAGGCTAGACTGCTCCTGTCGTCCACAGACTGACCGCGCAGATTCCTGTACCAGCACGTCATTCAGTCGGCGTTCCTAGGCCTGAGCCAACCGACGTAGCCAGCCGCAGCGGCTCACCAGCAGCTCGCGACGCCGAGGCCCGATGCCGGCCTCCCATCGACGAGCCGCTGCCCTGCGCTGTAAACTGCCTTCTCTGCGAACATCTAGTGGTTCTGGCGACAGTCGGCGTCCCACCGCAAACTAAGGAGACGATCGTTGACACGAAACAAAATCCAACCCATGTCGGCAAGCGTCAAGACAACCTCGGAAGTGCTGACCGTTAAGTTCGCCGCGGACGAGGTTTTAGACAGGCTTGAGCGGGTGTACGACTTTCTCAAGCCGCTGAGCGCGTCAGACCTGCCCGCACCAGTTGAGGACGCCCTGAAACTGCAACAGTACATGGTCAAGGCGAAGCTGACTGAAGCGAAGAAGGCCATAGATAGTGCGCTAGAGGAAGTTGAGTCCATGATCGAAGGGCCAGACAACTGAGACACTCTTGCTCTTCGCTTCGCCCCGGCGGAGCTACCGGTGCCAGATCGGGCCAGGGCTGCAGGGGGCTGCTGAACGAGACGACCCCGCCTCCCACTTCTTTCGGCCGACCTGCGCCCACGAAACCCACCTCTCTCAAGAAGACCCGCAAGGCTGAGAGCCCTCGGACCCCCCGCGAAGGCGGCGAGCTCGGCGAAGAGAGACTGGCTAAAGTAACACTCTCAACCGAGAAGGGTCTCATCCTTCAAGGCCGCACCGAGCACCCAACTAGGAGCCATCCCCCGCCTCCACCTCAGCTATACTGCCTGAGCAACGGCTTCTCAGTGCTCCTTCCACTTTCTCTTCGCTCACGAGGACATGCCGGCAATGCCGAAGAACCCCGTTCACGACCTCCATGATTTTCTGCATCGGTTCTTCTATTTTCGACCAGCGACCGCTGACGTGCAGACCGCCATCGCTAGGATGTACGATCTTGAGCCAGAAAACACGGATGCTGTTCTGGGCAAGATCCGACATCTCTCCCGACTTCCGGTCAAGTCTCGACAAGTCGTCGAAGCCGTTTTGGGAAACAGGGACCTCGCAGAACAGAACTGCGGTCCTTGGTACGACAGTTCGATTCACCTGCTGCGCGGATTGTGTCCAGAGGCAAACATAAAGAACCTGAAGGGCCGCGTCACGGGGGACGCCCTGCTGGCGCTCAAAACCTCAGGAGACTTCGTTTTCTCGCATCAACTTCATCTGAATGACGAAGAAGCTGGTGGTCTACTCGAGCGCATCGAGGACTTGCGGCACGAGTTGGAAGATCTGGACCTCGACGAGGAACTACTCGAGCTCATCAATCGGTGTCTGGACGAACTGCAATCCGCGGTCCTCGACCACTACTACAAAATCACCGTCAGAGGCGAGGAGCTCTCGTCTATTGCGTGGCGTCTCTATCAGCTCGCGCGAACACTCCACGAGAGGTCGACACCTGACAAGGTTATGGCTTTCGTGAGGCAGGTGCAAGAAACGGCGGTAGATGTCCTCGCGCACGTCGAGGTGATTGAGGCGAGCTATCATCTCGTTGAGACGACGTCGAAGCTGCTGAGTTCGTAGATCCCGCAACAACGCCTTGACTGTCGAGGTTGATGAGACTCCCGTGGCTATCACGCTTACCCGGACGCACGAACACCCAATTCACGACCCGTAGTGGGCTCTAGGCGGGAGGAGCCCGTCTTTTCGAAGGTGGCGGTACGGGTCACCCTCGAAGGGGCGGAACACGACGAGGTCCGCCTCGGCGCCGATCTAGTGGTTGTCGTACTTTCTTATGAACGCTTGGAAGACGGGCACCCGGCAGTCATCTTCCTCCGCTAGCTCCACGCACTGTTTGGCAAGATGCACCATCATCCGGCTCCGTTCTTTTTCTCTTTCTTCGATTCTCTTCATCATCTCCTTCACGTCTCTTAGAAGTCGCTTCGTGTCCTGATTGCTCATTTCGTCTCCAGTCATCCGCGTGGTCTCGGGCGGGGAACCGCCATGTATTGTGCGAGGTTACAACGGCTCGCTCCTGAGCGCGGAATGGTCGTCTCTCTATGGCCTTTGCCCCAAGGGCACAGGACGCCGACACTGGGGACGCTGCACCTGCTACTACAACTGCGCCCCAAACCGCCCCACAATCGCCCTCCCCGGCGCAACCCCCTCCACCGTCTCACCATCCCGCACCACGAACACCCCATTCACCATCGTGTGAACGATCCCCTCCGAGAACGACAGGCCCCCCTCGAACGTGGCCGTGTCGATCACCGTCTCCGGGTCGAAGACGACGATGTCCGCGTCGGCGCCGACCTGGATCCGCCCCTTGCGCCTCATCTGCTCGGACATCGAGGCCACGCGGTCGGCCGGCAGGAGGGTCATCTTCAACAGGGCGGTCATCAGGTCGAGCGTGCCCCGTTCGCGGACGTAGCGGCCCAGGACCCGTGAGTAGGTGCCGGCCGTGCGGGGGTGCGCCTTCGGGGCGTAGGGCATGCCGTCGGAGGCGACGATCACCCAGTTGTTCCCGAGCGCCGTCTCGATCCACTCTTCCTTCATGAAGTGCAGGATGACGGTGCCGCGCTCGTGGCGGTAGCGCTCGAAGGTCTCGCTGGTCAGCCTCTCTCCCGTCGCCTCCCACTGGAGGTCGCCGTAGTCGATGCCCAGGCGGCCTTGCCAGCCCTCGTCGAAGATCGAGCTGTGGAGGCTGGTCGAGCCGGCCGTGTAGGGGTAGGCCTCGGTCGTCACGTCGAGCCCCAGGCGGCGCGCGCCGCCGATCAGG
>MKWU01002487.1_pt1 | contig 27441 bp, 23 predicted proteins | sample 809101 | NCBI WGS metagenome assembly MKWU01 (sample SAMN05860141, study PRJNA318959) | sponge metagenome | host: Aplysina aerophoba | place: Slovenia: Piran, Adriatic Sea, Gulf of Piran | collected 2013-05-07 | reverse complement strand
GAGTTTCCAATTGGCCCGCGCCATTGACCTCTAATTCCTCTGCTTTTATGGGTATAACTTCGACTTTGGTTTCTGTTTCGAGTCCTGCATGAGTGATCGCCTCAAGTAAGGATTTGTAGGCATCTGTTGACTCTACATATTTTCCAACCAAGCCAATTTGCGTACTGCGAGTGAATTTCTCGGCGTTGCGTACGCGAGACTTCCAGTCCTGTAGCTCCGCTTTCGGACAATCAATGTTGAATTTGCGGAGTATGAGGTCGTCGAGCCCCTGATCGTTCAATAATTGTGGTACTAAATAGATTGAATCCACATCGACTAACGAAACTACACCAGCTATGTCGACATCTGTGAATAGCGCGATCTTGTCCCGCATCGTTGACGGCATTTCTTCCGGACCGCACCGACAAAGCAGAATGTCGGGCTGGAGACCTATTGACCGAAGCTCTTTAACTGAATGTTGCGTCGGTTTCGTCTTGACTTCCCCCGTAGAAAGTCTCGGAATCAGCGTCAAGTGCACATAGAGCACGTTTGCAGACCCTTCCTCTATGCGAATCTGACGAATCGCTTCTAAGAAAGGTTGCGATTCAATATCGCCTACAGTACCCCCGGTCTCGACGATGACAATATCGTAAGGCTTATCGTGGTCATCTCTTTGGTTCGCGCGAATTCGAGATTTGATTTCGTCGGTAATATGAGGTATGACTTGAACCGTCTGTCCACCAAACTCACCTCGCCGTTCTTGACGTATAACGGCTTCGTACACGCTCCCTGCGGTAAAGTTATTCGACCTTCGCATGCGGAGATTGGTCATCCGTTCGTAATGACCTAAATCCAGGTCAGTTTCAGCACCATCCTCTGTAACATAGACCTCTCCATGTTGCTCTGGATTCATTGTTCCTGGGTCCAAGTTGATGTACGGATCCATCTTGACAATGTTCACTCGCAGGTTGCGAGCGAGGAGAATAGCCGCTAAAGACGCCGTGGCGACACCTTTGCCTAGACCAGAGACCACACCGCCGGTGACAAAGACGTATCGGGTCAATCTAGAACCTTAGAAAGCAGCTGCGAGGAATGGGTGGGATCGGATGTTGAGATTTTAGTGCCTACTCTTTCATCGGCTGAAATCATCGCCAAAATTTCTGGGTTTCCAGCTAGGTAGCCATCCGCACTTGTCTGGCGTCCAAAATTGATCTGCGATAGCAACGTTCGGTACACAAGCAATTTCATTCCCAGAATAGAGAATAGGCCATGTACTGCGTTGCCATGGAGGGATTCTCGCCGCTTGCATCAGTGACTTGACTTTTTTCTTTTGCCTTCGATACCTAATGGTTTCTCCACCTATTCTCTGGCCTAGCCGAAGCGGAGTGTCTTCGACCAAACCTGGACCTCTATGCCAAGTTAGACACCCGAAGTCTCCACTCATGTCTGTACCGATCGATAGAGTCCTTGCTTCTGGCGTAGCACTTTTACGCACAATGTGAAACTGTCCCCGAAATCTTCGTATGGAAAGCCCGTTGTACAGATTTACGTTGACCTGTGCATCGTCACGCGCTAACTGCTGACTGGCAATTTCGACTATGGATTTGTCTGTTGGGAACAGACCTGCTCTATGCAACCAAGACTTGATTTGCACCGGCGATATACGCCCTCGTGTAAGGTCCAATGGTTGGTATTCGTAGCCAGTCAGAAATACGTCGGGAAACCGGCGTAGGTTTCTCTCCAATCCAGGGAACTTCGAGCGCAATGCAGGTGTTAAGCCGTGACGAATCCAATTGCGATCGAATGATTGATCCTGATTGCTCTCATCCTCAATCCACCGCCATCTTTTCGCTTCCGCTATTTCTTTTAGATCTTCTTTGGTGAACCCCAGCAGTGGGCGTAATAACCATCCTCTACCAAACGGTCGGCATTTCGGAATACCAATATGAGCTCGACCGGTGAGGAATTGCCAAAGGACTGTTTCAGAGAAATCATCTGCATGGTGCGCCGTGACAACAATGTCCCTATCTTGCATCCATTGCTCAAACACCTTTAGGCGTTGTTTGCGTGCACGTAGCTCAGTATTACCATCACCAACATCTAAACTCGCCACAGCAAACGACACTCCGAGTTCACTCGTGACCTCGGCACAATGCATTTCCCACTCGGCTGCGTTCGGACTCAATCCGTGATTGACGTGTACCGCGAGACAGTGCGACGGGGACATGTACCTAATACATAGATTGAGCAGTACTGTTGAGTCCAACCCACCACTAAAACCGATGACAAACTTGGAATCAGGACCAGCGGGAAGTTTGGCTATATCGGCATCTAGCTCGCTTATCAGCAGGCCTAGAAGATCTCTCTCAGACATGCGTCGTTACTGAGTAAACATCGGTCGCATATTGCTTCAGAAAAGAGCTTGGGGCAAGAATTTTTAACTGCTCGATTTGTAATCAACCCAAACGGCGTGGGGACTCAATATTTGAGCGAGCTCAGACAGCAACCCATCGGACATTGAAACCTTCCAATCAGCTCCAGCTTTCAGCTCATACTGCTGTTCATCTGTTTCAATGACGAAGGAAAAACCTTTCTTACCTTTGTGCTGTTGCAAAAGATCAGCAACTGCTGAGAATTTATCACAACTATCTCCATTGAACCGGACATTTAGTTGCTTACCCCACTTATCCCGGGCTTCTTCAAGAGAAAGCAACTTTCTGCCATTGACACGAAGTCGACCGTTATTACCGTTGCTTACCTGACATTCAACGACAGCATAATCCAATTCGTTCAATCTCGACTCCGTCTCATCCACATTGTCAAAAAAAGCTACATCGCAATTTGCTGCACCATCCTGTAGTGTTGATCTCAGCATTACATTGCCGTTATTCGTCACCACACGGTTGACTTTCACCACTTTTCCGGCGATTCGAGTGCGCGTACGCCCATTGGTCGGTTTTAAATCTGAAAGGGGATAGTCGGAAATATGTCGACACTCTTCAGAGAAATGATCAGACAAACTGACAGTGAACGTAAAACTCAAGAGTTTGTTTTCTGTAGAGGCAAGCTCTTCCCAACTCAGGGGTACGACAGATTTGAGGTCAAGTGTCGGAGTCGCTTGATCCTCACCAAACAATCCAACCACTCCATTGGCCTTTTGTTTCACCTTTTCTTTTTCGGAGCGCAACCCGAGATTACAACTCTCAATTAGCCAAGCTCTTCCTAAGCAGACATCACAGGACTGAGGGTATAACTCATCTAATGCGCCACATTGGATCATTTTTTCAACGACAGATTCGTTGACTTTCTCGAGACTGACACGACTGCAGAAATCCGCCACATCCTTGTAATCACCGTTCTTTCGTTCTTCAACAATTCCTCTAGCCAGGTCCTCTCCAATACCTTTAATAGTTGCTAGACCAAAACGAATTTTTCCTTGTTCAGTTGTGAACAGCACGCCACTCTTGTTTACCGACGGTGGCAATATTCGGACATTCACGCGATCCAATTCTCGAAACAAGGAAGCCATTTTGTTCGCGTCGCTACTGTCAAATTCCGTGGACATGTAAGCTGCCATGTACTCACTGAAAAAATTTGCTTTTAGGTACGCTGTTTGATATGCGACCAACGCGTATGACATCGCGTGTGCTCGAGGAAAGGCGTACTCTGCAAATACCTCAATCCTGTGGAACACTTCGTTCGCGATTTGCTCTGAGACTCCTTTTTCTTTCGCCCCAGAAATGAACTCAGCTTTCGTTTCCTGCATTTTTGCACTGTCTTTTTTGCCCATGGCACGACGTAAGAGGTCAGCTTTACCAAGCGTAAACCCCGCTAGAGCGCGACTCACGTTCATGACATCCTCTTGATAGACCATCTCGCCGTAGGTCTTGTCAAGCACGGGCTCCAGCAGTGGATGTGGATATATAACCTCTTGGATGCCTTTCTTTCGATCGCCATAGGATTCGATTGCATTATTCGCCATCGGGCCCGGTCGATAGAGCGCGTTGAGGACACCTAGGTCTTCCAATCTGTCAGGTTGCAATCTTCGGATCGTGTTCCGCATACCTTCGGATTCAAGCTGGAACACACCGTCCGTGTGAGCGTTTTGGATGAGATCAAAAGTGGTGGTATCGTCTAATGGCAAGGTATCTAAGTGCACATGTTCATCGGGACTGCGAGACTCGTTAATAGCGGCAAGCGCCCAATCCATAACTGTGAGTGTCTTTAAGCCAAGAAAGTCAAACTTGACTAAACCAACTGCCTCGAGATCGTCTTTGTCGAGTTGAGCGATCGCGACACCATCGCTGTGCTCCGTATAGAAGGGAACGTAGTCTTCCAATGGTCCGGGTGCGATTACGACTCCACCTGCATGTTTACCTAAGCCGCGAATCATGCCTTCAATCTGCACTGCTAGATCCATTGCGTCCTGATATTCAGGGTCTTCGGCGATGAGAGCTTTGAGAGGCTCATTTTCTCTTAAGTGCTCTGCCAAAGTCTGCTTGTTGATCGGCGGTATACACTCTGCCAATCGCGATCCTTCGTGGGGCTTCATTGCCAGATGCCTGAATGCATCGTGAATGACTGAACGAGCTCCTAACGAGTTAAAGGTCACTATCAGACCTACACGATCACGTCCGAATAAGTCGATGATGTAGTTAATGACTTCGCCACGTCGTTGCTGGCAAATATCAATATCAAAATCAGGTAATGACACTCGATCAGGATTTAGAAATCGCTCAAAAAGCAGGTCTAACTCAAGAGGATCCAGCATGGTAATGTCAAGTAGGAGCGCAACCAGTGACCCTCCCCCAGAACCTCGACCGGGGCCGACCGGAATTTTTTGTTCCTTCGCCCAAACCACGATTTGGTGAACAATGAGAAAATAGTCCGCAAAACCCATCGAATTTATCGTCGCGAGCTCCGACTCTAATCGCTCACGGTATGCGCTTTCTGGAAACTGTAGGTTGTCCCCTTTTTGCTCAATGTACTCACTCAACGCTACCTTTACTTTCTCAGTTAAAACGTTTTCTGCAGAATCTTCGAGATCAGTCAGTTTCGGCAGATGCACCTCTCCTGTAGGAAGAATGAGATTACATCGCTTGGCTACCTCAACAGCATTGGCGAGCGCATCTGGCAGGTCCGCAAATACTTGCTGCATTTCTTCTGAGGAGCGGAGGTACTGCTGATCAGAGTACTTTTCTCGCCATTTATCGTCCTTTCTTAAGACAGGATTCCCTATGCTAATGCGCGCCCCGTGTGCTTCATGCTGATCTGCTTTGATCATGCACACGTCGTTGGTTGCTATCAGAGGTATTCCGAGTTCGTCAGCCAACAACACTGCCAAATGGTTGTACCGAGTTTCATCGCGTCTGCCAGTTCGTGAAACTTCGAGATAGAACCGATCCCCAAACGCCTCCTTATATCTGAGTGCGGCTTCTCTTGCTTCCAATTCACGATCATCAAGAAGGAGACGCCCGATCTCACCATCCTTTCCGCCCGACAAGCAAATTAGTCCTTCGTTATAGCTCGCCAACTTGTGGAAACTAATAACGCCGAGTTTTTCCGCATCCCGATAGGAGTACGAAATCAGCTTCTTGAGGTTTATAAAGCCAACGCCATTCTGTGCAAGCACGATGAACCTAGAGGCGTGATCTACGTCTCCATGGTCATCCTGAAGGCTATCGCATCGCAGGTCTGCACCTAATATAGGTTTTATCTGATTTTGTCGACATGCCTTGTAGAACTTCAACATGGCAAACATGTTGCCTAAATCGGTCAACGCTAGAGCTGAAATACCCCTCTCTCGAGCGGCATTAGCTAATTCATCAGGTCGAACCACGCTATCTGCGACAGAAAAATGGGTATGAATGGAGAGATGCGAGAAGGTCATCTAAATAAAAACTGGTTTACTTCGTGGACAGGTTGGAAACTATGACGATGGAGTTTACAAGGTTCATACACCTGCAGTGCCATCTAGTGAGCGCGAGTCGCGTTACCCTTATGTTTGTCGACTCCATAGACTGGAAAGAAACGACTTGCATCTCGCATGTTGTGGTCTCAAGTTACTTTAGCGACGATTGAAGCAGCACTGATTTCTGGAACTGAGCTAGCTCCTTTGATTACCGCTTCACAAAGATGGTGTCGGTTTAGTGCATGAGTCCCATCGACAAGAACTTTTTTAATTGAACACCTGAGTATTTCGTCAAGAGTAAACATGAACATTGCATAGCAAGCAATGACGTTTACGGTATTTCGAGCTCCTCATATCCTCCACGGAGGCTTGAGCTACTGCCAATACTCTGCGCGGGCCATGATATCCGCATCAATTTCCTCACGAACCCTGCCAGTTAAGACTTTTGACTCATTTAATCCTGTGATCGGTTTACTTTTGCGTCGCCAGAAGCCTTCTCTGCGACATGAACGTATTCACGGCCACATGCAGGTCAAGTATTCCCATGGTTGTGCGTCACCGATGAATTGATGTCTATAGAAGTATGTCTAATTCAGCCCACAGTTAGAACGCAGGAAAGCTCTCGCACGATTTGTTGGCGAGGTCGCCGCGGGGAAGAGCGACAACACTCTTTGGTATCGTGGTGTACTTAAATGTACACGATTGTACGTTTTTGTAGATTTTGCCTCCTTTCTCACATTCTTCGACCACACATTCCATCCAAGATACATGATGGACTACACCTTCATCCGTCGTCCGTATTAGTCTCTACGCAATCAAAATTAGTTCTAGTCTTGAATGGAGCGCCACAAGTCTCAGGATCAGTCTCAAATACTCCGTCGTCGGAGCTCAGCAAATGCCGACTTTTCTTTGTCCGTATATTTTGCGGTGGACTTTGTTCACTAGATCCTGCGTTCACCTCTAGTTCTAATATCGACCAACTGTGCTCCGCATCATTCGTGAACGCATACAGTCGATCTCCGAACATCAGCAATGGATTCACATTTAGGTCAATACCTAGGTTATGGGCATCCAACTCAGGGAACGATGGGTCATCGATTCGAACCGAACCCTGGAAAATATGAGAATCCGAGATTGCACCAGCACTGTTCTTCTTCAGGACAATGCTACTAGTCCCGTACCTAAGGACGAAGCTACAAACGCCTTCACAGACTTCTATAGAGTCCGATATCCCGCTATCGAGATTTAACGAATAAAACCAAACAAAAGATGTAACAAGGCTGGCTTGCCTCTCCGGAGCTTGATGAGCTAGAAGATCTTTCTCCTCAGCCGCGTTAATGGCATCGCCTGACCCAGCCATAGTAATGTATGGAATAGCTGTGAAGAGAAATGCGGATCGTATCAGCAAACCTATTCTTGACCTATACGTTTGGTCTTTTCCTAATAGTTGATTAGGTGAAATGCGATGTCCCGCTCTACTCTGACATTTTTTCGATGTCTGATTTGTTTTTCAATTGTTTGGCTCATACGGTAAGAGCCTTTAATTTAGTACTCCAAACGGAATCCCACAAATAGCCTTTACTGCCATGAGCATTGAAGACATTGACACATCCTTAGTATACCCATTAGGCTAGGAGATATAAGTACCAAACCTCTTTGAAAGCATGCAGAATCTCAGTCCGTAAGAGTTCAAATTCAGAATTCTCGCAATTGATTTTGTGGTTTAGGGTATTGTGAATGTGACGCTGGTCTCAGACGTCGCAACGTTCGATGGTCCTTTGAGCCATAGACCATCAGTTGGCATCAAGCGCGTGAGAAGTCAACTCAGTTGTTTGCATCTCTATGCCTAGATCGGCAGTACGGTAGATCAAGATGCTATGTTCTTTGGGTGAACCCGGAACCTTTCCACTCACCACGAACATGCTACCTTCGTGGGAGAAATCGAAGGTGCCTTCTTCTATATTGGTGTCGAACTGTAACAGGAGTTGTGCCAGATTGGGCTGTAGTCTATGAATCATGACTGTTCCTGAGGAAGTCCAAGAAAGTACGAGATCCGAGGATTGTGGGAAGAACGTCACTCTATTAGGGTGTCCTACGTATGTTGTTGAATCTTTGTAAAAAACCCAGCGATGTGTTTCTTCTAGACTGTTGGTGTCATATATCACACTATAGACATCGGTCGGCTCTTCAAGAGGGTGAGCTATCGGCCAGAGGAAGACGAAACGAGACTGATCGCGAGATAACGAAAATCCCCTCGTAGTGAGAGGTCCGTCCTTAGACAATAAGAGCGTGTTCTCCCGACGAGATTCTCGTCCGAACAAGCGAGATAACAGACTTCGTTTCGTTGTATTCCCACTCTCATATACAGACACTATTCGCGCGGACCCTGGATTGTCTGCTCTTTTACCCGCTTCTCTAGATACAAGAAATGCATCTTTCTCGCGTAATTTGTAATAAACACTGATTCCTGTTGGCACAGGATGGTACTCTTGCATCGGTTCGGTGCCGTCTATACGGACCTTGAACAACGTACTTTGGCTGGAATAGTCTCGACTCCATCGTACACCCAAGACGTATAGTCCGTCGTCGGAAAATCGCAAGCCACCGTAGTTTCCTTTCTTCAGCACTAGGCTTGATAAGGGGAGACAGCTGGACGTATCATAAACATATGGAATATAACTTCCTTTTACACCGAGATTTAGATTGCGCCATAAACGATCTCTCGAACGTATTGTGGGGGTAAGAACTAGGAGTTTCGTACCATCGGGTGAAAACTCTATATAAAATGGTCTGCCTTGGCTATCCCATCGACATCGAATCTCGCCAGTACCGATTTCCCTGAGGGTTATTGACGCATTCTGAGAACCCATGCCATGATTGATATAGGCGACGAGGTTCGTCGCCTGTGAAATATTCGCGAAAATTGTTTGTTCATATTCTGACCAATGGATGATGGGCAGAATTTCAGTGCGAATGTTCGCATGTAAACCTACACTAATGGTCAGTACGCTAAACACATAAAGGACCTTTCGTACAACGGAAGATACGCGTACACGATCTTCCGTCGTATCGAATGTTAGAGGTAGTCTACTCGATATTCGAGGCACGAATCGACCTACCTATCTCCCACCCCCAGCAGGGACGAAAATAAGACCTCCAACCAAGCACCCCGCTTCATTGTCACCACTCCCGGGTTGCCAAGCACCTACAGTAATATCTTTACCTTCACTATCTTTGCCTAGATATTCAGAACAGTATTTTTTGAGTCTTGATTTATACTCCCACGGATTATTGAAATCCGGGATAGGTAACACGATATCTGCTGTTTGAAGAAGCTCTTTAAACGCCCATCCTGTATAGTACGAGACCGCATTCCAAGCATCCGCTAGACAATTCCATAATCGACGCCAGCTACACCGCCAACACTTGTTGGTTGAATCATTTGGACATATATCTATGTCGTCAGGGATACCGTCTTGGTCTCGATCATTGGCTATGTTTATTCCTGGTCCACCGCCGCCAGGCATTTGGGCGAAGACCACACTACCCGAGTTATCGATGAGGCGTTGAGGTATGAGAGAATGTGGCAGGATGACTGTAGCATAAGTGACAGCAATGAGTCCAATTTAGACGAAACGCGTACAGGATATTACGAGCATCTGCATTAGGTTCATGAAATGCTGGAAGAACCGTACATGAATATGTGTTGACGGGTTTTCCTTTTGCAACATTTCGAACATGAACTTCTCCTTAGAAAAAGGTTTAGTTTGATTTGAGATTTACAACTTGAAAAAAGATTACACATCTCGGGAGATATGTCAAGTATTTTCTGCAAATTTCTTTTGTGTCGGTTGCGCTGACCCACATATAGGTGGATCAGCACAAATCGACGATGAGTGTCGATTGTGCCGCCTCCTGTAATGTCAAGACTAATTTTTGCGCATCTCTGTCTAGTCCGATCGCTCCGTTCTGAGATAGCATCTACTCGTCACCCAGTGATCGTGGGTTTCTGCCAAGAACACCTGATTGACTCGGTCGTTGATGTAGACAATCATGAAGCAGATCTTCGAAACCTTGTGGCTAGGAATTACCTTCGATTCCTTAAACGAAGAGGCAACGGGAGCGAGGGAGCTATACCGAAAAAGTATCTAATCAACTGGATAGGCTCGAAATAAAAACTGCTTTGCTTCGTGGACAGGTTGGAAACTATGACGATGGAGTTTACAAGGTCCGTACTCCTGCAATGCATTCAAGTGAGCGCGTGTCGCATAGCCCTTATGCTCATCGAATCCGTATTCTGGAAAGAAACGGCTTGCATCTCGCATGATGTGGTCTCGAGTCACTTTAGCAACGATTGAAGCAGCACTGATGTCTGGAACTGAGCTATCTCCTTTGATTACTGCCTCACAAGGATGTGGTAGGTCCGGTGTATGAGTCCCATCAACAAGAACTCTTTGAATTGAAATACCTGAGTATTTCGTCAAGAGTAAACACGAGCGTTGCATAGCAAGCAATGACGCTTGCAAAATATTGAGCTCATCAATCTCCTCCACGGAAGCCTGAGCTACTGCCCAATATGTTGCGCGGTCCATGATCTCCGCGGCCAATTCCTCACGAACCTTGGCAGATAAGACTTTTGAATCGTTTAATCCGGTGATCCGTTTTTCTGGATTCAGTACAACGGTGGCTGCCACCACTGGACCGGCTAACGGGCCGCGCCCTGCCTCATCTATCCCAGCAACGTAATCGTGATTTTCGAGTTTCTTCACGCAGCGAAGATTAGCAGGTTATGAATGTCTTGCTGCATTTAAAACAATTTGCGCGGCTGTGAAAGCTGCGTTTTTCCGTAATTCTCTATGAATACGCGTGAATGATTCCAACAAAGCAGAATCATCTACCGCATTTTTCATTTCTGTTGTAAGTGCATGAGCCATTACATCGGGTTCCATGTCTTGTTGAATGAACTCCGGAACAAGCATTGAATTAGACAGGATATTGGGTAGTGCAATGTACTTCGTCTTGAGCATTGGCGATACCACTCGATAGGTGACCTCTCCTATCCTGTAAGCAACCACCATCGGCGTTTTGAGCAACATGGCTTCTAGTGTAGAAGTGCCTGATTTCACCAACGCTACATTCGCCGCGGCTAACGCCAACGCACTCTGTTGGTGTATCAAGCGTACTGAGACGTTTTTAATTCCCTTGGCTTTCTCTGTCATCCAAAGCATCGACTCATCACGCACGACTGGAATGACACACACTATTTTCTTCTTTATCAGTTGAGCAAACTGAGAGCTGGCATCAAGGAACAAATCGAAGTGAAACTTCAGTTCAGAGTTTCTACTTCCAGGAAGCACTGCCAAAACAACATCACCAGTTGAGATGGCCAATTCTCTGCGAGCATTCGCCATTAAGTCCTTTTTCAGAGCGTCAGGATCGTACTGATCTGCTAATGGATGACCCACAAATTCAGCTCTAATCTGACTATCCAGATAGATCTGGCGTTCAAACGGAAACAAGGTCATGACCACGTCCGTGGCTTTGCGAATCTTCCTGATTCGACCTTGTCGCCAGGCCCAAACAGAGGGACTCACGTAATGAACCGTCGGAACTCCACGACGCTTGAGACGAAGTTCGAGCATCTGGTTGAAGAAATTGAAGTCGATACCTACGACCACCGAAACCTCAGCACCAATGAGTTTTCGGACTAATGTTTGAAGATCTAGATAAAGACTGGGTAAGCGTTTGATCGGCTCTACAAACCCATTGACCGCAAAGCGCTCCATACTTACGATAGATTGAAGACCTTGCTGAAGCATTGTGTCGCCGCCAACACCGATAAACTCGACATTTTCAGTCTGTTGTCGGATTGCCGACATTAGCGAACCGCCCAGCAGGTCTCCCGAAGATTCTCCAGCTACTAGCCCGATCTTAAGAGGAGATGACACTGATTCACAAAGTCAATCAGGTGTGGCTTCCAGCGACCATGATCTCCGTCGTACACACCGTTTCCCCGTCAACTTTTGCTTCACACTCGAACTTATTTATGTCACTCCTCTCTTGAAAAAGATGTGCGTGCATGTGGAGCTGATCGCCAGGGTAGACGGGTTTTTTGAATCGTGTATTGTCGATGCCGGCTAAATAGAACAAATAGCCACTCTCTAGAGTCAAACCCCTTCTTTTTAATGCGAGAATGCCAGCAAGTTGTGCCATCGCTTCAACAATCAACACTCCAGGCATGATTGGCTTGGTTGGAAAATGACCTTGGAAGAACTGTTCGTTCATAGACAGATTCTTCAATCCGGTGATCTTATCGTTCTCTAGATCGATGTCAAGTACGCGATCTACCAGCAAAAATGGATATCGATGAGGGAGAAATTGCTGAATTTCTTCGATTTGCATAGCGGTCATTAAGGTGCTCCCACTTCGTCTTCTATTCTGCCAAAAGTTCTTTAATTTGCCGCTCTAGCCGATCTACCTTCTTGTGTAGAGCATCTAGATCGTTTAACCGAATCGCATTCCTTCGCCACTTCGAATTAGAAGAGTGCAAGGTATGTCCCGAATAAATGCCGGGCTTGTCAATACTTCGACTAACAAAAGTCATCGCACTCACGTAAACCATGTCCGTTAACTCCAACGGACCATCGCCGGCGATGCCTACGCCTCCTCCTATCATGCAATCTTTTCCGATCGTTACGCTTCCGGCCATGCCTGCACATCCACAGATTATGGTGCGATCTCCTATCTGACAGTTATGTCCAATGTGAACTTGATCATCCATCTTCACCAGATTTCCAATCACCGTATCCTCTAAGGCTCCACGGTCGATGGTTGTCTTAGCGCCGACATCCACATCGTTCCCGATTCGTACACCTCCCAATTGTGCAATCGGCTCGTTTCGTTGGTTACCTTCGGAAGCATATCCAAAGCCATTTGAACCAATGACACAACCTTCCATGAGTAGACATCGGTCTCCGACATGGATATCATGCGATAGAGTAACGTGACTCTTAAGTACGGTATCTGCGCCAATAGAGCAACCGCCACCTATCGATGCGTGGTCGAAAATCTCTACTCTATCTCCGATGTTCGATTCTGCACCTACCGTTACAAAAGGTCCGATACGTACATCTTCGCCTAGATTTGCAGATGCATCGATGAATGCTGTCTCGTGGACACCAATAGGCACTCTCGGCCGTTTATCGAACAGTTGTGAAGTCTTTGCATAGGCTACATACGGATGATCCACAACGACAGCCACCGTTGGACACTGAGCCTGGTCTGACTCAGTAAGTATCACCGCAGACGCGTTGGTACTAGCTAGATATTGCCGGTACTGTGGATTGGATAGATGCGCGATCTGACCTGAGTTAGCGGAATGGATGGAACCAATGCTGGAGATTTTGACTGATCGATTTCCAACTACGTACCCGTCGATATGATCAGCGATTTGACCAACTGTGTACATGATTTATCAAGGTCAAAAATCTCACACTAACTTGGGGTTTACTCCTGATCTAGATTGTTGAGTTTTTCCGTAACTCTGCGCGTAATATCGTGCTTGGGATTTACATACAGGAAGAGTCTTTGATCGGCATTCAGCACGAAGTCGTATCCCTCTAGCTCAACAATGTCTTCAAGGACAGCATTGAATTTAGGTGTCAGATTCTCCAGCACTTTAGTTTGTCGTTCCTGAAGATCCTTCTCCCAACGTTGGCCGCGATATTGAAATTCGTCGCTCTTGTCCTCGATTTCCTTTTGAAGGTCTCGAGCTTCTGCAGCAGACATCACGCTTGCATCTTTTGTGAAACGCTCATTAAGCGCTTTGATTTCGTTTTGCAAATCCTGAAGTTCTTGTTGTTCCGGAAGCAGGTCTTTCTCAATATCGGAGAATGCCGCCTTGGCATCTTCAGTTTCAAACATTGCCTTGGTAGCGTTAACCACAGCCACCTCTATTTCAGCAAAAGCCACATGTGAAGCAAGCGTCAACAGCATTGCTACAACAAACAAATTACGTTTGACTTTCATAGATTCTCCAGGATACGAAACATGGATATAGGCAGGACGGGTTGAATTATAAGAATGGATAGAAACCTGCCTGTCCTATCCCACTCTGTCGATTTGATCAGAAATTCGACGTCAGTTCAAACGAGAATAATTCCTCTTCGTCGAAAGGTCCAGCATTCAAAGGCCAAGCAATTGCGAATGACATTGGAGCAAACTGCGTAATCAATGACACAGAGAATCCAGTTGAAAACCTGAGTTCATCGACGCTCGGCCCGAAGCAATTTACGTTGTCAGGTGGACATTGTGTGTTGAATACATTACCACCATCAATGAAGTAAACGGTCTGGAGCGTTGCAGGCAAGTCAACGAATGGCAACGGGAAAATCAACTCACCAGATAGCTCGGTTAACACATTACCGCCATACGGTAGACCCTCAACATTGATCAGACCAGTCGAGGAAGAACTGCGAGGCCCCAACGAGCTTCGTTCATATCCGCGAACAGATCCAAACCCGCCTGCGAAGAAGTGCTCATAGAATGGAAAAGTTGTGGTATCTCCGTACACACCACCAAACCCAAGAGTTGACCGCAGATGAACTGTGAAATCAGGATGCGGTAATGGGATATAGAGTTCGCCGTCGTACTGAACTTTAAAAAACTGCAGATCACTCGCAGGCAATGATGCTTCAACACTAAGTGTCTGTCGATGACCTCTGTCGGCAAATATGGCTCGGTTGCGAGAATCATTTGCCCAAACTCCTTCCGTCTTGAAGTTCAGGAATTTGGTACCTTCGTTCTCTATAAATCGGCGTATATCAGCGGCCTGAGATCGACTATCACTGATATCCGTGAGTTCCGCTCTCGCTGAAAACTGAAGCCTGCGAGTTTCGCCGATCGGGAAGCCGAATACCGCACCAGTACCAATGGATTGAGTTGAGAACTGATTTAGGTTGTAAACACCGTAGTCTGTATCTCTGACGTAAAGACTGATTCCCCTACTGATACCATCAGACGTGAAGTACGGATTGGTGTACGTATAGAGAATGGATTTCTGGAAGTCATTCCAATTGATCGCGAATCCGAGATCTTTGCCTGAACCGGCAATATTGGACTTCTCAATGCCTGCCTGAAGAGTTAGACCTGCCAGTTTTTGGTAGCCAAAACCGAACGTGATTGATCCGGTATTTTCTTCTTTAAGACTGATGTGTACATCAATCTCATCGTCAGATCCGGCAACGCTGGGGGTCTCTACGGCAATATCGCTGAAATACCCCAATCGCTCTAGACGTAACTTGGAAAGGTCAATCAATGAGGACGATGCCCAACCACTTTCCATCTGTCGCATCTCTCGTCTCAATACGTGATCTTGAGTGACTGAGTTTCCAAAAAAGGTCAGTCTTCGAACATAGGCTCGTTTGCCTGTATTCACAAGGAATTTGACTTCAACCTGCCCGTCTTCTTTGATATCTGGAACACCAGACGCTGTGGCGAACATATAGCCACTAGTACTTAGTGCATTTGTAATTCTTTGCTCTGAGGCGGTTACCATAGCACTGGAGAAAGTATCTCCTGGCTCTACGATAATGAGTTTTTTCAACTGCTCCGGGTCAATGTCATCCAAGTCGCCGACGAGTTCGACGCCATCTACCACATGTTTGTCACCTTCCAGCAGATTTAGCGTGATGAAGACACTCTTACGATCCGGTGTCATGCTGATTTGCGTCGATTCAATCCTGAATTCGATATAGCCTCGGTCCCGATAATAAGACTCGATTGATTCAAGGTCACCCTGCATTTTTTCACGTGAGTATCGATTCTCACCTTTAAAGATGCCTACCCAGGTCGGCTGTTTCAGTTCCATGACGTTAAGTAGCTCTTCAGACGAGAACACTTCGTTACCTACGAAGGCAATCTGTCGGATTCCGGCGTTCTTGCCTTCATCAACCGTAATTTCGATGGTGACTCGATTTCGAGGTAAAGTGATGATGTCCGTTTCGATGGATGCGGCGTACTTACCTTGTGCGACATAGAGTCGAACTAGCTCAGATCGAACGCGTTCTAGCGTTGATTGCTTGAAGATTTCACCTTCTTTTAGGCCTTCCGCAGCCAATCCTTCCAGAAGTGCTTCTTCTTTGACCGCTTTTTCACCTTCGATTTTTATTTCAGAAATCGACGGTCGTTCCACCAACTTAACAATCAGGATGTTGTCTTCCCTAGCAACCTCTACCTCCTCGAAATACCCGGTTTTGAAGAGATCACGTATCAATTGACGGACAGTCAGCGCGCTGGCGGTGTCTCCAACATCAAGAGCAATCTCATTGAAGACAGTTCCTGCGGACACACGAGTCAGGCCCTGAAGTCGAATATCAGCAATCTCGAAACTCTCTAGGGCTGAGGAACTAAACGCGCTGACAAGCAACGCAAGTGAGAGTAACGCGAGTAGACGTCTCATAAGCTACTTCTTAGGGCTACAGGACTAAAGACATTTTAAAGTCAGGATTGGTTGCAGCTAGTTCGCAAATATCCGAGACACGTCGTTGTAGACGAGAAAAATCATCAAGCAGAAAACTAACACCATGCTCACTTGATTCCCGACGATTCTTATCTGCCGAGAAACTTCCTTTCTTGTGACTATTTCGATTAGCGCATACATGATGTGGCCACCATCGAGAATAGGAAGAGGTACTAGATTGATGAGTGCGAGGAATATGGAAATCAATGCCAGCACAAATAGAAACGATTCGAGCTGCATGGTCAATGTCTGACCGGCGATTTGGGCAATACCGATTGGGCCGGCCAAGGAATCTGTACCCATGTTTCCAGTAATCAACTTGCCCATCAGTTCAATCGTTTGAACGGTATGGCGCCACGTTTCTTGTGCAGCCTTCGGTAGGACAGTGATTGCGGTATATTCGACCTGTTGCTGCCCGCTATCGAATTCGATTCCTGCCCAACCGTATTCAGCCCCAGCCTCACTGATCTGGAGTTGGGGAATGAGAGTAAGAGCTTTTTCCATTCCTTCTCGATTCACGAGAGCTCTTACCTCAGTCGCCGGATTGGCACGAATAGCGTCCGCAACCTGACTATATGAACTGACGCCTACGCCGTTCATGGCTAGAAATTTGTCGCCTGGAAGAAAACCTGCTTGATCCGCCGGTGAATTAAGCATCGTGTCTTGGACCACTGCAGGGATACCAAATCGAAATCCCAGGGTATTGTTCAGATCAAGACTGCCTTGTTGCATGATCCATTCTGAAACTTGAAGGCTGAAAATACCTTTATCCGTAGCTAGGCGAATAACGGTATCGTCATTCATGTACCGGATTAGCTCGTTAACAGCATCGTAATAATCCTTGACTTCCTCGCCATTGATCGATTCAATGGTTGACCCCGAAATCACACCCGCTTGTTCTGCGGGAGTATCAGGGAGAACTTCACCAATATACGGAGGTCGGACATTGACTGTACCGACAAAGATGAGGCAAAATACCAAGAACGCCAACACAATGTTGGCCGCCGGGCCGGCTCCGGCTATGGCTATTCGCCACAGAGGTGACTTTCTGTTATATGCAAATGGTTTGAGTTTGTCAGGCACCGGATGATCATGTTCATCAATCATCTGAACGTAGCCTCCGAGAGGAAGCCAGCCTATCTGAAACTCGCAACCCCGTTTGTCGACCCAACGCACGATCCCGCGTCCAAACCCAATTGAGAAGCGTAGGATTCCTACGTTTGCTAAGCGTGCGACTGTGTAGTGTCCGAGTTCATGTGCAGTCACCAACACCAAGATCAGAATCACAAAGCCGATGATCGACAACAATACTTCCATTATCGGACCTCAGCGAGTTCAAGATTATCTTCTTGCAACGGGTAGTAAATAACTTTATCCTTTACTATCAATTTCTTAAATTTGGTTGAAAACATTCTGGTACTTAGCCACCAAACAACCTACAAATACGCACGCATGTACTAATTATGGAAGTGATACCACTCACCAATAGCAAATTCGCGGCTGAAATTCAAGGATTCGACGCCAGCCGTTTTAATGAAGATGAATTTCAACAGTTGTATGCAACCTGGCTCAGTTATGGTGTCATTCGCCTGAGAAATCAATCAATGGATGACGAGCAACTCATGCGGTTCAGTCAGGAATTCGGACCACTCGAGTACTCACCCATGGGTAAGGTTACCGAATCTGAACGAGCACAAGTGCCAAATCCGCATGTATTGACCATTTCCAATATTCGTAAGAACGGTAAACCAATCGGCGGTTTAGGTGCAGGAGAAACATCCTGGCACACTGATATGTCCTACGTAGAGAATCCACCCAAAGCCAGTCTTCTATACGCCGTCAAAGTACCTCCTAGTGGTGGCGACACGCACTATTGTTGTATGGAACTTGCCCTCAAGGAATTACCACTCGAGCTTCGAGAACGGTTAGAGACCATCGAAGTAAAGCACGATGCAGCACACGATAGTATCGGTAAACTGCGTCGAGGGTTTGATCAAGCGGACACGCCGATAGCCGCACCTGGAGTCTATCATCCAGCGATTCTGGAACACCCAGAGACATCAGAGAATGTTCTGTTTTTAGGTCGACGTGACGAAGCCTATATCAAAGGTCTATCACTATTAGAGAGCGAAGAGTTACTTGACGAGATTTGTCAATATGTCGCAAAACCCTCACATGTGTGGACCCAGGAGTGGCAAGTAGGTGATCTACTCATCTGGGACAATCGTCGTCTCATGCACAAGCGTTCCTCTTTCAATGACTCAGATCAGAGACTTATGCGTAGGACGCAGGTACAAGGTGAAATCGCAGTGGCACTAGCATGAAAATAACGGAAATAAAGACCTTCTGTTTTTTTGATGAATCTAGACGAAAGTACCTCATCGTCAAGGTAGAAACTGATGAAGGATTGAGTGGACTGGGCGAAGTTGGGATCTCAAATTGGGGTGGCGCGATTGATGCCGCGGTACACCATCTAGCAGATTTGGTAGTGGGTGAGAATCCGCTCGCAACCGAATATCTTTGGCAAAAGATGTTCCGGCGCAGTTTTTTTCCTGCCGATAAGGTCTACTCCTGCGCGCTAAGTGCGATAGATATTGCACTGTGGGACATTAAAGGTAAAGCTCTGGGTGTACCTACCTATCGACTGCTCGGTGGTCCGGTCAGGGACAAAGTCGTTTGTTATCCCCATAACGGCGGCGCGAATCTTCACGAGTTAGTTCAAAACTGTGAGGAAACGACCAATCAAGGCTGGAAATTCTGTAGGTTCGACATGCCAGCGCAACTTGATGTTAACGACGACAAGCCATACGCATCCTTACTTGAGCCGAGAGAGTCAATCGAGTTAGCGGTTGAGCATGTACGTGCGGTGAAAGAGGCCGTTGGAGATGCAATCAATTTATGTATTGATGTCCATACTCGGCTAGATACCACACATGCCGTGCAACTCTGTCGGAAGCTAGAGCCATTCGATATGTTCTTCATTGAAGATCCTTTGCGTTCGGAGAATCCGGCAAGCTACCGAACACTTTCACGTCAAGTAGCTACACCGATTGCCGCAGGAGAACAGTGGTCTTCAAAGTGGGGATTCAGGGAGGTGATTGAGGAAGAGTTGATCAATTACGCGCGGATAGATCTTTGTATTGCCGGCGGATTGACTGAAGCTCTGAAAATCACTCATTGGTGTGAAACGCACTTTATCGATATCGTACCTCACAACCCACTCGGTCCCGTGAGTGCTGCGGCCGGTGTTGCTCTATGTATGTCGGCACTAAACGTCGGTGTACAGGAAATGCCGCGCGCTCCGCAGACCTATGCAACTGAACTCTTCCCGGTTCAATTGAATTTTGAAGACGGGCATGCCTATCCTCAAGAGCTCCCGGGCTTAGGCGTTGAAATGAATGAGGAACTTGCGCTAGAAAATAGCGCTCCACTCAACGGTTGGCCACCTGAGCTCCATCGAAGAGATGGAAGCTTCAATAACTGGTAAGAATCAGGTCTGTTTATTTAGCATGCTCGAGTGACAAAAGTTGTCATTCTTGGGATTGATTTGCTTGTGGAATGCTTATTCCACGGCGTACCTCAACGAACGCACCAGAGGTTAAACTCGCCTAAGTCAGGTTAAACCCGGCATTGGCATGAGGGAGAGTATCGCAGTAGTCGGCAAAATCGAATCAAATCGATCTAGTACGCCTCCATGACCAGGTAATAGATTGCTTGTGTCTTTCACCTTCGCTACGCGTTTCATGGCGCTGAAGAAAAGGTCTCCTAGAACAGCACAGACGATCATGATCGGCACCATGTACCAAATCGTTGTCAACCTGAGGAATGAGTCATCGATCGCAAGTAGCACAATGCTTGCAACTATCCCGAATACGCAACCTCCTATGAATCCTTCAAGTGTTTTATTAGGACTGATATGGTTGAAGAACGGTGTCTTGCCAATGAGTTTTCCCACAAAGAATGCACCAGAGTCGATCAGCCAGATTATTGCCAGTAAACCGATGAACGTCGTAAGGCTCGTATTCAAAAATAAGTACGCGATCGAATGAAGACTTCCACCTATCAACAAGATGCCAAATATGCACAACCATGAACTAGGGATTAGGACGCGTAATCTATCCGGTCGAATCAATAAGACTGCCAGAAAACACACCAGCCAATCAATTGCGATCAGCCATTGAAATACATATTGAGGCACCGATTGGGTTCGATCACCAAAAATAAAGGCAATACAAACTCCAGTAACTACCGCAACCAATCCCCAAATGGTCTTTTCTGTATTACTGAATCTCCGCCATCCAGATAATGACAACCACTCAGAAACGAGCACGGTAAAGATTACTAGAACTACCCATTGATGCAACAACCAATGGGGTAAATAACCCAGCCCAAGAACTACCGCAACTATGGCAATTATTGCCGTCGCTAGGCGTTTAACCATAGAGAGATCCGCGAGAGTAGCTAATTCGCCAGAGGTAGAACCTCTTGTTCTAACCGACGACCAAACCGTCGGTCTCTTGAACCGTAGTCTCTAATTGCTTTGACTAACTCTTCTTTGCTGAAGTCTGGCCAGTACGTCTTCGAAAAATACAGTTCTGTATACGCCAACTGCCAAAGAAGAAAATTGCTTAGTCGTTGATCTCCGCCGGTGCGAATGCAAAAATCGGGATTGGGTATACCGTCCGAATCAAGAAAGTCCTCGATCGTATTCTCGTCTATGCAACCTGCATCCAACTCACCATTCTGGACAGCAAGACCGATTCGTCTTGTGGCCTGTGCAATTTCCGAGCGCCCACCGTAATTCAAGGCGATAGACAATGTCAGCGAGCGGTTGTTTGCTGTCTTCATCTCTGACTCGTGAAGTAACTTCCTCAAGCTAAGCGGGAATCGAGAAAGATTCCCAATGTATCGCACGCGGGTATCACGTTCGTGCAGTTCCTGGATGTTCTGATTTAACGTAGAGCGAATGAGTTCAAATAAAAGGTCAATTTCGTGCTTTGGGCGTGCCCAGTTTTCAGTACTAAAGGCAAACAGAGTTAAGTACGTAACACCCAAGTCCGCACAATACTCAGCAATAGGTCGAACATTCTTTGCACCTACACGATGTCCTACACTACCTGGTAGACCCTGTTGTCGCGCCCAACGATGGTTGCCATCCATAATGATGGCTAGATGTCTGGGAACTGTACTTAGTGTCGAGTGGCCATTCTTGGCAAATTGCATTAGTGCTTCCTAGATGTTTTGCTGGATTTTCAGTCGGTGAAAGTCCTTAGTTAGATGGTCATCAGATCAGTTTCTTTCTCAGCCAGTAGCTCGTCAATTCTGTGGACATGATTGTCGGTAAGTTTCTGGGCATCCGTCTCTCCCGTATGGCCTTCTTGTTCAGTAGACATCTTCTCTTTGACGACCTCTTTAATATCCTTGATAGCCTGTCGACGGATGTTTCTAATAGCCACCTTCGTCTGTTCCGCTTCCGACTTGGCATGCTTTTTGAGTTCGCGTCGATTTTCCTCGGTGAGCGGAGGAAGCGCCAATCTGATTACATCGCCATTATTCGCAGGTGTGACCCCCAGATCCGATGCAAAAATGGCTTTTTCAATTGCGCCAAGAATGGCTTTTTCGTAGGGAGAGATAACAAGAGTCCTACCTTCTTCCACATTAATTCCAGCAATGTGTTTCAAAGGTGTGTCAGAGCCGTAATAGTCGACCGTTACAGAGTCCAACAATGCAGGATTTGCTCTACCACTACGAATTTTCGAAAATGTGACTTGCAACGCGTGAACCGATTTATCCATGCGATCATTCGCATCTTCTAGTATTTCCTCGATCATACGCTCTCTCCGGTCTCAAACCTGTGTTCTAGTAATTGACTCTGATATCAATCCGAAGTAACCAAAGTACCTTCGTTCTGACCTCTACAAATACGGTCCAACGCTCCTTCTGATGTCAATTTATAGACAATCAACGGCACCTTATGTTCACGGCATAAAAGAATAGCGGATAGATCCATGACCTGCAATTCTTGCCGTATGACCTCATCGTAGGTCAGTTTAGCCCTACGTTTAGCATCAGGAAATCTTACTGGGTCTGCATCGTAGACACCATCCACCTTGGTTGCCTTTAGAACGAGATCAACGCCCAATTCGATACCTCGAAGACTTGCAGCGGTGTCTGTGGTGAACAATGGGTTGCCGGTGCCGCCGGCTAGAAGAACGACCTCTCCTCGATTGAGAGCTGATCCAGCGTTTTTGACACTATAACCCTCTGTGATCGACACGACTTCATGCGTGGAAAACACGTGAGTCGTTAGTCCTAAGCGTTCGAGAGTTTCGCTGAACACCATCGCATTCATGACAGTGCCTAACATGCCGATTTGGTCAGCCGTGACCTGATTTAAAGGATGTTCTAATGTGGGATCGGTTAGGTCATTCCCTCGGAATATATTGCCTGCGCCTATGACGATCGCAATCTGAACATTTTGGCGTGAAAGATCTACTAGCTCATTGCCGAGTGTTTGAATGACGGCTGGGTCGTATCCAGTCCCTTTCGAGCCACCAAGCGACTCACCGGATATTTTCAGAAGGATGCGTTGATATTTCAATTCCATGTAAAGAGTATCAAAACTTTTTCTGAGTCTAGTATGCGATTCAACGTCAGTTTATAGAGACGCCACAACTTATTCATATGTGATTGTGCAGGTCTGTTTAGGGTATCCACCACTCAACCGTGTTAGACACATCTAGCGGTCCAGACTGGGTAATTACAATCTTTGCAAGTCTCGCAATAAGATTGTTCTTAGCTTGGCTTATCAAGTTGTAGTTAAACCTGTAACCTAGTTCAATATCCATTATGCGTGCAGAAAAACTAGGGTTTTTGGAGACCAGCTGAGGCATTTCTGTCGATACCTTATCGTAATAAGACTCGGCACCGTCATAATGAAGACTGGCAAAATACCTCATGATGCCTGTGCAAACATGAGCCGCATTCTGCTCTACTTGCCAATGTTCTGACGGTAGTTTGCGCCAAGCTCGAGGCGATGAGCGCTTGTTCAACGCAACAGTTCCTGTTGCCGTTTCGAATTCTTGAACTTGATCTCGATCAGTTATCTTTGATTCAGGTCCTGCCTCATTGGTGCTCTGTTCGGAAGAAATTTCTGATGCAAAGTTCGCGCGTTTAAGACTCTCATCGATCCGATCTTCAATAAATTGAGGAAAAGATGTGTTCCATGCTTCTCGAACTAACCTGATGTTCCTAACGTCCGCACGAGGCAGGTGGTCAGATTTTTTAATGAGGTATTTAAGGAATTCCTCGTCAATTGAATTCGGGCTGAGATGTTGTTGTAGCCATTGATTCAACCAAGTACAAATTCGCGAATCTAATGCAGAGTCGACCGCCTTCTCTAAATCCAAACTTGGACCCATAATCTGCGTCAAGAATTTCACTTCCCGTTTCTCTGGAGCTAGTGCATTGTGAATTAGAAATGGCTCCATTACTTCACCGTTGCTTCTATCGGAATCTCGCGCAAACCATCGCCATTCAGCTCCATTTGTCAATGCCACAAACTCAGCTGAACCAACGGTCATCAAGTAAGAGCGAACTTGCGACGTTCCTTCCCTATTCAAATCTGTATTTACCTTCTTAGCCTCTACAAGGATTCGGGCCTTTCCATCGTCATCTAGGATGGCATAGTCAACTCTGGTATTTAAGTGGTGATCAGTTGAAAACTCGAATCGCACTTTCCGAGGATCTTGTACGTCGTGCCCCAAGACCTTGATGAATGGATTGATGAGGCTTACTTTGGTTTGCTGTTCCGAATCGCAATGTTCTAAGTGCGGACCTACGTTCTCCGCATAGGCGCGGAGATCCGATAACAGATTGCTTTCACGTTCATCTTGTCCAGCGAATTCACTCTGACTACCACTCATTTTTCTTAACCCTGATTAATCCGATTAATTGGGTATGTGAGATGACATTCTCTATACCTCGCAATTTGAAGACTAAGAGTAGTCGGCCTGATGTGCATTCTCTCCTAGCCACTAACATTGCTATGCTTCGAGATCGCAGGCCAACTTGTGCACATTACGATGATACTCAAGCAAGTACATTGTGAAAGACCAATTGGGAATGACTAAGCAAAGTCCATTGCTAATTCTTCATTCCCTGGACTGGTCCCGGCTAACACAACAGTTTGAGGTGTTATCGGTGTCAGAAGACTGAAAGATTGTGATCGACTAAGAGGTAGCTTCACCTACTTGATATCGAACAAACTTCAGAACCTCTGCCTTGGCATCTTTTAAAACCTTTGAGACTGATACTTTGGGATCACGTACAAACCCTTGACTCAATAAGCAAGATTCAGACTCGAATTTCTTTAGCTGACCACCGACCATCCGTTCAATGATGTTGTCAGGCTTACGGTCTTCCGCAGATCGTGCACGTTCCAGGAGAATCTCTCTTTCCTTATCGACAACAGACGCTGGAAGTTGATCAGCGCTGACAACCAAGGGGGACATCGCCGTGATGTGCATAGCCATGTCGAGATTGATCGAGTCCGATCCTTCTTTAATTTCTAACAAAGTACCCACAGTACCGTTCGTGTGTATGTAAGACACAATTGTCCCTGGAGCACCTGACAATGTCGCCGCTCTGCGCAGAGAAACATTTTCACCCAGCGTCTGAACCAGTTCTTGTCGAGCCTGTTCAAAATCATTCAATGAATCAGGGCCGTTTTCTAACACACCGTCAGCTACCGACTTGATGAATTCAACAAATCTCTCATTCCTCGCCGCAAAATCAGTCTCTACGTTAACTTCAACGATTGCACCTACACTAGCATCATCGTTGATGCTTGCCATCAATCGACCTTCGGCCGCATTACGGTCCGCTTTTTTCGTGGCCTTAACCGAACTCTGCTTGCGGAGATAGTCTATTGCCGCTTCTATATCCCAATCGGACTCAATGAGAGCCTTCTTACAGTCCGAAAGACCTGTACCGGTTCGTTCGCGTAATTCCTTTATCTTTACAAGATCTGACAACGTATTTGCTCCTGATTTAGCGCTAAAAAATAGCTGGTTTCGGTGTGTGGTTGCGTTCTAGGAGGGTGCTGAATCTGCTTTTTCTTCGTTGCCTTCAGCAACCGGTTCTGTTGCAGTTTGTGCCTCAGCCGCTGGCTCCTCAGATACCGGTTCAGCAACAGATTGTGCCTCTACCACCGGTTCCGCTTCCGCTGATTCCGCAGCAGATGTCTCTTCGGCTTCTTTCGCCTTGAAATCCGCTTCATGGACAGTTTCTTCGGCCATTTCGCGCCCCGCCACTACTTCGTCAGCAATTGCTTTAACGTAAAGCTGCACCGCTTTATAAGCATCGTCGTTGCCCGGGATTACCCAATCAACACCTGAAGGATCACTATTGGTATCGACTACACCGATTACTGGTATCCCTAGTTTGTTCGCTTCGTTGACTGCAATGCGCTCGTAATTGACATCTACCACAAACATTGCATCCGGAAGCCCACTCATATCTTTGATACCGCCGAGGTTTCTTTCCAACTTGGCTAATTGACGACGTTTTTGTAGAGCTTCCTTCTTCAGCAATATGTCGAACTGGCCTTCCTTCTCCTGATCCTCAAGGTCCAGAAGACGATTGATTGAAGCCGAGATCGTCTTGTAATTGGTGAGCATCCCACCTAACCATCGTTGATCGACGTATGGCATACCTACGCGTTGTGCTTGGTCGCGTATGGTTTTTTGTGCCGAGCGTTTGGTGCCAACAAACAAGATTGTTTTGTCTTGTGCTGACAGTAATCGAACCACTGCCAACGCATCTTTGATTTTGTCAACGGTGCGTTCTAGGTGGATGATGTGAACGCGATTCCTAACTCCAAAAATATAAGGAGCCATTCGGGGATTCCAGTATCGTGCTTGGTGTCCAAAGTGAACTCCAGCATCCAACATTTCCCGCATGCTGATTTCAGCCATAAAATTCTCCGGGTTAATACGACTAGCGTGTTACCGTATCTGGCTTTAAGTTGAATACGTGGTCAAAAACCACCACCCGCAACCAAGCTCGGTCAGATAACGGTGTATCTTTAAGAGCGTGAACTCCTATGTGGTTATGAATTTTAGAAAGCTATAGCGAAATCTGAACACCAATACGTCAATATCAATACTGAAGTAACAATTAGACCTACCTAATTTCATGACCATTCTGACCGAATCTGAAATCGAAAAAATGCGCGTCGCTGGCCGCTTGGCAGCAAGCGTGCTGGAAATGATTGGAGAATATGTTCAACCCGGCACTTCAACAGAGGATCTAGACCAGCGATGTCATGAGTTCATAACTAACGATTTAGCCTCTATCCCAGCGCCACTGAACTACGGTGGTAAAAACGGCCAACCTCCGTTTCCGAAGTCAATCTGTACTTCAGTCAATCACGTCGTCTGTCACGGCATACCTTCGGATTCAAAAGTTCTAAAGAGTGGTGACATTGTGAATATCGATGTGACCGTCATCAAGGATGGCTTTCATGGCGACACTAGCAAAATGTTCTTTGTCGGCAAACCAACGGTATTGGCAAAACGACTCGTTCAGGTCACTCAAGACTGTATGTACCGGGGCATTGAAACCGTGAGAGATGGGTCTACCTTAGGTGACATTGGCTACGCAATCCAAGAGTACGCTGAACGCAACCGATTCTCCGTCGTACGAGAATTTTGTGGGCACGGCATTGGTCGAATATTCCACGATGACCCACAGGTATTGCATTACGGATACAAAAACACCGGTCAGCGACTCACAGCCGGCATGGCATTCACGATTGAACCCATGATCAACGCTGGCCGACGGCAAATACGCCTCCTACCTGATCAATGGACTGTGGTGACCAAAGACCACAAACTTTCTGCACAGTGGGAACATACCATTTTGGTTACCGAGACAGGTGCAGAGATACTGACGCTTCGCGATGAAGAACAAAGAACAAGATTCACAGACGCTTCCGCTTAGTGCTCTAAAAACTCGAATCCAGAGGGCT
>MKWU01002486.1_pt1 | contig 27450 bp, 23 predicted proteins | sample 809101 | NCBI WGS metagenome assembly MKWU01 (sample SAMN05860141, study PRJNA318959) | sponge metagenome | host: Aplysina aerophoba | place: Slovenia: Piran, Adriatic Sea, Gulf of Piran | collected 2013-05-07 | reverse complement strand
CGTCCCGCCCGCCTTGACGATCGTGGGCCTGCGGCGGGTTGTCCATTTCCGGCCTCCGGCCAGGGCGGGCGGGACGCCCGCGCTCTCGGGGATCTCCAGAGCTCGGCATCGAGTCGTCTACGCCGCGGCCGCCTCCTCGACCGCCGCGCCTCGCATCGACACCTCGCGGGCAAGCGCTTCGACCGCCTCGCCGAGGCCGACCACCCTCTGGTCGCGGCTGCCGAGCCTGCGCATCGACACTTCCCGGCGCTCCACCTCCCGCTTGCCGACGGCGAGAAGGACCGGAACCTTCGCGTGGGAGTGCTCGCGCACCTTGTACGAGATCTTCTCGTTGCGAACGTCGGTCTCCGCATGCAGGCCCCTTGCCCGCAACGCACCGACGACCTCGTCCGCGTACGCGTCGGCGTCCGACGTGATCGTGCACACCACGGCGTGCTGCGGCGCGAGCCACAGGGGCAGGTGCCCGGCATACTGCTCGACAAGGATCCCCATGAAGCGCTCGATGGAGCCGAGCATGGCGCGATGGAGCATCACCGGCACGTGGCGCTCGCCGTCCTCGCCGACGTAGGACGCCCCGAGCCGGCCGGGCAGGTTGAAGTCGACCTGCACCGTGCCGCACTGCCAGTCGCGGCCGATCGTGTCGCGCAGCACGAACTCGAGCTTCGGGCCGTAGAATGCGCCCTCGCCGGGGTTGTGGGTGTACTCCAGTCCGGTCGAATCGATCGCGATCCGGAGCGCGGCCTCCGCCTGGTCCCAGATCTCGTCCGCGCCCACCCGGGTCTCGGGACGGTCGGCGAACTTGATCCGCACGTCCTCGAAGCCGAAGTCGCGGTAGATGGACAGGATGAGATCGCACATCGCCGTCGCTTCCTGCGTGATCTGCTCGGCGGTGCAGAAGACGTGGGCGTCGTCCTGGGTGAACGCGCGGACCCGCATCAGCCCGTGCAGCGCGCCGGACGGCTCGTAGCGGTGCACCTTGCCGAACTCCGCGATACGCATCGGCAGGCTGCGGTGGCTCCGGACCGGGCCGTTCTTGTAGATCTGCACGTGGCCCGGGCAGTTCATCGGCTTCAGGGCGAAGACCCGGCCGTCCTCGGTCTGGGTGGTGAACATGTTCTCGCGGAACGCCTCCCAGTGACCGGACGACTCCCACAGGCTCCGATCCATGATCTCCGGGGTGTCGACCTCGACGTAGCCGGCCGCGCCCTGGCGCTCGCGGATGTACTCGATGAGCCCCTGGAAGAGCCGCTGGCCCTTGGGGTGCCAGAACACCGCCCCCGGCGATTCGTCCTGGAAGTGCCACAGGTCCATCTCGCGCCCGAGCCTGCGATGGTCGCGCCGCTCGGCCTCTTCCAGCATGTGGAGGTAGGCCTTGAGCTGCTTCTCGTTCGCCCACGCGGTGCCGTAGACCCGCTGGAGCATCTCGTTGTCGGAGTCGCCGCGCCAGTAGGCGCCCGAGATCCGCATCAGCCTGAACGCCTTGCCGAGCTTGCCGGTCGAGGGGAGATGCGGGCCCCGGCACAGATCGATCCAGTCCCCCTGGCGGTACAGGGAGACCGGCTCGTCGCTCGGGATCCCCTCGATGATCTCGGCCTTGTACTCCTCGCCCCACTCGCGGAAGAAGCGCACCGCGTCGTCGCGGTCCCACACCTCGCGCGAGATGGGCTCGTCGCGGTCGACGATCTCGCGCATGCGCTCCTCCATGCGCTCCAGGTCCTCCGGCGTAAAGGGCTGCGCGCGCGCGAAGTCGTAGTAGAACCCGTTCTCGATGGCCGGACCGATGGTGATCTGCGTCTCCGGCCAGAGCTCCTTCACCGCCTCGGCGAGGACGTGGGCCGCGTCGTGGCGAAGCAGCTCCAGCGCCTCCTCGGAATCGCGGGTCACGATGGCGACCGACGCGTCGGTCTCGATGGTGGTGGCGAGATCGCGCACCGTGCCGTCGATCCTGATCGCGAGCGCGGCCCGGGCGAGGCCCTTGCCGATGCCGGCGGCGATGTCGGCTCCCGTCACCGGACCGTCGAAGGGCCGGATCGAGCCGTCGGGAAGCGTGATGCGGGGCATGTCGTCTCCGTCCTACAAACGATGCGCCGTTCGCCCATTTCGCGGGGCAGCCGGCGGGTGCGATTCTACCCGGCAATGCAGGTACGCGCCGCCGCATCGGAGGATCGGAGCGTCCCCGATGGTTTGAGCCTGAGCGTATAGGCGTAGGGTCGATGCGTCGCTGGACCCTGACGACGATCCGATTCTCGCCATGGCGGTCATCGGCAATGCGCGCTGTGTCGTGAGCAGTGACAAGCGAGATGTGTCGAGCCTGGGAACGATCGGGAATGCGCGCATCGTATCCGCGCGAAGTTTCATCGACCTCCTGGAGCGCCGGGTGCTCCGAGGTCCGGCCGTACGGGAATCCGAGAATATGAAAGTCACCAGGATTTCGGCCCGCGGGCAGACGGTCATCCCCAAGAGCATCCGGGAGGCGGCCGGCCTGTACGCGGGCGACGTGCTCGCGTTCGAGACGGATGGCGATCAGGTGGTGGTCCACAAGGTGCCGCGGGGGCGCCGCGGCCACGTGCAGGGCCTCTCCGGGGCCATGAGCGAATGGGTGTCGGCCGAGGACGAGGAAGCCTGGCGTGACCTTTGAGCCCTTCGACGTGGTCGTGGTGCCATTTCCATTCACCGATCGGGAGGCCGACAGGCGCCGTCCGGCGCTGGTCGTCTCGTCGCCCGACTTCAATGCGATCCATCACCAGTCGATCCTGACCATGATCACGTCGGCCGGCGGCGACTGGCGCAGCGACGTCGTGATCCGGGACTGGCGCGAAGCCGGACTCAGCGTCCCCTGCAAGGTGCGCCTCAAGCTGTTCACGCTGGACGACGCCCTGATCCTTCGCCGAACCGGTGCCTTGTCGGAGCGGGATGCGGAGGCGGTGCGGGGCAGCCTCGTCCGCTTCCTCGCCCTGGACGCCGGCGGCACGTTCGTCTCCGAAGCAGGCGGTACGTACATGGAGGGCGAACCTCTGCGACTGTAGTTGCACGCCGACCGTGCGGCGTGCCGTTGGCGTGCCGTCGCTCCTTGGCGCTATGATTGCCGACGACCGCCGCGTCACGGCGGTCGCAAAGGCCGTGAAGGGAGGAGTAGCCGGACCGGCGAGGGTCCGAGCGAGCGGAGGACGGTGGAAGCTCCGCGCCTCGCCCCTGGTGAAGATCGCCCCGGAGCCGCCGACCGAACGGGCGCGTTGCGCGTGTCCCAGTAGGCTCGGCCGGCCGGCCCCCGTCATCGGGCCGGGTCATCGCGTCCCCGCTTTCGCGCGGACAGGCCGTGACCGCACGAGGCTCGCGCCGCGAGGCGCGGGTGAAGCCGGGTGGTACCGCGACCTCGGCCGCACATCGAGCGGTCGAACCATCGCCCCGGGATTCAATGCAGTGGGGAGCGCCCGCGAGCGCTCGTACCGCATTGGTTCCCGGGGCGTTGTCGTTTTGGGGGGCACGACGATGGAAGGCAAGACGGAAATGACGACGGTCTTCAGGGACGTACCGAGCCGATACGACGGCGTGAAGCTCGAGGAGGAGGTGCTCGCCCTGTGGCGCGAGCACGACATGTTCAACGAGGCGCAGCGCGCGAGCGAGGGCCGGCCGCTCTACTGCTGGAACGAGGGGCCGCCGACCGCCAACGGGCGTCCCGGCATCCATCACGTCCTCGCCCGCACCTTCAAGGACATATTCCCCCGCTTCAAGCACATGCAGGGCTACCACTGCCCGCGCAAGGCGGGATGGGACACCCACGGCCTGCCGGTCGAGCACGAGATCGAGAAGGAGCTCGGGATATTCGACAAGGCCGAGATCGAGCGCGAAGTGGGCGTGGCCGAGTTCACCCGCCGCTGCCGCGAATCCGTGATGCGCTACATCGGCGACTGGGAGCGGATGACCGAGCGCATGGGCTTCTGGGTGAACATGGGCGACGCCTACTACACCCTCGACAACTCCTTCATCGAGTCGGTGTGGTGGCTGCTCCGGCGGATCTGGGACAAGGATCTAATCTACCAGGGATACAAGGTCGTGCCCTACGACCCGCGCATCGGCGCCACCCTCTCGTCGCACGAGGTCGCGCTCGGGTACAGGGAGGTGGAGGACCCGTCGGTCTACGTCCGCTTCCCGGTCGAGGGCGCGGAGAAGACGTCGTTCCTGGTGTGGACCACGACCCCCTGGACCCTGCCCTCGAACCTGGCTCTCGCGGTGCATCCGGAGGTCGACTACGTCTTCGTGCGCTCCGGCGGCGAGACCCTGATCCTCGCCGAAGCTCTCGCCGGCGCGGTGCTGCGCGACGCCGAGCACACCGTCGAGAAGCGGGCGAAGGGCACCGAGCTCGAAGGAATGCGCTACACGCGCCTGTTCGACCATCTCCCGGCCGACGGCCCGATCTGCCGGGTGTGGACGGCGGACTTCGTGACCATCGAGGACGGCACCGGCATCGTGCACTGCGCGCCGGCCTACGGGGAGGACGACATCCGTCTGTGCCAGGCCAAGGGCCTGCCAGTGGTGCACGGGGTGGGCCTCGACGGCTGCTTCGTGCCGGAGGTCGAGCCGGTGGCGGGGAAGTTCTTCAAGGACGCCGATCCGATTCTCGTCGCCGATCTGGAGCAGCGCGGGCTGATGTACCGCTCCGAGCGCTACCTCCACAACTACCCGCACGGGTGGCGCACCGGCGATCCTCTCATCTACTACGCGAAGCACGCCTGGTACATCGCGACGAGCCGGATCCGCGACCGCATGGTGGAGCTCAACCGCACCATCAACTGGGTGCCGGAGACCATCCGGGACGGGCGGTTCGGGAACTGGCTCGCCAACAACGTCGACTGGGCGCTCTCGCGCGAGCGCTTCTGGGGTACCCCGCTGCCGGTGTGGACCGACGGCGACGGCGACTTCATGTGCATCGGCTCGATCGCGGAGCTGGAAGAGCTGTGCGGGCGGAGCCTGGAGGGGGTCGACCTGCACCGCCCCGCCGTCGACGAGATTACCTTCGTGCATCCCGAAAGCGGGCGCACCTACCGCCGCGTGCCGGAGGTCATCGACTGCTGGTTCGACTCGGGCGCCATGTCCTACGCCCAGTTCCACTATCCGTTCGAGAACCGGGAGCTGTTCGAAAGCCGCTTCCCCGCCGACTACATCTGCGAGGCCATCGACCAGACCCGCGGCTGGTTCTACTCGCTGCACGCCATCGCGGCGCTCGTCTCGGACAGCGTCGCCTACCGCAACTGCATCTGCCTTGCCCACATCGTGGACAAGGACGGCAAGAAGATGTCGAAGTCGGTCGGCAACATCGTCGATCCGTACGACGTCTTCGACCACGTCGGCGCCGACCCCCTGCGCTGGTACCTGGCGTGCCGGATCGCGCCGGAGGCGCAGAAGCGCATCTCCGTCGACTTCGTGCGCGGAGTGGCGTCGGGGTTCATCAACACGTGGTGGAACACCTACGCGTTCTTCGTGATGTACGCGAAGCTCGATCGCGTCGACGTGACGCAGGACGTACCGCTCGCGGAGCGTCCCGAGATCGACCGCTGGGCGCTCGCGCTGCTGCACCGCACGGTGGCCGACGTGACGGACGCGCTGGAGGCGTACGACGTGTTCACGGCGGGGAGGGCGATCGAGTCCTTCGTCGACCAGCTCAGCAACTGGTACGTGCGCCGCAACCGCCGGCGGTTCTGGAAGTCGGCGGCCGGGCCGGACAAGCAGGCCGCCTACCTGACCCTCTACGAGTGCCTGCACACGGCGAACCGACTCATGGCGCCGATCATGCCGTTCATCACCGAAACCGTGCACGGGAACCTCGTGCGCGGGGTGGACGAGGCCGCGCCGCTGAGCGTGCACATGAGCGAGTGGCCGGTGCCGGATCCGGCGGCGCGCGACGATGCGCTGCTGGCCGAGATCGACGTCGTGCAGCGCGTGGTCGGGCTCGGGCGGGCGGCGCGCAACTCGAGCGGCGTGCGTGTCCGTCAGCCGCTGTCGAGGTTGCTGGTGCGTACGCCCGACGGTGTGTCGGCCGCCTGCATTGCGCGCCACGAGGCCCAGATTCTCGAAGAGCTGAACGTGAAGTCAGTGGAGATGCTCGCGCCCGACGCCGAACTGGTGAGCTACCGCATCAAGCCGAATCTGCCCCGCATCGGCAAGCGCTTCGGCAAACGGGTCCCCGCCATCCGCGCCGCGCTCGCGGCCGCGGACGGCGGCGCCATCGCGGCGGCGGTCGCGGCCGGGCGGACCTTCGAAGTGGAGGCCGCGGGAGAAACTATCGCCTTCGAGCCGGAGGACGTGCTCGTCGAGTCGACCTCGGCCGAGGGCTACTCTTCGGCGGAGGAGGGCGGCTATCTCGTGGGCCTGGACACGTCGCTCACCGAGGCGCTGGAGCGTGAGGGTCTTGCCCGGGAGCTCGTTCGCACGGTCCAGGAGGCACGCAAGCAGGCGGGGCTCGACGTCTCGGACCGCATCATCCTGCGAATTGACGGAACGCGGGAGGTCGCGGCGGCCCTCGATTCCCATCGGGACTACGTGATGGAGGAGACACTGGCGACCGATTGGGGCGACGGGGACTGGTCACACGCATATTCGGTCGAGCACACCCTCGGCGCCGCCAAGTGGGCGATAGGGTTGCGCGTGGATGATTCGACGGCGCGCAGCTTCCGACCGCCGGAGGTGCAATGATTCAGGGCAGTGGGGTATCGAGCGCGCGCGGGCGGACATGATCAGGTAGCGCATACCGGTTTCGGGCGATATCGCGAGAATTCGCCAGCTATTCACGAGAGCGGTTGCGATGCAGGCTTCGCGCCACTATCATTTGTCCAAATTGGACAATTTGGACGACTCGGGGAATTCATGCGCTACGTATCGGCTTCGGAAGCGAAACAACGTCTGGCCGCCCTGCTGGACGCGGCTCAACGCGAACCGGTCACGATTCGACGCCAGAACCGCGATGTCGCGGTCGTTGTCTCATCCGCGGACTATCAGCGGCTGACCCGCAACAATGTCGAGGAATTCCAGCGCTTCTGTGACCGGATTTCCGAGGCGGCGAAGGCGCGCGGAATGACCGAGGAGACGCTGGACAAGGTGCTGAGCGACTGAATCGAGTGCGGGTCGTCATCGACACCAACGTGTGGATCAGTCGTCTGTTGCTCGCGGACTCCGTGGCGGCCCGTGCGGTCGACAAGGCATTGGAAGAGTTCGAGGTCGTAGTCTCCGAAGCGTCTGTCGACGAGCTGGCCCGCGTTCTGTCGCGGGAGAAGTTCGACAGGTACGTCTCGGTGCAGGATCGTGAGGAGTTCCTTCGACGGCTCCTCAAGGTGACGACCATGGTGGCCGTGTTGTCGGAAATCTCCGATTGCAGGGATCCGAAAGACAATCGCTTCCTGGCGCTGGCCCTTGATTCGGAGAGCGACTGCATCATCAGTGGCGATGCCGACTTGCTCGCGTTGAATCCATGGCGCGAGATCGAGATCGTCTCTCCGGGGTCGTTCCTCGCGAGTCGCGCGTGATACCTGCCTGAATTCGTGTCGTCCCTGCGGAGATTCTTCGGCCCCCTGGAACGGGCGCTCAAATCTGGTACCTGAACACCGCCACGGCACCGAACGCCGCCAGCTCGTTCGCGCTCAGGAACGGGAACCAGTCGTCGATTTCGGTCGGCAGCGTCGTGGGGTCCGTGATCACGAAGTCTCCGGGCGCAACGCCGATTTCGTCCAGAAAGTACACGAACGCCTCGAACGGGGCTTCCACATGCTCCCAGGCAACCCGCAAGTTGATGAGGGTGTCCGCGGGCGTGTCCGGCGGGGGCCGGTTGAGCAGCCGGCGAAACAGCCATCCGCCCTGGTGCGAGCAGTGGAACGCGCCGTAGAGCACGACGTGACGTCGTCCCCGCTGGTATCGGGTTCGGAAGTTGTTCTCGATCGAGCCCTCGCGTGACCCCGTGGCTGCATCGATGCGTGCGGAACGCTGCTCCCGACGTTCCTCGATGCCGTCGATGACGAGTCCCGGGTTGGCATCCAGCGAACTGCGCAGGAGCCGCGCGATGTCGGCGTCGAGCAGCATGACATGCTCGTATCCGTCCTCGATCCGAGTGCGGATCCGTCCGGCCTCGCGCGACGTGGCCTCCAGCAGCAGCACGTCCGCCTTCAACGTCGCGAACACGCGATCGGCGAGAAAGCGGCGCAGGTACGGCTCGTGGTTCTCACCGATGCAGAGGACCGCCACCGGCTTGCGATTCAACTCGGCCAGCCAGTCGGGGAAGGGTCGAATTGCCCGCTCGATGACCGCGATCAGCTCCGCGCGCTCCTCGGGCGGCAGCGCCGCGACCCGCGCCAGCGCCCGCTCCGCCCACGGATGGTGTTCCGGGAACTGGATTCGCTCCCCAGGCGGCGGCCAGCCGGCGACGGGCTCGGTGAGGTCGTCATAGATGATCCAGGCCTGGAGCAGCACCATGGCGAGCAACGGCACGCCGAGGACGATCAGCACGACCTGCAGAGCCGTGTTCTTGATGGCTGTGTCCCCCCGAGCAGGTGAGGGCGACGCACCACCGGGCGCACGGCCGGAGACGCCGGCGACGGCCCGCCTCTATCCCGGCGACATCCCCCGCAGTCGCTCGGAGCGCCGTCGGAGCATCTCGACGGTGGTCAGCAGGAGGATCGAGAGAATCACCAGCACCGTCGCCGCGGCGAGGATGGTCGGGCTGATCTCCTGGCGAATCCCCGCCCACATCTGCCTGGGCAACGTGAGCTGATCCGCCCCGCCGAGGAACAGGATGATGACTACCTCGTCGAACGAGGTGATGAACGCGAAGAGCGCTCCGGAGATGACCCCCGGTGCGATCAGCGGAAGCTGAACCTTGAAGAAGTTGTACACCGGGGTTCCGCCCAGTCCCTGGGCCGCTCGCGTCAGCGAATAATCGAAGCCGACCAGCGTCGCGGTGACGGTGATCACCACGAAGGGCAGTCCGAGCACCGTGTGCGCGATGATGACGCCGGTGAAGCTCGCCACCAGCTTGAGCTCCGCGTAGAACAGGAACATGCCGGCCGCGGTGATGATCAGCGGCACGATCATCGGCGAGATGAGGAACGCCATGATCACGCGGCGGCCCACGAGGTGCGATCGGCTGAGCCCCAGCGCGGCCAGCGTGCCAATCGCGGTGGCCAGCACGGTGGCGATGACCGCGATGATGAGGCTGTTCCGGGCGCCGATCACCCACTTGTCGCTGCACACCGTGGTGATGTCCGCGGCCGAGCAGTCGCCCACCATCATCTTGTACCACCGCGTCGAGAACGCCTCCGGATCGAGCCGCAGCATCTCGGGAGTGAAATCGAGAAACGGGGACGAGGTGAACGAGAGCGGAATGACCGCGATGAGTGGCATGACCAGGAAGAACAGGACGACCCCGCAGTAGACCAGGTACGTCCGGTGCCAGATGCGCTGGCCGGTGGTGAAGTAGGCGGGGAGCGCCATCGTCAGCCCATCTTCATGTTGTCGATGCCCACGATTCGGTCGTAGACCCAGTAGAGCACCAGGATCGCGGTCAGCAGGATGACGCCCATCGCGGAGGCGAGTCCCCAATTGAGGGTCGCCCTCAGGTGGCGGGCGATGTAGTTGCCGATCATCTGGCCGTCCTTCCCGCCTACCAGCTCCGGCGTGATGAAGTAGCCGATGGCGACGATGAACACGAGGATGACGCCGGCTCCCACCCCCGGAAGGGTCTGCGGCAGGTACACGCGGATGAACGCGATGGCCGGCGGCGCGCCGAGGTTCTGGGCGGCCTTCATGTACGCCGGCGAGATTCCCTTCATCACGCTATACACGGGCAGGATCATGAACGGCAGCAGGATCTGCACCATGACGATCACGGTCCCCGTGAAGTTGTACATCATCGGTAGCCGGTTATCGTCATCGACCACGTGGAGCGCCACCAGGGTGTCGTTCACCACCCCCTCCTGCTGCAACATGATCATCCATGCCACGATGCGCACCAGCAGCGACGTCCAGAAGGGCATCAGCACGCAGATCAACAGCAGATTGGAGTAGCGCAGCGGCAGCGTGGCGAGCAGGTGCGCGACGGGATAGCCGAGCGCCAGGCAGGCTGCCGTGACGAGCACGCTGATCAGCAGGGTGCGCAGCCAGAGCGTGTTGTAGATGCGGCGATTCTCGGGTTGCTGGATCACCTCGTTGCCGAAGCCGTACTTGAGGTCGAAGGAGTTCAGGTAGTACCCCGCCGTGTACGGGTCCTTCATGATGCCCAGCGAGTGCCAGAACGAGACGTCCCCCCATCGCTTGTCGATCTCGAGCAGGGTCTCCTTGTAGGGGCCTGCGAAGTCCGGATCCTCTCCCAGAAGCGCCTTGACCTTGCGCTTCGTCTTCTTCATCAGGCTCTTCCACTTCGACTTCGCGTAGTTCATGCGAGTACTGCCACGTCCGATCTGAAGACCCGTGGCGTCCGCGATGTCCTTGAACATCGCTTCGTAGTGCGGCTCGGAGGGCAGCCCATCGCCGTCCCACTGCTCGTAGTTGTCGAACGTGCGGGGGAGGACCTCGTTGATGAGCTTGTCGTCGACGCTCCACGTCATCAGGTAGAGGACCGGCATGCCGAAGAGCACGAACAGGAACACGACCGCCGGAGCCACCAGGGCCAGGGCGGTCAGCTTGCGGCGGCGGAGCGACCGCTGGAGGCTCTCCTTCAGCGGCCGGCCGTCGGCGGGGAGGAGCTCGCCCGTTGCCCGGGTGGGGGGGTCGGCTGCGGTGGCGGGCGTCGGCGGTGAGCAGCTCGCCGGTTGCCGAGGTGGGAATCTCGACTGCGTTGGCGGCCATCGTCAGCTCGTCGGTATCACGGGGCTGCCTGCTGTCGCTTCAAGGACGTGCCGGTCCGGGCAGGGGACTCGACCGGGCGGCAGGGCGCCGCCCGGTCTGCCTCCGGCCGGGAACGATGATCGGCCGGAGGCATATCGTCAGCACGTCATTCGGCTACTGCGCCCGCCAGGCGTCGAAGCGCTCCTGGATGGCGTCGCGGTTGTCGGCCCACCACTCCGGGTTGGCAACGATGCTTCGCGGCATGACCTCAGGGCGGTTCGGCATGTGCGGCAGGATGTTCTCGCCGTTGTGGAACCACGGCTCGCCGGCCTGGATGACGTCGAACGAGGAATTGCGCATCGGACCGTAGTTGATGTACCTGGCCTGACCCGCAAGCTGCTCCGGTGCGCTCGCGAAGCCCGCGAACTCGAACGCCAGCTCCTTGTTGGGGGATCCCTTCACCACGACGATCCACTCTTCCTCGAGCACCTGGCCGTCCCACACCGGCACGAAGGTGGCGCCTTCGCTCAGGTTGGCGGCGCCGACCCGACCGTTGTAGGCGAGCGCCATGGACGCCTCACCCGACTTCACGAACTCGAGAGGCTTCGATCCCGCCGACCAGAACACCGAGTGGTCCTTGATCCTGTCGAGCATCGCGAACGCTCGGTCGATTCCTTCATCGGTGTCCATCACCTCGTAGACTCCGCCGGGGTCCACGCCGTCGGCCACGAGCGCCATCTCGACCAGTGCCTGCGGCCACGTGTGGATGCCGCGCTTGCCGGGAAAGTCGGCCACGTTGAAGAAGTCGGCAATCGACGACGGCGCCGTCTTGCCCTCCCACGCCGGCGCGTCATAGAACATCATGTAGGACCACCAGATCATCGGCGCCACGCACTTGTTGGGGCGGGGAACCATCAGGTCCTCGTCGAGCGACTTCCCGTCCGCGGTCTTGACGTGATACTCGTCCGGGATCTCCTCGAACAGGCCCTCGTCGCAACCCACGCGCGCCTCGTCGGCCAGGACATCCACGATGTCCCAGATCACCGTTCCCGATTCGACCTGCGTACGGACTTCGCCGAGACCGCCGTTGTAGTTCTCCCAGTGGATCTTCTTGCCGGTCTTCTGCTCCCACGGCTCCCCGTAGGCCTTCTGCTGCGAGGCGGTGTACGCACCGCCCCAGGACACGACGGTCAGGTCGGCGGCCCAGGCTGAACCTGCACCGAGAGCGACGGCGCCTGCTACCGCGAACCCCCGGACGAATGTCTTGTGCTTCATGGCCATCTCCTCTTGTGTACCAGCTCGAAATGCCGGACTCGGCGCAACGCCTCGTCCGGCTCAGCCCGCTATGGAATCCAGAGCGCGGCAATCCTCCGTTACCCAGGCGACGGTCGCCGTCTCGCCGACCACCATGGGCCGGTGCGAGTGGGTGTTCGGAACCTTCACGATGAAGTCATCGTGTCCGGCCACGGTCAGACGAGTCCGAATGTGGTCGCCCAGGTAGATCAACTCCTCGACCCTGCCTTCGAGCGTGTTCATGCCGTCGACGCTCGGCGGGTCGATTTCGGCCCGTTCGGGTCTCAGAGAAAGTGTGGTTCGAGTATTCACCTCGTCGACATTGACCGCGAGCGCGGAGACTTCACCACCGCCGTCGATGGCCACTCGGCATTCACCGTTTCTCACCTCGGTGACGGTGCCGTGCAGCGTATTGTTCTCGCCGATGAAATGGGCGACGAAGCTGTTCTGCGGCCGTTCGTAGAGCTCGTCGGGGGTGGAGAGCTGCTGAATGATCCCGTCGTCGAACACCGCGATGCGGTCCGACATGGTGAGCGCTTCGCTCTGATCGTGGGTCACGTAGACGACAGTGACTCCCAGATTCTCATGTATGTGCTTGATTTCGTACTGCATTTGTTCCCGGAGCTGCTTGTCGAGAGCGCCCAGGGGCTCGTCCATCAGCACCAGGGCCGGCTCGAAGACCAGTGCCCGGGCAACCGCGACGCGCTGCTGCTGGCCGCCCGAGAGCTGGGCCGGACGTCGTCCGGCGAATCCCGGAAGCTCGACCATCTCCAGTACCTTCGCGACGCGTCGGCGGGCCTCGTCGCGCGGCATACGGCGCACTTCGAGCGGGAAGAGGAGGTTTTCCTCGACGGTCATGTGGGGGAACAGCGCGTAGTTCTGGAACACCATGCCGATTCCGCGCTTGTGAGGCGGCACATTGTTGATCGGGCGGGTGTTGAGAAAAATTTCGCCGTGCGTCGCGGGCTCGAATCCCGCGAGCATCATGAGGCATGTTGTCTTGCCCGAGCCGGAAGGCCCGAGCATCGTGAGGAACTCGCCCTCGGCGATGTCCAGGTTGAGGCTCTTGACGACCAGGGTCACCCCGTCGTAGCTCTTCTGGACGTTGTCGAAGCGGACGTACGCGGAGTCCGCATCCGCATCCGCGCCCGCGGCACGACTGACTGCCGAACGAGCGGTGTCGACGGATTCGCTCATGGAGCGTGCATCAACCCAGCGAGAGTCATCGAGGGCACGTTCGGCGTGGCTCCTGTGTCGGACGTTCGACTCGACCAGACCGGGACCTCGTGTCGCCGTCGTGTCGAGGATTGCGTTCGGTGCCGCCGGAGGGCCGGCCGCCCCCTTTCATTTCGCGGCGCCTGCCGAATGATGCGTGCGCATCATCGCGTAGCCGATCGTTGTAATCAACCCTTTCCCCGGCAGGACCGGGCGTCCCGGCCGGCGATTCTCCGCATCTGCAATCAGTCAACCGATTCGTCCCCGAAAAATTCCCCGCGAAGTCGATGTACTCCATTCTCACGCGAGCGCGTCGTACGCCGCGCTCTCGAATGCGATGTAGAGCGGAAAGGCCTTCTCGTCGATGAACGGCAGGACCTGGGTGAGATAGGCGCCGCCAATGCCCTTCGTCGGATCGATCCAGAAGAACGAGTTGGCGAGCCCGGCCCACCCGAGGCTGCCCGCGGAGCGTCCGGTCGGCGCCTCCTCGTCGTTGATCATGAAGCTCAGGCCCCACGACTTCGGCATGCCGGGGAAGAACTCCGCATCGTTCGAGAGCGGAGGAATCGCCGTCTTCAGCTCGCCCACCCGGATTTCGCCCATCTGGTTGCGCGACATCATGTCCACCGTCTCGGGCCGGAGCACGCGCTCGCCGTTCGCCCGGCCCCGGTTGAGGATCATGCGGATGAAGCGCAGGTAGTCGCCGACCGTTCCGTAGAGACCGCCGCCCCCCATCTCGAACTCCGGGTCCTGGGGGATCTCGAGCTCCATCTGCGGCTCCAGCGAGCCGTCGTCGCCGCGCTGATGGATCTTTGCGAGACGCTCGCGCATGGCATCGGTGATCCGGAACGCGGTGTCGTTCATGCCCAGCGGCTCGAAGAAGTGCTCGCGCAGATACTGCCCGAGCGTGCGTCCGCTCACCGTCTCGACCATCTTTCCCGCCCAGTCGATGTTGATGCCGTAGTCCCAGCGGTCGCCCGGGTCGAAGAGGAGCGGCGTGGCGAGTGCCGCGTTCTCGCAACTGATGATGCCGGGGGTGCCCGTCGCCTCCTGGTAGCTGCCGATCGCTTCGCTCCAGATCTCGTAAGAGAACCCGGACGTGTGGGTGAGCAGGTGGCGGAGCGTGATCGCGCGCCGCGGCGGGCGGGTGCGCGGCTTGCCGTCGTCGTCGAATCCTTCGAGCACGGTCGCGTCGGCGACTTGGGGAACGACCTCGGACGCAGGCGCATCGAGGTCGAGCCGTCCCTGCTCGACGAGCTGCATCGCCGCAGCGCCGGTGATCGCCTTCGTCATCGACGCGATCCACCCCACGGTATCCGGCGTCATCTCGTCGCCGCCCCCGAGCACGCGCTCCCCGAATCCACCCAGGTACAGCTCCTCGTCCGCATTCGTGATGCCGGCCACGACGCCCGGAACCGCGCCGTCGGAGACCGCCTCGGTCAGAAGCCCATCGATCTTCTTCCTCATTGACATGGCAATTCTCCTTATCGGGTGACGCTCGTCCCGATTGTAGACCCGAAAGCCGGTCGATGTGGTCCAGTTTAGGGCGTCGCCAGCCAAGGTACGCGTCGGTTGGCCGCGCGGCGCCGATATACGGGTGATTTTTCGTCGATTGCGCGAGAATGGACCGGTCGAATCGCAGCGCCCGGAGCGAACCGAGGACTCGAACAAGGGAGCGACGCCATGACCATCGACGAACGACTGCATGAACTCGGCATCGAGCTTCCCCCCATACCCGCGCCGGCCGGGAATTACGTGCACGCGGTGCGCGCGGGGAACCTGCTCTATCTCGCGGGCAAGGGCCCGGGGGCGGCGACGGGAAAGGTCGGTGCCGGGATTTCGGTCGAGGAGGCCTACGTGCACGCGCGCGAGGTCGGGCTCGTGCTCATCTCGGTGATGCGTGCGGAGCTCGGCACGCTCGATCGGGTGAATCGCATCGTGAAGGTGCTCGGGATGGTGAACGCGGTGCCGGAGTTCGGCCAGCAGCCGGCGGTCATCAACGGGTGCTCGGATCTCTTCGTCGAGGTGTTCGGGGAGAAGGGGCGCCACGCGCGGTCCGCGGTGGGGATGGGGTCGCTGCCGGGCGGAATCCCGGTGGAGATCGAGGCGATCGTCGAAGTGGCGGAGGACTGAGGGGAACGATTTTGCGGGCTGGCTGGACTGCCGTAAGTGCAGCCGTCAGATGCCGCGATTCCCGATGTTCCGCACCGAACGCCCCGCCTCCTGCGGCGTCCCCAGCTCCGCATGCGCGGCCGCCACCCGCTCCAGGTGGCGGGCGACATCGGCGGGAAACGGTCCGGTCCGCACCCCGTCCTCCCCCTGCACCACGTGCAGCATCATCACGTCCATCGTTGCCGCGGAGTAGCCTTCGTCGGTCGCGAACAGCCGGTGGAACATCCGCAGCCGCTTCGCGTCGACGCCGAGCACCACGCTCTCGATGTGCAGCCGCTGTCCAAGCGACAGCTCCCGGTCCCAGGTCAGGTGCGCCTCCACCGAGTAAAGCGTTCCCCCGGTGCGTGCCCGGTACTCCGCGTGGAGCCCGAGATGGTCCTGCACCCGCCAGCTCGCCTCGCCGAAGGCGACGGCGTAGTAGCCGTCGTTCATGTGGCGGTTGGCGTCGACCCACCCGGCGAGCACCTCGCCGTCCCACAGCTTCAGGGGGTTGGCCATCGTCGTCTCGGGCGCGCCTCGGCCTGGGGAGCGGTTTCGTCCGGAGGGCCCGGTCCCGGGCGCGTCGGCGTCCCGTCCGCCCCGGCGCGATTCACCCTCAGTCCGCCCTGGCGAGGAGCCGATTCACCGCGCACAGGATTGCCCGCAGCGACGCATTCGTGATGTTCGGATGGCGGCCCACGCCGAACAGGGTGTCGCCGGAAGTGCCCGCCACCTCCACGTAGGCCATCGCCGTCGCGTCGGCGCCGCGCCCGAGCGCATGCTCGTGGTAGTCCTTGACCGAGATCTGCACGCCGCACTCCCTCTCCAGCGCGTCCACGAAGGCGGCGATGGGGCCGTTGCCCCGGCCGACGATGGTGAGCTCCTCGCCGTGGCGGCGGATCGCCGCGGTGAGCATCCGGCGTTCCGAGGCGTGGGTGTCGGGCACCGACCAGTGCTCGACGAACTCGTAGGGGCCGTCGTCGCGCAGATACTCCCCTTCGAAGAGCCTCCAGATGTCCTCGGAGCTGATCTCCTTGCCGCTCTGGTCGGTGACGTCCTGCACGAGGCGGCTGAACTCGACCTGGAGGTTGCGCGGCAGGTCGAGGCCGTAGTCCGCCTTGAGCAGATAGGACACCCCGCCCTTTCCGGACTGGCTGTTGACCCGGATGATCGCCTCGTAGTCGCGCCCCACGTCCTGCGGATCGATCGGCAGGTAGGGAACCTCCCACATGCCCGAGTTGCTCCGCTCCATCGCGTTCATGCCCTTCTTGATCGCATCCTGGTGCGATCCCGAGAAGGCGGTGTAGACGAGCTCGCCCGCCCACGGGTGGCGCGGATGGACCGGAAGCTGGTTGCAGAACTCCGCCACGCCCTTGAGCCGGTCGATGTCGGACAGATCGAGTCCGGGGTCGACGCCCTGGGTGAAGAGGTTCATCGCAAGGTTGACCACGTCCACGTTGCCGGTGCGCTCACCGTTGCCGAAGAGCGTCCCCTCGACCCGGTCCGCGCCCGCCATCACCGCCAGCTCCGCCGCCGCCACCCCGGTCCCACGGTCGTTGTGCGGATGGAGGCTGATGACGCAGCTCTCGCGGTAGCGGAAGTTGCGGATGAACCACTCGATCTGGTCCGCGTAGACGTTGGGGGTGGCCATCTCCACCGTCGCCGGCAGGTTGATGATGGTCTTGTTCTCCGGGGTCGGCTCCCACACGTCGCACACCGCCTCGCAGACCTCGACCGCGAAGTCGAGCTCGGTGCCGGTGAAGCTCTCGGGCGAGTACTGGTAGACGATCTCGGAGCCGTTCATCCCTTCGGCAAGTTCGCGCACGAGCTTCGCGCCGGTGACCGCGATGTCGGTGATGCCGTCGCGGTCGAGTCCGAACACCACGCGGCGCTGCAGGGTCGAGGTCGAGTTGTAGAGGTGGAGGATGGCGCGCCGGCAGCCCTCGATGCTCTCGAAGGTGCGCCGGATCAGCGGCTCGCGGGACTGCGTGAGCACCTGGATGGTCACGTCCTCGGGAATGCGGTCCTCCTCGATGAGCTTGCGCGCGAAGTCGAAGTCCGTCTTCGAGGCGGACGGGAAGCCGACCTCGATCTCCTTGAAGCCCATGTCCACGAGGGTCTCGAACATGTGGAGTTTCCGCCGCCCGTCCATCGGGTCGACGAGCGCCTGGTTGCCGTCGCGGAGATCGACGCTGCACCACACCGGAGCGCGGGTGATGGTGCGGGTCGGCCACTGCCGATTCGGCAGGTCGATCGGCTGGTACCGCTGATACTTCTCGATCGGCATCCTGTTCATGGAATCGTGTGCTCGAGATGACGAATTTCGCGTGACGCGTGGTCGTTCCGGTCAAGTGTAAACGACGCGGATGCGAGTGGGCAGGCAGGTACCGGGCGAGTGCCCCACGCCCACGGGTGGCCTCGATGCGCACCATCGGGCGGCGCGCCGCCTCAGACCGGCAGGGCGCGCCTCTGCTCGACGACGCGGAACTTGAGCTTCTCGCTCGGCTTCATCGACGGAAGCGGGCTGAACTTGAGCTTCCAGTCCGCGGGGGACAACTCGAGGGTGAAGTGATACGCGATCATCAGCACGTTCACCGCGAGCTGCAGGTCCATCCAGCGCGAGCCGAGGCATCTGTGCGTGCCCAGCCCGTAGGGCGCGTAGCCGGGGCCGCGGTGCTCTTCGCGCGGAGGCAGATAGCGGTCGATGTCGAACGAGAAGGGGTCGGGGAAGACGTCTTCCATGTAATGCGGGGCCGTCTGGGCGATATGGACCCTCGACCCCACCGGCAGTTCGTAGCCTTCGAGCACGAAGGAATTCATCACGTCCCGCATGGACATGGGGACGATCGGATACATCCGGAGGCACTCCATCAGGAAGCGGCGCGTGACCTCCGTCGAAGACTCGTTGAAGTCCTCGCCGTCCGGGTCCCCGTTCCGGAAAAGGGCGTCGGCTTCGGCCTGGATTCTCTCGCAGAGCGCGGGCTGGGACGCCAGCGCGTACACCGCGAAGCTCAGCGCGTCGCCGAGATAGACGCTGGCGACCAGCGCCGCCGACAGGGCGAAACGCAAGTTGGCCTCCGGCACCAACTGCGGATCGCTCGCATGCAGGCTCAGCCAATCGTCCGCGAGGTTGCGCGGACATCCCGCCCGCTGGGCCGGCGTGTGGACGTTCCGGATCCGTTCCAGCAGCGTGTCGACGGACTTCGCGCGGCGCTTCATCCCGGGGGTATTGAGCATGAACCTGGGAAGCGCGTTGATGATATGCGTCGTGAGCGCCCGTTCCTTGAAGACCATCAGGTCGTCGAATATGTCCTGCGATTCGACGGCGAGGAAGAGCGGCGAGAGCTGCGCGTTGATCATGCGCCGGCAGGCGCGCACGGGGAAGGTCTCGCCGGCCTTCCAGGTCGCCATGTATTGGCGGACAAGGCGGTACACCTCGTCCAGCCGACCCGCCAGCCTGGCGCGCGAATTGGCCGGCCCCATCGCCTTGCGAAGGCGGAAATGATCGGTGCCGTCGAGCGCCGGCAATACGCCATGCGCGCCGTAGACTCTCTCGAAGTCCGCGAAATAGCCCCCGGCCTTCAGGTGCATCCGCCCATGCCGGTGCACCCAGTGGTTCGCCTCCGGCCCGGCGAGGAACATCATCGGTTTCGCGAACGGCGGGCGGATCTCGAACACCGGGCCGTATTCTTTCGTCAGTTCCGCGAAGATCGCGGGAATGTTGCCGCTGCGCAGGTGCGGGCTGAGCAGCAACCGGCGCAGGGCGACGACGGGTATCTTCTTGTTGAGCGTGGAACGCCGGAGCAGCGGGGTGGCGATGTTCTGTGCGACCGCCGCGCCTATGGACCGGCCGATCAGATCCATTTGGCAGATAAGGGCGATGCGCTCTTCCGTCTCCTCGTCGAGCTCGAACATGATGCGAAAGACGTCGCACGCGTTGGCCAGGCAGATGACGATGGCGTCTCTCGGATCGGGAATCTCGTCGGTGAAGAGTGCCTTGACGACGCGCGTCTTGATGAACTGGCCGACCGTGCCTTCCTGGGAGGCGTCGCGAAGGTCCTCGTACCACTTCGCAGTCGCCAGCGTCCAGAAATCGCCGTCATGGTGTTCCAGGATCTTCAGCTCGACCAGGCGGTCCAGGATCAGGTCGATGATCGAGTCCGACTGACCGGCGAGCCGCTCGATCCAGTACCGGGCGTTGCGCTGATCCGGTTCGCCCGCGATCTGCTTTAGAATGGGATCGAGGGCGGGATCGCCCGTTTCGGTCGGGTCCAACAGATGCAGCGAGTCGAGGTCCGTGTCGATGCGTGACTGAAGGGAGAGCTCCGCGAGTACCGCGCCGACGACGGTGCAGTTCAGATCCCAGCCCGGGACCTGGTGGAAATAGCCGTTCTGCTCGTTGAGCAGCATCAGGATGAGCTCTTCGGGCAGGCTCAGTGGATGGCTCTTCACGGTCCTGTCAGGCATGGCCTCCTCGCATCCCAAGCGGTCGCCGGGTGCGGACGCCGGAACTCCCGCGAAAGGCGATCACGCGCACAAGCGCGGGTAAGGGCGGGAAAGGGCGGGAAAATTACCATCAAGTGCGTGGTTGCTGCCGTCATTCCGTATCTTGTCGTCGTAAACTCTAGTTGTACCCGACCATATAGCATCTTGTCGACGAACATAAGGACAGGTCCACATGCACCGGAAACGCCGCGACCGTCGGCATCCGTACGCCGCCGGACGGTTGAAGCTGCCGGGAAGCCTGCCCGTTCGGTCCACCGGCGCAGGATACTCGGCGGGTGTGAAGACCGGGGGCCGCCCGCGATGAATATCCGAAGCCTGACCAGCGGGCTGAAGGCCTCGTACCGCGGGTCGAATGTCTCCCGGCGCGCGCAGCGCTTCGAGAACTGGACTGCCAGGGCGTTTTCGGAGGGCGCCACGACGGATTACGACCACGCAGAAACCGTCAGGGAATATTACGACCTTTGCAGCGAGTTCATGGTGTTCGGGTGGGGCGAATCCCTGCACTTCGCGCCGCTGTCGCCGCACGAGAGCCTGGAGGAATCGATGGCCGGGCACCAGCGACTGATAATCTCCAAGCTGGAGTTGCGCCCGGGCATGGTGGTGATCGACGTCGGTTGCGGCGTCGGCGGCCCGATGCGCCGCGTCGTCCGCGAGGCCGGCGTCAGGGTGGTCGGGGTCAACAGCAGCGAAATCCAGCTCGACAAGGCGAAAGCGTTGAGCGCGGATGCCGGGCTCGACCATATGGTCGATTATGTGCACTGCAGCTTCATGGACATGAGCGCCATCGAGGACAACAGCTTCGACAGGGGCTATGCGATCGAATCGACATGCCATGCGCCGGACAAGGCGGGCGCGTTCGCCGAGATATTCCGTGTGTTGAAACCCGGCACCCTGTTCTGGGGCCAGGAAATGTGCATGACGGGCAAATTCGATCCGGATAACGACCGCCACCGGGCCATCAAGCGGGACCTTATGCGTGGTATCGCGCTCAAGGATATCGAGACGATGGACGGGGTGGACCGGGCTCTCGAATCGGCGGGATTTCGGATCGTCGAGGGAGTGGACCGGGCGGTTGCGGAGGACGGTCCCGCTACGCCGTGGTACCGGCCCATGGAGTCCCGGGGCGGGACCCTGGCCAGTGCCCTGCGCAGGACTCCGGCGGGTCGCAGGGCGTTCATCGGGGCATCAAGGCTGGCTGAGTTGCTGGGCGTGTTCCCGAAGGGCTCCTCAAGGGTCGTCGAACTGCTGGACCGGACCGCTGGCGCCTATGTGGCGGGTGGCGCGACCGGCATCTTCACGCCTCTATACTGTTTCCTGGCGCGTAAGCCGCCATAGGCCCGCTCTTCCGGGTGCCTTTACACCTCCACGTCTGTCACGGGCCGTTCCCCGTTCCGAATCAGGTCGCCGGCGGTCGCGACCGAACGCGTCTTGTTGGGGTGCTCGGCGCCGACCAGGTACATCGGCACGTTCGAGTCGATGAAGATCACCCGGGAGGGTGCCCGGCTTCGATCTAACGCAGCATCGCGTTGATGTCGGTCGCGGGCGGGAACCGCCCCGACCGGTCCGAAACGGAGCGGCGGCATTGAGGGTGCGCCGGATATCGGCTAGGGTATCCGTGGCGCATTCGTCAGGCAGAGGGTGCTCCGGGAAGAGGTTCCGGCACGTTCCTCAACCACCATGCCCGGGAGGTGCAATGTTCGAGTACGACCAGGACATCGTTGAGGTTCTCCTCAACGACAACGAGCAGTTCCAGGCTCTGTACAAGGAGCACAATACACTCAAGGAAAAAGTCCGCGACGCCGAAATCGGCGTGCTGCCGCTGGATGATCTGAGCCTTGGCACGATGAAGAAGGAAAAGCTTCTCGCCAAGGACAAGATGGCGGCGCTGATCGAGCAGTACCGCCGAGAGCACGCCTGATCCGTCGCGTGGCCATCCCCGGCGGCGGGGACGTGGGCTCCGAGGTCTCGCGGGCTCCCCGCGGCAGCAGGGTTCTACTCTCTCCGGAGCAACGTCGGCCATGGGCCCGACGGCCGGTTCACAGCCGGTTCGCCGTACCGCACTGTCATCCGTCACGGCCAATGCGTGACAGACCCGTAGACTTTCCTCCATCCTTCGGCCGCGCGGCCGCGGTGGCGCCTTGTCCTCACCCCGTGCCGCGCCGTGACGCGACCACCGCCGGGACGCCTCTCGGACGACCGCTCGCCTGTCTCGAGGTCGCGAGGTGTCCCTGGTTCGAATCGGAGCGATTCCAGTGACCAAGCGAAACGTAGTTTCGTGGACCAGGCGAAGCACTGCTTCGACGACCGATGAAGTGTTCAGGCAGGACGCATACGCGCGATCCTGCGCAGCCCGCATCACCGTGGCGGACGAGGCGGGAGTGCGCCTGGATCGCACCGTCTTCTACCCGCTCGGCGGGGGACAGCCGGGCGACACGGGCGAGCTGATCCTCGACGGCGGAGGCGCCATTCGGATCGTCGATACCCGCAAGGGAGAGGCACCGGGCGAGATCGTGCACATCGCGGAGGGTCCGGTCGACTCGGGCCTGGCCGGCTCCGAGGTTACCGCCCGCATCGACTGGGAGCGGCGGCATCGGCTCATGCGGATGCACACCTGCCTGCACCTGCTGTGCTCGCTGGTTCCGGCGCCGGTCACCGGTGGGTCCGTCCGCGACGGCAGCGGGCGGCTCGACTTCGACCTGCCCGAGAGCACCCTCGACAAGGCGGACCTCACCGATCGGCTCAACCGGCTCGTCGCCGGGGATCATCCCGTGACCGCGCGCTGGATCAGCGAAGAGGAGCTCGACGCGAACCCGTCGCTGGTGCGCACGATGTCGGTGGCTCCGCCGCGCGGCCACGGAAGGGTGCGGGTGCTCGACATCGCCGGCGTGGACCTGCAGCCGTGCGGCGGCACCCACGTGGCCTCCAGCGGCGAGATCGGGCGGGTGCGGGTGACGAAGATCGAGAAGAAGGGGCGGCAGAACCGCCGAGTGACCGTCGCGCTCGACGACTGACGTCGCGGTCGGTCCAGCGCGCAAGATTCACCGATGCCCGGCTGCGGACCCCGACCTGCTCGATCTTCACCAATCGGCGAAACTTGTGCGCGAGGCGTTGGCCACCGCCGCGGTGGGTTTCACCCGCCGAGTAGCAGGTCCTTCGCGGCGTTGAGCTTCGCCGCGAGGTAGTCCGAGCCCCCGCGGTCCGGGTGCAGCCGCTGCATGAGGCGCCGGTGCGCCTGGACGATTTCCTCGCGCGTGGCGTCCGGTCCGACGCCGAGCACCGCGCGCGCCTCGTCCTCGCTCATGCCGTCAGGCGACCGGCCGGGCGGCGCACGGCGGTGTCCGCGCCAGTCCTCGTGGACTCGGTCGAGGTACGCCTCCAGCACCGCCATCGACTGCCGGTCCGCCCGGCACTCGTCGAGCAGCTCCAGCAGCTCCGGGAGGTCGAGCTCGCGCAGCGTCCGTCCTTCGTAGCGGCCCTGGCGCACAGTGCCGTCCATCTCGCCGGTGTCGTGATCGAGACGCATGCGCACGAACTCGGTCTCGACCTCGGAGGTCTGCCCCGGGGTCGGGCCGGGCGAGGCGCCGGCCTTCATCCGACTGGTGAACGATCGGATGGTGCTGAAGGTCTGGTACAGGCCGACCGCGCGGTATGCAAGGGGGACGAGCGCCGCCAGCGCGGCGAACAGGGGGTGAAGCCGGCCGGTGATCAGTGCGAGGAGCAGGATGATGCCGCCCCCGATCAGCAGGGCCCGGTTGCGGAACCGGCGCTGCTTCGCCTTCGGGACGCGCTTGTACCAACTGAAGAGGAACAGCACCGCGACCAGCGCGACGAGCAGCAGGATGGGGTGCACGGCAGGCTACTTTCTTCGGCCGAGCGAGTGTGCGAGCAGCTTGATTGAGCCCCCTTCGCGCCGGCCGAAATCCTCCAGCGCCTCGCGCCCTCCCGCCGCGTAGACCGCGACCGCCCGCAGCAGGTCGCGCAGCTCCGCCGCGCTCGACGCGTCGAATCGGCAGTACGCCCCCCGGGTCAGGGTCGCGATCTCCCGGAATGTCCGCTCTGCCACCGGGTCGTAGCCTTCGTGAAACACGAACACCGGGACGCTGAGCAGGCGCAAGGGTCCGGCGGCGGCGCACACGCGGTCGACGTCCTCCTCCATGCAGTCGCCGACGAAGACCACCGCGTTGACCCGCGCGCGCTCGGCCTGCGCCTTCGCGTGGCGCAGCACCCGCTCGATCTGGGTCATCCCCGCCGCGCAGCGCACCGCGCTCATGTGACGCAGCAACGCGTCGGAGCTCGCGAGCCAGGGCGTCGCCTCGAAGCCGTGGAAGCCGCCGTAGTGGCAGAGCTGTACCGCCAGATCGCCGACCCGGGCCGCCTCGGTGAACATCTCGCCCTGGATCTGGCATGCGCGGTCCCACATCGGTTCACGGCTCGCGGTCGCGTCCATCGCGAAGAGGAGGCGTCCCTGCCCCGCGGTGCGCTTCGCCGGCGTGATCGCCGCCACGTCGCGCAGGAAGGCATCGACATCGGCCGACGTCGACCGCGTGGGAAGCTTGTTGCGATCTCCGGTCATCCTGGCGAGCGCTCCCGGTCGGCGCGCGATCATAGCACCCGCACCCGCGGCAGCCGGGGGCCGGGTGGCGTCGGAACCGCTACGATGTGCGTGCGCGGCTTGCGGTCCGCCGGTCCTCCCGCCGGCGGTTTCGCGCGTGATGGATCGCCTGTTCGGCGGCAGATTCGGAGCCGGGGACCGTCGTCCATGTTCGCCGCTGTCGCGCCGGCGCGCTTGATGTGGGTGCGGCGGCGATGCGTCTACAATCCCACATCGCCGCGCCCCTGCCTCGTCTCCCACCGCCCGCCTCCCCCCGGGCCCCCCCCGCCGCCTGCGGCGCGACCGCCGCCGCCCCGGCCGAGGCGTCGAGCCTGACCGCCCGCTCCAACCTCGTCGCGGTGGTGACCAACGGGACCGCGGTGCTCGGCCTCGGCCCCATCGGGCCGCTCGCGGCGAAGCCCGTCATGGAAGGCAAGGCGGTGCTGTTCAAGAAGTTCTCCGGCATCGACGTGTTCGACATCGAGGTCGACGAGACCGACCCGGACCGCTTCTGCGACATCGTCGCGAGTCTCGAGCCCACGTTCGGCGGAATCAACCTCGAGGACATCAAGGCGCCGGAGTGCTTCGAGATCGAATCGCGGCTGCGCGAGCGGATGAACATCCCCGTGTTTCATGACGACCAGCATGGAACCGCGATCATCGTCGGGGCGGCGGTGCGCAACGCGCTGGAACTCGTCGGCAAGCCCATCGGGGAGGTCCGGCTCGTCACCTCGGGAGCGGGCGCGGCGGCGCTCGCTTGCCTCGATCTTCTGCTCGGCATGGGCCTCGCGCGCGAGAACGTCGTCGTCACCGACATTGCGGGCGTGGTGTACACGGGCCGCGAGGAGCTGATGGACCGGTGGAAGGCGCGCTACGCGGTCGATTCCGATGCACGCACCCTCGCCGACGTCATCGGCGGCGCCGACATCTTCCTCGGCCTCTCCGCTCCCGGAGTGCTCGAGCCTGACCACGTCGCGCGCATGGCGGAGAGCCCGATCATCCTCGCGCTCGCGAACCCGGTGCCGGAGATCCTGCCCGACATCGCCCGCCAGGCGCGACGCGACGCGATCATCGCCACGGGCCGCTCCGACTACCCGAACCAGGTCAACAACGTTCTCTGCTTCCCGTTCATCTTCCGGGGGGCGCTCGACGTGGGGGCGACCGACGTCAACGAGCCGATGAAGCTCGCCTGCGTCGACGCCCTGGCGGGGCTCGCCCGGAGGGAGCCGTCCGACCTGGTGACCACGGCCTACGGCGGCAGGCAGACCCGGTTTGGTCCCGCCATGCTGATCCCGCGCCCGTTCGACCCCCGGCTGCTCACGGAGATTGCGCCCGCGGTGGCCCGCGCCGCGATGTCGTCCGGGGTGGCGACCCGACCCATCGACGACTTCGACGCCTACCGGGAACGCCTCACGGGGTTCGTGTTCCGATCGGGACTGGTGATGAAGCCGCTGTTCGAGCGCGCCCGCAGCGCACCGAAGCGCGTCATCTACGGGGAGGGGGAGGAGCGGCGGGTGCTGCAGGCGGTGCAGCAGGCCGTCGCCCACGGGCTCGCACGGCCGATCCTCGTCGGACGGCCCAAGGTGATTCTGTCGCGCATCGAGTCCCTCGGCCTGGACCTGGAGCCCGAGCGCGACTTCGACCTCGTGAACATCCTCGACGACGCCCGGTTCCGCACCTACTGGAGCGAGTACCACCGCGTCATGGGCCGCAGCGGGGTTTCGCCGGACGAGGCCAAGCACATCGTGCGCTCGCGCGGCACCGCGGTGGCGGCGCTCGCGATGCGGCTCGGCGACGCCGACGCGATGCTGTGCGGGACGGTGGGGGTCTTCCACGACCACCTCCGCTACGTGCGCGGCCTCGTCGGCACCCGTGAAGGGGTGCGGGATCTGTCCACGATGTCGGCCCACATCCTGCCGAGCGGCACGTTCTTCATCTGCGACACCCACATCACGCCGGAGCCGTGCGCCGAGGAGATCGTGGAGATGACGATGCTCGCCTGCACCGAGATCCGCGCATTCGGGATGGAGCCCAAGGTCGCGCTCCTGTCGCGCTCGAACTTCGGCACCCACGACTCGCCGACCGCCGAGCGCATGCGCCGCGCCACGCGCATGCTCCACGAGGTTGCGCCCGATCTGGAGGTCGACGGCGAGATGCATGCCGACGCGGCGCTCTCGGAGTCGATCCGGGCGCGGCTGCTGCCCGACAGCCGGCTGAAGGGTCAGGCCAACCTGCTCGTGATGCCGAACGTGGAGGCCGCGAACATCGCCCACAACCTCCTGCGGGGCCTGGGAGGCGGCGTGTCCATCGGACCGATCCTCGTCGGGGCCGCGCGATCCGCGCACGTGGTCACCCAGACCATCACCGTGCGCGGCCTCGTGAACATGACAGCGCTGGCGGTCGCGCAGGCGGACGCGGGCCATCGCACCGCGGCCTGAGCGGCGGAGACGCAGGGGGCTGGATCGCCGGCTGCGGGTGCGAGTCCCCGCCGACCGACCGAAGTCGGGCTACGGCGACGGAAGGTGCCGGTCGTCGTCCGCGAGCATGAATTCTGGAAACGCCTCGATGTGCAGCTCGGCATAGTCCTGACCGTGCTCCTCGACCAGCGGCGAGATTCGGGCGCCGAGAGTCAGGTCGATGAGCCGCCACACGAGCAGCGAGGCACCGAACACGAAGGCGCCGACGGCCACGATGCCGGTCAGTTGCACCAAGGGGTCTCCGCCGGCCGCAATGCACACCGCGAGCGTCCCCCACACGCCGGCGCACATGTGGGCCGGAATCGCCCCGACCTCGTCGTCGATCTTGAGCCGGTGCAGCAGCTTCATGCCGAACGTGCACGTGACGGCGCAAATCGAGCCGATGACGACGGCCCACCAATGCTCCACGAT
>MKWU01002485.1_pt1 | contig 27462 bp, 26 predicted proteins | sample 809101 | NCBI WGS metagenome assembly MKWU01 (sample SAMN05860141, study PRJNA318959) | sponge metagenome | host: Aplysina aerophoba | place: Slovenia: Piran, Adriatic Sea, Gulf of Piran | collected 2013-05-07 | reverse complement strand
TCGATCCGCTGGCTGCGGGCTTCGAGCCGCTCAACCCGGCGCTGGCGGTGACCGGCGACGTCGACGTCCGCGACGACTCCGGTTGGTGGTGGTGGACCTGGTACCGCCACCAGAACCTCCGCGACGATCGTGCCGAGGCCTTCGCGTCGTATCTCTGGGCGGGAACCCACGAGTACAGCTACGTCGTTCGAGCCACCACGCCAGGCACCTTCGTCGTGCCCCCCGCCAAGGCCGAGGAAATCTACGCCCCAGAGGTCTTCGGCCGCTCCGGCTCCGACAGGGTCATCGTGCAGGAGAGCCGCTGAGCGTCCCCGCAGTGCCCCGAGCGGGCTGCACACCACGCGGACGCGTAACGATCCCCGCCAAACGGGCCCTCCTCGAGCGTCAACTGCGACTTCACTGGCGAAGCAGTCGCCTGACAGACGTCGACGCGCTTCAAACGGCAGTCTTCCGCCGTGTTGTTGGGTCTGGCCTGACCTCAGAGGCCGCGGCTAGGGCACCGGTCGCCACTACTCGGTGACCTTCGTCTACGGCACCAGCGATCTGACCAAGATCCGATCTACTGTTAGCAGTGTCTAGCGCACGTCATTGGCAGCCTTCTGAACTGGGATTATTCCAAGTTCGATTACTCTAAAAATATTAGAGTTGTTGCATGTACCTGGCCTGAGGCGACGGCCGGGCCGGTTGGATCGGTCAGATTGCGACATATCTTGCTCTAATTAATTTATAGTAGTGCTATGACCACAGGCGCAGTGGAGCGAGCACTCGGGGAGCGCCCCAATCGTCGTGGGAGCGAACTCCTCAGCCTTCCTGAGGATCAATGGTTCGACCGCAAGAGTTCCCGCGTCGGTGCGCGGGAACTCGCTGACACCCTTGTCGCACTCGCCAACGCGGAGGGTGGAACGGTCATCGTCGGACTCCGGAACAGCGAGGTCGAGGGCATCGCTGCCGCAGGTCCAGCCAAGTTGGCCGGATGGCAGCAGGCAGCGATCGACTTCACGGTGCCGACGGTCCCGCACAAGTCCCGACTCGTGGAATGTCGCAATACCCGGGGCGAGCGAGACAGGCTCTTCGTCGTCGAGGTGGAGGTCTCCGAGCAGGTCCACACCAACCGGAAGGACGAGGTCTATCTGCGGGTCGGAGATGAGAACCGCCGGCTTACCTACTCGCAGCGGCAAGAACTGCTCTACGACAAGGGACAGGTGGCCTACGAGGTCACGCCCGTGGCCGGTGCCGGAGTGGGCGATCTGAATCGCAGTCTCCTGGACAACTATGCCGAGAGGCTGGAGCATCCTGATCCTGAGAGACTGCTTGACGCTCGCGGCCTGCTCACTCGTTCCGGGGAACTCACCGTGGCGGCTGTACTGCTGTTCGGCGCCAACCCACAGCGCCGGCTTCCCCAGGCATCGGTTCGCGTGCTTCGATTCGGCGGCACCGAGCGCGGCACGGGAGCGAGGCAGCAGCTTCTCTCCGATGTGCGCATCGAGGGTCCGATCCCGCTGCTCCTTGATGCGGCCCGGCAGGCCATCTCCAATGCTCTTCCCGCGCGGCGTGCCCTCGCCGGGGGCGACCGGTTCGAACGGATTCCGCTGATTCCGACCGAGGCTTGGCTCGAAGGACTCGTGAATGCTGTGATCCACCGGTCCTACAGCATCGGTGGTGACCACATCAGGGTGGAGATCTTCGATGACCGTGTCGAGATCGAGAGCCCCGGCCGTTTCCCGGGGGTTGTTGACATGCGGGATCCCCTCGAAATCTCTCGTTTCGCCCGGAATCCAAGAGTGGCGAGAGTCTGTGCCGATCTGCGCCTTGCCCAGGAACTCGGTGAGGGCATCCGCCGGATCTTTGAGGAGATGAGGCTTGCCGGTCTGGCCGACCCGGGCTATGCCCAGACCGCGGGCAGTGTTCGGCTGACGCTGTCCTCGGTCATCGTGGACAGGGCTCTGGAGGAGCGGCTCCCCCGGGCTGCCCGGGCTGTTCTGCGTCTGATCCGCGAAGCTGGTCGCCTCAGCACGGGCGAAGCGGTCGAGGCGACCGGCAGCTCTCGCCCGGTTGTGCTGCGACAACTCCAGGCGCTCGAACGGGAGGGGCTCATCGAGTGGGTGGGCAAGTCGAAGAAGGATCCGCGGGCCTATTGGAAGCTCCGGGTGGACTGAGGTTAAGAGTGGCGATTGGGCTAGATGAGCGATCGTGTCGCTGTGCCCAGGGATTTCTCTTCTGTGGAGGGTCTACTAGAAATTACTCTATATAATTTATAGTAACCTTGACCGTCTGACTTGACCGTGTCGTGCGATGGACCTGGTGGCGTGAGCGTGCCCATGGCGCCGTCGGGTCCGGGGACGTTAGAGCAACATCCAGGAGAACACGTTCATTCTGTTGGCCCTCGAACGCTATTTCGACACGTTAGAGGCGACCGATCCCGACTTCGTTGCCCGCGTATGGCTCGGCGATCTCTATGCGGCGGAGCACACCTACGCCGGGCGCAGCACCGATCGGGCCTCCACTCTGGTACCGATGGCCGAACTGCTCGACGCGGGCGACTCCGATCTCGTCGTGCAGAAGGACGGCGACGGCCGCCTGTACTACCGGCTCGGGCTTCGCTACGCGCCCGACGATTTGGATCTGGAGCCTCTGGATCGCGGCTTCGTGGTGCAGCGCAGCTACGAGGCGGTCGGCGACCCCGGCGACGTGTGGCTCGACCACGACGGTGTCTGGCACGTCCTAGCCGGCGCCGAGGTGCGGGTCAACGTGACCATGGTCAACGACAGCCGGCGCACCAACATGGTGCTGATCGATCCGCTGGCTGCGGGCTTCGAGGCTCTCAACCCGGCGCTGGCGGTGACCGGCCCCGTGGACGTCCGCAGCAGCGCCGGTTGGTGGTGGTGGACCTGGTACCGCCACCAGAACCTCCGCGACGACCGCGCCGAGGCCTTCGCGACATATCTCTGGGCGGGAACCCACGAGTACAGCTACGTCGCCCGAGCCACCACGCTTGGCACCTTCGTCGTGCCCCCCGCCAAGGCCGAGGAAATCTACGCCCCGGAGGTCTTCGGCCGCTCCGCAACCGACAGGGTCATCGTCGGGGACAGCCGCTGAGCAGCCTAGTTCTCGAGGCCAGTCTCCTAGTGCGTGGTAGGGTGTGTGACACACGCCCACATCCAGAGGTAGATCCTGGTGAGTCAACACCTTTCAGTACGCGTGGACGAGGACGTCTTGGCACGGCTGGACTCGGAGAGCCGGAGAGTCGGCCGGTCGCGGTCCTGGTTGGCGAAGCGCCTCCTCGATGAGGGACTGCGCATGGAGCGGCACCCGGGGATCGTGTTCCGTTCCGGGCCGGCGGGCCGGCGTGCGGGCTTGATGAGTGGACCGGACGTCTGGGAAGTGGTCCGTGCTGCCGTCGGCTACGAGAGAACACGGGAGGACGGCGCTGAGCAGGCAGGACTGACACCCGAGCAGGTTGGCGTGGCTCTGCGCTACTACGCCGAGCACAGCAACGAGATCGACGCCTGGATCCGGATGGTGGACGAGGAGGCGGAGCGAGCCGAAGCGGATTGGCGGAGCGAGCAGCAACTCCTCGCGAGGTGAAGCTGCTGCTCGACGAGATGTGGTCGCCCGCCATCGCGGCCGCGCTGTGTGAGCGAGGCCATGACGCCATCGCAGTTGCGGAGCGTTCCGATCTTCGGGGTCAGCCTGATGAGGTGATCTTCGCCGAGGCGCTGGCAGACGCACGGGCGATCGTCACCGAGAACGTCGTCGACTACCGACCCCTCGCGTCCGCAGCGTTACGAGCCGGCCGGCCTTCCCCGACGCTGATCTTCACGAGCAACCGCGCCTACCCGAGGGCGAGCCGGCGAACGGCCGGTCGCCTGGTGATCGCCCTCGACGCCTTGCTGACAACGCGAGCCGGCCTCGAAGGGGAGCACTGGCTCGAATAGCTGTGTTGTTCCAAGAATGGCTCGGAGTCCGTCCGCTGAGGCTAGCGGTGAGTTCAGTCGGTGTTGACGTGCAGGCCGTCGTAGTAGACGTGCTGCTTCTCGAAGCGCTGCTGGATGCGATCGGGCATCGGGGTGAGGTCGACCTGGCGGCCGGCCTGCATGACCAGCTTGAGCAACCTGCGCCGGCCGAGCACGGAGATGTCCCTCGACGGGTCGCCGTCGACGACGATGACGTCGGCGAGCTTGCCGGGTTCCAGGCTGCCGATCTCGTGCTCCCAGCGGGGGAGCGTGATCGCCGCCTTCTGTGTGCCCGCCGAGATCGCCTCGAGCGGCGTGAGACCACAGTGCGTGACGAGGATCTCCATCTCCTTGGCGTGCCAGTGCCCGTACGGGGTTAGCGAGAAGCCGGACTCGGAGCCGGCGATGATGGGTGCCCCGGCTTCGTAGGCCCGCCGGATGTTCTCGGCGCCCTCGTCGATCTCCCGCTTGAGCCCGTCGCGCGACGCAGCCGACATCTCCGCACCGACCGCGTCGAGCGCGTTGACCAGGAGCGGCAGCGTCGGGCAGATTGGGATCTCCTTCTCGGCCACCAACTCCAGGCCCTCGTCGTCCATGAACGAGGCGTGCATGATCCAGTCGAAGCCGGCCTTGGCGGCGAAGGTGACCGACTCCGCCGAGCGGGCATGAATCGTGCACTTCCGGCCCAGCCGGTGCACCTCGTCAGCGAGTAGTTCGAGCTCGTCGAGACGGAACGAGCAGCCGACCAGCGGGTTGTAGTAGCTGGTGGCGTCGCCGGACCCGGCGACCTTGATGAAGTCCACGGTGTCCTTGATCTGCAGGCGAACGATCTCGAGGATCTCGTCCTTGTTCCGGACCAGGACGCTGGCGTTGCCGACAGGGTTCTCGATCCAGTTCGGGAAGGCGTCGCCGAGCCCTTGATGCGTGGTGATCTCGGGACCGGCCACGCAGAAACGCGGTCCCTCGACGAGCCCCGCGTCGATGGCGTCCCGGACCGCGGTCGGGACGCGATACACCGCGGCGGGATCCGACGCGCTCGTGACCCCGGCGCGCAGCACCTTTCCTGCGTTGTAGCCGGCGAGGATGGCCCGCCACTCGGCCGAGCCGTACATCGCCAGCTCCTCCTCGCTGCGCGGCTCGCCGTAGGAGATGTGGCAGTGTGCATCCACGATGCCCGGCAGGATGGTGCCGTCGCCGGCGTCGATGATCTCCGCGGCATCGTTCTGCGCCCATTGCTCGGGAAGATCGATCCTCGACCCGACCCAGGCGATGCGGTCGCCGAGCACCGCCACTGCACCGTTCTCGATGGCCGGAGCGCCTGTGCCGTCGATCACCCGCCCGTAGAAGACGTACTCATCCGATCTGATCATCGGGACCCCCCAAGGTGCTCTGTTCCTGTCGGGATATGCGCACTGGTCTTGCCGAGGTTCGTGTAGACCCACTTCCGGCTGCCCATCCACGCTACGAACGGCGATCGTACCCGCTCGAATCCGGGCGGGCAGGTCGTCGAGAGCAGTCCCCAGAACGCCGACCAGCGCTGCGTGTGCTCCACCAGCGGTCGCTCCCGCGCCTCCCACTCAGTGAGGCCACGTTCGAGATCGTTCCGGTGGCGATCCACCGAGACAGCCAGCGACAGCATGTTGGACATCGCCAGGCACGCACCCTGGCCGAGGTTCGGCGGTTGCGAGTGGGCGGCATCCCCGCCGATCGCCACCCGCCCCCTGTGCCAGGACTTGAGCCGGACCATGGAGAAGGAATCCCAGCGTGCTTCGATGTCGGGCGTGACCCGGCGCAACCAGGATTCCAGATGAGGGAAGGATGAGACCCAGCTGTCGACATCGATTGGAACCCGGCGAGCGGTGGTGTCGTCGTTGCGGGCGCAGACCGCGAAGTAGACCCAATCGTGGTGGCAGGGGGTGTAGAGGACCCTCCGGGTTCTCGACCAGTACTCGATGCAGCGCTGAGCCTCCGGTTCATGCCGCTCGGCTTCCGTCCGGGGGATCAGCATCCGGGTGGCGCCGTCGCGCAGGATCCGCTTCTGGCGTAGGAGTCCGACCGAGTCGCGGATTTGCGAGTGCAGGCCGTCGGCGCCGACGATGAGATCGGCCTTGACGGTGTGGCCGTCCTCGAAGGTGAGTTCGCCTGCCGGCGAGGCCGAGATCGCTCGGGCGCCGGTGACGATCTCTGCGCCGAGTTGCTCGGCGCGCCGCGCCAGCGCGCTGTGCAGCAGGGGTCTCAGCATGGTCGTCAGCCGATCCCCCGGCTCATGTGAGTAGTTGAAGCTCTCGACTGTCCGCGCCCACTCGTCCCGCACGTCGAACCAGTGGACCGGGTGCGAGGTGGGTAGCAGTTCGTCATAGACGCCCAGTGCCTCCAATGTCCGCAGGCCGTTCTCCCAGACGTAGAGTCCGGCGCCCAGCTCGCGCAGAGTGGAAGCCTGTTCCCAAACTCGTGTCCTCCACCCCCGCTCTGCGAAGGCGATCGCGCAGGCGAGCCCCGCCAGGCCTCCCCCGGCGATCTCGACCGACGGTTCGGACATCAGGAGACGCGCTGGATGAAGCGCCGCTGGATCTCGTTGAACGAAGCCGCTTGTTCGAGCGACGCCATGTGGCCCGCGTCCGGAAGCTCCACGAACTCCGCGCCGGCCACGGCGTCCGCCACGAGACCTCCGTACTCGGGGAGCGTCACGAAGTCGGATTCGCCGACCGTTACCAGCGTCGGCACATGCAGTGAGTCGAGGCGATCGGCGACATCGTGGGCGAGCCCGGCGTCGTACTGGCCGACGTGCGATCCCGACCCCATCCTGGCGATCAGTGCGGCGACCTCACCCAGCGCGCCTGATGTGAACCCGTGGCGGGCGAAATGCTGGGGCGACACCAGGAAGAATGCGTAGCGCATCCAGATATCGGGATTGTTGGCCGCTGCAGTCGCCTGGCGGGCCTTGAGCCAGGCGCGGATATGCGGCGCAGTCGACGTCGCCGCCCAAGTGCTGTGCAGCGACAGCGAGGTGACTCGCTCGGGTTGTTCGACGCCAAGAGCCAACGCGATGGCTGAGCCCAGCGAGTGTCCTGCGACGTGTGCGTCCGGCCAGGCGACCTCATCCAGGACGGCGAGGACGTCAAGAGCCATGGCCGCCGGGGTCCAATCGCCGTCCGGGAGCGGATCGGACCGACCGGTACCGGCGTTGTCGACCAGCAGGCATGTCGCCCACTCGGCGAACGCCGGTGTCTGGGCAAGTGTCCAGTAGGCACCCGGGAGACCGGTCCCCGCCACGAGCACCAGATGCGCCGGGCCGTCTCCCGCGAGCTGGTAGGAGATGGCCCGATCGCCGCGCCGGGCGTAGTTCGTCGTGCCGTCAGTCACTCTGCGGGATGATCGCCACGCCGTCGACCTCCACCGTGAGTCCCTGGAGGGCCAGCGCAGTGACGCCGAGCAGGGTCGAAGCCGGGTAGGGCGCCTGGAAGTACTCGCGCCGGATCGCCAGGATCCGCTCGCGATCACGCAGGTCGGTCAGGTAGAGCCGGAGCTGCACCATGTCGTTGAGCGTCGCACCGACCGTGGCGAGGGTCGCGGCGATGCCATCCAGCGTGTAGCGCATCTGCGCTTCGGGATCACCCGGATGGGCCACTGATCCGTCCGGTGCGAGAGCCGTGTGCCCGGCGATGTACACGGTGTCGCCGACGACGCGGGCAAACGAGTACAGGCCGACGGTCAGCTGGCCCGCGGGCGAGGCGACGACGCCGTCGACGCATTCGAGTTCGATCATTCGGTTCTCCTGTCGCTCACAGATCTGTCACGAATCCCTGCTTGAGGGACTCGTCGTAGCGGAATCGCCCTTGGAGGTAGATCTTGTTCTTCTCCCAGGAGTATTCCTTGCGCTCGGGGATCGGCGTGTCCCGATCCACGGGGGCGCCGCCCTTGAGGAGCATGGCGATCTTCGACGGCGACTGCAGCACGCGAATATCGGCGAGCGGATCGCCGTCCAGCACCAGGACGTCGGCGAGCTTGCCCCCTTCCATGGTGCCGATGCGGTCCGCCCACTGCGGCACCGTGATGGCTGCCGCGCCGGTTCCGGCGTGGATCGCCTCGAGAGGCGTCAGACCCAGATGGGTCACGAGGATCTCCATCTCGAAGGCGTGCCACTCGCCGAAGGGAACCAGCGACCAGCCGGTCTCGGACCCCGAGATGATGGTTGCTCCCTGCCTGAAGGCGTTGCCGAGGTTCTCGCTGGCGGCGTCGACCTCCCGTTTGAAGACGTCGAGCGAACTGGCGCCGGCGTCACCCGCGGACGCCAGGAGGTTCACCAGCAGGGTGAGCGCCGGCACGATCGGGATCTGCTTCTCGAGCACGATGTCGAGCCCCTCGGAGTCCATGTAGGAGGCGTGCTGGAGCCAGTCGAAGCCGGCTGCCGCGCACGCCCGGACCGACTGAGCGGTGCGCGCGTGCACCGTGCATTTGCGGCCGAGCCGGTGGGTCTCCGACGCCATGAGTGTGAACTCCTCCTCGGTGAAGGCCATGCCTTCCACCGGGCCGGCGGTCACCGCCGAGTCGTTCGACCCGGAGACCTTGATGACGTCGACTCCGTCCTTGACCTGTAGGCGTATCTCCTCGGCGATCTCGTCGGGGCTCTTGACGAGCACCCCGGCCTGGCCGGGCGGGAACTCCATCCAGCTGGGGAAGGCGTCCTCCAGACCCTGGCGGCTGGTGATCTGCCGGCCGGCGGCGGCCATCCGGGGGCCCTCGACGATCCCCGCCTCGATGGCGTCGCGGAGGCAGGCCGAGATGTTGAACGTCGTGGCGGGGTCAGAGAGGCTCGTGACACCGGCGCGCAGCACCTTGCGGGCGTTCCAGGCGGCGAGCATCGAGCGGTACTCCACCGGCGTGTAGAGCGCCAACTCCTCCTCCGATCGGGCCTCTCCGAAGGAAGTGTGGACGTGGGCGTCGACGAGTCCGGGCATGATCGTGCGGCCCTCGCCGGTCACGTGCTCGAGTCCCATGGTCGCGTACTTCTCGGGTACGGCGGCGGCCTCCCCGACCCATTCGACGGAGTCGCCGACGACGATCACCGTCCCGTCGGTGATGGGAGCCGCGCCGGTCCCGTCGATGACCTGGCCGTCCAATCGATATCCGTTGTTCATCACTGCGCTCCTTCGGGGATGCCGGCGATGGCTTCGATCTCGACGAGCATGTCCGGAACGGCGAGAGCGCTGACCTCGAACAGCGTGCTGGCCGGCTTGGCGTCGCCGAAGAACTCCTTGCGGACGGGGTTGACGGCCGCGCGGTCACCGATGTCGGTCAGGAAGACCGTGACCTTGAGGACGTCGCCCATGTCCGCTCCGACCTCTTGCAGGGCGTCGCGGATGTTCTGGAGCACAACCCGTGTCTGGGTGACCACGTCTCCCTTGCCGACCACATTGCCGTCGCTGTCGAAGGCGGCGGCCCCCGACACGAACAGCAGGTCACCGAAACGGACCGCGTCGGTGTAGTGGCTGATCGGCTCGGCCGCTCCCTCGACCCTGATCTCCTGTCTTGTCGCCATGGCTAGCTCCTTTGTTCAGCAGACTCGACATCGCGCAGGAACTCGTCGATCGCCTCGTTGAGTTCGGCGCCGCGTTCTACCCACATGAAGTGTCCCGCCTTGGGGATCACCCGGCGCCGGGCTCCCGGGATTGCCGCGGCGACCGTCTCGTTGTAGCGGGGCAGCGTGATGAGATCCTCGTCGCCGTAGACGACCAGAGTGGGGCAGGCGATCCCTTCCAGGCGGTCGGTCGTGTCGTGTCCCATGTCGGCGTCGAAGTGCCCGATGTAGGCATGCAGTGGTTGAGCGCTGGAGTTGGCGGCGAAACACGCCTCGACCTGTGCTTGGACATCGGGCTCCAGGTCGATGACGGTGTGCCCGGACATCCAGAAGGAGAACGCCCGGAAGACCTCGATCGGCGCTTCGGAGCGGAGCGTGAGCAGCCGGGCCTCGAACCAGCGACGGATGTGGTGCTCCCGGGCGGTCGACGACCACGTGGAAATCAGCGTCGCCGAGCGGACCAACTCGGGCCAGCCCAGTGCCAACTCCTGGATGATCGCCGAGCCCAGGCTGACGCCGGCGAAGTGGGCCGGCGGCAAGTCGAGATGCTCGACGAGTCCGACGACGTCCTCTGCGAAGGTGCCCACCGAGTAGCCGGTCTCGGGCGAGTCGCTCTTGCCGGCGCCGCGCAGATCGAAGGTGACGCAGCGGTAGCGCTTCTCGAAGTGCGGAGTCTGCCAGACGTCCCAGACGCCGCCGCCGATCCCCGTGCCGGCGACCCAGACGAACGGATCCCCCTGGCCCCGCTCCTCGTAGTGCAGCCTGATCCCGTTGACCTTCGCGTACGGCATGGTTCAGCCAATCGCTCGTCCACCGTCGACGTTGAACTCGCTGCCGGTGATCCAGGTCGAGGAGGCCGACATCAGCAGGAGCACCATCCCGGCAACGTCGTCCGGCTCACCGACCCGTCCGAGGGGGAAGATGCTCGTGAGCTCGTCGAGCATCCGGTCGTAGACCTCGGGGTCCATGCCGGCGTCGATATAGATGTCGCTGCGCACCAGCGACGGTCTGATCACGTTGACCCGCACTCCGTGGGGGGCCAACTCGGCGGCGAGCGCCTTTGTCAGCCCCTCGATCGCCCCCTTGGTGGCCGTGTAGCCCACGGCCTTGGGAAGTGGGCGCTGGGTCAGCATCGAGCTGAAGTTGACCACGGCGCCGCGGGTTTGCTTGAGATCATCGAGGCACTGCTGGATCATGATGATCGTTCCCTCGACGTTGGTGCGGAACTGTTCACGCAGGACATCGAGTGTCAGTTCCTCGATGGACTGCTCGATGATGGTCCCCGCCGCGTTGACCAGTCCGTAGACGGTTCCGAGCGATGATCGGATCTCCTCCAGGCACGCGGCGACCTGGGTCGGTTCGCGCACGTCACAACTGAAACCCCAGATCTCGCCGCTGGTCTCATAGCCGCGCAGCTTCTCGGTGCGTCTGCCGAGCGCAGCCACAGGATGGCCGGCGTCCGCCAAGATCTCGCAGGACCGGCGCCCGATGCCGGTGCCTGCGCCGGTGACAACGACAACCCCGGGTTCGGTTGCCATCGAATCGCGGCTTCAGACGGTCACGGGCAAGTCGATGCTGTAAAGCTCGGCCGCGGTCTGGAACGCGATCCGGTCGACCGTGTCCTGGGCCATGCCCGCCAGGCGATCTTCCACGATGCTGCGCGAGTTGGGGAACGTGCAGCGCACGTGGGGGAAGTCCGATCCCCACGAGAGGCTCATGTCCTCGCCCAGCAACGCCACGACCTGGTTCATGTAAGGGTCGTCGATGGCGGTGTGGTAGCAGCGCTTGAGAGCGAGGTCGCGGACCGGGGTGTTGAGATCGCGCAGGCCCCAGTCCGGCGGGTAATCGTTCTCGAGCTGGTCGAGCCGCCACATGAAGTTCGGCAGCCAGGCCACCTCGTACTCGCCGAGCTGGACCTTGAGTTCGGGGAACCGGTCGAGGATGCGACCGAAGACGAATTCGTTGGCGAGGGTCGGCTGGACCTCCTGCAGCACCGCGATCGTCATGGCGGCGGCGTCGCCGATCTCGTCGCCGTTGAGCGTGAATGGGTCGCGCTCGTTGCCGGTGATGATGTGCAGGATGATCGGGTTGTCCGTCTCGATCGCCGTCTGCCAGAGCGGGTCGTAAGCGGGGTCGCGATAGGGCGGGGCACCCGGCACGTTTGCGCAGAATATGACCGCCCCCTTCATCCCGCGGGCGGAGGTTCGTTCGAGTTCGGCGCACGCCCAGCCGACATCGTCGGTGGGGACCATGGCGGTGGCGAGGAACCGGTCCGGATGCGCGCCGACGAACTCGGCGGCCCAGTCGTTGTAGGCCCGGGCGCAGTCCCGCCGCAGGTCGGGATTGGTGATGCGCATGCCGTAGAGCATCCAGGTGGAATTCAGGATTTCGAAGGCGACGCCGTCGATGTCGAGCGCCTTGACCCGTGCGTCGGGGTTCGTCCCGGCCTGCAGGACCAGGGCGTTGATCTCCGGATCATCGTTGGTCTGGTCGATGATGCCGCCACCGATCGGGATGTACTCCAGTCCGGTGAAGAACAGCGGACCGCCCTCGACGTCGGTGATGAGCCGCGGCAGCACCTCGTCGTCCCACGATGACCCCAACGCCTTCTGCCACAGGTCGTACGGCTCGACCAGGTGAGAGTCGGCCGAGATCAGGTGCTCGAAAGTCGTCATGTCGTGCCTCTCCACTCCCTGAATTCAATGTGCGATTTGCGTCCCACCGGCGGCAGACGCTATCCCTAGTCCGCATCGCTGGTGAGTGTCAAACCGGGCATGTGGAGATCGCCGGTGCGGGCCTGGCCGGCTTGGCCACGGCGATCGCACTGGCCCAACGCGGCTGGACCGTGCGCATGCACGAGGCCGCTCCGGATTTGCGCGAGATCGGGGCCGGTCTGTACATCTGGGAGAATGGACTGCGCGTGCTCGAGGCCATCGACATGTACGACAAGGTCGAGGCACGAGCGCATCGGGTGCCGGCCTTCGACGTGGTCGACGAGCGCTACCGGCTCGTGCATCGGATGGAGTTCTCCGAGAAGCCCGGCGAGCGCCTCTTCATCGTGCTGCGCCCCGAGCTGCACCGTGCCCTCGTGGACTATGCGCAGTCCCTGGGCGTCGAGATCCAGACGTCGTCCCGGGTGCTGAGCGCCGATCCCTCCGGGACCATCCAGCTCGAGGACGGCTCACGGCGCAAGGCGGACCTCGTGGTCGGCGCGGACGGGCTCAACTCCGCAGTGCGGGACTCGCTCGGGATGTTGAAGCGCAAGCGGGACCTCATCGACGGCGCGATCCGGCTGCTGATCCCCCGGAGGGCCGAGGAGCGGACCGACCCCCACTTCCAGCGGTGTATCGAGTACTGGCGCGGCCCGCGGCGGATCCTGTACACGCCGGCCGGACCCGACGACGTCTACCTGTGCCTCACCGCCCAGGCCACCGACGAAGCGGCCAAGGAGATCCCGCTCGACTTGGACATGTGGCGGCGCAACTTCCCGCGCCTCGTCGATGCGCTGGATCGGGTCACCGACGAGACGCCGGCCCGCTGGGATCGTTTCTCGATGGTGAAGGTTCGCGCCTGGTCGCAGGGCAGGGTCGCGATCCTCGGTGACGCTTTGCATGCGCAGCCGCCGAATCTCGGCCAGGGCGCCGGGCTCGGCATGCAGGGAGGTCTGGCGCTGGCCGATGCGCTCTCGAGGTCGCCCGACGTGATCTCCGGGCTGGCGCGATGGAAGCAAACTGAGCAGGAGATCGTCGCCCACACCCAGCGCTGGACCTGGCTCTGGGGGCTGTCCTCGGCCGCGTTCCCCCATCAGATGCAGCGGGCCAGGTCGCGGTTCGTCAGCTGGATGGCAAGTCGTGAACGCGTTGGCCGCAACGTCAGCCGCACGGCGTTCCACGTACCGACTGGCAGCGTCCCGATCGACAGCTAGCGGCCCACTGGGCAAGGCCGCAGACCAGCGCATTCGTCATTCCGGCGGAGGCCGGAATCCACTTTCCAGCCGTCCGCGCCGGGCTCCCGGTCGGTTACCTTGCCGGCTCCTAGCCGCCCCGGACGAAGGGGATTCCCAGTGCCGCGGGTTGGCGGACCCTGACGATGAGGCCGCCCAGCACGGCGATCGTCAAGGCATAGGGGAACGCCAGCCACAGCAGCGACGGCAGGCTCACCTTGGGTTCGAAGATCGCCAGCAGGAAGACGCCGACGAAGGAAACCAGAGCAACGGTGAGTTCGGGTGTGAACAGCCGATGCTCGGCCGCAAGATATGCCGGTCGACGGCGCTCCACCCCAAGGCGCTGCACGATGAACGCCAGAACCAGAGCGGCCAGCACGATCCAGACACTGCGCGGCACGAAGGTCTCGGCCTGCAGGCGCAACTGCAAGGCGTCGGCCGCGCCGAACAGTGCCGCCGCTGCCGCCACCCCGAGTGGGCGCCACCCGCCCACGATCACTGCGGCGAGCGCCAGGAATCCCCGCCCCGCGGTCATGCCGTCGAGGAACGTCCCGACGAGCCCGATCGACAGGAACGCACCACCGAGACCGGCGAAGCCGCCGGCGATCAGCACGCCCTGCCAGCGAAGCGCCCGCACGCTCACTCCGGCGGTCTCGTCGGCTTCGGGAAGCTCGCCCGCCGCCCGCATCCTCAGCCCCCAGGTCGTCTTGCAGAACAGCACCCACACCACGGGCACCAGCAGCAGTGCGATGTAGACGAGCGGGATCTGGCTGAACAGGGCAGGTCCGATCACCGGGATCTCCTTCAGCCCGGGGATCTCGAGCCGCGCCATGCGATCGATGAACAGATCAGGCTGGTTCTGCGAATACTTCTGGAAGGCGAACGCGGACAGGCCGGCACCGAGGATGTTGAGTGCCACCCCGACCACGATCTGATCGGCCCCCGCCTGGATGGAAGCGAACGCCATGATGACGGCCAGGAGCACGCCTGCCAGAACGCCGACGAGCACGCCGAGCCACAGGTTCCCGAGTTCGCCGCCGGCCCAGAAGCCGGCGAACGCCCCGACCAGCATCATCCCCTCGAGCCCGATGTTGAACACGCCGGCGATCTCGGAGATCAACTCACCGAGGGCGACGAGGATCAGCGGGCTGGCGATCAGAATCGCGGCGCGGAGGAATTCGCTATCGAACGGCGGCATCTTCCTGCTCCGCCGCTCCCCGCCGGGATGCGGCCCGGGTTTCCAGCCGGCGGGTGAGGATCACCGAGGTGGCGACCAGGACCACGATGATCCCTTGGGTGATGAAGATCATCTCCGATGGCACATCGGCGCGGACCTGCATGACGCTGCCGCCCGTGTCCAGGATGGCGAACAGGGCGGCCGCGGCGACGCAGCCGACGGGTGAGTTCCGGGCGACGAGGGCCACCACGATGCCGGTGAACCCGATGTTCCCGGCGAACCCTCCCGAGAGGACGTTGCGCTCACCACCGATGACCAGGGCGGTGCCGCCCAATCCGGCCAGCGCTCCCGACAGCACGAAGCTAGCGACGATCGTCTGCACCGTCTGAACGCCGGCATGGCGAGCCGAGGTGGGATTCTCGCCGGCCAGCCGGAGCTTGTACCCGAACACGGTCCGGTTGAGGACGAACACGATGATGGCGACGGCGGCGACCGTCAGGAACACCTCCGCCGTGAACGGCGTCCTGTCGACGAGAGCCGGCCATCGGTACTCCGACGGCAGGGGTCGGGACTGGAACGCCGAGCTGGACAGGTCGTGCAGTGGCCCGCGCACGATCCAGAGGAGCACCTGCTGGGCGATGAAGGTGAGCATCAGGGTCGAGACGATCTCGTTCACACCGCGCTTGGCCCAGAGAACGGCGGCGATCGCAGCGAACAGAGCACCCGCGGTCATGCCTGCGAGAGTTGCGACGATGAGGGCGAGAGCCGGCGGCAACGACGGGCCCTCCAGGGCGATGTATGCGGCGGCGATTCCCCCGACGATCATCTGGCCCTGGAGTCCCAGATTCACCTTGGCGCCGCGAAACGCCACGATCCAGCCGAGCGCGATGAGAATCAGCGGAGACATGCGCGCGGCGGTGATGGCGATGCGCTTCCGGGTGCCGAGTGAGCCGTCGAGCAGCGCCAGGAGTGCATCGACCGGCGATCCGCCCGTGGCGGCGATGATGCCCAGTGAGATGCCAACCCCGGCGATGACCAGGACGATCGCCAGAAGAACGTTGACGGCGGGGTCCCGGACCCGCCCGGAGGTGATGAACCGGTGGATTGCGGCCGAGGAGGTCAGCGTGCCACCGCTTCCAACATGGCTTCGTCCTCCTCCTCGATCGCTTCTCCCCCCATCAGCAAGCCAAGTCGCGCGTACGTTGCCTCATTGCGGTCGAGCGTGGCGAGGAACTTGCCGTTCACCATCACCGCAACGCGATCCGACAGCAGCAGGATCTCCTCGATCTCGGTGGAGAAGAACACGATCGCGCAGTCGCGTTCCCGCTCGGCCTGCAGGCGGGACAGCACAGTCTCGGTTGCTCCCACGTCGAGACCTCTGGTGGGTTGGGAGGCGATGAGCAGCGGTGGCCGGCGGCACAGTTCCCGTGCCAGCACCGCTTTCTGCTGGTTCCCACCGGAGAGATGCCGCATCTTCACCCTTGCATCAGGCGTGCGGATGTCGTACTCGCTGATCAACTCGGAGCAGAACTCATCGACGGCGGCATCGTTGATGACTCCCCAACGCTGCAGCCGGCCCAGCACCAACTCTTTCATGACGAGGTTGTCGCGGACCGAGAGTTCCAGTGCCAGACCCGTGTGATGGCGATCCGCGGGAATCGCCGATCCCCCGAGGCGGTAAAAGTCGAGCGGCGACATGACGGTGAACCAGTCGCCGCTGTATCCGAGTCGGCCGCTCGTCGGAGTGCGCAGCCCGGTCAACACCTCGGCGAGCTCCTGCTGGCCGTTACCGTCGACGCCGGCGATTCCCAGGATCTCTCCCGACCGAACCTCCAGCGAGACCCCGTCGAGGGACAGACGGCCATCCTCCTCCACCAGGCTGATGTCCTCGGCGACCAATGCGACCCGGCCGCGCTCGCGCTCGGTCACCTGCACGTCGAACATCACGTCGCGCCCGATCGTCATGCGGGCGAGTTCTGCCTTGTCGGTGTCGGCGACGTTGACGGTTCCCACGACGTGTCCCTGGCGCAGGACCGTGCACCGGTCGGCGATCCCCATCAGCTCGTCAAGCTTGTGGGTGATGAGGATGATCGAATGGCCCTGGCCGGCGAGGTTCCGGAGTATCCGGACGAGGTGCTCCCACTCCAGGGGCGTGAGCACGGACGTTGGCTCGTCGAGGATGAGGATCTCGGCGCCGCCGTACAGCAGCTTGATGATCTCGACGCGCTGACGGGCGCCCACCGAGAGATCCTCCACGAGGGCGTCGGGATCGACGTCGAGATGGTAGGCCGCGGACATCTCGCGCACGCGGGCGCTGATGCCGCCGATGTTGGCGAAGATGCCCCTCGAGCCGATGCTGCTCAGCGCCAGGTTCTCGGCGACGGTGAGGGTCGGCGCGAGGGCGAAGTGCTGGTACACCATGCCGATCCCGAGGTCCCGGGCATCGGCCGGCTTGCGGATGCGAGCCGGCCGCCCGTCGACCTCTATCGAACCCTCGTCGGGGTCGAGCATCCCGCTGACGATGCTCATCAGCGTGGACTTGCCGGCGCCGTTTTCCCCGAGGATCGCCAGGATCTCGCCGCGACGCACGTCGAGCGAGATCCCGGCGTTCGCCGTGACCCCAGGGAAATGCTTTGTGATTCCGGTCAGTCTGAGCCGGATCCTGTCGGTGTTAGCCGAGGTCACCTCGCGGTGACTTCAGAGGGCAGCTGCAGGGAGCCGTCCTTGATGGCCGCGACCGTGTCGGTGGCCAGCGAGACCAACTCTGCGTCCTGGTAGCCGGAGCAGAGGTTGAAGAACTGGATGGACTCGTCCTCGAGGCCGTACGCCTGAGTGCGCGGCGGCAGCGTGCCGTTGGCGAAGTCGGCGATGGCCGCCGTCGTCATCGCGGGGATGTCGGACACGTTGTTGCCGACGATGTTGTCGCCGCGATCGCAGCGGTCGACCACCGGGCTGAACAGCAGCACCTCGCCGGCCGCCTCGTCCGCAGCCTGCTGGAGGCCGACGAAGCCGGCGTCCACGAAGCCGTAGAGCACGTCGACGCCGGAGGCGATCTGTGCGGTGGCTGCCTGCTGGGTGCCGGGCACGTCGGAGTAGCTGGAGACCACGGTCTCGACGACCTCGATGTCGGGGTTGACCGACTGGGCGCCCTGGGTGTAGCCGGCGAGGGCGGTGCGCTCGATCGGGAACGTCGGGCCGGTGATGTAGCCGATCTTCCCGGACTTCGAGAGTGTTCCGGCGATGACGCCCATCGGGTAGGTGGCCCAGCCGTAGACCGTGACGTAGCCGTAGACGTTGTCGGGCACGTCGCCCTGTCCGAAGAATCCCGATGTGATGATGTAGGTGGTGTCGGGGTTCTCCTCGGCGATCGGCAGGAGTGCTCCGAAGACGGTGATGTCGGCGACCACGAGATCGTGCTGCTCGGTGAGGTTGCGGATTGCGTCGCCCGCGGCGGTCTCGTCGCCGAGATTGTCGACGATCGACGGGTTGCCGCCGTAGGCGACGACACCCTCGTAGACGCTCTGGAAGTACGCCTGGTCGTTGCGCGGTCCTCCGAGCGCCAATCCGAACGAGACGCCCTCGTCGGCGGGTGGCTCCGGGGGCGGGGGTGCCGGCGCTTCGGTCGGAGCAGGCGTCGGAGGTGGCGCGGGCGCCGCATCCTCTTCGTCATCCCCGCAGGCCGCGGCGACCAGTGCGAGGATGCCAAGAAGTGCGATCAGTATTTTAGCAGTCTTCCTATGTTGTTTCATGTTAGTTCCTTTTCCTTTGCAGCCAAGTAGGCCTGTCCCCTCGGAGGTCGGCGGCAGTCTAGGGCGAACGGTTTCGGGGGATCAAACGGTGACGGAGATCCTTCGCTGGGCCGGTTGCGGGTCCGATGGATAAGCGATAGGCGCCGCTCAGATTCCACCCTGCGGCATCCCGTGACCCGGCTACAGGGCTGCGGCGGCTCGGAGGTGGTCGGTGAGTTCGGCGAGGGAGGTGCGGGCGTTGAGGCCGCTGGTGGAGGGCATCACGTAGGCGGGGCGCCCGCCGATGCGGCGGGGCCGGGGGGCCCGGGGCGGGCGTGCGGGTGCGGGGGGGGGCGCCCCGGGGGGGCGCGCCGCCGGCGGAGGGGGGGGGCCGGGGGGCCGGGGGAGGCCCGGCGGTCCACGGCGGCCCGCCAGCCGGCAAGACCCACGAAGCACACCGCCGCGGGCTCCAGCCGCTGGGCCAGGCGCTCCAGGCGGGCGAGCCCCTCGGTGTACTCGGCTGCGGTGAGTTCGGCGGCCTGGCGAGTCGGGCGCTTCACGAGGTCGGTCATGCCGATGCCGTGGGTTACGAGGGCGTGGCGGGGGTCACGGTCCCGGCTCACCAGGCCGGTGCCAAGCGCGGCCCGCCAGAACCGGTTGGAGCCCCGGGCGAAGCCCACCCCCACCTCGGCGGCGTAGATGCTGGGATTCAGCCCGCAGACCAGCAGGCGCATGTCCGGCCCCACGGTGTCGGCGAGGGTGTGCAGCCGGGTGGCCGCCACCAGCAGGACCCTGTTGCGCTGCTCGATGCTCTCGACGCCGAAGGCCGCACCCACCAGCACATCGCGCAGCCAAGACTCCGGCCAGCGGGAGAACCGGCGTCCCGGGAAGTCGTCGTCGGCCCGCTCGTCCCACTCGGCGTCGCCGGCGAACAGGTGAAGTTCGACGGCGGCGCCCGGCACCAGAACGCGGTGCAGGTCGGCCAGTGCCAGGGGTATCTCGGAGCGGGCCAGATGGATGTACGAGCGCGAGGCCCAGGCGCCTCGCAGGCAGCGGTCCCGCAGCGGGAGGGCCCGCAGGTCCCCGGCCACCCGCAGCGGGGTGGTGCCCCCGGCCGTTGCGCTGACCTCGGCCAGCATCGCCCGGCTGGCGTCCAGTGCCAGCGTTGGCTGCGGCAGTCCGGCCACGTGCCATCCCGGCCCGCAACCCAGGTCAGCGACGGGCCTGTTGCTCGCGGGCGTGTCGCTCCCGGGGCTGTCGCTCGCCGGGTCAGCGCTGCCGGTGTGGTCGTTGCGCGGCCCTTCGACTATCCGGGCGGCGAAGCGCTCCAGCCGGTCGCCGTACTGGCGTGAGCGCCGTTCCATCCATTCCTGCGCGCAGGATTCATAGATTGCAACACTCGGTTCTTCACCCATGTCTCACCCCCGTCCGATACTGTGGCACTACAAACGGATAGCCGGAGAACCGGAGAATCGCCGGCCTGTGGCGGGAGATGCCCAGGACGACGATCCGATTGTCGCCGGTGCGAGAGGAAAGGATCGGACCATGCCCGAAGCCACTGCCACCGCCACCGCGACCGACGAGTGCACCAACACCGCCCAGGCTCTCGCCCTCATCGACGGCAAGCTGGGTGAGATCGGCATGCGCGAGCTGGTATCGCGCACCGAATTCACGAACCTCCTGCTCGACCTTCGCCTGCTCCTGTCGGAGAGCGAGGCGGTTTCGGTCAACTGACGGTCCCACCGGCGGAACCCGAGAGGACCTGGAGTCAGGCGCACGTCCGAGTCTGCCACCTCGCAAGGTAGGGGGTCGCCGGCGAGGGAACCGTGTAGAGATAACTGAAGGGGGGAATCGGTGACGGCGCGGTTGATCGGCGAGCGCATCCGGCGATCCGAGGATCGGCGCATTCTGGCTGGTCGCGGCACGTTCATTGACAACATCGAGCCGCCCGGTTGCCTGTACGTGGCCATGGTCCGCTCGACTTGCGCCAATGGCCGCATCCTCGGAATCGAGACCGCTTCCGCGGTGGCGCAGCCCGACGTCATCGCCGTCTACACCGCTGCTGACCTGGGTGAGCTCGGCCGGCAGGCGCTGCCACTGCTGATCCCCAATCCCAATCTGACCGAGCCGCGAACGCAGTTCCCGTTGGCCGCGGAGTACGTGCACTTCGTGGGTGAGGCGGTGGCAATGATCGTCGCCACGAGCCGGTACGCGGCGGAGGATGCCGCCGAGATGGTGGAGGTGAGCTACGAACCGCGGCCTGCGGTGGTGGGTCCGCTGGTCGCCTTCGAGGGAAACGACCTTGTGCATGCCGACATGGCCGGCAACGAGGCAGCACACTTCGTCCAGGAGCACGGGGACGTGGAGGCCGCCTTGGCGGCCGCGCCCCGCACCCTCGTGCAGCGGTTCTGGGTCGAGCGCAGCGCGGCGACACCGATGGAGACCCGCGGCGTCGTGGCGATTCCCGACGAATTCGGCCATCTGCTGGTCTACGACACCTCCCAGGCTCCCAGCACGATCAAAGCGGGGCTGTCCACGTACCTGAATCTGGCCGAGCACGAGGTGGACGTCGTCGCTCCCGATGTGGGCGGCGGGTTCGGCGTGAAGCTGCCCGTGTTCTATCCCGAGGAGATCCTGGTTCCCTGGGCGGCCAGGCGGCTCGGCGCCCCGGTCAAGTTCATTGAGGGCCGCCTTGAGCACTTCGTCGCCTCCAACCACGAGCGAGCCCAGTGGCACGAGGTGCGGGTCGGCTTCGACACCGTCGGGCGCATCCTCGGCCTGCACGACGAATTCATTCACGACGCCGGCGCCTATTGCCCCTACGGGATCATCATCCCGATCGTGACCGCCTCGCGCCTTCCGGGCCCGTACAAACTCCCCAACTACGGCAGTGAGATGCACGTGGTGTACACCAACACGGTGCCGGTCACACCGTACCGCGGGGCCGGTATGCCGCAGGGAGGGTTCGTGATGGAGCGGGTGATCGATCTGATCGCCCGGGACCTGGGAATCGACCGGGCCGAGGTCCGCCGGCGGAACTTCATCCAGCCCGACGAGTTCCCCTACGTCGTCGGGTTGATGGACGAGGACGGCTTGACGACCACCTACGACAGCGGCGACTATCCCGCGGGACTCGACAAGTTGCTGGAGGCGATCGGCTACGAGGGATTCGCCGCCGAGCAGGCCGCGGCGCGTGCCGAGGGACGACGGATCGGCATCGGCTTGGGGTGCTATGTGGAGGGCACCGGCAGCGGGCCCTACGAGGGAGCCCGTGTCCACGTCGAACCCACGGGCAAGGTCTTTGTCACCACGGGCATCTCCACCCAGGGCCAGGCGCACGCCACGATCCTCGCCCAAGTGGCGGCGGAGGTCCTGCAGGTTCCCTTCGACGATGTCGTCGTGCGCACCGGGGACACGCGCCAGTTCAAGTGGGCCACGGGAACCTTCGCCAGCCGCATCGGCGTCGTGGCCTCCAACGCGGTCGCTCAGGCGGCGCAGCAGGTCCGGGACAAGGCCGCCGGGATCGCCGCACGCATTCTCGAGGCGAACGAGGCCGACATCGTCTTCGAGGACGGCCACGTCTCGGTGCAGGGCTCGCCGGACGTGCGCGTGCCGCTGCGGCAGATCGCCGTCCTCGCCAACCCGCTGCGGTACGCCTTCAGCAAGGAGGCCCTGGCTGCCACGCAGTTCATCGGCGATGGTGGCGAGGAGGCGCCTCCCGTCTCGGAGGTCTCCCCCGGCCTGGAAGCCACCGCCTACAACAGCCCGAAGCACGCCACATTCGCCAGTGGCGCACACGCCGCCGTCGTGGAGGTTGATGTCGAGACCGGTGTGGTCGAACTGTTGCGCTACGTCGCCGTCCACGATTGCGGCAGGATGATCAATCCTGCGATCGTGGAAGGGCAGGTGCACGGCGCGATCGTCCAGGGCATCGGTGGCACCCTCTACGAGAGGATGCACTACGACAGCGACGGGCAGCTTCGAAATGCCGGGTTCGCCGAGTTCCTGATCCCGTCGGCTGCCGAGGTGCCGAGCCTGCAGATGGAGCACCTCGAGACCCTCTCCCCGCTCAACCCACTCGGTGTCAAAGGAGTGGGCGAGGCGGGCTGCATCGTCGTCGCGGCGACCATCGTCGGCGCCGTGTCCGATGCCACCGGCGTCGAGATCACCGAGACACCGCTCAGCCCCGAGCGGCTCCTGGGGTTGATCGGGGAGGCGAGAGGGTCGGCCGGTTCATGAGTCGGCGCCGGTGACCGTGACCGCAGCCGGGGCCGCGCTCGAGGCTCTGGACTCGGTACGTGTGATGGCGATCGGCGTCCGCCCGGCGCGGGAGGTGACCGGCTCAGTCGGCGTGCGCCGGTACCTGCACGCCGGACCGCCACTGGGCGCGGCCCGCATGATCGGTCCCCTCCGGGGTGCGCTGATCGGAGCGCTGATGCTGGAGGGAGAGGCGGAGTCCCCCGAGACCGCGGCCAGGATTCTCGACGGGGGCGGCCTGGATCTGGCGTCCTGCCACGACAACGGCGGTGTCGGTGCCCTGGCGGGGGTCGTCACCCCGTCAATGCCGGTCGTCGTCATGGAGACCGACCGCGGCTCCCAAGCGTTCTCGCCTCTCAACGAGGGGCTCGGCCGAGCGTTGCGCTTCGGCTCATACGACCCCGAGACCCTGGAGCGGCTCCGCTGGATGGTGGCGGTCGCCGGCCCAGTGCTGGACGCTGCAATCAGCCAGGTCGGCGGTCTGGACATGGTGGATCTCTGGGCGGAGGGGCTCCGGCGCGGCGACGAGTGCCACAACCGCAACGTGGCGTCCAGCGCCGCGGTGCTGGGTCACCTGGCCCCGGCGATCGTGGCCGCCGCCGACCGCCGGAATGCGGTCGACGTTCTGTTGTACATGGCGGCCAACCCACACTTCTTCCTGGCACTCAGCATCGCCGCGGCGAAAGCCCTGAGCGACGCCGTCCACCGGACCGACGACCCGGGGGTCGTGACGGCGATGTCGTCCAACGGCGCGAGTCTCGGCATCAGGGTCAGCGGCGCGGGCGACCGCTGGTTCCTGACCGACTCCCCGACCGGCGAGCCCAAGCTCTTCGAGGGCTACACGCCCGCCGACGCCTCGCCGGTGCTCGGTGACTCGTTCATCGCCGAGACTGTCGGCCTGGGCGCGTTCGCCCTCTCGGCCGCGCCGGCCATCGTCTCCTTCGTCGGGGGCGATCCGCTGACGTCCTCGGAGACCGTCGAGGAGTTGCGAGGCATCTGCCGGGGCTCCAGCTCGCGGTTCCTCGTCCCCTCCGAGGGCTTCCGCGGCACACCTATCGGTATCGATGTGCACAAGGTGGCCACCACGGGCATCGCCCCTTTCGCCAACGCCGGCCTGGCGCACCGCGAGCCCGGGCGGGGCCAGGTCGGCGCCTGCCTGCTTCGCCTGCCCTTGCAGCCCTTCGCCGAGGCGGCCGCCTTCCTCGCCGCGTAGCATCCCCCGCGGTGGACGCTCACTACACGCGGGTCGTCGACGGTCGTGTGGTGCCGGTGCCCGGGGAGTGGGTGATCGACGGGCTGCATTCCTCGGTGGCCTTTTCCGCCCGGCACCTGCTGACAGCCATGCGTGGGCGCTTCCGGGAGGTTTCCGGGACGGTCACGATCGACGAGGATCCGGAACACTCGCGAGTGGAGGTACGGATCGCCGCGGCGAGCATCGACACGGTGCACCCGAAAGCGGACGAGCATCTCCGTGGCCCGCTCTTCCTGGACGTCGAGCGCTATCCCGTGCTCACCTTCAGCGCCAGCGGCGCGCGCCCCGACGGTGCGGAACTCTGGAACGTCGCCGGTGATCTGACGGTGCGGGACGTGACCTTGCCCCTGGTGTTGTCGACCCGGTTCCTGGGTGCCGTGCGCCATCCGCACCTGCCGGTGGCGAAGATGTCCTTCGAGGCCAGGGCCGGTCTCCGGCGCGATGCGTTCGGCGTGGCCGGCTACATGGACACCCACGCCCCCGGCGTGCCCGATGTCGTACTGGTCGGCCGGGAGGTGGAGATCCGTCTCGACGTGGAAGCGGATCTCCGTCTCCCCGAGTAGCAATGACTAGGGGACAGGTCAGCGGCGGCGACAACCCCCTCGGCGACGCGGCCTACTTTCTGGGCGGCGGCCTGCCGGTCGAGTTGCGTCGCAACATCGAGCGGCAGGGTTAGGTGCACTCGCCGCCAGGTGGCGGTCCTTTGTGCGCGGTTGCCGGAGGCTCAGTCGGGGTTGCGGTGCTTGCCGCGCAGTGACTCGGCAACGCCGGCGACGTCATAGTCGCCGAAGCCGGCCGCCGAGGCAGCTTGGAGAGCGCCGTGGTTGCTGGCGATCTGCGGTAGGTCCAATCCCACCTCGGCGGCCAGATCCAGCGCCAGGCGGAGGTCCTTGATCGCCAGGTCCAGGCGGAAGATGGCGGGCTGGGCGCCGGGGCGTTCGTACCAGTCGCGGCGGTACTGGAAGAACGGTGAGCCCAGCGGGCTCGAGGCGAACACGTCGTAGGCCACCAGGCGGTCGATCCCGGCCCCCTCGGCAAGCACGAGACCCTCGGCGACGCTGTTCACGAGGCCGTGCACCAGTGTGTTGAGGGCCAGCTTCATCGCCGCACCCGATCCCTGGCCGCCGACGTGGGCGATCCTGCCGCTGAAGGGTTCGAGCGCCGGCCGGGCCACCTCGAGGGCGGCCGCGTCGCCTCCGGCGATCATGAGGAGCACACCGGCTTCGGCCGTCGAGACGCTGCCGCCGGCCGGCGCGTCCACGAGTGCGGCGCCCGCGGATTCCATCACGTCGGCGATGTGGCGGACGCACCCGGGGCTGATGGTGCTCATCTCCACTCCGACGGCTCCCGGTGCGATGCCGGCGGCGACGCCATCGGGCCCCGTGAACACCTCCGTGGCGGCTGCATCGTCGGACACGATGCTCAGAACCGCATCGCTGCCCGCTGCCACCTCCGCCGGTGTCTCGCAGATCTGCACGTCGGCCCCGCCGCCCGCGGCAGCAACGTGCTCGACGAACGCCTCCGCCTTGCTGCGGGTCCGGTTGTGGACGCGCAGCGGCAGTCCCGCGGCTGCGACATGAGCGGCCATCGGCCATCCCATGTTCCCGAGACCGATGAATCCGACGCGCGGGGCGCTCGAATCGCCCGCTCCGGCACCCGAATGGTCACTCCTGCCGTCAGCCATGACGTCCCCCCAGGTCGTGGTCCCTCCTGGCGACACCCTAATGCTGATCATTCAGGAGGGTGGTTGTGTGTCGATTCTCGGGCTGACTGTGGGCGTCTTGGGGTGTCGGGCTGTTGCTGTGGGTTCTGAGCGCCGGTGGGGGTGCGGGCCGCGGTCTGTTCGGTGTTGTGCTCGGCGGGCGCTTGAGGGCGTGAGGGCCGGGGTCGCCGGGGGCGGCCTGGGCTGGTGGGGACCCGGTTCGGGCTCGGAGGCGCTGGGCGATGGCGAGGAGCGCTCGGGCGTCGGGATGGCGTAACAGGACTCGCCGTCCGGTCCGGCACGATGGCAGGAAGGTGCCGCAACTGCCGGCGGAGCCGTTTGAGCGACTCAGGTCAGGAGATCCAGGGCCACGGCCGTGTAGATCTGTGCCGTGAGCGCCACGGCCTCGAGGCTCACCGACTCGTCGATCGTGTGCCACATCTCCTGCTCGCCCGCCCCCAGCATGACCGCGGGAATGCCGCGGCTCGAGAACAGCCCGGCGTCGATGCAGCCGTGGGAGTAGGTGAGCGGCGGGTCCGGGTGTCCGGCGGCGGCGAACGCGCCCTGCAGCACCTCCACGAACGGCGAGTCGGGGGGTACGTCGGACGGGTACATCAGCGGCCCGGGTTCGAGTTCGATGTCCCAGCCTTCGATCCCCTCCAACGCCTCGCGGATATCCGCCAAGGCCTCTTCGGGATCATCCCCGGGCAGCAGCCGCCGGTCGATGGTGATCTCCACGCAGTCCTGCACGGTGTGCGTGGCGTTGGGGCTGCTGTGGATCGCCGTCGGGGTCAGCGTCGGCCGTCCCAGATGCGGATGGTCGCCGGCGAGTGCGATCCCGTCCAGGCAGGCCAGCACGAGCCGGGCGCCGTCGATGGCGTTCTTCGTCCGCCAGGGCATGGAACTGTGCCCGGCCAGTCCGGCCACCCGGATCATGGCGTCGACGCGCCCCTTGTTGGCGACGCAGATGGCGTTGTCGGTGCCGATCCCGACGATGCAGGCCGCAGGCGGGACTCGTCCCCCGTGGCCGGCCAGGAAGCTGCGGGCCGTGTCGTGGCGCCCGGTCTCACCCGCCGGCGAGACGCAGAGCACGAGTGGGCCCAGGAGGTCCGCCGCCTGCCCGGCAACGGCGCCCGCAGCTAGCACGGCGGCCGCCAGCGCCCCCATCTGCTCGCTGGCGCCACGCCCGCGCAGCCGCGTGACACCGTCTGCGTCAACGATCCGGCTCGCCACGAACGGATCGACCATGCGGCCCGCGGGATGCGTCATGGCGTAGCAGAACAGCACCAGCCCCGGCGCATCACCACCGCCGATCTCACAGATCACATTGCCGGCTTCGTCGGTGACGGTGTCCAGGCCCAGTTCCCCGAGCCGGCCGGCGACGACCGTCTGCAGGAACGCCCTGATCTGCGGGTCGTCCTCGAAGAGGTCCGTCTGCTCCGACGGCGTCTCCAGCAGCGGCCGCAACACCCGCTCGACGCTGCCGATGTCATATCCGGGGATGCTGGTCATCGTGAGTCCTCCCCCAGCCGAAAGTCCGCATAGACCGTACGAGCCACAACGCAAGGGTGGGGCGCCGGGGGCCGGCCGGCGGAGCGATTTCGCCGGACGCTCGCGACGACGGCCACCGGCGCCCCACCCGGACGGCCGCGGACTAGTGGCGCAGGCCCATCTTCTTGAGCCGGGGGAAGATCTCCTCCTCCATCTGCTGCAGGCCCAGGAACGGGTCGAAGAACGAGATCAGCGCGCTCTCGATGCCCGCCTCGTACAGCTCCCGCAGCATCTCGGCCACCGTGTCGTAGCTGCCCACGAACTGGTGGGCGCCGATGCCCAGACCCATGCGCATGAAGAGGTCCCGGCCGATGCCGCCGT
>MKWU01002483.1_pt1 | contig 27472 bp, 20 predicted proteins | sample 809101 | NCBI WGS metagenome assembly MKWU01 (sample SAMN05860141, study PRJNA318959) | sponge metagenome | host: Aplysina aerophoba | place: Slovenia: Piran, Adriatic Sea, Gulf of Piran | collected 2013-05-07 | reverse complement strand
GACGCTTCGACGCCTCGTGCTCATCGTTTTGACTGTCGGCATCGTGGGCGTTGGTCTCGAACTCATACTCCTGGATCACATGGAGGACAACTGGCAATGGGCCCCGATAGTGCTCCTCGCGGCCGCTCTGCCGGTTTCGATCTGGCTCATACTCTCGCCCGGTTTCGCGGCCGTACGGACGTACCAGGTCATGATGGTGCTATTCATCCTTTCCGGATTCACGGGCCAGTGGCTGCACTACCAGGGCAACGTGGAATTCGAACTGGAAATGTATCCATCGCGGGAAGGACTTGAACTGGTGTGGGAAGCGCTGGGCGGCGCCTATCCGTCTCTTGCGCCTGGCACCATGACATTGATCGGCCTGCTGGGCCTGGTGGCCTGCCTACGGCACCCGGCTTTGAATTCATATCGTGCACCCATCAAAATCATGGAGAAATCATGATCACATTCAAGCAATCCCAGACCGTCCTGCTGACTTCTTTTATTGCCTGTTTTTTCGCGATAGGGATCGGCGGATGCGGCGGTTCCGAAACGGCGGATCAGGCGGATCCCACCGACGTCGAATCCACGGCGGACCAGGCGGATCCCGCCGACGTCGAATCTACGGCCGAATCAGTACTGACGGTCCTGAATCCAAACCTCGCCGGAAGCGACGAACTGGCCATGTTGCCGGGAATGACCGCGGAGCTTGCGGACATGGTGGTGGAAGCCCGACCCTTTTCTGGCATGATCGAACTGGATGCGCTGGTCACGCAGCACATGGGCAGCGATGAGCCCGCCGCGCTCTATGCGCAGATGTTTATTCCGATTGACCTGAACACGGCCGCGGACGAGGAGATACTCCTGGTGCCCGGCGTGGGAGACCGGATGCTTCACGAGTTCAAGGAATACCGGCCCTATCTCGCCATCGAACAATGGCGGCGGGAAATGGGCAAATACGTGGATGACGCCGAGGTCGCCCGCATGGAGCAGTACGTATTCGTTCCCATCGATCTCAATACGGCCACCGACGAGGAGATACTGGCGGTACCGGGCGTGGGAGACCGGATGCTCCACGAGTTCAAGGAGTACCGGCCCTATACCGACATGGAGCAGTTCCGTCGTGAAATCGGGAAGTACGTGGACGACGGCGAGGTGGCCAGGCTGGAAAGATACGTGGAAATCCGAAGCCGCGAACCGTAGGAAATGAGCGTACTGCGCGCGGGGGAACCGTAGGATAAGGCAGGAAATGAGCTTGGCGCGCGGGAAGTGGTAATCGGGGTGGGGGGATTTGAACCCCCGACCCCCTGCTCCCAAAGCAGGTGCGCTGACCGGACTGCGCTACACCCCGTAAAGACCCGGTAATAATACGGTTCGCCGCCGGACCTGTCAAGGTAAACACGGGATCGTACCGTCCGTCAAAGGGTACGAAAACAGCCGATCGTGGAGATCCAGCCATGAAGCTTGCGGTCAACGGCAGGATGGACCCCGAACACCTCGACTTCGCCCGGCAACTGGGGGTGACGGACGTGGTGAACGGGGTACCGGACTGCGACCTCGCAAAGGGATACTACGATTTCCATGATTTGACGCTTCAGAAATCGCGCATTGAAGACGCAGGGTTGACCTGGTCGGTGCTCGAGGGCGTGCCCCCCGAGTGGTGCGACAACATCAAGCTCGGACTGCCGGGCCGTGACGAGCAGATCGAGAACTGGTGCAGGACAGTGGAAAACATGGGCGCGGTGGGGATTCCCGTTCTCGGTTACTTCTTCAGCCTGCGCAACGTTGGCGGCAATTATGGACTTCGCACTTCCAAATCGACCCGGAGCAGAGGCGGTGCGATCGTCACCAGTTTCGACTATGCGCAGGTTAAAGGTGCGAGGCAGGATTACTGGTACCCGCCCATACCCCATGACCTGGAGCTATCCGACGAGGACATGTGGAACAACATAACCTACTTTCTGAAGGCGGTCATACCGGTGGCTGAAAAAGCCGGAGTGCGCATGAGCCTGCATCCCGATGACCCGCCTGTTTCGCCGATCGGCGGAATCGCCCGCGTCTTCCGCAGCCATGCAGCGCTGAAACGGCTTGTCGACATCGTACCCAGTGAATACAACGGCCTGGGTTTCTGCCAGGGTACCGTTTCGGAAATGCCGGGCGACGCGCTCGACGCCATACGGTACTTCGGGAAGCGCGGTAAGATCAACTACGTCCATTTCCGATTCGTCTCGAATCCCGTCCCCGCGTTCTCCGAAACGTTCATCGACCAGGGCCACGTCGACCCCATGGAGTCCCTCCTGGCCTACGAGGAGGCCGGTGTGGACTGTCCGATGATCGACGATCACGTGCCGCGGTTGGTTCTTGATCCGGATGGCCTTCATCAAACTTCCCGGGCGTACGCGCTAGGCTATATGAAGGCGCTGCTGGACAACGTCGGACGCATCGGAAACGGAAAAACGCATTCATGAAACCCCCATCCCTGTTGTCCTTCGAGGCCGTCGTCGGTCATTCCGATCCGGGCATCTACGACATCCGATCCAGTGCGCCCGGTCCGGAGGGCAGCTTGCCGCTCACCGACGACATGTTGCGGGAAAGCCCCAGCGGCGACCTGTTCGCGCTGTCCCAGAACGTGGGCATGGGGTGGAATCCCCGCGAGTTGAACCGCCGGCAGTACCTCATCCTCAGCACCCAGGGGGGTATCCGGGGCTCCGATGGAAGTCCGGTGGCGCTGGGTTACCACACCGGCCACTGGGAGGTGGGCCTGCTCATGCAGGCGGCTGCCGAGGAGTTGACCGCGCTGGGCGGCATCCCCTTCGGCGGCTACTGCACCGATCCCTGCGACGGCCGCACGCAGGGCACGCCTGGCATGATGGACAGTCTCCCTTACCGCAACGACGCGGCGATCATCTTCCGGCGGTTGATCCGGTCGTTGCCGACGCGCCGCGGTGTGATCGGCGTGGCCACGTGCGACAAGGGACTGCCGGCCATGATGATCGCACTGGCGGCGACCCATGACCTGCCGTGCGTGCTGGTGCCGGGCGGCGTTACGCTGCCGGCGGAAGAGGGCGAGGACGCCGGCAAGATCCAATCGATCGGCGCGAGGTACGCCCACGGTGAGATCTCTCTTGAATATGCGGCGGACATGGGTTGCCGCACCTGTGCGTCGCCGGGTGGCGGTTGCCAGTTCCTGGGCACGGCGGCGACCTCGCAGGTGGTCGGCGAGGCCTTCGGACTCTCGTTGCCCCACAGCGCGCTGGCGCCTTCGGGCCAGCCGATCTGGACCGACATGGCTCGGCGATCCGCACGAGCGCTGATGCGGCTCGACGCCGAGGGGCAGAACGTGAAGCGGATTTTGACCGAAGAAGCGCTTGAGAATGCCATGACGGTCCATGCCGCCTTCGGGGGTTCGACCAACCTGCTGCTGCACATCCCGGCGGTCGCCCACGCAGCCGGCCTGCGGCGCCCCTCGGTGGATGACTGGACCAGGATCAACCGCCGGACACCCCGGCTGGTGGACGTGCTGCCGAATGGCCCCACGGGGTATCCCACGGTGATCGCCTTCCTCGCCGGCGGCGTGCCGGAGGTGATGCTGCACCTGCGGGAAGCGGGCCTGTTGAACGAAGAGGCGCTCACCGCGACGGGTGCGACCCTGGGGCAGGTCCTGGACTGGTGGCGAACGTCTGAAAGACGGCAACTGGTCCGCAAGCGGCTGAAGAAGGTGGACGGGATCGATCCGGATGACGTCATCATGTCTCCCGAACGGGCAAGGAACCGGAAACTGACCAGCACGGTCACGTTCCCCCGGGGCAACCTGGCGCCGGAGGGGTCGGTCATCAAGAGTACGGCGATCGATCCGGACGTCGTCGACCCGGATGGCGTGTACCGGAAAACGGGACCGGCGCGGGTATTCACACGGGAACGGGACGCTATTGCAGCCATCAAAAGCCGGGGCGAGGACGGGATCAAGCCCGGCGACGTGTTGATCCTCATCTGCCGCGGACCTATGGGCGCCGGGATGGAAGAAACCTACCAGATCACCGCCGCGTTGCGGCATTTGTCCTTCGGCAAGCACGTCTCCGTGGTAACCGATGCCCGATTCTCCGGAATATCGACGGGCGCCTGTATCGGCCACGTCGGTCCCGAGGCCCTGGCGGGCGGTCCCATCGGCAAAGTAATCGATGGCGATCTTGTCGAAATCGTCATTGACCGGAACAACCTGACCGGCTCCATCAACCTGGTCGGCAGCGATGGCCGCACTTTCGGCGTCGAGGAGGGAACCCGCCTGCTCGCCGATCGTCCGCCGCGGTCCGATCTCTCCGTCGATCCGAAGCTGCCCGACGACACACGTCTCTGGGCCATCCTGCAGCAGGCCGGTGGCGGCGCGTGGGGCGGATGTGTCTATGACGTGGACGAAATCGTTCGTCGCATGCAGAACGGTGAGCAGCATGCGGCGCAAGCGTCGACGCAGAAGACGGCGGCGCCCCCTGAGCAGTCACAGCCAAAGACGAAGGCAGGAAAAAATGGCAGATAGCCCGGCAATACTCGATCTGAAAGTGAGATACTTCCAGGACAGTACGCCCACCGGTGTCCCCTGCAGGGAAGAAAACTTCATCCGCAGGGAAATCCGGATGGAACTGCCCGTCGACCGGACGGCGCTTGTCCTGGTGGACCTGTGGAACACCCATTTCATCGACAGCTGGATCGAACGGGCCGCGCGGGTCACCCGGGAGGCGATCGTGCCGGCCATCGAATCGAGCCGGGATGCCGGGTTGACCGTGATTCACGCCCCCTCGCCCGAAGTGGCGCGGCAGTTTTCCCAGTCATCACGCAATCCGAAGGCGCCCGGTCCGCCGGGCGGCGGCGCGGACTGGCCACCCCTGAAGTTCCGTGGCAGGGAAGGCGAGTACCGTGCCTACCGCGGACCTAGAAGCCAGCCGCCTGGGATAGGCATTCACTGGGACCCCATCAGCGACGACCTGAGCATTTCGCCGGCCGTGGAGGTCCGCGACGAAGACGTGGTGATCGCCAGCGGCGCCGAGCTACACGAGGTGCTGGCCGAACGGAACGTGCTTCACCTGGTCTATGCGGGTTTTGCCACCAACTGGTGCGTCCTGGGCAGGGACTACGGCATCCGGTCCATGGCCCGATACGGATACAACATCGTATTCCTGCGCGACTGCACGGCGGGCGTCGAGTTTCCCGACACGCTGGGCGAGCTCTTCGTGACGGAAATCGCGGTCCGGGAGGTCGAGCAGCAGTTTGGCTTTTCTGCGTCAAATGAGGATTTCTTCGAGAGTTGCCGCAAGGTTTCAGAAAGGAACGAAACTTGATCGTCGACACCCATACCCACTTCTACGACCCCTCCCGGCCGCAGGGCGTACCGTGGCCGGACCGCGGCGACCCGTTTCTCTACCGGCGTATCATGCCCGATGATTTCAAAAGGAAAGCGCTGTCTGAAGGCGTCACGGGAACGGTCGTGGTGGAAGCCAGCGCCTGGGTGGAGGACAACCAGTGGGTCCTGGACCTGGCCGAGGCCGATCCCTTCCTGCTGGGCCTGGTGGGACACCTTGAACCTCCGGATCGCGGTTTCGAATCGGACCTGGACCGGTTTGCGTGCCATGATCTATTCTACGGCATCCGACTGGGCAAGGCGCCGGTGGACGACCCGGTGTATCTCAGGGCGTTGGAGCAACTCGCCGCCCACGACCTCACGCTGGACCTGCTCGTGGGCAAGGAGTGGCTGCCTGGCGTGGCTGCCTGCGCCGCGCGGTTTCCAGGACTCAGGATTGTGCTGAACCACCTCGCCCACGTGCCGGTGACCGGCGGTCGGCCGGATGACGAATGGGCATCCGGCATTAAGTCTGCCGCGGCCCATCCCAACGTATTCTGCAAGATATCGGGCATGGTGGAACTGGCGCAGGATACGCCGCCGCCGGAGGATCCGGCCTACTACAGACCGGTCCTCGATGTGCTCTGGCACGCATTTGGTGAGGACAGGCTGCTGTATGCCAGCAATTGGCCGGTATCCTGGAGATACGCTACCTACCGGCAGGTACAGTCTCTGGCCATAGCCTGCTTCGAATCGAAGGGGCCGGACGTCCTGGACAAAATCATGGGGGGCAATAGCAGGGAAGCCTACAGGTGGGTTCCGCGCGGGTGACGTTCGTTCAACAGCGAGTGGCGTTCGTTCAACAGCGGTTGACGTTCGATCAACCGCGGATAACGTTCGTTCCACCCGCCTGCAACCGGTCCTCTATCGGCACGTATTCGCAGACATCGTCACCGGTGTAGATCTGGCGGGGGCGCGCGATTTTCTGGTCCGGATCGTCCAGCATCTCCGCCCATTGCGCCAGCCAGCCCACGGTGCGGGGAATGGCGAAAAGCACTGGGAACATTTCGAGCGGGAATCCCATGGCCTGGTAGATGAGACCTGAATAAAAGTCCACATTGGGATAGAGTTTGCGATTGACGAAGTAATCGTCTTCAAGGGCGATCCGCTCCAGTTCCACGGCAACGTCCAGCAGCGTGTTCTTGCCGGTGACGCCCAGCACCCGGTGGGTCATTTCCTTGAGAATCCTTGCGCGCGGGTCGTAGTTCTTGTACACCCTGTGGCCGAAGCCCATGAGCCGGATATCCCCCTGCTTGACCTTTTTTATATGTGAGGGTACCCGGCTGATATGACCGATTTCCTGCAGCATATGCAGCACCTGCTCATTGGCGCCACCGTGCAGGGGGCCGTACAGCCCGGCCGCCGCGGCAGCCACGGAAACGTAGGGATCGGGCAGCGAACTGCCCACGCTGCGCATCGCGTTGGCACTGCAGTTCTGTTCGTGATCCACGTGCAGGATGAAAACCACGTCCAGCGCTTTTTCCAGCACGGGATCCGGCGAGTATTGTTCCGTCATCTTGTACATCATGGACAGAAAGTTGCCGCAGTAACCCAGGCCATTGTCCGGATAGGTATAGGGAAAGCCCTGACTGTGCCGGTAAGCAAAGGCCGCAATGGTCGGAATCTTGGCGATAAGCCGGTGGATCTGTTCGTTTCGTATGGCCATGTCGCGTATCTGCTTGGCTTCCGGATAGAATGTGGACAGCGCGGCAACCGTACTGATCAGGATCCCCATGGGATGGGCGTCGTACCGGAATCCGTCCATGAATTTCTTGATGTTCTCATGGACAATCGCGTGATGGGTGATGTCGTGTGACCATTCTTCGAGTTCGGCCCGTGTCGGCAGCATGCCGTGAACGATCAGGAAGGCGACTTCGAGAAAGGAACTTTTTACGGCCAGGTCCTCGATGGGATAGCCCCGATAGCGCAGTATGCCCTTTTCTCCATCGATGTGGGTTATGCTGCTCCGGCAGGAGGCGGTGTTGGTGAACGCCGGATCGTACCCCAGCAGACCGAAGTCGTCTTCGGACACCTTGATCTGTCGAAAGTCCGTGGTGGGGATCGCCGCGCCGTACCTGGGATAGGTCCCGTACATGATGGGAATCTCGTATTCCTTGCCGGTCCGATTGTCTATGACGGTCAACGTGTCGGGCATGCAGTACAACCTCCTGAAACTGGCTTGGGAAGGGAAACGGCACGGGGACTGGCGCGCCGTGAAACCAACAAGTTAAGTCGCCGTAGCATTTTGGTCAACCCAAATCAGTCTCGATACACACTCCAGTCGATCTATCTTCTACTACGGCGGGCACAGCCATGCCGCCGGAGTCTTCGCATCCCATGACCGTCGCAAAAACCTAGACGCGGCAGCGGAGTTGAACCATGGCAATAATCAATATACCCGCCGGGTACTACCAGCAATTCGATGCGGATTATGCACTTGAAACGCCGGGTCAGGGTTACGGGGGCTGGCATCGGTCGGAAATAAGGATCGACACCGACCACACGGCGTTTGTCGTCATGCACGCGTGGGATACGGGAAGTCCGGAGGAGTACGCGGGATGGTACCGCGCCGTCGAGTACTTTCCAAGAGCGGAGCAGATCTGCCGGGAGGTGTTTCCCCCGCTGCTCCAGGCTATCCGTGCGAATGGCATGAAGTTGTTCCACGTCGTGGGCGGCGGCCGGTATCACGAGAATCACCCGGGATACAGGGCTGCCGTCGAACTGGCGGGCCCGGAACCGGATCCGGTGGAGACGGTCGACCGCGATCCCGTTTACGAGGAACTGAACAGGTTCCGGGTCGAACGGGTTTTTCCAGGTGCCCGGAACACCGCCGACATCAAGCGCGGATTCGACCGTATCGATTTCGCTCCCACGGCACGGCCGGAATCGGACGAGGGTGTCGCTGAGGACGGCCGCCAGTTGGCGGCCCTCTGCCGCGCCGGCGGCATCAACCACCTCATCTACCTGGGATTTGCCATCAACTGGTGCCTGCTCATGTCGCCGGGAGGCATGCTGGACATGCGGCGTTACGGGGTAATCTGTTCCACGATTCGCCAGGCGGTAACCGCCGTGGAAAACCGGGAAACGGCGGAGACGGAAGCGGCCAAGGAACTTGCGCTGTGGCGCGTCTCTCTGGCGTTCGGTTTCGTTTTCGAGCTGAAGGATGTCATGGAAATGCTGAATCGAGACCTGCCATCGGTCAAGGATCTACCCAGCGGCCATCCGACTTGATCAGGTCGACCAGTTCCTCGACACCCCGTTCCTGCGGAACACTCATCTTGACGCAGTCACGCCCGCGGTAGAGGGAGATAATCCCGTTGGCGCGTCCGACATACCCGTAATCGGCATCGGCCATTTCTCCGGGACCGTTGACGATGCATCCCATTACAGCGATGTCGAGACCCGCTAGATGGTCGGTGGCTGTCTTGACCTCCGCAAGCACGTTTTCCAGGTTGAATTTGGTTCGTCCGCAGGAAGGACATGCAATAAACTCCACCTTGGTACGTCGAAGGCCCAGAGACTGGAGAATATCGTAACAGACCGGGATTTCTTTGGCGGGATCCTCGGCGAGCGATACCCGGATGGTGTCGCCGAGACCTTCTGCCAGCAGGGTGCCTATTCCGGAGGTCGACTTGACCCGGGCATACTCGCCGTCACCGGCCTCCGTCACACCCAGGTGCAGCGGATAGTCCATCCCCTCTTCGTCCATACGGCCGGCCATGAGGCGGTTGGCCTGAATCATGACGGGCACGCGGGACGCTTTGAGCGACACGATCAGGTTTCTGTAGTCGTGCGACTCGCAAATCCGAATGAATTCCAGCGCGGATTCCACCATGCCCTCTGGCGTGTCTCCGTATGTCACGGTCATGCGATCCGAAAGGGATCCGTGGTTCACGCCGATGCGCATGGCGATGTCCCGCTCCCGGCAGACCTTGATCACGGGGGCCAGATCTTCGGCCACCTTTTGTCTCGCGGCCTCGAATTCCTCGGGTGAGTATTCGATGGAATCCGCCAGACGCTGGAATACGAACAGGCCGGGGTTGATGCGTACCTTGTCTACAGACCTGGCTACTTCCTCGGCTATTCGGGTTCCCTGGTGATGAACATCCGCTACCAGGGGCACGTCCACACCATTCAGAACGAGGGTATGCTTGATTTCCCGCAGGCTGTGGGCGTCCGCGAGCGTAGGTGTGGTCACACGTACGATTTCACATCCCAGTTCATGCAATCGGATGATCGCTTCCACACACGCTGCGACGTCCCGCGTGTTCTCCGTGATCATCGACTGCACGACAATGGGATGCTGGCCGCCGATCGTGACGTTACCTACGCGGACTTCCCGGGTCTTTCTCCTCGGATAAGCCATCTCCATGCAGTTGGTTCCTTCATGGACGGTACCATGGCGGGACCATCGACCCGGCCGGTTTGAAGGTACCGGTATTCCTCCAATTCCGTATATACGCGAAGCCTGCTTCGCGCATCATTCAGATACTTCGTAACGTACTCGCCCCCAGTCGATTGTCAACATCTTATTGCCTGGGTTACGTACCGCAAACAACCAGAGGAATCCGGTCGAATGCACCGGAACGGCGCTGATCCCGCTCAACGCAGCGGGATCAGACCGAGTTCGACCTTGTCCATGTCACCGGGCGTAATGCGAGGAGGATGATCGATCGGGAATTTAGGTCCCGATATGGTCCTGGATCTGCTCACCAGTACGCGACGGTCAAACGTTATTGCTCGAATATGAAGGGCATGCCACTGAAACGACCTGGGCAGCCTGAAAATCCTTAAATACACCCGTTGATTCCTGTCCTGATGGATTTCCCCGCACAACGCTCCATCCCCGCTGGCGAAATACGGCGCCGAAGTCTTGCCGGTTGTGGCCGTTTTTACGGCATCCGGTTGCATATGCCGTGTGGAAAGCGAGTCGGGATTGCCTGCACTCCTGTCGGATGAGAAGTAACTTGAGGCTACCACCCCGGATGGATGGTTTACATTGAGCATATACCAGATTACACGTGCGATGGAATCGGTATAGGACGAAGCTTCAGATTCTTCCAGCCATCGAAGTTTGTCCCTGCAGTCGAGACAGATTCCAAGGTGTCCTCCCAGGGTCTCTCTCTCGCACGTGGGAAGCTGATTCGGATCTTCATGAAACACCAACAGTGTTTCCGAGGTCGGACATGAAGAATCCAGCAGCTCACAGTATTTTCGCAGGAGGTCAGCGATCTGAGTACGATCCGGCAACCTGTCGAAGTCGCCGCGCCCCGCAACTCGCTGATGCATGGCTACTCCTTTTTATTAGGTTTGGGACGTTGAATACCTTCACATACGCAATTGGCAAAATGTTCGTAATCTCGAAATCTACTTTGTATCTTGCGGCGGAGCCGATACATGCAGTCGTAGATCATCTGTCCCATGCGTTTAACCGGTACTCCGAACGATTCCGCAATGTCCTCCCTGCTCATTTCGCCTCTCAGTTCTTTGACATACATGTAGAGGACATTCCTGCATCGCTGCCCCGTAAAGTACTTCAGGGCCGTATGCAACAGGAAAACCAGTTCTTCTTCTTCCCTTTGTCTTAAATACCGGTCCGCTCTGTTGTTGGGGTCCGTGTCTTCGATCTGAAACCCCGACTCGTTGTTCGATGCGAACCAGTCGATATCGACGAACTTGATCCCCTTCCCCCTGGCGACACCTAGCCGAGAAGGCATGGCGTCCAGGCACTTGATCTTGGCAATGCGGGTAATATAGGTGCCCAATGCGCTGCGAAATTCGAACTGGGGTAGACTTTGAATGACCGCGATGTAGATATCATTCAGGATATCTTCCTTTTCACCTGCCGGAATCCAGTATGCTTTCTGGTATACCCAGAAGTGAACAGGCTTGTCCTGTGTGAAGTAAAGATTGTAGAGTTGACTCTGCGCATCTGATCGACCCTCAAGACAGGCGTGTATCAGATTGACGTCTCCTGGGCTTTTTGATTGCGTGTTCATGGTTTCAAAGTAGCTGCCTTTCCACTGAATGCGCCTGAACGCACAGGGCCGATCAGGCGCGTCTGGTGTATCCGGCACGGACGTACTCCCAGGATCTCCGGGGAAGAGAACTCCGCTATCCTGAGCCTGTGAAAGGACAACCTGGTTGCCGCTCCGCCAGTTCAAGGATACAATGGCCGATGGTTGACTCGACTTGACGGGATATTGGGATCGAACGCTGTTCCATTCACGGCCGACGCGGACTTAACAGCGTTCAATCTGTACTTCTTGAGGCGGTAGATGGTACACGCCTGTATGCATCGAAGAGCAGACCGGCACCCCGGCACTGCCTATCTTCACTGTGCAAACCGGTAACGGCCCCGTGGCGCCTTGTCGGGGCGGACCGGTTACGAGTATAATTACGGTGCATCCTGGACCAGTGTTGTGCATGGTGTAAGCCCACCACACCGTTCGCACTGATCAGTCGTATATTCAGATCACCCGTATAGCTGGTTAATATTGACCCGGGATGCGCTTCCAATTAAATTCCGAATGTACACGTGTGCAGTGATAGGCGAAAATAAATGCGTTACAAACGCCATGTTGTATTAGTCGGGAAAGTGGGAAAAAACTCGATTTAAATCTGAAATCTTGACAATACAATGGTTTTTATTACGTTAACTTGAAATAAATCACCATTGCGATCGGGTAAGATCGCCGAAATGCACGGTCCGGACGAAGTAAACGCCGCAATGAAGCTTTGTATAACATCACGATCACGCGCATGGCCGGGATCTCGAACACGCGGAAGCGTCAGGTATACAAACGAGCAGGACCATGGTAGTCCTTCACTCAGGGAGTCCTTTACGCATCGGCTGAAGAATCGAAATAGTAAACTGTTGATCGAACTGCTGAAGGACGATTAAAACAGAGGGGTCGCATTTTTGAATCTCGACCGTTACACCGTCGTGGTACTCCGTCACCGATGGTTGGTGATTGTATTCTCGCTGGCATTCATGCTCGCCATGGCGGCCGGCGGCCGTTTCATAACCGTCTCCAACGAGCATCGCGTCATGTTCGGCGAGGACAATCCGCAACTCGCCGCCTTCGACGCGCTGGAGGACACCTACGCTGCCTCCAATACCGCCCTGGTCGCCATCGCGCCCCGGACCGGTTCCGTCTTCACCCGCGATGCGCTGGGTGTCGTCGAAGCACTCACTGAATCCGCCTGGCTCGCTCCATATTCCACCCGGGTAAACTCTCTCACGAATTACTTCCACAGCGAGGCGATGGAAGACGATCTGATCGTCGGGCCGCTCGTCGAGGACGCCGCGTCGCTGAGCGATGCCGACCTGGTTCGCATCGAGTCGATCGCGCTGGGTTCCCAGGAAGTGGTGGGGCGGCTCGTTTCTCCTGACGGAAGGGTGGCCGGGCTGGCGATCAACTTCGTCATGGGCGAGAATCCGGACCTGGCGGTCAAGGAGCTCACCGATTACCTGGACATCATGCTGGAGGATGCACGGGAGAACACCCCCGACGTTGATTTCTACCTGACGGGCGACGTGGTCATGAACCGGGCCTTCGCCGATGCCACCCAAGACGACCTTGAAACCCTGCTGCCTATCGTTTTCGTCCTCATCTTGATCACCTCGACCTTACTCCTGAGATCCTTTCTGGGAACAGGCATCATCGTCGTCATGATAGGCTTCGTGATATCGACGACCATGGGGTTCGCCGGTTGGTTCCATACGGTTTTCAGTCCGGTAAATTCAGGGGTGCCCATTATCGTCATGGCGATTTCCGTCGCCCAGGCGGTACACATCATCACGCATACGCTGACGGGGATTAGAGACGGAGCGGAACGGAACGAGGCGGTCGCGAAATCCATTAGAACAAATGCCTACCCGGTGTTCCTGGCCTCGATCACCACCGCGATCGGTTTTCTCAGCCTGAACTTCTCTGATTCGCCACCGTTTCACATTCTCGGCAACTTCGTGGCCTTCGGGGTGATGATCACCTTCATCTACGCCGTTACGCTCCTGCCCGCGCTGCTTTCGGTCCTTCCGCTGCGGGCCCGTGCCGCTGGTTCCCGGCAACCGGTCTTCTTCGATCGCCTGGGCGATTTCGTCGTTTCGCGGCGCAAACCGCTGCTCTGGTCCGTCGGGCTGTTGACGGTCGTCCTGATCACCGGCGTGCCCAGGAACCAACTGACCGACAGTTGGCCGGATTACTTCGATGAACGCTACGAATTCCGGCGGGATACGGATTTCGTCATGGAAAACCTGACCGGATTGCTGTCCTTCGAGTATACGCTGGCCGCGGAGGAAGAAGGCGGGATCACCGATCCGGATTACCTCCGTCAGGTGGAGGCTTTCGCGGAATGGAACCGGAGTCAGCCTGAAGTGGGCCACGTGCAGGCCTTTTCGGACATCATGAAGCGGCTGAACAAAAACATGCACGGAGACGATCCGGCCTTCTTCCGTATACCCGATGCCCAGGATCTTGCCTCGCAGTACCTGTTGCTCTACGAACTGTCTCTGCCCTTTGGCAGCGACCTGAACGACCGGATCGATGTCTCCAGGTCGGCAACGCGCATGACGGTCGTGATTCGCGGCCGGTCGAGCCAGGATCTGCAGGACCTGGCCAGTCGAGGGGAGGCCTGGCTCCGCGAAAACGCCCCGGCGCTTGCCACCGAAGCCACCGGCCTCAACGTGGTGTTCGCCCATATCTCCCAGCGCAATATTGAATCGATGCTGCGCGGAACGGTGGTCGCCATGGCGTTCATTTCGCTCATCCTGGTCCTGGTCTTCAAGAGTATCCGATTCGGTCTCATCAGTCTGCTGCCCAATTTCGTGCCGGCGGCCATGAGCTTTGGGCTCTGGGGACACCTGGTCGGCGAAGTGGGCATCGCCTCATCGGTGGTCATCGTCGTCGCATTCGGCATCGTCGTGGACGATACAATCCACTTTCTCAGCAGGTACCTCAAGGCGCGCAAAGAGGAAGGTCTGTCGGCGGAAGAAGCGGTGCGTGTTACCTTCCGATCCGTTGGGAAGGCGCTGTGGACCACGACACTGGTCCTTTCCGCGGGCTTCCTGGCCTTCGCCGAGTCGGGATTCCAGGTGTCATGGGCCCTAGGACTGCTGGTGACCATTACCATCGCCTTTGCGATCATAGCCGACTTCCTGCTGCTTCCTCCGCTGCTTATGGCGCTCGACAGGAGAAAACCATGAATCTCGATAAACCACTGCGGCCGGTGCGCGGACTGCGCGCCGCCCGAATCACCCTCCTGTCGATGTTCGTTTTACCGGGCATGCCGCTACAGGAGGCGTCGGCCGCCGACCAGGAGGACGAAAAGGGGCTGCAGATCGCCCGCGACGCCCGGAAGCAGGACGAGGGATTCGGGAATTTCGCGGCCGGCATGAGCATGGTTCTGCGCAACAAGAAAGGCCAGGAAAGCCTCCGCGAAGTACGCGTAAAAGTGCTCGAGGCGGAAAACGACGGCAACATGAGTCTCTTCGTCTTCGACCAGCCGCGAGACGCCCGGGGCACCGCGCTACTCATACACGGCCACAAGGACCGGCCGGACGATCAGTGGCTCTACCTGCCGGCCCTGAAGCGCGTCAAGCGCATCAGTTCGTCCAACCGATCGGGATCCTTCATGGGAAGCGAGTTCACCTACGAGGACATGACCGTCCAGGAAGTGGAAAAGTTTACCTACAGGTATCTGCGTGAGGAACCCTGCGGAGACAGTCTGGACTGCGTGGTGACCGAACGCGTGCCGGTGGAGAAGGGATCGGTCTACCGCCGCCAGGTGGTCTGGCGCGACAAGGAAGAACTCCGTGTCTGGAAGGTGGAGTACTACGACCGCAAAGACGCTCACCTCAAGACGCTTACACTGGGCGAATACCAGCAATACCTGGAAAGCTACTGGCGAGCCGGAAAGATGATCATGGAAAACCACCTTACGGGGAAGAGTACCGACCTGGTATGGACGGATTACCAGTTCCGGACCGACATCGATGAACGAGACTTTACCCGGACCGGACTGAGGCGGGTGCGTTGATGCCGTCGCGGATCACGCTTCGCCTGCTTTGTTTCGGTGTCTGTTTGATCGGAGTCTCGGTATACTCGGTTTCCTCTCGTGCCCAGGCCGCAATCGCCGAAATCGATTTTACGGGCCGGTTGAACGCGGAAAGCAGGTGGTTCCCCCAGTCAGCTCTCTTCCCGGACCAGGGTACCCATGCGAGCGGTTTCGTTGCGATTCCCAACCTTTATCTGGAGGACGATGCGGGCCGGGTACTTTCCATCACGCCTTTCTTCCGGTACGACAGCGCCGATGCCCGTCGTACCCATTTCGATCTGCGGGAGGCCTACATCCTGCTAACCGGCGCACTCGGAAATGGGGAATGGGAACTACGGCTGGGAATTGACCGCGTTTTCTGGGGTGTCGTGGAATCCCGCCACCTGGTGGATATCGTCAACCAGATCGACCTGGTCGAACATCCCGATGAAAAAACCCGGATGGGGCAACCGATGGCCTACGTAACCTGGTCTTCGAACTGGGGCGTGCTTGAATTGCTGGGAATGACCTATCATCGGGCACGCACGTTCCCGGGGAGTAGTGGACGGTTGCGCGCTTCGCTCATCGTCGACGATGAGCGGGTGGAATACGAAGGATCGTCCGGCAAATGGCACCCGGATTTCGCCGCGCGATACAGTCATACCCTTGGCCTGATGGACTTCGGCGTCAGTGTCTTCGACGGCACAGCCCGCGAGCCGACCCTGGGTCTTTGCCTGGATTGCGGCGGCCAGCCTGGTCCTCTTGGTCAGTCGAGTCCGCCTGCGTTGTATTCAACGTATGAACGGATCCGGCAGTTTGGGGTGGATGCGCAGTGGACCACCGGTGCCCTGCTCCTTAAGCTCGAGGCGATTCGACGGACCGGCGCACGCAACCTGCTGAGCAGGGAAGAGGACTTCAACGCCTTTGTACTCGGCGGCGAGTACGCGTTTTTTTCGGTTTTGGGTTCGGACGCCGACCTTACCTTATTCGTCGAATGGGACCGCGACGGGCGAGGCCGCAACGCGACCAATTTCTACGAAAACGACCTCTTCGCCGCCCTGCGGTTCATGTTGAACGACGTCCAGGGCACCGAGATGACGGCAAGTGTGCTGCATGATCTGGATCGAAGCCAGCGCATATACGGATTGGAATTGGCGCGCCGCCTGTCGGACACGTGGTCCGCGAACCTGGAGGTGATCGCGATAACAAACATCGACGAGTCTGATCTCTACTATGACCTGCGCCGGGACGGCTTCGTTCAATTCAGCCTGAATTACCACTTCTAGGCGTGGACCGGAAACCGTTTCGGAATAACAACTTGCACAAAACATCCTGTCATTATTGATTGCCTTCTATGAAGATACCATCTGATTACAAAGCTGGATACGAAAAGGCCCGACTGGTCGACCAGGAGGCTGCGGACAACTACATCGCCCACACCTGGGTCGGCGACCCCGTCATGGACACGATAGTGGCAGATCTGGAGTCGCTGCCTCAGCAGAAGGTGCACCAGTTCATTCAGGCTGGAATGGAGGAAGACCGAAACGGGTTGAGGGATGCTCCGAAATCATTGCGCGATTTTTTTGCCGACGCGCCGCAACCCGACCCGGAATGGCTCGATCACGATGCGTTCGGACCGGGCGTCCGCGCCTTCCAAAGGAACTCGGTCGCCATCCTTTCGGCTTTCGTCACTGGCGTGCTGGTAGACGGTTTTTCGACGCTGATCAGCAAGTCCTTCGTGCAAACCGGGCGTATATTCGACAATGGCGTCCGGCGGCTGAAGCAAAACAACCGTCATCAGATGGAGATATTCTGGCCTGGTGGACTGGACCGCAATGGCGACGGGTGGAAGCTATCTGTCCGTATCCGGATTATACACGCTCAGGTTCGGCTGCTGCTGGGAAAGACTGAAGAATGGCAGCATGACGCATGGGGGGTGCCGCTAAGCGCCGCGCATCTGGGCTATGCCGTCGCCTGTTTCTCTGCGCGCACCGTCAAACACTCGAAGGCGCTGGGGGCTCGATACAGCAAGGAGGAGCGAGCCGGTTTCCACGACGTATGGCGCTACTCCGGTTACCTCATGGGTATCCCCGAAACCATCCTCTACACCGACGAAGTCCACGCCCTGCATATGTACCGGATCGGTTCTCTGAGTGAGCCTCCTCCCACGCCAGAGGCGATCATCATGGCAAATGCGCTGATCAACTCCGCCCCGCTGGTCGCGGGCATCGAGGACAAGGAAGAAAGAAAAAATCTGGTAAATAAAATCATATACCCTGTTTCCCGTGGCCTCATCGGGAATGAACTCGCCGACCAACTCAGGTTTCCCACGAACAGATTCCCCTTCCCACTGTTGTTGTACCGGCTAGACAAACGTATACAGAAATGGAGATCGCTGTTACGACGGAATGACTCCGCGGCCCTTTCGGATTTCGCGACGCTTCTCGTAGCATCGGCGTACGACGAAGCCGGATTGACGTACCTGTTGCCAGACCACGCGCACGATGAACGGTCCAGCAAGTGGTAAGCGCCGCCTCTGCCGGACCGGCTTGACCTATACCGGCCTCCATCGGTTACCCGCCTGCAGCCCCACATAGGCGGTTTCGCAGATTCTCCTTTACGACCAATAATACCGAAGTCCGGACAGGTTCGAGATCGATATGTCTCCGTCGAATCCCCGGATGTTGTTCACATTCGAGAACCCTTGACGTTGGTACCGAATCGATTTATTTTCCGGCATTCTGAAGATTCGTAATTCCGTGAACACACGGGTAGAAGCAAGGAAGTAACCGGGTCCGAACCGGTATGCTCCATATCCATCCATTACACCCTTTATCTCGCGCGGTATTTATACATGTCCAAGCTGGTCCAAGGAATCTGGCCGGCGCTCTGCACCCCTTTCGATGACAGGCTCGCCCTTTCGACCGATCGGGTGGCGCCGTTGGTACGCCACTTGATAGACGCCGGAAGCGATGGTTTCTTCATCACCGGCGGTACGGGTGAGGGCCGGCAGATGTCGGTCCCCGAGCGGCGGCGGATGTGCGAGACCGTGACAAGCGACGTCGGGGGCCAGGTCCCGGTGGTATTTCACGTGGGGGGCACGACCACGGAGGACGCCGTCACCCTTGCCTCGGAAGCAGGTTCGCTGGGCGCGGACGCGGTGGCATCCGTGGCGCCCGCGGATCAGCCTAACGACCTGTCGGCGACCGTGCGGCACTACGCCGCCATCGGTGCGGCGTCCACGGTCCCATTCTACGTCTACTGGCTCGCGCGAGACGTCGATGGGCAGGTAACGCCCGCGCAGTTCCTGGAGGCCATGGAAGCGGTGCCCAACTTCGCGGGCATCAAGTTCACGGACCCGAATTTCTTCGTGTTCCAGCAACTTGTCGATCTGTCTGGCGGTGGACTGAACGCCATCACGGGGCCGGACGAGATGTGCGTGGCGGGATTCGTGATGGGCAGCGACGGGGCCATCGGTTCCACGTACAACATCATGCCCCGGATGTTCCTGAGTATGTATGACGCTTTTCGCAACGGACGCATCCAGGAGGCCATGGCACTGCAGGTCCAGGCCAACCGGGTCATCGCGCTGCTGATCTCGGTGGGTGTCCTGGCCGGAATCAAGAAGATGCTCGAATGGCGCGGAATACCTGTCGGGCCGCCGCGCCCGCCAACTGCCCGGCTGACCGGGGATGGGGAAGACCGGCTTCGAGCCGGCCTGGACGCACTGGATTTCGACGTAGTATAAGTGGTATTTGACGTAGAATGGCATATCCCGGGCCAGGTGCCGGCGTTCCCCGTGATTCGAATGCCCGTGCCCGACAGGAGCATCACATTCCATGTCCATGTCCGAAAAAATGAAACACCTGGACGCGCTAAGGAAAAAGGCGGCCGAAGGCGGCGGCCAGAAGCGCATCGACCGGCAGCATGAGGCGGGGAAATGGACCGCCAGGGAACGGGTGGCCTTTCTCCTGGACGAAGGCAGTTTCGAGGAGATCGGCGCCCTCGTGACCCACGACTGCCGCGACTTTGGCATGGAGGGCAAGGAAATCCTGGGCGACGGCGTGATCACGGGCTACGGTACGATCGATGGACGGAGCGTCTACGTCGTGTCGGAAGACTTCACGGTGTTCGGCGGTTCGCTGGGCCAGGCCTACGGGGAGAAGATCTGCAAGCTCATGGATCTGGCGATGAAGAACGGGGCGCCGGTGATCAGTCTGAAGGATTCCGGCGGCGCGCGTATCCAGGAAGGGGTGGTCAGCCTCGCGGGCTATGCCGACATCTTCCTGCGCAACGTGCTGGCTTCCGGCGTGATCCCGCAGATTTCGGTGATCATGGGACCCTGTGCGGGCGGCGCGGTCTATTCGCCGGCGATGACCGACTTCGTCTTCATGGTGGAGGATACCAGTTACATGTTCATCACCGGTCCGGACGTCATCCGCGCGGTGACCCACGAAGAGGTGACGTTCGACGAGTTGGGCGGTGCGCAGGTTCACAATTCCGTGACGGGCGTCGCCCACTTCTCCGCGCCCGACGAACCCGCGTGCCTGGCCATGGTGAAGGAGCTCATGGCGTACCTGCCCTCGAACAACATGGAGGACCCGCTTCGCCTGAGCCCTGCGGACGACCCGGACCGCAGGGACGAGGAACTCGCCGGCATCGTACCCGATGACGCCAACAAACCCTACGACATCAAGGACGTGATCCACCGGGTGGTGGACCACGGCGATTTCTTCGAAGTGCATGGAGCATTCGCCGACAATATCGTCGTGGGGTTTGCCAGGTTCAATGGCCGGACCGCCGGCATCGTCGCCAATCAGCCGGCTGCTCTCGCAGGGGTGCTGGACATCGACGCGTCGGTCAAAGGCGCGCGGTTCGTACGCTTCTGCGACGCCTTCAATATACCGCTGGTCGTTTTCGAAGACGTGCCCGGGTTTCTCCCGGGCGTCGGCCAGGAACACGGCGGCATCATCAAGGAAGGCGCAAAGCTGCTCTACGCGTTCTGCGAGAGCACGGTGCCGCGAATCACCGTCGTCACGCGCAAGGCGTACGGCGGGGCCTACTGCGTGATGAACAGCAAGCAGATACGCGCCGACATCAACTACGCATGGCCATCCGGACAGTTCGCCGTCATGGGTCCGGAAGCCTCGGTGAACGTGCTCTACCGAAGGGAACTGGCCGAGGCGGATGATCCCGATGCCCTGCGGGCATCGCTGACCGCCGAATTCAGGGAGAAGTTCGACAATCCCTACATCGCGGCGAAAATAGGATACATCGACGAAGTGATCCAGCCTCAGGAGACCCGTCCCCGCATCATTTCCGCACTCGAGATGCTGAAGAACAAGCGAGATACGAATCCACCCAAGAAACACGGGAACATCCCACTGTAAGAGGATACATGTTTCGGAAAATCCTGATTGCCAATCGCGGTGAGATCGCCGTCCGGGTGATCCGCACCTGCCGTGAGATGGGCATCGAATCGACGGCCGTGTTCTCGGAAGCGGACCGTACGGCCCTCCATGTCCAGTTTGCCGACGAGGCATTTTGCATTGGAGACGCACCGTCCTCGGACAGTTACCTCCGTATGGACCGGATCATCGAAACGGCCGAAAAGGCCGGGGCCGACGCGATACACCCGGGATACGGGTTTCTTTCCGAAAACGGGGAGTTCGCCGATCGCTGCGCCGAGGCGGGCATAACGTTCATCGGTCCTTCCGGCGAGGCCATGCGGACCATGGGAAGCAAGACCGCGGCGCGGAAGACCATGAGCCGGGCCGGCGTGCCGGTCGTACCGGGGACCGAAGAAGGGATCGAAAACGACGGGGACGCCCTCGGCGTGGCGGAAACCATCGGCTACCCGGTCCTCGTCAAAGCGGCCATGGGCGGCGGCGGCAAGGGCATGCGCGTCGTGGTCGCTCCGGACGAACTGGCGGCCGCCCTGCGTACCGCGCGCTCCGAAGCCCGGTCCGCCTTCGGCGATGCCACGGTCTACCTGGAGAAATACGTGGTGGAGCCCCGTCACGTGGAGTTCCAGGTGCTCGCCGACCAACACGGTCACGTGGTGCATCTCGGCGAACGGGAATGTTCGATACAGCGCCGGCATCAGAAACTCATAGAGGAGTCCCCTTCCTGCGTACTCGACGATGCGATGAGAAACGCCATGGGCGAGGCGGCGGCCAGGGCCGCCGAGGCCGTAGGGTATACCAACGCCGGTACCGTGGAGTTCATCGTGGACCGGGACCGGCAGTTCTACTTTCTCGAGATGAACACCCGTCTCCAGGTCGAGCACCCGGTCACGGAACTGCGGACCGGACAGGACCTGGTCAGGCGGCAGATAGAAATCGCCGCCGGCATGCCCCTGCCCTTCAAGCAGGAAGACGTGCAGTTCCTCGGTGCGGCCCTGGAATGCCGCATCTCTGCCGAGGACCCCAACGCGCAGTTCATGCCCTCGGTCGGCGTGGTTACGCGTCTGGGCGAGCCCGGGGGGCCCGGGGTCCGGCTGGACAGCGGTTTCTGCGCGGGTTACGAGGTGCCGATCTACTACGATCCCATGATCGCCAAGCTGATCGTGTGGGCCGAAAAGCGGGATGAGGCCATCGCCCGCATGAAAAGAGCCCTGGGCGAGTACGATATCGGCGGCATCAAGACTACCGTGCCATTCCACATCCGCGCCCTGTCGGACCCCAGGTTCATCTCTGGCGACTATTCGACCTCTTTCGTCGAGACCATGGGACCTGACGAGGATGCCGGGGCCGATGAGCGTCATATCGCCGCCGCGTTCGCCGCGATCATGAAACACCGGGAGGCGAGAAGGACAATGCCGACCGGGGTCGGCGGAGACGGATCCGACGGGGCCGCGGACAGCCCTTGGAAGCTGACCGGCCGGCGTGACGCCATGAGAAGGGAACGATGACGGCCTTCCCGCGTCTGGTTGCCTGATTCAAAGATCGCAAGCGCGCTGTCCACAGCGCTGGCTGGCCGCGGTTGTAAGGAGCAGCATTGAGCTATCTCGTCACGATTCATGGAACCACCTATTCGGTCAGCCTGGACGACGGGGATGGCCGGGTCGCCCTTAGTATCGACGGCAGGCAGCTGGATATAGACATGGCCTCGATTCACGGGGACCAGTTGTATTCCCTGCTTATCGATGGAAGGTCATATACGGCGGTCGAGACGACCCAGGGCGAGCAACGGGAGATCACGGTCAATGGCGTCTCGTCCGCGGTCGCCGTGGAAGACGAGGAACTGGCCCGGTTGCGCGGCCAGGTCAAGTCCCGGCGCCGTGCAGGAGGGGAACAGATCAAGGCGCCCATGCCCGGCCGCATCGTGTCGATAGCCGCTGCCGTGGGTGATACGGTGGAGAGCGGCCAGGGCGTGGTCGTCATCGAAGCCATGAAGATGGAGAACGAATTGCGCGCCCACGCGCGTGGAATCGTCAAAGAGATCCGGGTCGGCGAAGGGGACACGGTAGACAAAAACACCGTGCTGGTGGTCATCGGGGATTGAACGGGCGAGGGCTTGCGTCCACCGCGGGCTTGCGTCCACTCGGGTATAGAGACTTCAAACGGGTATAGAAAGGAATATCGCATGCGTCTGGGTGTCGTGGGCTACGTACCGGGAGATCCCCGGGCCGTAACGGAAGAGGTATTGAGAAAAGCCCTGGATCTGGAGGTTACTTCCGCCTGCTATCACGGTCCCGGCGAGATCCTGGACGAGTTGACGACATTGGACTGCAACCGGGTTAACGATCTCTACAGTAAACTGGGACTGGAACTGGCCCAGTTCGGCATCGGGTACCGCGAGTGCCTGTTCGATCCGGAGGCGTCGGTCCGGGACCGGGTCGTTCGGACCATTCACCGCGGCCTGGAAGTGGGCAGCGCGCTCCGGGCGCACAACGTGCTCATCCGGACCGGCAGCCTGAACCCCGGAGGTTCCTACGACCCCGCGCCCGAGAACCACGAACCCGGGCGCCTGGAGATCCTGATCGATACGCTGTCCCGTGTCGCGGACAAGGCGGAGGAGGAGGGGATGAACGTCGTGGTCGAGACCCACGCGCTCACGATCATGGGGTCCCCGGAAATCAACCGGCAGGTGGTCGACGCCGTCTGTTCCGATCGACTGCGCGTGGTCATGGACTTCGTGAACCACTTCCAGTCCCTGGCACAGGTGTACGACAGCACGGAACGCCTGAACCGCATCTACGACGTCATGGGGCCGATCTCCACCGTTGCCCATATCAAGGACATCAGCGTGGAGCCCGGTTTCGTCATCCACATGAACGAAGAAGTCCCCGGCGCCGGCGAACTCGACCTCGTCACGGCCGTGCGGCGCTGGGAAGCGCTCCATCCCGACGGCTACATGCTGGTCGAACACCTGCCCGAGGACAAGATCCCGACGGCGGTCGCCAACGTACGGCGCATAGCGGCAGAGGCCGGCGTACGCATTGTTTGACGTAAACAGGTACATGACCCGGCGCGTTACGAGCAGGACGCGAGGGTACGCATGGTTTGACGTAAACAGGTACATGACCCGGCGCGTTACGAGCAGGACGCCAGCGTTTTTGCCACTTCTTCCGCCAGTCCATTCCCCAGCGGCACGTCTTTCATCTGCCCCGACTGCCGTACCTTGAGTTCCACCACGCCCTTGCCGGCACCGCGCTTGCCCACGGTCAGCCTGACCGGGATCCCCATCAGGTCGGCATCGTTGAACTTCACGCCGGCGCGGTCGTCCCGGTCGTCGTAGAGCACTTCCAGACCCGTCGCAACCAGGTCGTCGTAAACGGCCGCCGCAACTTCCGAAATATGCGGGTCGCCGCCGGACAGATCGACGAGGGTGACCTGGAAGGGCGCTACGCTCGCGGGCCAGCAAATACCGTTTTCGTCGTGGTGACGCTCCACGATCGAGGCCATGAGCCGGTCGATGCCGATGCCGTAACAGCCCATGACGATCGGCCGGGAGACATTCTCCCGGTCCAGGTAGCCCGCGTCCATGGCCGTGCTGTACTTGTCACCCAGCTTGAAGATGTTTCCGATTTCGATGCCCTGGTCGGCCCGGAGAGCGCCGCCGCAGGCCGGACAGGGGCTTCCGTCACCGGCCGCGGCGATATCCGTGACCAGATCGGCCTCGTAGTCCCTGCCGTAATTCACATTGGCCACGTGATAGTCTATCCGGTTGGCGCCCGCGACCAGGTTGAAGGAGGACGGGATCAGGTCGTCGACGACCAGGAACGTTTGGGATTGATCGATGCCGAGGGGCGAACCGAAACCGGGTTCGGCGCCGCCGGCTCGGATCTCCTCCGGCGTGGCCGGCCGGAGTTGAAGCGCGCCGACGGCGTTGGCGAGCTTGGTCTCGCTGAGTTCCATATCGCCCCTGAGCACGGCGAACACGAACCGATCCACCGCCGCTTTCCTTTCGCCTGCGACGCTGGCGACCAGGAACAGCGCCTTTGCGGTCTTCGTCTTCGGGACATCCAGGAATCGGGCGAGTTCGTCGATCGTGGCGGTGCCAGGCATGTGGATTTCCTCGAGAGGCAGTTGCTCTTCAGGCGCAGGATCGTCTTTGCCGAACCGGGCTACCTGCCTGTTGGCCCGATAGCCGCAGGATGCGCAGGAAAGGATCGTGTCTTCGCCCGACGGCGACAATTCGATAAACTCGTGGGCGTCCGATCCGCCCATCATGCCCGGGTCGCTTCGCACGGCCACCGCGTCGAGACCGCAACGCTGAAATATGTTGGTGTAAGCCTGGTATACCTTCTCGTACCATTGGTCCAGATCTTCGGCGTCCACGTGAAACGAGTACCCGTCCTTCATCGTGTACTCCCGCACGCGGATCAGTCCACCCCGTGGACGAGGTTCGTCCCTGAACTTCGTCTGAACCTGGTACAGCAGGCACGGCAACTGCCGGTAGCTTCGAATCACGTCGCGGACCAGCGACGTAACCAGTTCCTCGTGCGTCATGGCGAGGCAAAGGTCGCGGCCGTTCCGGTCCTTCAGCCGCGCCATTTCGCTGCCGATCCGGTCCCAGCGTCCGCTTTCGCGCCACAGTTCCGCGGGTTGCACCACGGGGAGCGTCACCTCCTGCCCGCCGATGGCGTCCATCTCTTCACGGACGATGCGCTCGATACGGTGTTTGACCCGCTGGCCGAGGGGGAGGTAGGCGAAGATTCCGGATGCCACCTGCCGGACGAGACCGGCGCGCAGCAGGAGTTGATGGCTGACCAGTTCCGCTTCGCCCGGAGGCTCGCGGTGCGTTTGAAAAAGGTATTCGGACAGGCGCATGGGTGGACCGCGGGCTGGGAACGGAACGGCGTAATTCGATAGTAAAACGGGACGAATGGACGGCGCATAAACGGTTGCTTTCGTACCGCCCGCCGGTATATTCAAGAAAGAATTTGAAGTCTGTCAAGACAAGCGCTAAACACGGTCCTGGCCGATTCATACACACAGGTTGAATCCGGATTCGCCATGAATAGAATTCCCGTCGCATACGGTTACTGGAAGAGCGCCATCACGGCAAAGACCATGGGGGCCCGAACGCCGCTCTACGATGTGCAGTGGATCGGCGACGGCTCCGGCCTGGTCTGGATGGAACAGCGTTCGGATACCGGTGTGCTCGTTTGCCGGAAGGGCAGCGAGGCGCCTTACGACCTGACGGACGGGCATCCGGTCCGGGGCGGCGTCGGATACGGGGGCGGTGATTTCACCGTGGCGGACGATTTCGTCGTTTTCGCCGAAAAGGACGGCAGGCTGTACCGCCAGTCCCTCGCCCCGGGTTCGGCCGATTCGATTACGCCCGCTTTCGGCGCGGCCGCATCTCCGGCCGTGTCGCGGGATGGAAAGTGGGTAATCTACGTCCATACCTGCGAATCCGTCGACGTCGTCGCCCTGGTCGACAGCAAGGGTAGCGGCTGGCCGGTCAACCTGGTCCGCGGCGCCGACTTCTACATGCAGCCTGTCTGGCACCCGGACTGCGAACGGATCGCGTGGATCGAATGGGATCAGCCGCAAATGCCCTGGGACGGGACGAGACTGAAGACCGCCCGGCTCGATACCGATCGTCGAAACCTGGCAGACGAGCGCCTGATCGCGGGAGACACGGACACGCCGGTCTTTCAACCCGCCTATTCTCCGGATGGGAGGTATTTGTCCTACATCATTACGGAAGGAGAATGGGACAGCCTGGTCGTGCTGGATCTGGAAACGGGGGAACGGAGAGCGCCTGTGGCGGGAACCACCCTGGCCGATCCCGCCTGGGTACAGGGCGTACGCGTCTACGGCTGGGGAACGGACAGCGATACCCTGTACTTCCGCAGCCATGAACGGGGATTCGCGTCGTTGTGGAAGGTCTCCCTGGCCTCAGGCCGAAGAACGCAACTTGAGACCCCTGTATATACCTGGATGATGCAGCTCTCCGTTTCGCCCGCGCGGAACGCCCTGGCGTGTATCGCCTCGTCGTCCGCCGTCCCCGAGCGCGTGGTGACCCTGGATGAAAACGACCATACCGCACATCGCCGCAGCCAGTCGGAGATGATCCCCGCAGCGGACCTGTCCATTCCCGAACCTATTACCTGGACGAGTCCGGGTGGCAGCGAGGTGCACGGTCTCTACTATCCGCCCGCCAGCAGCCGGTTCACCGGTTCGGGCAAACCGCCGGTCGTCGTCAGCATTCACGGAGGGCCGACGGGCCAGTCCAGGGCCGACTACGCTGCCGAGATCCCCTTTTTCACCAACCGCGGTTACGCCTGCCTTTACGTAAACTACCGAGGCAGCACGGGATATGGCCGTTCATACATGACCGCGCTGCGCGAACACTGGGGGGATTACGATACGGAGGATGCCGTCAGCGGCGCGCACGCCCTCGTGGATAGGGAACTCGCCGATCCGGAGCGCATGGTCATCAAGGGCGGCAGCGCGGGCGGGTTTACCGTACTGAACGTGCTTGCCCATCATCCCGGTGTTTTCCGGGCCGGCCTGTGCCTGTACGGCGTGACCAATCTCTTCGGCCTGGCCACGGACACCCACAAATTCGAGGCGAAATACCTGGACCTGATGGTGGGGACGCTCCCCG
>MKWU01002481.1_pt1 | contig 27490 bp, 22 predicted proteins | sample 809101 | NCBI WGS metagenome assembly MKWU01 (sample SAMN05860141, study PRJNA318959) | sponge metagenome | host: Aplysina aerophoba | place: Slovenia: Piran, Adriatic Sea, Gulf of Piran | collected 2013-05-07 | reverse complement strand
GGGTCGCGCCGATATCGCGGTCGGGCGCGACCCCCGATGAGGGTCCATGCGCGCGGCGCCGTGCCGTCGCCCGAGACCGGAGTACCGCGAGCCCGGCCGCCGCGGCACCGACCGTGCCGCTGACATAAACGATGTCACCCGGCCGCGCTGCGTCCCTCCGCAGCACGCGCCGACGCCCGACGCTTCCGACCGCGGTCACCCCGACGACGAGTGGCCCGGGGGAGGCGGTGACGTCGCCGCCGATGAGCGCCGTCCGATGGTGTGCGGCCAGCGTGAGGAGTGCGTCGATGAGCGCATCGACGTCGGCGACAGGACACGACGCGGGAAGCGACAGCGCGAGCAGGGCGTGGCGGGGAAGAGCGCCCATCGCGGCGAGATCGCTCAGGTTGATCGCGAGCGCCTTGTGTCCGGCGTCGGCGGTGGAGCTGATCGAACGGTCGAAGTGCACTCCTTCGACCAGGGTGTCCGTGGTGACGACGGTCAGCGCGCCGCGGTCCGGCTCGACCACGGCTGCGTCGTCGCCGATGCCGACGGTGACGCCGGCGGGGGGCGGCGGCACACGGGCGTGAATCCGCGCCACGACGGCGCGCTCGCCGAGTGCGGCGACGGTGAACGGGGACTCGGGCGCTGGCACGACAAGGGTCGCCGGGTTGGATGAAGGCGAGCTCGTCAACGCGCGTAGTCGATGGCCCGGGTCTCCCGAATCACGGTGACCTTGATCTGCCCCGGGTACTCGAGCTCGTTCTCCACGCGCTTCGCGATGTCCTTGGACAGCCAGACGGCCTCCTCGTCGGAGACCGAGTCGCTCTCGACCATGATGCGGATCTCGCGGCCGGCCTGCAGGGCGAAGGCCTTCGACACTCCCTCGAACGAGTCGGCGATATGCTCGAGCTTCTCCAGTCGCTTCACGTAGGACTCGAGGATGTCGCGCCGCGCGCCGGGCCGTGCGGCCGAGATTGCGTCCGCGGCCTGCACGAGCATCGACTCGAGCGACGGCCAGTCGATGTCCATGTGGTGGGCGGCCATCGCGTCGACGACGGCCGGGCTCTCGCCGTGGCGCTTGAGGAAGTTGATGCCGATCTCCAGGTGCGTCCCCTCCAGCTCGCGGTCCATCGCCTTGCCGATGTCGTGGACGAAGGCGGCGCGGATCGTCGTGTGCGCGTCGAGGCCGACCTCGCGGGCCATGACGCCGGCCAGGTACGCGACCTCCTTGGAGTGGGCCAGCACGTTCTGCCCGTAGCTGGTCCGAAACCGGAGCCGGCCCATCATGCGGTGGATCTCCGCGTGCATGTCGTGGAGGCCGAGCTCGAACGCGGCCGCCTCGCCCTCCTTCAGTACCGCCTCGTCGACTTCCGAGCGGACCCGCTCGACCACCTCCTCGATCCGCGCGGGGTGGATGCGCCCGTCGGCGATGAGCCGCTCGATCGATACCTTGGCGATCTCGCGCCGGTAGGGATCGAAGCTCGACAAGATGATCGCGCCGGGCGTGTCGTCGACGATGAGCTCGACGCCGGTGGCGGTCTCCAGGGCCCGGATGTTGCGCCCCTCGCGGCCGATGATGCGGCCCTTGAGGTCGTCGCTCGGCAGGTCGACCACCGAGACCGTCGTCTCGATCGCGTGATCGGCGGCGCTGCGCTGGATGGCCTCCGTGATGATGTGCCTGGCCTTGTCGGCGGCTACCTCCCGAGCTTCGTGCTCGAGCCTCTTGACGAGGTTGGCGGCATCGCGCCGTGCGTCCGACTCGAGCTGGTGGAGCAGGATTTCCTTGGCCTCGTCGGCCGTCATCCCCGAGACGCGCTGCAGCTCCCGCTTCGCACGGTCGGCCAGTTCCCGACAGCGTACTTCCTCGGCGGCTGCCGCGCGCTCCTGCTCGGTGACCGACTCTTCGCGCCGGCGGACGCTCGCCTCGGCGCGCTTGAGCGCGGCCTCCCGGTCGGCCAGCACCCGCGCCCGGTCGGCCACCTGCTTGTCGAGGTCTGCGATCTTGGCGCGCCGGTCGCGGATCTGGGTCTCGGCGTCTCGCAGCAGCTCGTGCGAGCGCTCACGTGCGGAGAGAAGGGTCTCCTTGCTGGCCCTCTCGGCCTCGCGTCGGGCCTCCAGCCTCAGGCGCGAGGCCTCGGTCCGGGCCTCGCCCAAGGTGCGGGCGGCGAGACGCTTCCGGCTGGCGATCCAGAGCAGGAAGACGACGAGGGCCGCTATCGCGCCCGCGAGTGCACCGGTGACGCCTGGAAGGAGTTGCATGCGCGATCCCCCGTGCGAGGGGCGCGGCACGCCGGCACACCAGTACGGACGAAACCCCGCGAACTGCCGTGTGGGGAGGTCGTATGAACCTGCCTGAGCAGGTGGAGCCGCTAGGTCAGTACCCCGCCTCTAAGGCTTCCTCGCGCGGAGGCATGCACACGGCGAAGCGTCGCAACTCTCTTTCAATACAGCAATGGCTCAAACGAGCCTCCAAAACCATCACGTACACCGCAGGGAGCTCGAAATCCGCATGGCGGCCGCGGGGTGCTCCCCGCGGGTCCGACCCTCATGCCGTTTCCCGACATCATCTTAGAACGAAGCCTGGCGGGTGGCAAGGTGCGCGGGTGCGAAACTCCCGGCGCTCGCTGGGCGCGTCCGGGTCGCGGGTGGGAGAACGGCTGTCGCCGGTGGGCGCGGACCGCCGGGCGCAGGGGAAGTCTCCTCGATGCGAGGACTTCGAAGCAGGCTCGCCGGGCGCTACTCGTCCGGTTCGACGCTGTCGGCGATCGCCCGATCGACCAGCGCCTCGAGCTCGTCGGTGCGGCGCCGGACATCGTCGGGCGAGGCGGGCTGGCGATTGCGGTAGCGGAAGTACTCGTCCGCGATGTTCAGCGCCGCCAGGACCGCGACCTGGAGGGAATCGGCGCCGTGGGCGTGCTTGGCGGTCGTCCGGATCTTCCGGTCCACGTAGCGGGCGAGCTCCGTGACATACGTTTCGTCGAGGCCGCTGCGGATCGGATACTGCCGACCGCAAACCTCAACCAGGACGACGCCCTCGCCCGCGTCCACCATAGGAATCGCCGGGCGACCTACAGGTCGAGTGCGTCGAGCTGCGTGAGCATCTCCGAGACGCGGGTGCGGACCTGCTCCCGCTCCCCGTCGGCGGCAGCCACCTGCGCGCGGAGCCGATCGACCTCCTTGCTCAGGTGGTCGTTCGCCTCCGTCGTCTGGGCCAGCTCGGCGCGCGTCCGGTCGAGCAGGCCGACGAGCGCGTTCACCTTCTCGGCGAGGCGCCCGATGGTCTCGATGTCGACGGACTCGACCGCGACGATGGATTCTCTGTTCGCCATTCCCGCTTGCTCCTGCGCCGCCGGTCTATCGGAAGGTAGCCTGGTGGGTGGATCTGAGTGCCGTCCCGATCTCCCGCATCGTCCGCTGCACCTCCGCGTCGGTGAGCGTCCGGTCGCCGCGGCGGAAAGTCAGCCGGAACGCGAGGCTGACCTGCCCCTCGCCGATGCCCGGCCCCTCGTAGCGATCGAAGGCGCGAACCGCAATCAGCGAGTCGGGCGCGACGGCCCGGATCGTCTCACGAACCGCGGCGGCAGGCAAGGTGCGCTCGACGGCGATTGCGATGTCGCGGACGATCGCCGGAAAGCGCGGCGGCGGAGACGCGACGAGGCGGCGGCGGTCGCGGCCCGCGCGGACGACTGTGTCGAGATCGAGTTCCGCCGCATGTATCGCGCCGCTTCCAGCCGGCAGGCCGCGGGCGGCGGCGACGGCCGGTTCGAGTTGACCTGCATGGCCCAGGGTCACCGGCGTCCCCTCCCCGGGAGCGGAGGTCTGCACGACCGCGGACCGCCCCGGGACGAGCCAGGTCGGTCCGGCCCCGGCCGGCGCGGCGAACGCGGGAGCGATGCCGAGCGCGTCGAGCAGGCGCTCGACGATGCCTGCGAGGTCGTAGAAGTCGGCCGGCGGTACCCGCCCGCCGCGGTCCCCGGTCCGCCAGCGCTGGCCGTCGCCCCAGTGCTCTGGCGCGGCCGATCCGGCAACGACGACGGCGACCCCGGGCGTCTCGCCCGCCGTCGCACTGAAACGCCTGCCGATCTCGAAGAGGCGGATGTCGCGCCGCCCGCGCCGCCGATTGTAGACGAGCGCGTCGACAAGTCCCGGAAGCAGCGCCGGGCGCAGCACGGCGTACGTCTCGGACAGCGGGTTGGCGAGTCGCACCAGCTCGTCGCCGACGGCGACGAACGGCCGCCCGGCCGCCTCCTCGATGAAGCCGTAGGTGATCGCTTCTGAGCATCCGCCGGCGGTCAGGACGCGGCGCAGCAACCGCCGCCGCTCGAGCGAGTCCGCCGGAGCCGCCGGCGCACGCCGCAGCGGCGGGAACGTCGAGGGCAGCCGGTGGTAGCCGTGGTGCCGGGCCACCTCCTCGATCAGATCGATCTCGCGGTGGACGTCGACGCGGTGCCCCGGCGCCGTCACGCGCCACGTCGGGGCGCCCGCCTCGTCCGGCCCCGTCTCGACGCGGAAGCCGAGCCGTTCCAGGACGACGGGGACGAAATCCGGAGCGACGTCTATACCGAGCACGCGACCGATCCGCGCGTGGCGCAGCGCGACGGTAATCGGCGTGCGGGGGGCGGGGTAGCAGTCCGCGATGCCGCCCCGCGGCGCACCCGCTCCGATCTCCGCCAGCAGGGCGTGGGCCCGCCGCATCGCGCGAACCGGAGCGTCGATGTCTGCGCCGCGCTCGAAGCGGTACGACGCGTCGGTCGACAGCGCCAGCCGCCGGCTCGTGCGGCGGACCGAGATCGGGTCGAACCACGCGCTCTCGAGCGCGACCCGGGCGGTCGCCCCGGTCACCTCGGAGTCGGCTCCCCCCATGACTCCGGCCACCGCCTGCGCCCGTTCCGCGTCGGCGATGACCAGCATGTCGTCGCCGAGCGCGCGCGTCTCGCCGTCCAGGGTGCGGACGGTCTCCGCGGGGCGGGCCGGGCGGGCGCGCGACCCTGCACCCGCGAGCCGGGCGGGGGCGGAGGGGTGCATCGGGTGGCCGAGCTCCAGCATCACGTAGTTGGTCACGTCCACCACGCCGTTGATCGGCCGGACGCCGGCCGCCTCCAGGCGCGCGGCCATCCAAGCCGGCGATGGCGCCACCCGGACGTCGGCCAATGATGAAGCGTAGCGCGGGCAGGCGGCTGCGCCCGCCTCCTCGATGGTCACCGCAACCTCCGCGTCGGCCGCGGGCGGTTGGGCCAGGGGCGGCCAGCGCAGCGGGTTGGCGTAGATGGCGGCTACCTCGCGAGCGATCCCGAGGACGCTCAGGCAGTCGGGCCGGTTGGTCGTGATCTCGAGGTCGAGCACGGCGTCGGGGCCCGCCGCCGGCCGGCCCGGAATCTCCGGAGCGGGGTCGACGGACGACACCTCGAAGCCGTGCCGGGTGAGCGCCTCGGCCAGATCGTCGATCCCGACCGGAACCGGGACGATCTCCCGCAGCCACGAGACGAGGATTCTCACAACGGAAACTGCTCCAACAACTGCAGATCGTTCTCGTAGAACGCGCGGATGTCCTGCACGCGGTACTTGAGGATGGCGAGCCGGTCGATACCGACGCCGAACGCCCAGCCGGTCAGGCGTTCCGAGTCGTAGCCGACCGCCTCGAGCACCGCCGGGTGCACCATGCCGCTGCCGAGCACCTCCAGCCACCCGGTCCGCTTGCAGACCGCGCAGCCGTCTCCGCGGCAGAAGACGCAGCTCATGAACACCTCGGCGCTCGGCTCGGTGTAGGGGAAGAAGCTGGGGCGGAACATCACCTGCGTGTCCGGCGTGAAGAGCCGCTGCAGGAAGCACTCCAGCGTGCCCTTGAGGTCGGTCATCGTGACGTCCTCGTCGACCAGGAGGCCTTCCACCTGCTGGAACATCGGCGAGTGCGTCAGGTCGGGGGTGTCGCGCCGGTAGACGACCCCGGGCGCGATGATGCGCACCGGCGGCTCGTGGGTCTCCATGTAGCGGATCTGCACGCCGGAGGTGTGCGTCCGCAGCAGGGTGCCGGGCCGGTCGGCGCGCGTCCGCAACGGCGCGTCGAGGTACAGGGTGTCCTGCATGTCGCGGGCCGGGTGCTCCGGCGGCATGTTGAGAGCCTCGAAGTTGTGGTAGTCGTCCTCGACTTCCGGACCCTCGACCACCTCGAAGCCGAGGCCGGTGAAGATCTCCTCGATCTCCTCGCGGACGGCGGTCAGGGGGTGGCGATGGCCGACCCTGACCTCGCGGCCGGGCAGTGTGACGTCGAGCACGGCGCTCGACAGGAACGCGGCCGGTGCGCCGCGGCCGGGAATCCGGTCGTGTACACCCGAGCCGCGGGCGCCCTCGGCCCGTGCGCCGCCTGCGGCCGCGGCGGGCTCCTCGGTCGGCGCGCGTCTAGTGTCGGCGGCGGCCGCGGGGGCGTCGGCTCCCGACGCCTCGCGCCGCGCCGCGAGAGCCTGCTCGATCTCCTGCTTCAGGGCGTTGGCCTGCCGACCGAGCTCCCGGCGCTCGTCCGGAGAGGCCGCGGCGACCGATCGGAGGAGCGCGGTCACGGCGCCGCGCTTGCGGCCGAGAAAGCGGTTGCGGAGCTCCTGCAGCTCGGCGGGCGAGGCTGCGTCGCGCAACCCGGCCGTGAAAGCGGCACGCACGTCTTCGACCGTGGCGAGAAGAGCCATCGAGGAGTCCGCCCGGGGGCCGGCAGGAGGCGCTACGCCGCGGGGCCCGGTTCGAGTGCCGCGCTGGCCTGCCGGACGAGGTGCGCGAAGGCGTCCGGCTCGCGTGCGGCGAGCTCGGCCAGCGCCTTCCGATCGAGCCCGATGCCGGCCCGCTGGAGGCCGTTCATGAACCGGCTGTAGCTCAGTCCGTGCTGGCGGGCGCCGGCGCCGATCCGCGTAATCCAGAGCCGCCGAAAGTCCCGCTTCTTGCGCTTGCGGCCGACGAACGCATAGTTCAGCGAGGTGTCGACGGCCTCCTTGGCGGCGCGGTACAGCTTGCTCTTCGTCTGGTAGTAGCCCTTGGCCCGGGCCAGCAGGCGGCGTCGCTTCGCGCGCCGTACGGTTCCGCGTTTCACTCGAGGCATCGTGCTGCTCTTCGATCTACTTGTAGGGGATCATCCGGGCAATGCGGGGCGCATCGGCGTCGGTCGCCGTGGTCTTGCCGCGCAGGCCGCGCTTCTGCTTGGTCGTCTTGCTCGTCATGATGTGGCGGCGAAACGCCTTGCTCCGGCTGATCTTGCCGCTGCCGGTGCGGTTGAAGCGCTTGGCGGCGCCGCGGTGCGTCTTCAGCTTGGGCATCGTGGAGTCCCCGTCACCGGCCCTTCTTCCCGACGGTCCGGCTCGACAGTATCGTGTGCATCTGGTTCCCTTCCATCCGGGGCACGGTCTCCTGCAGCGCCACTTCCTGCAGCTCGTCCACCAGCCGATCCAGGATGTGGCGGCCGAACTCGGGGTGGGCCATCTCGCGCCCGCGGAAGAAGATGGTCGCCTTCACCTTGTCGCCGTGCTCGAGGAAGCGCTCGACGTGCTTCTTCTTGAACTGGTAGTCGTGCTCGTCGACCTTCGGCCGGAACTTGATCTCCTTGACCTCGATCGTCTTCTGGTGCTTGCGGGCCTGCCGTGTCCGCTTCTGCTCCTCGTACTGATAGCGCCCGAAGTCCATGATGCGACATACGGGCGGCTGCGCGGTCGGTGAGATCTCGACGAGGTCGAGCCCCTTCTCGCGCGCGACGGCGAGCGCCTGCTGCGGCGACATCACGCCGAGCTGGGTGCCGGTGTCGTCTATGACGCGGATTTCCCGAACGCGAATGCGCTCGTTCACTCGCGTGCGGTTCTGTCGAAAGTCGCGTCGTGGGCCGCGTGGCCCGCGTCCTGGAGGAATAGGAGGCTCCTTTCCTGGCCGCCGTAGTTTACTTCGCCGCCCGATCCCGTTTCCGCCGCGTCTCCTCGTCGAGCGCGGCGATCACCGCGTCGACCGGCTGCGCGCCCCGGTCGCCGCCCTTCCGGCTCCGCACCGCCACCGTGCCGCCGTCGGCTTCCCGGTCGCCGACGACCAGCATGTAGGGGATCTTCTGGAGCTGCGCCTCGCGAATCTTGAGGCCGATCTTCTCCTGCCGTGCGTCCGCCTCGACGCGCAGGCCCGCCGCGGCCAGCCGGTCGCGGACGGAGGCGGCGTACTCGGCGTGACGGTCGGCGATCGAGAGGACCCGCGCCTGCACCGGAGCGAGCCAGAGCGGGAACGCACCGCCGTAGTGCTCGATGAGGAGCGCGATGAAGCGCTCGAAGCTGCCGAATATGGCCCGGTGGATCAGCACCGGGGTGTGCTCGGCGTTGTCGGCCCCGGTGTACTTCAGGCCGAAGCGCTCGGGCATCTGGTAGTCGAGCTGGATCGTGGCGCACTGCCACCTTCGTCCGAGGGCGTCGGTGACGTGCATGTCGATCTTGGGCCCGTAGAAGCTGCCGTCGCCCTCGGAGATCGTGAAGCGGGCTCCGGTGGCCTCGATGGCCGCCTTGAGCTGCGCCTCCGCATGGTCCCACGTGGCGGCGCTGCCGAGGTAGTCGTCGGGGCGCGTCGACAGCTCCAGGGCGTACTCGAGCCCGAAGTCGCCGTAGACGCGGTCGACGAGCCGCAGCAGCCGCTCGACCTCCTCGCCTATCTGGTCCTCGGTGATGAAGCAGTGCGCGTCGTCCTGCGAGAGCTGACGGACGCGGGTCAACCCGCCCACCACGCCCGACGCCTCGTTCCGGTGCAGCACGCCCTGGTCGTGGAACCGCAGCGGCAGGTCGCGGTAGCTGCGGCCCTCGCCGGCGAACATCAGCATGTGGGCCGGACAGTTCATCGCCTTCAGGGCATAGTCCAGCCGCACCCTCCGGCCGTCGCCGTCCACCGGCTCGGTGTCGCTCCCGGCCCCGTGCCGCCCGCTGCTCCCGTCGCCGGCCGAGTCGCCCTGCACCAGGAACATGTTGTCCCGGTAGTGGTCCCAGTGGCCGGACGTCTCCCAGAGCGCCTTGTTGAAGAGGAGCGGGGTACGCACCTCCTGGTAGCCCTCTCCCGACAACGTGTCGCGCATGTAGTCGGCCAGCAGCCGGTAGAGGGTCGTGCCCTTCGCCTGCCAGAACGGGGCTCCCGGCGCCCAGGGATGGAAGGTGAACAGCCCGAGCTCCCGGCCGAGCTTCCGGTGGTCGCGCTCCTTCGCCAGCTCGATGCGGCGCAGGTGGGTCTTCAGTGCCGAGTCCTTGAAGAACGCGGTCCCGTAGATCCGCTGCATCGGCTGGTTGCGTGCGTCCCCCTTCCAGTAGGCGTTCGAGCTCGACAGCACCTTGAACGCCTTCAGCCGCCCCGTGGACGGGACGTGCGGGCCGGTGCAGAAGTCGATGAAGGCGTCCTCGATCGTGTAGCACGAGACGACGGGCCCGCCCTTCTCCTCGATCAGCTCCACCTTCAGCGGCTCGCCCCGGTCGCCGAAGAATTCCTTCGCCTCCGCTTTCGGCAGCATCTTGCGCTCGTAGCGCAGGTCGCGGGAGGCGAGCTCGGTCATCTTGCGCTCGATCGCCTCGAGGTCCTCGGGGACGAAGGGGCGCTCCACGACGAAGTCGTAGAAGAAGCCGTCGTCGATGGGCGGCCCGATGCCGCACTGCGCTTCCGGGAAGAGCGCCGTCACCGCGGCGGCGAGCAGATGCGCCGTGCTGTGCCGGTAGAGGTCGAGCGCCTCGGGGGCGTCGGGCGTCACGAAGCGCACCTCGGCATCGGCGTCGAGCGCGTGCGACAGGTCGACCATGCGTCCGTCGACCATCGCCGCGAGTGCCTGCCTGGCGAGGCGGGGCGAGATTTCCGCCGCCACTTCCACGGCGGGGGTGCCCGCGGGCACACCTCTCGTGGATCCATCCGGCAGCGTGACGGTGACCTGACTCATACGGTGGCGATGACTTCGGGCCGGGCAGCCGAGGCGTGGAACATGGTAGGCACGGGCGGACTTGAACCGCCGACCTCCTGCATGTCAAGCAGGCGCTCTAACCAACTGAGCTACGCGCCTCCCTTCATCCGTAACAGGAGATAATCGTCCATGTCGCCGCGCGGCGTCAACCATGGCGCGCCGGACCGGTCGCTCGAAGGCGGAGCGTCCGAATCCGTGGACGCACCCGCTCGCCGCACGCCGCGGGGGACTGCTATTCTCTGGACGCGGCACCGTGGAGCCGGCCCCGCGCCGAAGCGGCAGGGTGCGCGACGGCGGCGGTTCCGGTTTGGCACACCTGCCGGCCCGCCCAAGGCGGGGGAGAAGAGGACTGCGCATGGCGGCCCAGTACCGCACGCGGGAGAGCAACCGGCTCGACTGGCACCACTTCTGCGGCAACTGTCCGGACTGGCCGCCGCGCGGAGACTGCGTCGAGGTCGAGACGCCGGAGCTGCACCGCGTCTGCCCGGCCTGCCTTCGCCTGCAGCTCGACGGGCGTTGCGAGCCTGAGATGACGGACCTCGGCGGCGCTTTCCCCGGCACCGACGGCTGAGCCGGGACCGCCTCTTCAGCGGACCTCGACGAACACCGGGTTGGAGTAGAACCAGAGGTCCTGCCACGGGTCCTCGCCGAGCGAATCCGGCGCAGGCTCGGGTTCGCCCGTGCTGGTCCCGCGGACGCGAAGGTAGCGATCGCCGGCGACGGCGCGGAGCGTGTGGCGCATCGTCCGGTACTCGCCGTCCCGCGACCAGTCGTCCGGACCGAAGCGACGCACGACGCGGGCGCTCGGGTTGCGGTCGCGCGCGGGATCGGGGGCCGGACCGGTGATGTCCCCGGCGATCAGGTCGACGCGGGCCACCGTGGGCTGGTAGCCGCGCGGGTTGGGGGCGTCGGGATCCCGCAGGCGGATCGTCACTTCTACGTCGGTGCCCGGCGCCACCGGCAGGGTCCCCCCCGTGGCGGGCGGGCCTCCGCCGGGGGGGGGCGGGGGGTGGTGGCGGGGCGGGTGGGGGGCGGCGGGACCCCGCAGGCGGATCGTCACTTCTACGTCGGTGCCCGGCGCCCCCGGCAGGCTCCCGCCGATGTCGGCGGTGCCTCCGCCGGAGGTGGCCGTCACGTAGAGCTCCGACACCAGGTCGCCGGTGGCGACGAACACCCGCCCCCGGCGCAGCCCCTCCAGGATCGCCGCGTGCGACTTCTCGGCGTGGACGTAGGTCTTCGAGTACTCGCCGGGCCAGAAGTCGACTCCGCCCTCGGTGAAGTGGCGGTGGGAATCGGAATTGGCCGTAATCCACCAGCGGCGGCCTTCGCCGAGCATCGAGTCCCAGAAGCCGCCGAGGCGCGCCGTCAGCGGATCGAATCCGCCCCAGGTGGGGTAGGAGGTGTAGTACCCCCGCCGCCGGTCCTGGCGCAGGCTCCGGTCGGGGTTGAGGGCGGCGGCCTGATGCCCCGGCGCTCCCGCCATCCCGACCGCCACGTCCGGGGCGGTGTCGTTCCAGCGCCGGAGCTCGGCGGGGTCGTAATCGCCGTAGTCCCCGTTCTCTGACCGCGAGCGCGACGGGTGGTTGGCGATGACGACCGGCCTGGGCGCGAGGCCGTCCATCGCGGCGAGCGCCGCGATCATCTTCTCCTCGGTATCGCGGGACGGGTCCACGGGATGGGCCTCGCGCCGGTCGAAGCGCGCCTCCAGGTCGTGCAGCCGCTGCGCTTCTTCCGGGCCGTGCGGCACGATCAGGCTGCTGTGGTCGCCGCCGGGCGTGTTCAGCTCCAGCCCGAAGAACTGCACCACCTGGGGCACCTCCTCGCGAGCCCGCAGCAACTCCGGATAGGCCATCTCCAGGTTGACCCGGCTGTGGTCGGGGCCGCCGTGGTCGGTCGCCACGGTCCACTCCAGGCCGTAGCGCCGCGCCATGCGGGCGTTCCTCGGGATGGAGTAGATGGCGTCGCGGCCCAGGATCAGCCGCGGGGGAGCCACCGTCCGGTCCCAGCCGACGCTGTACTCGCTGTGGATGTGGTGGTCGCCCGCCAGCCAGCGGGGTCCGTCCGCCGGCTGCCCCCGCCCGCCGGCGTTGCCGCCCAGCCACCCGAGGCCGAGCGCCGCCGCGACCCGGGGGGGCCCGCCCCCCCGGCCCCCCCCCCCCGCGGGCGTTGCCCCCCAGCCACACGAGCCCGAGCGCCGCCGCGACCAGCCCCGCCTGGACCGGTCCCCGCCGAACGCGCGCCGCGACACCGGGGGGAGGGGTCAAATCGGTTCCGCGATCGCTTCCAACGCCCGCTCGAGGATGGGATCTTCCTCGGGGAGAGGCTCGCCCAGCTCCGGCAGAGCGACGTCGACCGCCACGTCCGGCACGACGCCGACCCGGTCGATCGGCTCTCCGTCCGGGGTCAGGTACCGCGCCCGCGACAGCCACAGCCCCGTCCCGTCGGGCAGCCGGACCAGCTTCTGCTCCGATGCGCGCCCCGCCGTCCGCTGGCCGACCGTCTCAGCTCGGTCGCGCCCTGCCAGTGCCGCCACGAACAGCTCCGCGGGCCCTGCCGTCCCGAAATTGGTCAGGAGCACCACGGGCGTGTCGACCACGGCCGTGAAGTCTGCCAGGACATCCTCGAAAACCGGGGTGAAAGAGAGGCCGACACCGAGCCCTGGAGTCACGGCGGACTCGCGAATAATGGTACCCAGTGGGGGAGGCGCAAGTGGCGTTCGCTGGTCGCCGTGCTCCTGCCGAATGGCGAGCGTGCCGTCCGCGACGAACAGGCGCGTTGCGACCAGAGCCTCCTCGTAGGCGCCGCTCGCGCTGTTCCGAAGGTCCAGAATGATACGGGACGCGGCGTCGTCGAAGAGGAGTTGCCCGACGGCATCCGCGATTGCCGACGCCGTTCCGGCGCCGAAGCTCGCCACCCGCACGTAGCCCGTCTCGTCCGCCGCCATTCGGTGTGTCACGTCGGGGATGACGAGGTCCTCGCGCGCCAGCTCGACGTCGTACGGCTCCTGCGTGCTGCCGCGGATCAGCGAGATGGTCACCGTCGACCCGGGCTCGCCGCGGAGCAGACGCTGGCCTTCGATGGCGGACATGAAGCGCGTCGGCTCACTGTCGATGGCGCGGATGAAGTCGCCCGGCAGCACCCCGGCGCGCGCGGCCGGCGAGCCGTCGAGCGGCGCGACCACCTGCAGGTAGTAGCGCCGCCGCACCTCGACGCCGATGCCGCCCGCGGGCAGCGGCCGCCCGTTCTCGATCCGGTCGACGTCCTCGGCCGACAGATATGCGCTGTCCGCGTCGAGCCCCTCGGTCAATCCACGGAGCGCGCCGTCCATCACCTCGCCGAGGTCGACGTCCTCGACGTAGTTGTTCGAGATGAGGGAGACGACGTCCTCGAGGATGCGGAGGTGCCGGTAGGGGTTCTCGCCCGCGGCCTCGCGGCCCAGGAAGCCCCCGACCAACGTGAAGACGACTAACGGAACCGACGCGACGAGGACGACGAGTCGAGTCCTTGGCAAGGGTGGTCCTCCGGACGATCTGCGACGCATCGTAGCAGAACGGCGGCCGGAGGTCGATCCGTCGGGTCGCCCGCTTGCTGCGATGGTAGGCTGAGTCGTTGCGCGCCCGTGAGGGCGCGGTGGCGGAACGCAGTCGATGCGGGTGCTGGGAGTCGACTACGGCGAGAAGCGCGTCGGGCTGGCGGTGAGCGATCCGTCGGCGACGATTGCCCGCCCGTTGCGCACCTTGCGCGCGGGAGGCTCGCTGCCGTCGCGCGCCGCGGCCGTCGCGGCCGAGGCGCAGGCGCTCGCCGCGGACGGCGACGGCCTGGCGGCGGTCGTGGTCGGCCTTCCGCGCTCGCTCGACGGCACGCCGCACGAGCAGACCGCGCGCGTCCTCGCCTTCGTCGAACGGCTGCGGATGGCCATCGACGTGCCGGTCGCGCTGCAGGACGAGCGGCTGACCAGCGTGGAGGCCGAATCGCGCCTCGCCGCCCGCGAGCGGAGCTGGCGGAAGCGCGCCGAGCGGCTGGACGCCGCGGCGGCCGCCGTCATCCTCCAGGACCACCTCGACGAACGCCGGGTGCGGGGCGAACCGCGTGCGGCGCCGTTGGACCAGGCTACCTCTCCGAGCGGCAGGCGCCGATGATCCGACGCGCCCTGATCGGCCTCTGCGTGCTGTCGGCGCTCGGCGCGGCCGGGGTGGCCGCGACGTGGCAGGGACTGCTGGCGCGCATCGAGGCCCCGCACCTCGATCTGCCCGCGGGCGGCGTCTTCGTCGACATCCGGCCCGGCGATTCGACACGGGCGATCGCGGAGCGGCTGGAGGCGGCCGGCGTCGTCCGCGAGGCCTGGACGTTCCGCTTCGCCGTCTGGCGCAGCGGTCACGAACGCGCACTGCAAGCGGGGGAGTACCACTTCGACGAGCCTGTCTCGCCCGTCGCGGCGTTGGCGAAGATCGCCGACGGCCGGGTTCACCTGCAGGCCATCACCTTCCCGGAGGGTCTGACCCTGCCCCAGAAGGGCGCCATCGTCGAGAAGTGGGGGCTCGCCTCGGCAGAGGATTTTGCCGCCGCAGCGCGCCGGGTCGAGTTGATCGCCGACCTCGACCCCGACGCCGCGGACCTGGAGGGCTACCTCTTCCCGGAGACCTACTCGCTACCGCGGACCGCCACCGTCGACGACCTCGTCGCCGCCATGGTGGCCCGCTTCCGGGTGGTCTTCGACGCCGAGCTGCGCTCGCGCGCGGCCGAGCGCGGTCTGACGACGCGCGAGGCGGTCACGCTGGCATCCATCATCCAGAGGGAGTCCGGGAGCGACGCGGAGTTCCCGCTCGTCTCCGCCGTTTTCAACAACCGGTTGCGGATCGGCATGCCGCTCCAGAGCGACCCAACCACCATCTACGCTCTCGAGCGCGCCGGCCGCTACGACGGCAACCTCACCCGCGCCAACCTGCGCTTCGACTCGCCCTACAACACCTACGTCTACCGGGGCCTGCCGCCGGGTCCGATCGCCGCTCCCGGCGCCGAGGTCCTGCGAGCCGCACTGGCCCCCGCCGACGTCAGCTACCTCTACTTCGTCAGTCGCAACGACGGCACGCACGCCTTCGCGGACACCCTGCGCGAGCACAACCGCAACGTCCGCGAGTTCCAGGTGGAGTACTTCCGGCGGCGCCGCGGCGGGGCGCACTGACCGGCCCGCGACGTTTTCGCGGGCGCGAGACTCCTCCGCCGCGAGCTTCGGGCTCACGCCCTTGCGTTCCCGCCCGCACCGGAACCGGTGCGGGCGGCGGGAGGACGAGCATCAGGGTTGGCGCGGGGGGAGGTAGTCCTGCCACCCGTCGACCTCGGTGTAGAAGAGGGGCGTGGCGTCGCGGCCGGTGGCCAGGTTGTGCTCGATGGCGGTGGCGGGCGGGGCCGCGGCGCGGGTGGTCTCCGCCAGCGGCACGCGGTCGAAGAGGATGCCGCCGAAAGCCAGATAGGCGGCCGCCAGCGTCAGGACGACGTTGAACGCCTGTCCGGTGACGTAGAGCTGGATCGGCCGCCCGCCGGAGGTGTGGCGCGCGAGTTCGCGCAGGCTCGACTCGAGGCCGATGCTGACGAAGGCCAGGCAGAAGAGCCAGCCCCGGACGTCGGACGTGAGGTCGAGCGCGGCGGCCACGCGCTCGTCGCCGAGCGACGGTGTCAGCAGGAACGAGAAGACGAGAGACGCCGCGACGAAGCCGAGGATGAACTTCGGCAGCCGGTGCCAGATCTCCACCGCTTGCGGCCGCCGCTCGCCGCTGGCCTCGACGTGCGTCACCCAGTAGACGGCCACCAGGAAGGCGACCAGGCCGATCAGCGTGTTCTGGACCATCTTGACCACCGCCGCGATCTGCTCCGCCTGCTCGCCGAGCAGGGCGCCGGCCGCGACGACGGCGCCCGTCGCGTCGACGGTGCCGCCGATCCAGGCCGCCCCGACCACCGGATCCATCCCCGCGGCGCGGATGCCGAGCGGCATCACGATCATCATCGCCACGGTGAAGATGAGCGACATCCCGACCGCGAGCGTCAGCTCCTGCTTGCGGGCGCGGGCGGCGGCGGCCACCGCGATGGCTGCCGACACGCCGCACACCGACGTGGCGGCGGCGATGACGATGACCAGCGACCGGCTGCCGATCCGGAGCACCCGCACGCCGAACTGGTACATGAAGAGGATCACGATCGGCGTGACGAGCCAGGCGACGAAGAGCCCCGGCACGCCGAGGCGCAGGATGTTGCCGAACAGAACCTCCGCGCCGAGCAGCACGAGGCCGGTCTTGATGTAGAGCTCGCTCCTGAGCGCCGGCCGGAGCCATTCCGGCGTCCGCACCGTGTTGGCGATGAGGAGCCCGATCAGGAGCGCCCAGAAGGCGTACCCGAAGCCGGCCGCGCGGACGCCCGCCTGGTTGGCGAGCGTGTAGGCGACGACGGCGAGGGCGAAGAGCGGCAGGAAGGCGGTCACGTGCCGGCGGACCGAACGCCCCATCACGCCGACGGCGAGCGCCGAGAGCGCCGCCATCGCAAGGCCGAGCCCGGCGAGCCCGCCGAGGCGGCCGGACAACGCCTCGGCCGGCGCGCCCGTCCCGCGTCCGACGCCCGGCACCGCACCGATCAGGCCGGCCACCACGCCGGCCATGACGAGCCCGGCGAGCCAGACCGCCCACCAGTCCTCGGAGGCCAGGAGCGGGTGCCGGGACAGGTTCGGGGACGTCGTCGCTGGCGCGTGCTGCGGCATGGCGCGCCTATAATGACCGAGTTCCGCGCGGAATGGGTTCCGCGGAACGGGGAGTGCCGAAGATGGGGTCCAGACCGACGGCGCGGAGGCGGACGGCCCGGGTCGCGTGCGCAGCGGTCGCGGCGCTGATGACGGCAGCGGTGGCGGCTGCGGCGCAGGAAGTCGCCGCAGGGGAGCCACGCCGGGAGACGGTCGAGGCGGCCGGACTGCTTGCGCCCGTCGAGATCGTGACCGACCGCTGGGGCATCTCCCACATCTACGCCGGGAACGAGCACGATCTCTTCTTCGCCCAGGGGTACGCGGCGGCTCGCGACCGGCTCTTCCAGTTCGAGATCTGGCGCCGGCGCGCCACCGGGACGGTTGCCGAGATCCTCGGTCCGCGGGAACTCGAGCGCGACGTCGGCGCCCGCCTCTTCCGCTTCCGAGGCGATCTGACGACCGAGATGCGCCACTACCACGAGCGCGGGGACGAGATCATCCCGGCGTTCGTCGACGGCGTCAACGCCTGGATCGAGCGCACGGAGAGGGAGCCGGACCTGCTCCCGATCGAGTTCGAGCTGCTCGGCATCGAGCCGGGTCGCTGGACGCCGGAGATCGTGATCTCGCGCCACCAGGGGCTGGTCTCCAACGTGGCGCAGGAGCTCGACAATGCCCGGGCGGTTGCCGCGCTCGGTCCGTCGGCGTTCGCGGAGCTCAACTACTTCATCGGCGACCCCGATCTGAAGATCGATCCCGCCATCGACGTCTCGCTCCTGCACGACGGAATCCTCGATCTGTACCGCGCCCACCGGCGGCCGCTGGCGTTCGAGCCGCAGGACGTCGCCGTCGCCCACCGCGGCGATCGGGAATCGTTCGAGCGACTCGCGGCGGCGCTCCCGTCGGAGATCGACATGGAGCGGGACGACTACGATGCCATCGGCAGCAACAACTGGGTCGTCCATGGCACCCGGACGCTGAGCGGCTACCCGATCCTGGCCAACGACCCGCACCGCGCGCAGTCGGCCCCTTCGCTCCGCTACTGGGTGCACCTGGTGGCGCCCGGCTGGAACGTGATCGGCGGCGGGGAGCCGGTGCTGCCGGGGGTCTCGATCGGCCACAACGAGCACGGCGCGTGGGGTCTGACCGTCTTCGGCCAGGACAACGAGGACCTCTACGTCTACGAGACCAACCCCGCGGATCCGAACCAGTACCGCCATCTCGGCCGGTGGGAGGAGATGACCGTTCTCCGCGAGAGCGTCCCGGTCAAGGGCCGGCCCGACGCGGAGGTCGAGCTGAAGTACACGCGCCACGGGCCCGTCGTCTTCGAGGATCCGGAGAACAACACCGCGTACGCGGTGGCGGCGGCGTGGCTCGACTACGGTTCGGCGCCCTACCTGGCGAGCCTCCGCATGGACCAGGCCGCGACGTGGGAGGAGTTCGTCGAGGCGTGCCGCTACAGCCGGATCCCGTCCGAGAACATGGTGTGGGCCGACCGCGCCGGGAACATCGGTTACCAGGCGGTCGGCGTGTCACCCATCCGGCCGAACCACAGCGGCCTGGTGCCGGTGCCGGGCGACGGGCGCTACGAGTGGGACGGCTTCCTGCCGATCACGGCCCTGCCGAGCGTCGTCAACCCTCCCAAGGGCTACTTCGGCACCGCGAACAACTACACGCTGCTGGACGTCCCCGCCCGCTATCCCCACTGGGAGGCGTTGCACTACACGTGGGGCGATCAGATGCGTGCGGCGCGGGTCGAGGAGGTGCTGGCCAACGCCCGCCACATGACCGTCGGCGACAACATGCAGCTCATGATGGACGAGCTGTCGGTCGCCGCCCGCAACCTGGTGCCGCTGCTCCGCGGCGTGCCGGGGCTCGACGCTCGCCTGGAGCGGGCGCGCAGGCTGCTGCTGGCCTGGGACGGCGTCCTGGACAAGGATTCGGTGGAGGCGGCGATCTACGTGAGCTGGGAGCGCGCGCTGCGCGCCGCCGTGCACCGCACGGTGGTCCCCGCCGCGGCCCGCGACTTCATCCGGGGCGTCAACGTCAAGCGCATGATCGACTGGCTGACCGCGCCCGACGGTCGCTTCGGCGACGACCCGCTCGCCGGGCGCGACGCCGTGCTCCGCGACGCGCTGGCCGAAGCTCTCGAAGGCCTCGAGCGGCGCTTCGGCACCGCCGACATGACCACCTGGACGTACGGCGGCGAGCGGTTCAAGCACGCGCTCATCCGCCACCCGCTCAGCGCGGCTGTCAACGCCGAGGTGCGGCGCCGCCTGGACGTCGGCCCCGTCGCCCGCGGCGGCTACGGCGGGACGGTGCACAACACCGGCGGCGGAGACAACCAGACCTCGGGCGCATCGTTCATGATCGTTGCCGACACCGGCAACTGGGACAACTCCGTCGGGCTGAACACGCCGGGGCAGGCCGGCGACCCCGACAGCCCCCACTACCGCGACCTGTTCGAGGTCTGGGCCCGTGACCGCTACTTTCCGATCTTCTTCTCGCGCGCCCGCATCGACACGGTGACGGAAGCGGTGACGGAGCTGAAGCCATCGGAAATGCGCGAGGAGCTCGGGCCGTAGGAACGGTGCGGACTCCTGTAGGCTCTGGCTGAGCGGCGAAGCGACGGACAGCTCAGGAGGCAGACGGATGAGTGCGAAGCGCCGTAGCGAAGGGGGAGTTCCGGTCGCGGTCGTGGCCGTGCTGGCGGCGCTGGTAGCGGGCGTCATCCCCGCCGCCACCACGAATGCCGCTGCAGCGGTCGTGGGGACGCCGCTCGTCGAGGCGGTGAAGGCCTCGGATGCCGATGCCGTGCGCGCGCTGCTGGCGGAGGCGGTCGACGTCAACGCCCGCGAGGCCGACGGGACCACCGCACTGCACTGGGCCGCGCACAAGGGCGACGGCGAGGCGGTGCGTCTGCTGCTCGCGGCAGGAGCCGACGTCGAGGCCGCCAACCGCTACGCGGTCAGGCCCCTGATGCTTGCGTGCGCACGGGGCAGCGCGTCGGCCGTCGAGGCGCTGCTGGACGCGGGCGCCGACCCGAACGCCGCGCTGCCGGAGGGAGAGACCCCCCTCATGACGGCGGCGCGCACGGGCGACGTGCGGATCATCCGGATGCTGCTCGCCGGCGGGGCCGACCTCGACGCCCGCGAGCACTGGCGCGGGCAGACCGCCCTGATGTGGGCAGCGGCGGAGAACCACCCGGCCGCCGTGCACACGCTGATCGAGCTCGGGGCCGACGTCGACGAGCGGTCGACCGCGGGCTGGTCGGCGCTGCTCTTCGCCGTCCGGGCAGGCCGGCGCGAAGCCGTCCGGGCGCTCCTCGATGCCGGCGCCGACGTCAACGACACCATCCGGCCCGTCCTGTCGCCGGAGGACACGGCGGCCGGCCGGCCGAGCCGAGGCGACCCGGCGGCGGGCAACGAGGGCACGAGCGCCCTCGTCGTTGCCGTGACCAACGCGCACTTCTCGCTGGCGGCGTACCTCGTCGAGCGCGGCGCCGACCCCAACGCGGCCGCTCAGGGCTGGACCGCGCTGCATCAGCTCGCGTACACGCGCCGGCCGAATTCGGGCAAGGGGATGCCGCCGGTGGAGATGGTCGACCGCCTCGACACCCTGGCCTTCGCGAGGTTCCTCCTCGACCATGGGGCGGACCCCAACCTCCGCCAGACGAAACGCTTCAACAACCGCGAACGGAACAACCTGAACCGCGTCGGCGCCACGCCCTATCTGCTGGCCGCGAAGCACGCGGACGCGCCCCTGATGCTCCTCTTCGCCGAGTACGGCGCGGACACGCGGCAGCCGACGGAGGGCAACGCCTCGCCCCTGATGGTGGCCGCAGGGGTCGGAATCTTCAATCTGGGGGAGAGTGCCGGCACCAACGAGGAGGCGTACGAGGCGGTCCGTCTGGCCTGGGAGCTCGGCGATCGGGACATCGACCGGGCCGACGACCGCGGCTACACGGCGCTGCACGGGGCGGCGCTGCGGGGTGCCAACCCGATCGTCTCGTTCCTCGTCGAGCGGGGGGCCGACATGCTGGCCCGCTCGTCGGAGGGATGGACGCCGCTGCGCATCGCCGACGGCGTGCACTACACCGGCACGGTCAAGCGGGCCGACCACACCGCGGAGCTGCTCCGCGATCTGATGAAGGCGCGCGGCGTCTACACCGCGGAGCACGAGAAGGACGTCAACAGCGTCGCCGTCGTCAAGCCGGCCGGGCAGTAGCCGGGCGGGCGCCGGCCCACGGAGCGGCCGCGACGGAATGCGGGCCTGCCCGCTACTCCGTCCGGTCGCAGGCCGCCGCGACCATCGCCAGCGCGCTGACGTTGATCCGGTCGCCCTCCGGGTCGCGGATGAGGAAGCCCTTCACCTCCATGCGGTGTCCCGCGTGCTCGGTGGGGTCCGGATAGACGCTCATCAGAGAGAACGTGGCGCTGCCGGGCGCGCGGTCCGCCAGGGCCGCGAGGGCCTCGGCGTCCGACGCGGCCGGGTCTCGCGTGCGTGCCGCCCGCGTGCTGCCGGTGAGCATCCAGTCGCCGTCCGGGCCCGCGGTGAGGCAGCCGACCACCTGCACCAGCGAGAAGCTCGGCACCGGCCCGGGGCCGTCGCGGCCCTGGATCCGGATGTCGGCGAGCCGCTCCGGGTCGAGGTCGAGCTCACCCGCCGGGAAGCCGTTGTGCCGGAGAATGTAGGCGACGCTGTCCAGATAGATGTCGTCCGGGAGCGTGGCCGGGTCGTCGAACGGCATCAGGTTCCGGACGCGCGTGTAGAGCGTGTCGACGGTGTCCTCGCTCCAGTCCTGCATGAATCGGGGTCCGGCGAGCGGGCGCGCCTCGAGCGAGCCGCTGAGGTCGGCGGCGTGGCACGAGGCACAGTGCCGGGCGTAGGCGGTCCGTCCCCGCTCGGCCTGCTCCTCGCTGTAGACGCCGTCCCAGACCGTGCGGCCCTGGTCCTGCGCCGCGACCGGTCCGGTCGACGCCGCGACCGAGCCGACCACGAGCCCGACCGCAAGGCGGAAGGCGCTTTGGCGGATCGTGCAGGAGTGTGCGCGTGAGCGGAACGTGCAGGAGTGTGCGCGTGACATGGCGCGCAGTATAGACGCGACGGCGAGGTTTCGCGCCCGCTACGACCCTCTGCGGACAATCGCCTGCGCGGCCCCGACGATTCGCCGGCTCTCCCGCTCCTGCAGAAAGACCACGGCGTGCAGGCGGCCCCGCTCCCAGTCCGGGTCGAGCCGGAGGCGCGCCCGCGCAGATCTCCCGTCGTGCACGGCGTCGGGGGCCAGGGTGTCGATGCGCTCGAGGTGGCGCACGACTCCGCCGTGGCGGAGGCGCCGGAACCTGTTCTCGCCCGCCAGGACGTCGGTCGCCAGGCCGCCCTCGGTGATGGCGAGCCAGACGCCGAGCGCCTCCGCGGTCACGCGCGGCCCGTCCGGCCCGATCGTGGCCGCCACCTCCACCACCCGACTGTTCGGATGGCTGGCTACCTCGATGCGCACCGGGACCTTGGGCCGGCTGCGGGCGTCGCGGATCGCAGCCCGAACCTCCGCGCCGCGGCTCCCGACCAGCCCCACCCGCCCGTCGACGACGATCTGCGGGGTGTAGATGCTCGGAGCGTCGAAGGCCGCGGCGTAGTCCCGCTGGCGCGCCGTGAAGCGCGGAGACGAGAACGGATCGCGCCAGCCGAGCCGGTCCCAGTAGTCCACGTGCTCGCTGAGGGGAATGATCAGCGCGCCGGGCACGGGTTGGTTGCGCGCGAGGCTGCGCAGCAGATCGTCCGCCGGCGGGCAGCTCGAGCACCCTTGCGAGGTGAACAGCTCGACGATGACCGGCGTCCTCGAAGGGGCGGCCGCGTCGTCGGGGCCCGCCCCGGCGGCGCGGCCCGCGGCGGCGATGAACGACACGACGACGGCAGCGGCGGCGATCGTTCTGGCAGGTCTCATCACGGTGCCCTTGTGTGCTAGGCTGCGCGAATCGGACGTCATGCAGGATCCGACGCCCACTCTACGCGGGCGGCAACAGGAAGGGAAGGCGGCATGTCGAAGCCATTCGTCACGATTGCACGGTGCGTCGCTCTCGCCTCGCTCGTCGTGATCCCGTCGAGCGCGGCCGAAGCGCAGCTCGGCGAGACCGCCGCCTGGGCGTCCCACGTGTCGAACGAGTACCGCGTCATTCCCAACGTGACGTACCACGTGGCCAGCAACTTCGAGAACCGGGTCGATCTGTACCTGCCGCGCGAGACGGCCGGGCCCACGCCGGTCCTGATGTACATCCACGGCGGCGGCTGGGTCGGTGGCAACAAGGAAGCGAACGTGCTGCGGTTGCTGCCGTACCTCGACATGGGCTGGGCCGTCGTGAACGTGCAGTATCGGCTGGGCCGCGTGGCGCGGGCTCCGGCGGCCGTCGAGGACTGCCTCTGCGCTCTCCAGTGGGTGAAGCGGAACGCCGACACCTACAACTTCGACGCGTCGCGCATCGTCGTCACCGGCAACTCGGCCGGCGGGCACCTGGCCCTGACCACGGGCATGGTCAACAAGGAGTCGGGCCTCGATCTCGAGTGCCAGCTTCAGGAAGACCTGGGCGTCGCCGCCATCATCAACTGGTACGGCATCACCGACGTGGGCGATCTCATCCAGGGCGAGAACACCAAGAGCTACGCGGTGCGCTGGCTGGGGAGCCTTCCCGACCGGCTCGATGTCGCGCGCCGAGTGTCGCCGCTCAGCTACGTGCGGGAGGGGCTGCCGCCGATCCTGAGCATCCACGGCGACGCCGACGGGATCGTGCCGCACCAGCACGCGCTGAAGCTGCACGCGGAGCTCGAGCGCGCGGGCGTGTCGAACAAGCTCCACACCGTCCCCGGCGGCGGCCACGGCGGCTTCAGCCGCGACGAGACGCACGCGATCTTCGAGACCATCCATGCGTTCCTCGGCCGCCACGGGCTCGTGGACACACCGAGCGATACGCAAGGGCAGCAGTGAGCAGCCCGGCCCGTCCGTCCGGATCCGGGCCGCGGGTCGCGCGAGGCGGGGCGGCGTCGGATCGGCGCCCACAGGGGAGCCGGGCTCGGCCCTGGGCCGCCGTCCTCGCCGTCCTCGCGGTGGTCGGTGCGGTGCCGAGCCTCGTGGTGCCGGAAGCGGCCCATGCCGGCCAAACGGGTGACGCGGCGGCGCTCGACCAGGCGCTCGCCGCGTTCTGGGCCGCGGAATCCGACGCGGAGTACCGGGACGCGATCGACGCCGTGCTTGCGGCCGGGCCCGACATCGACGCCATCTGGTCGCGCCTGCGCCGCGGCCGCACCTATCGGGCCGACGTGCCGACGGGGCGGCAGATCCTCAGCCGCCGGAACCGCGACGGCGTGGAGCACCGTTACCTCCTCCACGTCCCGCCCGGCTACGACCCGGCGGAACGCTATCCCGTGCACGTCCATCTGCACGGCGGCGTCATGCGGCCCCGGCGCGACGACGGAGGCTGGTGGCGCAACGAGGAACGGGTGGTACGCGACGACGCCATCGTCGTCATCCCGGAGTCGTGGGCCGAGTCGCTCTGGTGGCACGACTCGCAGATCGAGAACCTCCTCGGGACCCTGAATGACGTCAAGCGGATATACAACGTCGACGAGAACCAGGTCCATCTGCTCGGCATCTCCGACGGGGGCACCGGCGCCTACTACCACGCGTTCAAGGCAACGACGCCGTGGGCGAGCTTCCTGCCGTTCATCGCTCATCCGGTGGTGCTCGCCAACCCGGCGTCGAACGCCGACGGCGACATGCACGTCACCAACCTCCGCAACAAGCCGCTGTTCGTCGTCAACGGCGGGCAGGACCGGCTGTATCCGACCTCCTCGGTCGTTCCCTACCTGCGGCTGTTTCGGGAGGCGGGCGTATTCCTCGACTTCCGGCCGCAGCCGGAAGCCGGGCACGACCTGAGCTGGTGGGAGGAAGAGGTGGACGCCATCGAGGCGTTCATGAACAACGCTCGGCGCCAGCCTGCACCCTCCCGGCTGTCGTGGGAGACGGAGAGCGTGGACGACTACAACCGGGCCCACTGGCTCGTCATCGACGAGCTGGGCACGGTCGACGGCGAGCCGGGACTCGGCTCCTTCAATTCGATCGCGGACCCGGCGTCCGGCAAACCGCTTGGGATCAGCATGCTGGGGGAACTCGTGGACGGGTCGGGGCTGCGGGTGTTCGAGATCGGGGAGGATTCGATCGCATCCGACTCCGGAATGCGCGCCAACGACACCATCGTCGAGATCGAGGGCCGTGAGGCCCCCAGCGTCGAGGACCTCAAGAACGCCCTGATCGGCTTCGCCCCGGGGGATCGACTGTCGCTGGTGGTCGACCGCGACGGCGTGCAGGAGGAGTTGGCGTTGGTCTATCCGCAGGGTGCGGCTCCGCGCACGCGCACGGCGTTCCCCAAGCGGCAACCGTCCGGGCGGGTCGAGATCAGCCAGCAGCGGAACCGGGTCGAAGCCTACACCCGGGGGGTCAGCCGGTTCACGCTGCTGCTGTCGCCGGAGCAGTTCGACTTCACCCAGCCGATCACGGTCGAGACCAACGGCGTCACCGTGTTCGAGGGGATGGTCGAGCCGGACATCCCGACGCTCCTGCGCTGGGCCGCCATCGACCAGGACCGGACGATGCTGTTCGGGGCCGCCCTGGAGATCGAGGTTCCGCCGGCGCCCTGACGCCGCCCGCCCCGACGGGCGCGTTGCGAGTTCACCGATGCGAAACTCCGGCGGCCGTCAGGCCTCCGGAACCGGGGCCGTCCACGGGGAGCGGGAGCCGCCGGACGGCGAGCACGGTGAGGTCGTCGGCGAACCCCGCCTGACCCGTGTAGCGCTCCACCGCGCGAAAAACCGCAGCGCCGAGGTCGTCGACGCCCGCCGTCGCGTGCTCGTCGAGGATGCTGCGCAGTCCGGCCTCGTCGAGGGGCTGCCCGGCCGGATCCTCGGCCTCCGTCACCCCGTCGCTGTACATCACCAGCAGATCCCCGATCCCCAGCTCGCAGCGGGCCGATTCGTAGGTCGCTCCCGGGAACATCCCCAGCGCCATGCCGCCCGTCGTCAGCCGCTCGCAGCCGCCGTCCGGGCGGCGCAGCAGCGGCGGAGTCTGGCCGGCGTTGACGTACTCGCAGGCACCGGTCCGGGGGTCGATCACGGCGAGGCAGAGGGTGATGAACCGCGACCCCGGCGTATGGTCGTGCACCAGCCGGTTGAGACGGGTGGCAAGCCCGACCGGGGGTAGCTCCTCGGCCGCCAGGGTGCGGAGCATCGCGAGCAGCAGCGCCATCAGCAGCGCCGCGGGGCTTCCCTTGCCGGCGACGTCGGCGAGCGTCACCAGCACGCGGCCGTCGGGCAGGGGCAGGATGTCGTAGCAGTCTCCGCCCACCGTGTTTGCCGGTCGCGTCCGTCCGGCCGCCTCGATGCCCGGCGTCGCATAGGTTCGCTGGGGCAGCATCGCGAGCTGGATGTCGCGCGCGACCTCGAGGTCGTTCTTCAGGGTCAGGCGGTCGGCCACCTCCAGCAGCACAAGCAGATTGAGCAGGCCGAAGCCGAGCAGCAGCCAGAGGCTGCCGTCGCTCCAGATCGGCCCGGGAAGCCCGATCGTGATGATGAACGGAATGAGCGGGATGCGAATCACCCCGAAGCCCTCGAAGAGCTGCAGCACACCGGCCAGGGCCGCGGCCAGCGCTACCCCGAAAAGCAGTCGGCGCGCGGGGGAGAGCTTCAGCGTGAACGCGAGGAAGACGAGCCTGGCCCGCAGCGCGAGCCGGCGGAGAGGTGGGAGGTCCTTGAATGCGCGCTCGTCGATCTGGCGGGTGAAGAACTGCAGGGCGTTGCGGGCGTCGCGCGTGAACAGCCGCTGAACGTCCTCGCTCCGGAGCCCCCGGGTGTAGACCTCGAAGAAGTCGGCGTTGCGGTCCGGGTCTCCGCCATGGGCCATCTGAGCTAAGTATACGAAGCCCGCCGCGGGCCGCGTTCACGCGGCCCGCGGCGGGACGGCTGGACCGCACGCCCCTGACGCGACGGTGCAACGCCGTTACGGCAACCGGATCAGGTTTCCTTCGAAGGTCACCTTCTCGCCCGGAACGATGAGCACGTCGAGCTCGAGCGTTTCGAAGCCGGGATGGACGACCTCGACCTGGTGCGGGCCCTCCTCGAGGCGCAGCCGCTGGAAGACGCCGTCGAACTCGTTCACGACGCCGACGAAGTAGCCGTCGACGAAGACCTGCGCGAACCGCGGCCGCACCTTCAGCCGGAGGAATCCGGTATGGAGGTCGGTCGGGTTGTAGGCGTAGCCGCCGTAGTAGCCGTAGGCGTGGGGGTCGTAGTAGCCGTAGTCGCGGTACCAGTGCGCGCTGGCGCCGAGCCCGTAGCCGACGGCGAAGGAGAGGCCGGGCGCGAAGAACGACGTGCCGTAGACGTGGCCGTGCCGGTAGCCGGGATAGTGGACATGCGTGTACGGGGCGTACCAATGACGGTAGCGCGGACCGAGCCGGTGATATCCATAGCCGCCGCGGTAGTTCCAGCCGTACCAGTAGCCGGGCCGCTGACCTCGGTTCCAGCGGCGGCCGTAACCGCGCCGGTGGTCGCGCCCGCTACGGTATTCGCGGTCCCGCCCGCGCGGTTCGCGCCCGCTACGGTATTCGCGGTCCCGCCCGCGTTGTTCGCGTCCGCGGCGGTATTCGCGGTCCCGCCCGCGTTGTTCGCGTCCGCCGGGGCCGATCCCCGACCCGCGCGGCGGGCGTGGAACGGCGCGGCGCGCCGAGGGGGCGCCGCCACGGCGCCGCTCCCGGTCCACCGTTGGCTCCGGCCGGCGCTGGCCGCCGGCCTCGGCGGGCCGACCTCGGACG
>MKWU01002480.1_pt1 | contig 27493 bp, 22 predicted proteins | sample 809101 | NCBI WGS metagenome assembly MKWU01 (sample SAMN05860141, study PRJNA318959) | sponge metagenome | host: Aplysina aerophoba | place: Slovenia: Piran, Adriatic Sea, Gulf of Piran | collected 2013-05-07 | reverse complement strand
CATTCAGGAACTGCCTCGAGCCGCGGGGGTAGTCCGCCGCTCCAGCCACTGCAGCACATTGTCCGGTTCGGCGAACGCCTGTCGTGCCCCGCGGCTCCGCGGCCGCTTGCGCTGTCCGCCGCTCCCAGTTGATGGTCACATCCGCGCGACGATCGCGGAAGTCGTCGCGCGAACCACGTCCTTGTTGTCGTCCGGAACGAATTGGAAGACTTGCCGCACTGTTCGGGACGTGTGCCTCTGCTCGTGCACCATCGGGTGGGACACGATCGCGCCACGGCCTGTGGCCGGCTGAGGGAAGGGACGGATCGAAGTCCAGACATGTCGTTGACATGGGCAACTGGACCTGCCCGCATAAGCTTCGCGCTACTGGCCGGCACCCTGTCCCCTCCGGACTGTTCTGGCGAGCAGCTTGCGCAGTCTGGCAAGCCTCCTGAACATGATCCCGCTGACCAGTTCCCGGAAATGCCGCGATGCTCCGAAGTGACTGGCGATCTCCGCGCTGGAGACCCGCCGCAGTCCCTGCACTGCCGGGCGTCGCTCGATCAGGACAACAGGCAGTCCGCGGATGGCGTCACGATAGGCTTTCAGCAGCGTGGTGCGGCGACCGTGCATGCCGTCGGTGATCAGGATCCGCAGCAACAGCAGAAAGAAAGCAGGAAGGTTCCTGAGCAGGAGATCGATCGGCATGTTCTTGCAGAACGACCAGATCAGGTTCCGGTAGCCGTGATAGATCTGGAACTCGCTGCTCATTCCGGCTGACGCGGAACCGACGTGGTGGACGACCGCATCGGCGACATGCAGGCACCTGTAGCCGGCAAGGCGCAACTTGAAGGACAGGTCGACATCCTCGAAGTAGCAGAAGAACGATTCCTCGAAACCGCCGACCTCGCTGAACGCCGCCCTGTCGTAGAGTGCAGCCGCGGCACAGGCGCCGAACACCTCGTCAGACGTACACACGGCGAGGTCGGCCGGCACCATGTGGTCCCGCCGCCATGCCAGTCCGTTGCGCGCCAGCATGTCGCCGGTACCATCGAGGATGTCACCCTGGCCCTTCAGGTGTTCCGGAGGTTCGAACAGGTACTGGTGCGAGCCGAAGAACGAGAACTCCTGAGAGGTTTCTGCTGCGTGCAGCAGACGTTCCAGCCAGTCAGGCGCGGGGAAGGCATCGCTGTTGAGCAACGCGATCCAGGGGGATCGTGCGACCTCCACGGCGCGGTTGTTGGCAAAGGCGAACCCGGTGTTGCGTCCAAGATCGAGGATCCGGAAACGGGTGTCGTCGGGGACATGCGCGAGTGACCCGTCGTGCGAGCCGTTGTCGACGACGATGACCTCGAAATCGGTCACGGTCTGGGCGCACAGGTGCCCCACGCACCTTTGCAGGTACTCTCCACCATTGTAATTCACGATGATCACGGACGCGGACAGACCCGCCTCGCCGGCATACGCCTTCGCGTCTGCGGTGGACTCCAGGAGAGGATCAAACCGCGAATTCACTGGCGGAAGTCCGTAAAATCTGCACGGCGGCGCCGGTACGGGAACAGGCAGGTCCTGTGTGCATGATCAGGCTCTCCGTCGCCAATGCGGAGCCTCGCACACCAGGGCCGGAAAAGCCCGTGCCCGCTCACCGTGTCGCGTGGTTGCCGAGCATCTTCAGGCCCAACCGCAGAACCGTCCGCACGAACCAGCGAAATATCCGGACGTGCAGTGCACGGCTGCGCAGGACGAGCAGGGACCCGGCCGACACTCCCAGGGTGTCGGCGTACTCCTCGACCAGCTGCTCGTACTCGCTCCCGATCTGCCCGGCGTTCAGGGATATGTCCAGTTCCCGGTGCTTTTCCCTGGCAATCGCATAGTATCGCTCCAGGGTTTCCTGCCTGGCGCCAACCTGCTGGTGAACCATCGGGACACGGTAGAGCGCCGTGGTCTTCTCGATGTGCGCGAATGGTCCCGAATATGCCGCGTACCGCACCCACAGGTCCCAGTCTTCCTGGTTCTCCAGTGCGGGGTCCATTCCTCCGCATTCCTCGAACAGGGTGCGTTCGAACAGGACGCAGCAGATCGGCATGATGTTGCGGTGACACAGTTCGACGTAGGTGAAGGGTCGATTGAACACCACGTCCCGCGAGCCTTCCCGGACGATCTCGTGATTGTCGTTCCACTCGGTGCGGACCTCGAAAGCCGTGGAGTACGCCACGCGCGCATCGGAGGCCTTCAGGCGGGCGACCAGCTGTTCGACATGGTCGGCAAACAGTTCATCGTCCTCGTCGAGGAAGCACAGGTAGGAGCCTGTAGCGAGTTCCATCGCGGTGTTGCCGGCAACGCACCTTCCCCGGTTTTCCCCGAGCGCACGGTAGACGATGTCTAGTCCGGAAAACCTGTCAATGACGTCTTCCACCGTGGAAGGGCCGTCCTCGATCACCACGGCCTCGAGCGGCCGGTAGGTCTGGTTGGCGATGGTTCGCAGCGCCCGTTCGAGCTGCGCCTTCCTGCCGACGGTCCGGATCAGGACCGAGACCAGGGGATACTGATCCAGGTCCGGGAACGGTGTGACGACGTGAAACGCTCCGAGTCGGGTTGGTGCAAAGTTCAGGCCACTGAAGTAGGCATCTCCGAAGTTCCGGCGCTTTTTCATGAAGTGCCGGAAGTCCCGGGCGTAGCGGGTTCCGATGACCAGGAGATCCTTGCGTTGACCGGGAAAGTACCGGCGGCCCAGCAGAATTGCCAGGTAGATGCCGTAGCCCCGCAGCATGTCCGTGAAACTGCCGAAGCGGGTGCGGATGTAGAGCATGCCGAGCACGCTGTGGATCAACTGCACGGGCTTGACCTGGCCTGCGAACTCGTAGGTGTGGTGCCGGATACATGCCGACGGAACATACCGCAGCGTCCAGCCGGCGTGCCTGATCCGCCAGCACAGGTCGACATCCTCACAGTAGAGGAAGATGCGTTCGTCGAATCCTTCCACTGCCGCGAAGGCGTCGCGGCGGAGCAACAGGGCGGCACCGCAGCACCACGGAGAGTTCATGGATACCGGGTTGTACTGCTTGGGGTGCTCGTAGGGCACCTGTCTCGGTTCCCACGCTCCAACGCTTGAACTGTCGTTTTCGGCGGCCTCGATGAGTCTCTCGATGCAGTCGGGATAGAGCTCGGTGTCCGGGTTTAGAATGAGAGCGAACGGAGCGTGGCCCTCGCGCAGCGCGCGATTGTGGGCTCTTCCAAAGCCGTCGTTGGTCGCGTTCTCGACCACTTCGTAGGAATGGAACAGCCCGACCTTGTCCCATCTGAGCACCGAGAGCCTTTCCACGGTGTTGTCGGTGCTGCTGTTGTCCACGAAGGTGATCCGCGCGCGGGTCATGTCGAAGGTCTGTCGGGTCAGGCTTTCGACCAGTCGGTCCACATGACCGGCTGAATTGAACGTTACAACGGAGATATCGAGGCGGGGCTCTTGCTGGGGATGTCTGAGTTCGGACACTGAGACGAGGGGCGGGTTCTCGGCCTGCACATCCGATCCGAAATCCGGTTGTGCGGAAGCCGCCTGGCAAAACCCGGGAGCTGCCGGGGCGGCCCCTTGAGCTGTTGGCGCCGGCTCCAGTTCGACCACGGGGGAGGACTGGTACGGTCCGCTGAGTGCCGGTTCAGGCTCTGATCGTGAGTCAATGATCATACAAGGGCTTTCTGAGCCTCCGCACCGCACGAAGGCCGGTCGAACCGGGACAGGGCCGTTGCTCTCATGCTGTCCAGATATACACATGCCTGCGGCATCCTGTCACTGTGCAGTAATGGTTCGAACGGCATTCACGGCATCACCGCATCACTCACGTGCTTCCGGCCTCCAGCGATGGCTCCCCTGCGTGGGGCCGGGGATCGCTGATGTCGTTGTCAATGCCGCGTGACCCGTTGTCCATGCACAACCCGACAGCGGACCGGGGCTCGATGCGGCCCTGCTCCGGGAGAGGTCAGGTGCGCGCCGGATCGGAACCGTATCGGGTCCGCAGCAGTGCCGTCCGTCGCCAGTACTGGTTACCCGGTCCCCGGTCGATGCACGGTAAGCGTGCCCGCGCCCGGTGCGCCGGTTCCCGCGTTCCGCAGTTCTCTTGACAACACCTTGCGGCTTCGACGGTCTCCCTCAGTCATGCAATCGCGTCCGGGCCATGCCGGTGTACCCTGTCTCCTGATACATCGCGAACCAGGGACTTCCGGACGCAGGAGCATGGTCCCGGATTCCTGCTATTCTGCCGGAACAGCCGTTCCTCACCCGTACACCAGAGGTGCCCATGCCGTCGGAACAGAACTCCTGGACATCCGATCTCTTTGTGCCCGTCGGACATTTCTATTCACCGACAGTCAATCCCGAGGAGGTCTCGGTGCGCTGGGGCGACATATGCGATCGCAGGCGTAAGACGCTCCCGGGCATCGACCTGTGCGAGGCTGATCAACTTGACTGGCTCGGATGCATTGCTGCGTTTTACGATGATCTGCCCTTCGCTGATCAACCCGTGGACGGATTGCGCTATGGGTACGCCAACGACCAGTTCGGGTTCGGAGACGCCGCAGTGCTGTTCGGCATGCTGCGGCATCTTCGCCCGAAGCGGGTTGTGGAGGTTGGCTCCGGGTACAGCTCTACCGTGATGCTGGATACCAATGACCGGTTTCTCGACCAATCGATCGCTTTCACCTTCATCGATCCGTTTCCCGGGCGCCTGTACGAGTTGTCAGGCAAGAAAAGCCTCGCGGCTCATACCGTGATCGAGAGCCCGGTCCAGTCCGTTCCGGCCGACGTGTTTTCCGTACTGCAGCCGGACGATATCCTGTTCATCGATTCCTCGCACGTGCTGAAAACCGGAAGTGACGTGGCGTACCTCCTGTTCGAGGTTTTGCCTGTTCTCGCGGATGGTGTGATCGTTCACGTTCACGATATTCATTATCCATTCGAATACCCTGAGCAATGGGTGATTGAGGATAACAGATCATGGAACGAAGTATATGCAATCAGAGCGTTCCTTCAATACAATAATGAGTTCTCGATCCTGTATTTCAATTCATACATGGCGATCCACCACGGGAAGGAGATCGACAGGCGCATGCCGATGGTATACAAGGCTCCCGGCGGAAGCCTGTGGCTGAAAAAGCGCGCCGGAGGGACCGCATCACCCCGTCACACCGGGCTCAGGGGACTGGTATCGCGGGCTTGTCGTCGATTTGGGCTGTGATCCACCGGTGGCTGTCATTCGGGAACGACGGCGGGAAGCAGGCTCGTGCCGTACCGGATCGCGGTTTTCTGTCCAGACGTCTCGTGCAGTCACGCGTTGACGGGAGACTCGAGACCATGATCTAGTGCCTCAAAACCAAGACCGGACCCAAGTACATAAGCTGTTTCCGTGCCTATCCGGTTATCTCCCACACCCACTATATGTAGGGTGCTGCCAATCGCCCGCGTAGAGTTCGGCGTAGGTGGGGGCAGTGACATCGCCAGAGATTCCGAGCAGGGATTGAAAGGCGTTGAAGGGATAGAACCGCCAGTCGAAGCGGAAGGTGAACTCGTTGAGGTAGGCTTGGAGGTGCTGGTGGCTCACACCGTGATGAATGCCGTTCAACCACGTCTTCAGGTTGGAGAAGACGAGGTGGATGATCGGCAGGTGCTCCTCTGCGATCATAGGGTCGCCTCGCTCCGCGATGGCGAAATGCGTGTAGCCGCGCCTGGCAAGGCTGGTATAGCCGGACCAATCGTCGGTGACGACACTGCCGTGCGGGCATTGACCCTGCTTTGCACCCACGTCCTGAAGGCTGGCCGAGCAGTGGCCGTCAAAGATCTCTCATCTGCGGCCAGAAACGCGAAGTGAGGGACGTGTCATGCGCAACGTAGCGGTCATCGGCTCGCAGAGGGACGACGAGGGCAAGGGCAAGATCGTCGACTGGCTGTCAGAACGCGCCGACGTGGTGGTCCGGTTCCAGGGCGGACACAATGCGGACCATACCCTGGTAATATACCCTGGTAATCGAGGGCAAGACCTACAAGCTCAGCCTGCTGCCGTCCGGAATCGTGCGTCCCGGACGGCTGTCGATCATCGGATCCGGCGTCGTTGTCGATCCCTTTGCGCTGCTTGATGAAATCCGGACCATGAGCGCACTCGGTGTGGAGGTGACCTCCGCGACCCTGATGCTTGCCGACAACGCCTCCCTGATCCTCGATGTCCATCGCCGCCTCGACGCCGCTCGCGAGACCCGGCGTGGTCGCAATCGCATCGGAACAACCGGCCCGGGTATCGGTCCGGCCTACGAGGACAAGGCCGGAAGACGCGCCATACGGATCGCCGACCTGGCGGAACCCGATACGCTGAAGCGCAAGCTCACGGCGCTGCCGAATCACCACACCATCTTCCTCGCCGCGGTCGGCGAGGAAGCCGTGACAGTCGACGAGGCCTACCGGGCACTTGTCGACATCGCACCTCGTATCCTGCCGCATGCAGGCCAGGTCTGGCACCGGCTGGGCCAGCTGCGCCGGAACGACAAGCGTATCCTGTTCGAAGGTGCCCAGGGCGTGATGCTGGACGTCGATCATGGCACCTACCCCTTGGTGACCTCCTCGAACACGGTTACCGGCCAGGCTGTCACCGGGGCCGGGGTGGGCCCGACCTCGATCGGCTACGTGCTCGGAATTACCAAGGCTTACACCACCCGTGTCGGAGGCGGACCGTTTCCGACCGAACAGTCGAACGACATCGGCGAGCGCCTCGGTGATCGCGGACACGAGTTCGGCACCGTCACCGGAAGACGCAGGCGATGCAGCTGGTTTGATGCGGTCATGGTGCGCCAGGCCATCAAGACTGCAGGCATCAACGGCATTGCGCTCACCAAACCCGATGTGCATGACGGGTTTTCCGAGATCCGGATCTGCACCGGATACGAGCTTGATGGCCAATATCTGGATCACTTTCCGAGTGGTCCTGCCGTCCCGGCAACGGTCAGGCCGGTTTACACTCCCGTCGACGGCTGGTCCGACAGCACCTGCGGCGCCCGTTCATGGGCCGATCTGTCGGCCAACGCGATAAAGTGCACCCGGCTGGTCGAGGAGCTGATCGAGGCGCCAGTCGCCTTGCTCTCTACCAGCCCCGAACGCAACGACACGACATTGGTCACCGATCCGTTCCAGGAGCGAAAGCGTCACCGGGGCGTCGGGCCGGCCGCGTTCGCCAGGACCCACCCTGCCGCCAACAAGCCCTTTGTGTAAAATACATGTGATGTGTGATTGACGCGATGTCAAATCTGAAACCCGACACCGTTTCCAATGAAGTACGCCGATACAATAACTTTAATTTGATCCGGCTTATAGCTGCTGGATTTGTCATCTACAGTCATTCGTACGCACTTGTTGGTATAACTGAGCCATTGTTTTTCAGGTACATCACGTTTGGTGGTGCGGGAGTCTATATCTTTTTTGTGGTCAGTGGCTATCTTATTATCCAGAGCTGGGATCGCGACCCGCATCCTTTCAGGTACTTTGTTCGACGTTCGCTGCGAATTTTTCCAGGTTTGGCGGTTTGCGTCGCAATATGCACATTTGTCTTGGGTTCGATGATAACAACATTGAGTTTGTCAGACTATATTACTCATGATGTGACGTGGCAATATTTGAAAAACACAATTCTGCTCGTCCAGTACCATCTGCCCGGAGTGTTTTATGACAACCCTCACAAATTTGCTGTTAATGGAGCACTTTGGAGCCTCCCAATAGAATTTTGTATGTATATCGCTTTACCTATTATTGCATATTTTATCAATTATGTTTGGACTTTCGTTTTTATAGCTGTCGCCTCCTCCATCGTCACTATATCTTGGGCTCTTAACCCCGGATCTGAAGCTCTGGTGTTTCTGGGTTCTGATATACGAATGCTTTTTATCTGCGGTACCTACTTTTGGTTTGGCGCACTGCTTTATAAAATAATCATAATATCAAAAGCACCAATGTCGGTATTGGCGGTGTTAGCGGCATTATCAACTGTTATAATGACAACGCTATCTTTCATGAACCCACATTTGTTGCACTATGCCACATGGATCCTTCTGCCGTTAATTTTGATCTGGTTTGGAGAAACAAAATGCCCCAACATATTGAAACCAATAGCGCGGTTTGACATATCATACGGATTATACATTTACGCTTTTCCAATTCAACAAACATTTGTTTATTTGATTCCCGATATCACAGCAATTCAATTGTGCACAATAACGCTAATTTGTGCATCTTGTGCAGGCGCTATTTCATGGAAATTTGTCGAAAAGCCGTGTCTTTCTCGCAAACCAATCGCAAGACCTGTGTAAATTCTACAATATCTCGACTGATAGCACACATTCACCCCTTGTTGGGTGCAGACTATGGGTCGTGCAGGGGATGCCCGGCAACAGTCGCGCTGGCGGACTGCGACACGAAGCCGGGGAGGGGCATTGGACGGGTCCCGGCCCCCACCGTAAGATCGGGCACCGATGCCATGGTGAGCATCCGGTGCAGGGACGGGGGAGATCATGACCAATTGCGTTCACGATCATGCGCGCTGGGGGACTGGTGACCAGGTCGGCGCAGCCGGCCATCTCCTCGACGCGACAACCACGCTCGCAGCGCTCTCGAAGGTCCGGGAGGGACGGATCCTGGATCTGTCCCACGTCATCGAGATGGGCGCACCGTACATGGCGCCGAACCAGACCCCCTACATCATCTCCTCCTCGGCAACGGCGCGAAACAGCATGAAGATTCGTGCGCGGATGGGGGCCACCAACAGTGTAGGCGCCAATCTCGAACGCATCGAGATGACCACCCATGTCGGCACGCATATTGACTCGCTCGGGCATTTCTCGATCGGTGAACACCTCTACGGCGGACACAGCATCGACGAGAGTGTCGGCGATTGGGGTCTGATCGATCTCGGCGTGGAAAACATTCCGCCCATCATTACCCGCGGGATCTGTCTCGACGTCTCCGGTCTCGACGATGGCGCGCATCTCGAGGCGGGTCGCCCGGTCGGTGTCGATGATCTCAAGCGCGCATGCGACGCTGCGGGTGTGGCCCCTGCCCGTGGCGATGCGGTGTTCATCAATACCGGCTGGGGCCGGTTCTTCATGACCGACAATAGCCGGTACCTCGCCGGTGAGCCGGGGCTCGATCTGGAGGCAGCCCGGTGGCTGACGAGCTGCGACGTGGTGACGATCGGCGCCGATAACATGGCGGTCGAGGTGCTGCCGGGTACCTGCCATCCCGAGATCATGATGCCGGTGCACCAGCATTGCCTGGCCGAGGCCGGTGTGCACCTGGTCGAGAACCTGGTGCTGGACGAGATATGCCGGCAGGGAATCCACGAGTTCTGCCTGGTGATGCTGCCGGTGAAGCTCAAGGGGGCGACCGGTTGTCCGGTCCGCCCGGTGGCCATGGTGTAGGAAGGGCTCAGAACCGCAGCCGGTCCGCGCGAACCACCAGAGGCAGTGCGCGGACCATCTTCAGGACCTCGTCGTCAATGGCACCGTCGATTGCAACCAGGACGATTGCCTCGCCGCCGCTCTCGCGACGGCCGAGTTGCAGGGATGCGATGTTGAGGCCGGAGCCGCCGAGCACGGTGCCGAGCCCGCCGATGAGACCAGGCCTGTCGTAGTTGCGCACGTAGAGCATGTTCGGTGCGAACTCGGCTTCCATGGCGATGCCCTGGATGTCGATCAGCCGCGGCCGGTCGCCGGCAAACAGGGTTCCCGCCAGGGTGCGGGTACGCGAGGCATCCTCGACGGTGAGCCTGAGCAGGGTCTGGTAGTGGCAGGGCCGGTCGTGACGGACCGTGGTAACGGCGATCCCCCGGGACTGGGCGATCCTGGGTGCACTGACCATATTGACGCTGGTGACCTGCGGGCGAAGCAGACCGGCAAGTGCCGCCGACAGCACCGGCGCGGAATTCACTGTCGCCGCCAGTCCCTCGAACTCGAGGCTGACCGATCGGATCGCATCGGCGGCCATCTGGCCCGCAAAGCTGCCGAGCTGTTCAGCGAGTTCCATGTAGGGTCGCAGTACCGGAACTTCCTCGGCCGAGACCGCGGGCATGTTGACAGCGTTCACGATGGCGCCCGTAAGCAGGTAGTCCGCCATCTGTTCGGCAATCTGCTCGGCAACCTTCTCCTGTGCCTCGGTTGTCGAGGCGCCGAGATGGGGCGTGGCCACCAGGTTGGGGGCCCCGAACAGCGGATTGTCATGTGCCGGTTCCTCGGAGAACACGTCGACGGCCGCACCCGCTACCTGGCCGGCCTCAAGCGCGGCGCGAAGATCGGCCTCGACGATCAGACCGCCGCGGGCACAGTTGACGATGCGGACCCCGGGCTTCATGCGTCCGATCGCCTCGGCATCAATCAGGTTGCGCGTTGCATCTGACAACGGGGTGTGAAGCGTGATCACGTCGGCTTCGGCGTACAGCGTCTCGAGCGGAACCTTGCGTACGCCCAGGGCAACCGCCCGTTCGTCGGTGAGGAACGGATCATGGGCGAGAACCCGCATCTTCAGGCCCCGGGCGCGATCCGCCACGATGGAGCCGATATTCCCGCAGCCGATGATCCCGAGCTTCTTGCCGGTGAGTTCGATACCGACAAAGCGGGACTTCTCCCACCTGCCTGCCCGGGTCGACGCGTCGGCTTCCGGGATGTTGCGCGCCAGGGTGCACATCATGGCGATGGCGTGTTCTGCGGTTGTGACCGCATTGCCGAACGGTGTGTTCATGACAACCACGCCTGCCGCAGTGGCTGCCGGAACGTCGACGGTATCCACACCCACTCCCGCTCGCCCGATGACCCTGAGAGCGGTGGCCGCGCGCAGGATTTCGGAGGTAACGCGCGTCCTCGAACGCACCGCGAGTCCGTCGTACTCCCCGATGCAGTCTGCAAGCTCGGCGGGACCCAAATCGACCCTGCGGTCAACATCGATCCCGCGCTGTCGGAAGATCAGAGTGGCGGTCTCGCTGAGACTGTCAGCGATCAGGACCCGAAGCATGTGCCGCTCCAGCGCGCCGGCTATCGTGCATCCACCAGGCTGGCAAACGACCAGTCGAGCCAGGGCAGAACCGTTTCCATGTCCGCAGTCTCGACGGTGGCCCCGCCCCACAGGCGCAGTCCGGGTGGTGCGTCGCGGTAACTGTTGATGTCGTGGGCGACACGCTCCCTGTCAAGAAGCTCGGCCATGCGCCGGGGAAGGTCGGCCTGTCGTTCGGCTGGCAGATGGGCGCAGCGTTCCTCCGCGATCCTGAGGCAGATCGACGTGTTTGACCGGATTGCAGGGTCGCTAGCGAGGAACCGGGCCCAGGTGGAGCGGCCAACCCAGCGGTCGACCGCGGCCAGGTTGGCGTCAGCGCGAGCCCTGAGCGCGGTCAGTCCGCCGATCCCCTCGGCCCAGCGCAGGGCGTCGAGCACATCCTCGACGCAGAGCAGTGACGGGGTGTTGATGGTATCGCCCTTGAATATGCCCTCGTTCAGCCGGCCCTTCGTGACAAGCCGGAAGAGCTTCGGCATCGGCCAGGTCGGCGTGCGGGATTCCAGTCGTTCGACGGCGCGGGGAGACAGCACCAGCATGCCGTGGGCCGCCTCTCCCCCGAGCACCTTCTGCCAGGAAAAGGTTGCGGCATCGATGCGTGACCAGGGGATGTCCTGGGCAAGTACGGCGCTGGTGGCGTCGCACAGGGTGAGGCCAGCCCTGTCCTCTGCAATCCAGGAACCGTCGGGGACGCGCACCCCGGAGGTGGTGCCATTCCAGGTGAAGACAACGTCGCGGTCGCAGTCGACGCGCGAAAGATCGGGCAGCGTACCGTAGTCGGCCTCGAGAATGCGGACGTCATCGAGCCGGAGCTGGGTCGTGATGTCGGTGACCCACCCCTTGCCGAAACTCTCCCAGGCGAGCACATCGATGCCGCGGGCTCCGAGCAGCGACCACATCGCCATTTCGAAGGCTCCGGTGTCCGAACCGGGGACGATGCCGAGCCGCCAGTCGTCCGGCAGCTCAAGCAGGGCCCTGCTCCGTTCGATAACCTCCTGAAGCCGGGCCCGTGCCGGCGATGACCGGTGGGACCGGCCGAGGACCGCGCCACCAAGGACGGATGGACTCCAACCCGGCCGCTTGGCACAGGGGCCGCAGGAGAACAGCGGGATGCGGGGTGAACGATCGGGCTTGGCTGACATGGTGTGGGCCGTCCGGTGTTGAAACCACGTTTCGAAGACGGTGGGCTCTCTCTGTTCGATGGGCAGGACGGCACTGGCCGTCCCGGGGGCCCTGGCAACGAGCGTATGGCGTCGCAGCCCAGCAGCGCCCCGGGGCAAAAGGGGAGGCACTATAGGAAGGCGGGTACGCCCGATCAATGCAGCCTGTTGGGACGGAATCACCCATCGTGCCGCGCCGCCCGCTCCCGTGATCGTTCTCCTTCGGGACCAGGTGCCGCCGCACCAAGGCAGGAACCGGAATTCACGGGGGTCGGCGGCGTCGGATCAATTTTTCCGCCGGGATCGGATGGCAGTGCGGAGCCGGAGCGCGAGAGGTCCCGATAATCCGGACGGCGGACCCCTGCAGACATGGTTCCGGTTCCGACATCTGCGCGAGCGACGCGCGGGCCGTCACCGCAAGGACAAGGACACCGTCATGGCCTTGCCAGTGCCGGTTCATGCATCACGCGTTCGGAACTGCAGGTACGCGAAGGACGCGGACATCACCTCCCCGTGGCGAACCGGACTTCAGGTTGACACCGGGCCCCGTCTGCGTCGGGCCAGCGGCGGTGGCTGTTCGTGGAGCTGGTCCGGAACAGGGGCACATGTTCGTCCCGGAGACCGGGGGATCGATTGCGGCCTCGGTTCGCGAAATGTCTGGACGCGATTCGGGACACGATCGGTCCCTGGCAGAAACCGTGCCCTCGACCGGCAGACCGGTCTACCGGGCGCGCGTCTTGAAGACCATGCGCGTGAGGGTCTGTCGCATGAGAGTGGCGCAGAAGCGCACGAACCGGAGCCGGACCGACAGCTTCTTCAGGGCGCGGAGTTCCTCAGGCGCGATGCCAAGCATTTCCACGTGGCTTCTGTGTAGCGCGTCGGCGTCCGAAGCCAGGGCCCCGATCGTCAGGGTGATCGGGGTTTCACGGTGCTTCATGCGAACCAGGTCGTAGTAGCTGTGCAGTTCATTCCGGCGATCGAGTTCGGACCTCGGGTGCATGTTGAGCCGATAAAGTGCCGTGGTCTTGGGAAGTCGTGCGAAGCGACCTCCTTCGGTGATGAATCGCAGCCAGAGTTCCCAGTCTTCCAGATTGTCCAGCTGCGGATCGAGGCCGCCGCATGTTTCGTAAAGGTGGCGGGAGAACAGGACGTTGCAGATGGGTGTGAGGTTGCGCCGCGACATCTCGACGAAGGAGAATTCTTCATTGTAGACGACGTCACGCGTGCCCTCACGAACAATGTTGAACTGATCGTCCCATTCGGTCTTTACTTCGAAGGAGTTCGAATAAACCGCCCGTGCAGAACTGTCTCGCAAGGTGACGTACAGCTGTTCGATGTGGTCGGCGTAAAGCTCGTCGTCCTCATCGAGGAAGCAGAAGTACTCGCCCGACGCCCGCTCCATCGCCACGTTGCCCGCATGGCAGCGTCCCCGGTTCACACCGAGAGGAACGTAGGTGAGGGAGACATGCGGAAACTCGGCGACAACGTCCTCGATGGTAGCAGGTCCGTCCTCGACCACGACCACCTCGATGTTACGCCAGGTCTGGTTTGCGATCGATTGCAGTGCGCGCCGCACCTGTGCCTTCCGTCCGATCGTGCGCACCAGGACCGAGACAAGGGGTGGGGAGTCGATGTCCTGGTAGGGGACGACTTCGTGAAAGGCGCCGTCACGGACCGGGGCATAGTCCCATCCGTGAAACTCGATGCTCGGCATCCGGCGCCGAAATGACAGGAAATGAAGGAACCGATAGGCATAGGTAACCGAAATCCGGAGCAAACCTTTGCGCTGTCCCGGAAAGTACTTTGGGCCATACAGGACAGCCGCGAACATCACCCATCCTGCCGCCATTTCCCGCGCGGAGCCGAAGCGCGCGCGGAGATACAGGTTGCCGAGAATGCTGTAGATGAACTGGGCCGGCTTGACCTGATTGGGTGCGTCGTAGGTATTGTGGCGGACACAGGCCGACGGGACATAACGCAGCTTCCAGCCGTCGCGTTTCAACCGCCAGCTCAGATCGACATCCTCGCAGTAAATAAAGATATGCCGGTCAAATCCTCTGACGGATTCGAAGGCGGTTCGCCGGATCAGCAGGGCCGCCCCGGCACACCAGGGCGGTTCCATGAGAACGGGATCATACTGTTTGGGATGCTCGTAGGGGACCTGGCGCGGTTCCCAAACCCCGACCGTCTCCTCGTCGGCGATGGCCCGGTCCAACAACTCCGCGAGACAATCCGGGTAGAGACGCGTGTCCGGATTGAGGACGAAGACGAAGGGCTCCGACCCCTGTTCAATCGCGCGGTTGTGCCCGCGTCCGAATCCGAGGTTCCTCGAGTTTTCCATGATCTCGAAGCAACCGAAGTTCCCGCCGTGTCTGGAGGCGTGGTCCCTCAGGCGGGCAACAGTGTTGTCGGTGCTGTCATTATCGACAAACCTGACATTCAGATTTTCACTTCCAATTTTCTGCTCACAAAGACTGTCAATCAAATCATCGACATGCCGCTCAGAATTATATGTAACAACAGAAACGTCAATATGTATGTCCGCAGGGCATCGGAATCGTGACATCAGTATACTCCCTTGATGCCGAATTCAATTTGTCAATACTTGCCACTGCGGTCGGCGCCAATCGGGTGCGCACCATAGCGACAGAGCCGGGGTCATGAAAGGACAAACACGGCCTGCGCTTCGCCCGATGGCTGCGTGGTATACAGGGCCTGAGCGTGACCTGTCGAAACCGGAGCTTTCGGATTGTCCATCATGGAGTGAGACGGGCCGGGTTCCGGTGGGAGCAGCAGGAACAAGGGAGATGTAGCGCGCATGAATGACCGTTCGGCGAGAAGGGTTGCGGTCATCGTCGGCATGCATCGAAGCGGAACGTCGCTGCTCGCCCGGTTACTTGACGGCCTTGGTGTTGCCTTCGGGCCCAGGGTGATGACCCGGTCCGTCCCGGACAACGAGGGAGGGTACTGGGAACATTCCGACATCGTTGCGGCCCAGGAGGCACTGCTCGATGATGTCCTTGATCGGCCCTGGCATCGCGCCCGTGGCCTGGAGCCGCTTGCCGGAGACTGGTGGAAGTCGGCCGAGGTGCTCCCTTACCGGTTGGCGCTGACAGCGGTACTCGAGCGCGAATGTGCGCCAGCGCCGCACCTGTTCGGGTTCAAGGACCCGAGGACGGCGAGGCTTCTCCCGCTGTGGCTCGACATCTTCCGGGAAACCGGGTTCGAACCCGCCTTTGTCCTGGCGACACGGGCACCCGACGCGGTGGCAGGCTCACTGCACCGTCGCCAGAACATGCCACCGGCACTCGGGCGCCTTCTGTGGTTGCAGCACACTCTTGAGGCCGTCTCGCAACTCGATGGCTCTGTCCGCGCCGTGGTCGATTACGATGAACTGCTGGCCGACCCCGGTACCGTACTCCGGGGGCTCTCTCTCGCGCTCGAACTGCCGGAGCCGGGCGAGGAACACATGAACGAAGTAATCGCCTCGGTTGATCAGGGGCAGCGCCATCACGTTTCGGAAGCGGGGGGAAGCGACGAGTGGACCGCACGGGTCCACGCACTGCTATCCGGGACGGACGAGGCCGGCAGGTTTCCCTGCCCCCTGCTGGAGATGGCCGAGACGTTTCGCGCCGTGCAGCCGCTCCTGGCCGCTTCGGCCCGGGAACTCGAAGCTGCGAGTGACACGATCGCAACCAGGGAAGAAGCCGCAAGACGGGGAGCCCGTGACGCTGCGGGTGCTGAGGAAACGGTCGCCCGCATGGCCTATCACGGGTTTAGAGACATCTCGCCCGGCGATGTCGCACTGCTGGCGCCGGTTCAGGACGAACTGGCCATTACGAGACAGGACCTCGCCGCAACCAGGCAGGACCTCGCCGCAACCGAGGGCGAACTGGCATCAACAGTGCGGAATTTCGCCGCAACCAGGCAGGACCTCGCCGCAACCGAGGGCGAACTGGCATCAACAGTGCGGAAACTCGCCGAAACGCGAGAATTCCTTTTCATCCAGCTCTCAAGGCTGATCCCGGTGCTGGCCCCGGGTCAGCGCGACCTTCTGGAACGTCCGACCGGCTCGCAGGAACAACGCCTTGAGACCGCGCGCAGGGTGCTCGCCCGTCTGCGCGGGTACAGGAGCTGGCGGTGGTCGCTCGCTCTCGTGTCGTCCGGAGGCGCGGCAACGGACAGCCAGGATCCCACCGATGAACTCCAGGCGCTTGACCAGATCGTCTCCGTCCTGGTGTCGCGGCGCTGGAGATTTTCCCGGCCGCTGAGGTGGTTCGGGCACATGCTCCGCCGCCGCATTGGCGATAAGCACTCGCCAGTTGGTGAAGGTTCGCCCACGCAGGCGGGCGAGATCCAGGAGATCGGCGCTGTCGCGGAGATCGATGAGGACCGGGAGCCTGACCGGATCCCGTACCCTGTTCCGCGGGAGGCGCCTTACAGCCCCCTGTACAGCGCCTGGGCGGTAAACCGGCAGGCCGCGCGCGTGGATCCCCCCGGGTCGGCCGGCAGGGTGATGCTGCTGACCAGTCCCGGGGACGCTGCCACAGGCACACACCTGCTGGCCATGATCGAGACACTGCGCCGGCAGACCTGGACGGACTGGTGTCTCATGGTGTGCGTCGACGACAGCGGCACTTCGCCCGGTGCGCCCGAGGAGCACGCCGATCCGCGGGTCCGGATTCTGGAACCGGCGACCCGGGGCGCACTGGAGGCCGCCCTGGGCGAGGATCAGGAATGGAAGTGGCTCGCCTGGTTGCGGCCGACGGATCTCTACGAGCCCGACGCCATTGCGGCCGCGCTTGCCGGCGCGGCGCCGGATCGCGATGTCGCCTACTCGGATTTCGATCGCATCGATCAGCGGGGTATCCGGTTTGCGCCGACCTTCGCGGGGCCGCCGGTTGCGCACGTGCCCCTCATGGCCCTGAGACTGGACGGCCTCGCGCTGGTGTCGCGGCGGGTCGTGGAACGCGCGGGCCTGCGGCTATGCAGAAACTCCGCCGATCTGGTGCACCAGCACGTCGACTGGGTCCAGGGCGCCGACATTTCCCGGATCTGCCACCTTCCGCGCATTCTGGTGCACAGGAAGGCGGTCCCTTCCAAACCCGCGGGTCCGGCCGCAGTGTTTGCGGCCCTGCGCCTTGATGATGTCCTCGGGCAGTTCGGATGGCGCGTGGTCACGGGGCTTGCCGGGCTTGCGGAGGGCCCGGGACTGGGGGTGGAACCGCTGCCTGCCCGCGACATTCGGGTCGTGGTGTGTGTCTTAAACGAGACCAGGGCTCCGTTGGCGCCCTGGATGATGACGGCGCTGCGGGATGGCGAACAGCAACTCGAGATCGTGATGCTGGGGATGCCCCGAAACGCGTCGTCCGCCGACAGTGAGCCAATGACCGGTCGCCTCCACATCGTCGAGCCGGGTACCAACGGAGCCACTGGCGAACTCCGGGCCTGGCTCGAGCGTGCCCGGCCCGACGTCGCGGTGGTGATCGATCACTCCTGTCGGCCCGTGCACACCGATGCGGTGTCCGAGCTGATCTCGCTTGCGGCTGCCGACGGTGTCGCGGTCGCCGGCGGTGCGGTCACCCAGAAGCCGTCGTTGTGCGACGGGTTCCGTTCGACGGGCACCCGGTCGCGGTACCTGTTCCCGCATGCCGTCGATCCGAGGTGCTTTGCATTCAGGGTGGATGGAGGCCACAGCCCGGACGTACTCGCGGGGCACGACACGATCGAGTGCGTGGCCGCGGCCATGTGCGTCGAGGCGCGGTCGCGCGGTTCGGTGGTTGTCGTCAGTAGGGGTGCCGAGTTCGTCTGTGACGACGAGGCCCGGACCGTGCCCTATTCGATCGAGGAGCGCATGATCGTCGAATGGATCCGGCGCACGGCGTCGGACCGCGGCGAAGACGTGATTCCCGCGTCCGTGGATCCCGACGGTGCGCCGTAGCTTCTGCCTGCCCCTGGTTGGCGGAGACGTCCTGACGGTCATGGCATCACGTCTGCTGATGCGGTTGGGCGGCCGCCTGTCGGCTGCCGGTCACGCCGTGTCCTATTGCCTGTGCCGGACGGATTCGGCACCGGACATCGTGTTCCCCGTCGAGGAAGCCCGTACGGTTGCCGCCGGGCACGGCGCCGCTGTAACCGAAGTTCCGGTCTCGGTCGAGGTCGAGACCGATCCGAGGGTCGGACTCGGGCTCAGTCTGCACCTCGACCGGTTCCTGTCACATCGGCCATGTACCGACGTGATCGTGCCCGGCGCCTTCGGTGTCGGTTTCTATCCATTGCAGGCAAAACGGCTCGGGTTGCGTCACCGGGCAACGGGTTTCAGCCTGCTTCATCTCGGCGAGCGACGCGAGCTGATGGCCGATCGGTCGGTCTATCCGTCGCTTGAGGATGTAGCGGCATTCCATCGCGAGGAACGCTGTTTCGAACTCGCCGACCGCATCCTTGCCGTCTCTCCGTACCAGCTTGAGGAGCTTGACCCGGATCGGGCGGAACTGGTGCCGGTCTGGGACCGGGATGAGGGCCCGGGCATGGACGGCCCGGCGCCGGACTACCTGGTGCTCACGGGGTATCCGGGTGCCGAGGATGTCGGCGTTGCCGCCCGCGGGCTGGGGCTCGCAGTCGCGGTCGGGTCCGAACTCCCGCGGATCGAATTCCTGCAATGGGGGCAGCCGCATACCGCAGCTCAGGTGGAAGAGGTGCTTCGCGCGCTGGGCGGGCAACGGGTGGACGTCAGCTTCGACTGGTTCATCGAAGGGAACCCTTCCCGGAGGCTTGCCGCTGCAGGCGTCGTCATCGTCCCTGTCGTCGGGACGGACGCCGGCGTCATGCTCGAGCTTGCGGTCGTGTCCGGCGCCCGGATCGTGGCGCAGGATCACCCGGCGCTGCGTCGGCGGATGCGTGCGGCCGGCATTCCCGTCTACACCCGCGATCACAGGACGCTCGCCCGGGTTCTTGCGAGAGAAGTCGAGAGTGTGATCGGCACGCCGGTAGGGACCGGGGCATCCACCGTGCTCACCCGACGCCGGGAGGACGTCAGCGTTCCGCTCTCCGCACCAGCCACCGCGACCGGACAACCGCTGGTCAGCGTCTGCATGACAATGTTCAACCGCACCCGGTACCTGCCTGCCGCACTCGAGAGCATCCGGTGCCAGACCTGGGAGCGGCTCGAGATCCTGCTGTGCGATGATGGCAGCACGGAGGATGAAGCGCTCGCGTTCCTCGACAAGATCGAGCGGCAGCCACCGGTCGCGGAGTTCCGGGTGCTGCGCCAGGACCATCATTCTCTCGGACGCAATCGCAACCAGGCGCTCGCGGCGGCACGCGGCGAGTACATCCTGTTCGTCGACGACGACAATGTTGCCCGGCCGCAGGAAGTCGAAACCCTGCTTGCGGCCGCACAACGAACCGGGGCGGACGCGGTGTCGTGCTTTTGCGAGGTTTTCGCGGACGACGCGGTGCTCACGGAGACCGCGCCGCCGCTCGCGATCAGGCCGTTTTCTGGAGACGATGTGTCGATCGGGAGCATTCACAACTGCCTTGGCGACGCGAACGCGTTCTACCCCCGCCGGAGTTTCGAGACCTTCGGGCACATTCTCGAGGAGCCGGAGCGGGGGTATGAGGACTGGGAGTACCTGCTGCGGATCGCACTCTGCGGCGGCCGGATCGAGGTCGTGCCCGATGCGCTCTACTGGTACCGGGTCAACCCGGGCTCGATGACCGCCACTCTCTCGATGGCGGGCAACAACATGGTTGCATTGCGCCCCCTGCTGTTTCCTGCCGGGCACTGGCCGGCCGAACACGCCGCCCGACGACAGCAGGTGCTCGCCGATCTTGCCTGGGTGGTCAAGGGCGCCCGGATACGGGCGGTCGACCTGTAGACCGATGTTCAGGTGACTGCCCGCGACGGTCAACCGACCGGCAGTCCCGGTCCCGACCATCTGACAGCGTCCTGGTTCTGTTTGCCGCGCGGCGTTGCGCAGGCGCTTTCGGCTTGCGGTGAGGGACGGGTATGCGCTCCGGATTGCCGGCCCGTCTTCCGGTTGTCTGCGGTGTCCGGTATCCCGGTCGGCAAGGATGCCTGCGATCGCCGGTGCAGCAACGTGCCCTTGTCCAGCATGGCCATCCAACCTGACGCTCTTGTTAACAACGACCCGCTGCACCTGATCGTCGAGATCAAGGGCTATCGCGGGGAAGACGGGAAGGCCAAGAAGGCGACCATGGACACCTACTGGGTACCGGGAGCGAACGCGCTCGGTACCATCGGACGGTGGGCCTTTGCCGAGTTCACCTGCATCTACGAGCTCGAAGCCGAGTTCGACGCGCTTGTCACCGGCTATCTTCCCGAAGATGCTGCCGCATGAAGTAGATATGCTTACTTGATTGGAAATCCGGGCAGGGCGAAGGATGACGGGCGCCATGATCGCGAGACCAAAGCAGGCGAGGAGCGGCCAGTGAGCAGAGACGAAGTCCTCGCGCTGCTGCGGGCGCACAAGATGGCCCTGGCCGAGCGCTACGGTGTCGCCGATCTCGCGCTGTTCGGCTCCTTTGCCCGCGACCGGGCCGGCGACGAGAGCGATGTCGACATCCTGGTTCGTTTTGACGGACGCGCGACCTCCGAACGATATTTTGGCACCCAGTTCTATATCGAGGACCTGCTGGGCCGTTCCGTCGATCTGGTGACCGACGACGCATTGCGCCGCGAACTGCGCCCCTATGTGGAGCGCGAGGCGATTCATGTCTGAAAGGGAGCCGGAAACGCGGGTCTGGCGCTTCTACGTCGAGGACATGATCGGCTTCTGCCAGAGGGTCCGGGACTACACCGCGGAATTCGATCAGGCTGCGTTCGTCGCCAGCCCGATGCCCTACGACGCCACCCTGCGCAATCTCGAACTCATCGGCGAGGCGGCGAACCAGATCCCGGAATCGGTCCGTGACGCGCATCCGGAAATCCCCTGGCGAACCATTATCGGGACCCGCAACCGCCTCATTCACGGATATCTGGGCATCGATAACGACATCGGCTGGGACATTATTCGCAACGATGTACCCGCGCTGCTGCCAGCGCTGCGGGGCCTGCTGGAGAGGACGGACGGCGAGTAGATGGCGACACGGTAGCATCCATGTTTCGCGTCAAGGGGGCGTGGTTGGCGGGAACCTCGCCGCCCGGATTGTTGGTCTCGGCTGAAACGGGGACACAACCAAGGACAATTCCATGGCTCGCAACCCGGTGCAGTTCCAGAAAGGAATGAGCCTCAACGAGTTCCTCTCGCTCTATGGGACCGAAGAGCAGTGCTTCGCCGCCCTGTACCGATGGCGCTGGCCCAACGGCTTCGTATGCCCGAACTGCGGCCACGACCGAGGCTGCCGGTTGACCACGTACAAGCTCCAGCAGTGCTATCGCTGCCATCGCCAGACCTCGATTACCGCTGGCACCATCTCTGACTCCACCAAGCTCTCTCACGGTGTGGTTCCAGGGCATCTCCCTCATGACCCAGGGCAAGAAAGGGGTCTCGGCGATGACACCGCATCGCCAACTCGGCATCTCCTGCAACGCCGCATGGCGCATGCGTCACAAGCTGATGCGGGTGATGATGGAACGCGACCGGGAGCACCCGCTCGGCGGGTCGGTCCAGCTCGACGATGTCTATCTCGGCGGCGAGCGCAGCGGGGGCAAGCGGGGGCGGGGCGCGCCGGGCAAGACCCCCTTCGTCGCCGTGGTCGAGGTCAATGAGGCGGGACATCCGCTGCGCGTGAAGCTCACCGAGGTCGAGGGCTTCCGTCTCACTGAAATCGCCGCCTGGGCGCAGCAGCACCTGAGCCCGGGGACACAGGTGCTCTCCGATGGGCTGGCCTGCTTCAATGGCGTGACCGCACAGAATGCGTTCATGAGCCGGTGGTGACCCGGTGGCGGGAAAGTCGCGGTGGAGCGTCCCGAGTTTCGAGGGGCAAACACGATCCTCGGCAACATCAAGAGCGCGCTGCGCGGCACCGACCATGCGATCCGTCCCAAGTATGCACAGCGCTATCTTGTGGAGTTCGAGTACCGGTTCAATCGTCGCTTCGACCTGCCCGACATCATCCCCAGACTGGTCTGTGTGGCCCTGAGGACGCCGCCAATGCCGGAGCGGATGCTCAGGTTACGCTTGGCTTGAGCGGTAACCAGGAAAGGTATAGTGGAAACGTCGGGCCGGTCCCGGGGCCCGATGCTTGGGAGACCGACGAAAGCGCATGGTTGACGTGGCTCGCATGGTGTTCCGACACCACGATCTCCTCTTCCAGCTGGTCTGGCGGGAGATTGTCGGCATGTATCGCGGCTCGATCATGGGCATGCTGTGGATCGTGATCTCGCCGATTATCCTGTTGATGGTCTACGGCTTCGTGTTCTCGACGGTCATGCAGGTGCGATGGCCGATCACCCATGATGCCGACGGTCTCGGATTCGCGCCGATCCTGTTCTCCGGGCTGATCGTGCACGGGTTCGTGTCCGAGGTGGTGAACACCACCCCCAGGGTGATCACCAATTCTCCCAACTTCGTCCAGAAGGTGGTGTTTCCGCTCGAAATCCTGCCGCTGGTCCGGGTGTGCGTTGCGCTGTTTAATCTCGGAGTCGGGTTCCTGATCCTGCTCGCGTTCCTGGTGCTGACCGGTTTTGCCATCCACTGGACCGTGCTGCTGGCTCCGGTCTTCTTCCTGCCGGTGATCTTGCTGATGATCGGGGTTGCCTGGGGGCTGGCGGCGCTCGGGCTCTATTTCCGAGACATCACCCACACCACTACCGTGATCACCACGGCCATGCTGTTCCTGAGCCCGATCCTGTACCCGCTCTCGGTCCTACCCGAGAAATGGCGGGCAGTTGTCTATCTCAATCCGCTGACGGTCATTGTCGAGGCACAGCGCGACCTGATCTTCTGGGGAAGGGTGCCGGATCTCGAACTCGTGGGGCTGTACATCGTGGTGGCGCTCGTCGTGGCCTGGGCGGGCTGGACCGTATTCCGCAGGAGCCGGCACGAATTCGGCGATCTGCTGTGACCGCAATGACCACCCAGACCTCGCCCGTCATCAGTCTGCGCGGAATCGGCAAGCGCTATGACAGCTTCTCAAGCCCGGGACACAGGCTGCTCGAGAAGCTTGACGGGCGCAGCCGGGCGGCGTTCTCGACATGGGCGGTGCAGGACATCGACCTCGACGTGATGCCCGGCGAGGCAGTGGGGATCATGGGCCGGAACGGATCCGGCAAATCAACGCTCCTGCAGATCATTGTCGGAACCACCAGACCGACGACCGGAACGATGCAGGTCAACGGGCAGGTGTCCGCCCTGCTGGAGCTCGGCAGCGGCTTCGACCCGCAGTTTACCGGCCGGGAGAATGTCTACATCAATGGCGCCATCCGGAACCTGCCCCGGTCCTCGGTCGACGAACTGTTCGAGAAGATTGCCGATTTCGCGGCGATCGGCAGCTACATCGACCAGCCCGTCAAGACCTATTCATCGGGCATGATGGTCCGGCTGGCCTTTGCGGCCGCCACCGTAACCGAGCCCGAGATCCTGATCATCGACGAGGCCCTCGTGGTCGGTGACGAGGCGTTCCAGCGCAAGTGCATCTCGCGCATGGAACGGATGCAGGCGGCCGGGGCCACGGTCCTCCTGGTTTCGCATTCCGGTCGCCAGATCATCGAGGTCTGTGACCGGGCCGTCATGCTCGACCGGGGAGAAAAGATCTGCGAAGGCGATGCCAAGTCGGTCGTTACTGCCTACCACAGCTACATCTACGCGCCTCCGGAACTCGCTGACGAGGTCCGTGACGCACTCAGGCGCGATGGCCCGATCCCGCCGAAGCGCGGTGCGCCTGTTGAGAAGAAAGTGCATCAGCGTGTCCCCGACTTCGACCCCGACATGGTGCCCGAGAGCCGGGTCGACTACCTGCCGAACGGTGCCGAGATATTCGAGCTTGCGTTGACGGACGAGACTGACAGGCGGGTCAACCTCCTGCGACGCGGTCACCGATACCGGATTCGGTACCTCATCGCCTTTATCGACCGGTGCGAGGATGTCGGTGCGGGAACCCTGATCAAGACGCTTACCGGCGTGGCGATTGCGAGCGCCTCGACAGCTCATCTGGGCGAGATGGAACGGACCGGGGTTCCGGGCAGGGTGACCGAGGTGGTATGGGAATTCGAGTGCAACCTGCTGGCCGGTACCTACTTCATCAATGCCGGCTGTTCCGGGGTGGTGTACGGTGAACGCCGCTTCCTGCACCGGATCATCGACGGGCTGATGTTCCAGGTGCTGCCCGAACCGGGGCTGCACATGACCGGGATCGTCGATCTGCGCCTGTCCCCCCGTGTGCGCGGGATCGAGGAAACTGCAGACCGGGTCGAGATCCCGTGACCGGCGGCTCACGCACCCGGCAGCCCGGGGAGAGCGGCTGGATGTTGCGCGGTTTGCGGAAACTCGCGGGTGTGTCGACCCGGGACCCGGTTGTTCCTGCCGTTCCGGATGCCCGGGGGCCGGGTTTCATCGGAATCGGCGGTCAGAAGAGCGGGACAACCTGGCTTTTCAGCCATCTCGAGCGACACCCCGGTGTCAGCTTCCCCGGCGGCAAGGAAATCCACTACTGGGACTGGCACTACGGGCGCGGCATCGAGTGGTACCGCGACCTGTTCCGCGGGGCGCCGGCCGGTACCGTTCCGGGCGACATCACGCCTGCGTACGCCACGCTCGACCAGCGCATGGTGGAGGACGTCCACCGGAACTTCCCGGACGTCCGGGTGATCTACCTGATGCGCAATCCGGTGGAACGGGCCTGGTCGGGGGCGCTGCACAATTTGAAGATCTCCGACATGACCAGTGACGAGGCGTCGGACCAGTGGTTCATCGACGTCGTGCAGTCACGGGGTTCGATCCTGCGCGGCGATCACGAACGGACCCTGCGCACGTGGAGGTCGGTATTCCCGGCAGAAAGCGTGCTGGTGGAAACCTTCGAGGCGCTCAAGACCGAGCCTCGGGCGGTTCTGGGCCGGGTTGCGGCCCACATAGGGTTCGATACCGGACCGTTCGACGGTCTTGCCGATCAGGAGCTGAGTGCGCCGGTTCACGAGGGCTACGGCACGCCGATGCGGGCGTCACTGGGTCCGGTCCTGCACGAACTCTACCGCGACAGGATCGCCTCGCTCTCGGACTATCTTGGCCGCGACCTGAACCACTGGCTGGAAGTCTGTCGACCGGACACGGAACCCGGTCCGGATCGCGGGTTCCGGCCCTCCTCCGTGTCGGGATCCGGGCTGGACGGGGCACGCCCGGTCCTCCAGGCGGTGCTCGACGCCTGCGGAACACCGGCGCGCAGCCTGCGGGTCCTCGATCTCGCCGCCGGTGCGAGCGGACTTGCGGTGGAATTCGGATTGCAGGGTGCGACGGTCGTGGCGTTCGATCGTGCCCCCGAGGTGGTCGGCCGGCTCGCACGTGCCTGCCGGGATATCGCTCCGGACCGGATGACCTGCCTTGAGGCTGACGTGCTCGCGCTCGATCTCGAGGCTCTCGGGGAGTTTGACGTGGTGATCTGCCTTGGTCTGGCAGGCGGGATTGGCGCTGCGGAGTTTGCAGGGCTGATGCGCCGGGTACATGTCAGCACGAGGCGGGTTGTGGTCGTCGACAATGCTGCAGGTCCTGGCGGTGCCGGTGCGGCAGAAGAGATCGATCCGACAGTGCTGTCCGGCGTGCTCAGGGAAGCAGGGTGCACCTCGGTGTTCGATCTGCCGCTCGACGCGGAGCCACGCACGGTCATGCTCGGGATCCGGGGCAGGTCGGTCACCGTCCGCTCCGAAACGTCGGCGGATGAACAGGTGCCCTGCGAGAAGGGCTCACTGCAGCAGTCTTAGCATTGCAGTATTGCCATGTATTATTATGCGCTATGCAGAGGTATGTGGGCATAGGAGAGGCGGCGGCGCTGGATGTGTCGGTTGACACGCTGAGGCGCTGGGAGCGTGCGGGCAAGCTGGTGGGCGAACGCACGCCGGGCGGCCACTGGCGCTACGACCTGGCGAAGCTGCGCCCGGAACTGTTCCGGGCAGTGGACGATGCGGAGCGTCGCACGATCGGTTATGCGCGTGTGTCGAGCCATGACCAGAAGGAGGATCTGGAGCGCCAGAAGCAGGTTCTGGAGCTTTACTGCGCCCGGCAGGGCTGGATCTACGAGGTGGTTTCCGACCTGGGCTCGGGCATGAACGATCGCAAGAAGGGGCTGAAGAAACTCCTGGATGCGATCGTGGAAGGCTCCGTCGGGCGTCTTGTGGTCACGCACAAGGACCGGCTGCTGCGGTTCGGGGCGGAACTGGTATTCGCCATCTGCGAGGCGAAGGGCGTCGAGGTCGTGATCCTGAACAGGGGCGAGGACACCTCGTTCGAGGAGGACCTCGCGCAGGACGTGATCGAGATCGTGACGGTGTTTTCGGCCCGGCTCTACGGGAGCCGGGCGCACAGGAACTGCACGCTGTTCGACGGCGTCGCCCGGGCGGCGCAGGAGACGGGATCCCCGGACCGGGAGAGCCTGTCCCGGCCTCCGAGCCGGGAGGCAAGCTGTGCTGATTGCGCACCGCATTGCGCTCGACCCGACGAACCTGCTGCGCAGCCGTTTCGCCCAGACGTCGGGCGTGGCGCGTTTTTCCTGGAACTGGGCGCTGGCGGAGTGGCGCCGGCAATACGAGGCCCACAAGGCGGACCCGGGCCTGCCGCAGCCGATCGAAGCGTCGCTGCGGCGGGCGCTCAACCGGCGCAAGCGGGCCGAGTTCCCGTGGATGTACGATGTCACCAAACGAGCATGAGGCTCGTTTGTGCGATAGTCGACACCACCGCCCGCTACGCTCACCTTGCCAACGATCCCGTCAAGTCGGCTGCAAACCGCATCGCCCAGCCGCATTGCTGAGGTGGCCGGGTGAGGCCGGAACTGGAAGTGTCCCCACGGCGCGCCTCTGCGATGCGCGGAACGCCCGATTCGGCAAGAACCGCAAAGGGCAACTCGCCCTAACCCGAAGTTCCAGCCATGGCCAAGCGTACCAGTTTGAATATATTAGCATTCGAGATAAAGGAGTGTGTCGCTACTGGGAACGCGCCAGCCGCACGCCGAGGTGGTCGAGTATTTTCCTCTGGAGCGGCGTGGGCCGGGTAATGGCCTGGAAGGGTTCGGCGCCCGGGATGTGGGGCGCCACGGTGTTGCGGGTGATGGTGGCGAGATCGTCGATGAGTGTGCGAAGGCTGTGCACCGGATCACCGTCAGAAGCTGTCTTCGCTGCCGCCTT
>MKWU01002479.1_pt1 | contig 27497 bp, 22 predicted proteins | sample 809101 | NCBI WGS metagenome assembly MKWU01 (sample SAMN05860141, study PRJNA318959) | sponge metagenome | host: Aplysina aerophoba | place: Slovenia: Piran, Adriatic Sea, Gulf of Piran | collected 2013-05-07 | reverse complement strand
GTCGAGATCGCCGGGGCGGCCGGCGCGGACCCCGAAGCGGCGGCTCGGGTGGCCGGCCTTCCCTGGGCGAGCGGCGGGGCGCTTGGCGGCCCGGACCGGATCTGGACGATGCCGCAGGAGGTCGGCGAAGCGATCGCCGCGGACCCGCGCCTCCGCTCCGCCCCGCGCTACACCGTCGCGGTCAGTGGCGCCATCTACCACGGCGGCAGCATCGCGCGACGCCCGGGGTCCCCGGCCGACGCGCTGCACCTCGTCGTCCTCGGCTACGAGGAAACGGCCTCCCCGACCGTCGCCCTGAGCGCCGCCGCCCTCGGGTCCACTCTGCTCGTTTCGCTCGTCCTCTTCCTCCTCCCGCTCGCCGCTCGCCCCCGCGCCCTCTCGAGGACCCTCGCGGCGTGGGGATTCCTCACCCCGGCGGCCGCCCTGCTCCTGCTGTTCACGTTCGGTCCGCTGCTCTTCTCGCTGTGGATCTCCCTGCACGAGTGGCGCCTCATGGACGCCGCCCACCCGTTCACCGGACTCGCGAACTACCGCGTCCTCCTGGGCGACGGCGCCTGGTGGTCGGCGGTCCGGAACACCGGCGTCTTCACCCTCCACGTCCCGGTCGCGATGGCCGTGGCGCTGGCGCTCGCGCTCCTCACCCGGGAGTCGCGGCGGGCCGCCCGCTGGGCGCGCCTCGCCCTGTTCCTGCCCAGCGTCACGAGCGTGGTGGCGATCGCGGTGGTCTGGAAGTGGTTGCTCAACGACGGCTACGGTCTCGCGAACCGGGCGCTCGGCGCCATCGGGTTCGGCCCGGTCGCCTGGCTCACCTCACCGGAGATCGCGCTCGTGAGCCTGATGGCGATCGGGGTCTGGATGGTCGTGGGGTACCAGATGGTCGTCTTCCAGGCCGGACTGGCGGCCATCCCCCGCGTCTGGTACGACGCCGCGACGGTGGACGGCGCCGGCCCGTGGCAGCGCTTGTGGCACATCACCCTGCCCGGACTCCGCCACACGCTCTTCTTCGTGCTGGTCACCTCGGTGATCGGCTCGTTCCAGGTCTTCAGCCTCGTCTATGTCATGACCGAGGGCGGGCCGCTGGGCGCCACCGACGTCGCCGTCTTCCACATCTACCGGGAGGCGTGGGAGTTCCTCCGGTTCGGCAATGCCGCCGCGATGAGCTGGGTCCTCTTCGGCGTCGTCTTCGCCGCCACCTGGCTCCACTTCCGCTTCCTGGAACGACGGGGCTCCCATGCCTGACGCGAGGACGGCCGCCCGCAGAGCCGTCGGGTTCTCCCGCGGGCTCCTGCTCGCCCTCGCCTGCCTGGTCATGGCGGCGCCCTTCCTGTGGATGGCGGCCACCAGTCTCATGGGCCCGTTGGAGGTGTTCTCGTCCGTCCGGCTGCTCCCCGAGTCACCGCTGTGGTCGAACTATCCCGAAGCGCTGACCGCCCAGCCGTTCGGACGGTATTTCCTGAACTCGCTGATCTTCGCCACGGTCGTGGTCGCCGGTCAGGTCGCCACCGCGACCACCGCCGGCTACGCCTTCGCCCGCTGCGAGTTCCCGGGGCGGGACACGCTGTTCATGGTCTTCCTGGCGACCATGATGGTGCCCGCGGTCATCGTCCTCATTCCGCGCTTTCTCATGATCGACGCTCTCGGCTGGATCGACAGCTATCAGGGTCTGGTCTCGACCGAACTGGTCTCCGTATGGGGCATCTTCCTGATGCGGCAGTACTTCCGCACGCTGCCACGCGAACTGGAGGATGCCGCCCGGGTCGATGGCGCCGGCCACTGGCGGATTTTCCGGAGCGTCGCGCTGCCGCTTGCGAAGCCCGCGGTCGCCACGCTGGCGCTCTTCGCCTTCATCGACGCGTGGAAGAACTTCATGTGGCCGCTGCTCGTCACCCGCTCCATGGAGATGCGGGTGGTGGAGGTGGGGATCGCCGCCTTCCATTCCACCTACGAGATCAACTGGCCGTACCAGATGGTGGCGGGCGTGGTGGCGGCGCTCCCGATCGCGCTTCTCTTCCTCTTCACCCAGAAATACTTCGTGCGGGGGATCCAGTTGGAGGGGATCCGGTAGGCCGCCCGCCGCGGCCCCCGGCAGCCTGTGGTTACAGTGGCGAGCGCGCGATGAACATCCGGCAGACCGGGCAGCGGGCGCGGGTCGCTGCGACCGCCCTGGCGTTGACCGCCCTCTCAGGCCTTTTCGCCGTGCCGGCCCATCCCCAACGCCTCCCCGACCCCCCGTCCGGCGATCTGCCCACCCTTGCGGTCCCGCGCTTCACGATCGCGGCATCGCCCGTTCAACTCACCGGTCCCGTGCGGCCGGGCGAGTACCTCGGCGTCACCGGTCCTCGTGCGGCCTGGCTGGGGGTGGAGACCGGCGAAGCCGAACTCTGGGTCCACCCGCTCAAGATCGGACGGGGCTTCCGTCTCTCCTTCGCGACGCCCCGCTACGGCGCCCCCATCCCGGGCGAGCGGGTCGCCCGAACCGTCGAGGTGCGGCCGGAACTCACCACCATCACCTACAGCCACGCGGCCTTCCAGGTGCGCCAGCACATCCTCGCGCCCCGGGGTGCGGACGCCTCCGGGATCCTCGTGCTCCTCGAGGTGGACAGCCCGGACCCCCTCGAGATCGTCGCCGAGTTCCATCCCGTCCTCGACTTCATGTGGCCGGCGTCGCTGGGCGGACAGTACGCCTTCTGGGACGGCGGGCGGCGCGTCTTCGTCCTCTCGGAGAGCCTGGAACGGCACAACGCGGTCGTGGGCTCCCCCTGGGCAACGAACTCGGTGGCGCACCCGGCGCACCAGCTCGGCGAAGCCCCGCGCACGATGGTCATCCCGGTGGATCCGGAGCGTGCCCGGCGCGAGTTCATCCCCATCGCCATCGCCGCGGGAACCGTCCCGCGCGAGACCGTCTTCGCCCGCTACCGCCGCCTGATCGCGGACGCCGAACGGCTCTACCGGGACACCCGCGCCTGGGCGGATTCGGCGCTGGCCGCCACCGCGTCCGTCGAGACCCCCGATCCCTCCCTCGACCTCGCCCTCGAATGGGCGAAGATCAATCTCGAGGAGCAGCGCGTCTGCAATCCCGATCTGGGGTGCGGGCTGGTCGCGGGCTGGGGGCTCTCCGGCAGCGGCGTCCGCCCCGGATTCGGATGGTTCTTCGGCGGCGACGCGATGATGAACACCTTTGCCATGGATGTCCTCGGCCAGTGGGAGCTGGTCGCCGAGGAACTTCGCTTCCTGGCCCGGTATCAGCGCGACGACGGCAAGATCACCCACGAGATCTCGCAGGGCGCCGCCCACCTCGACTGGTTCGAGACCTATCCCTACGCCTACTACCACGCCGACACGACTCCCTACTGGATGCTGGCGCTCCACCAGTACTGGCGCGCGAGCGGCGACGACGGGCTGCTCGAGGAACTCTGGCGGGCGTACCGCCGGGCCTGGGAGTGGTGCCTGAGCGCCGACACCGACGGCGACGGCATCATCGAGAACACGGCCGGCGGCCTGGGCGCGGTCGAGGTGGGGGGCCTGGGGGCAGCGATCCACCAGGACGTCTACCTGGCCGGTGTCTGGGTCGCGGCGCTGGAGGGCGCCCGGGCGCTGGCGGAGCGGCTCGGCGACTCCGCGATGATCGAGCAAGCCGCCCGGATTGCCCCGCTCGCCCGCGAGACCCTCAACAACGCCTACTGGCCGGCCGGCGAGGGCCACCACGCCTTCGCCATCCTCGAAGACGGCAGCACCAACGACAATCTGACGGTGTGGCCGGCCGCGGCCGCCGCGTTCGGGCTGCTGGACGAGGAGCGCGCCCGCGGCACGCTGACCCGGATGGCGGGCGACCGCCTGTCCTCGGACTGGGGCGCGCACATGCTCTCCACGGAGAGCGACCTCTACGACCCCCTCGCGTACAACATGGGGACCGTCTGGCCGTTCGTGACCGGCTACCTGTCCTGGGCCCAGTACCGCTACCGTCGTCCGTGGGCGGGCTTCCACCTGATGGACGCGGTCAAGCAGATGACCTACGACTGGAGCCTGGGCCGCCACGGCGAACTCTTTTCGGGCACGTTCTACCAGCCGCTCGACCAGACGGTGCCGCACCAGTTCTTCGCCAGCTCGATGCTGGCGACCCCGCTGCTGCGCGGCGTCTTCGGCTGGGATCCCGACGCTCCGAACGGGAGGGCGCGCCTCGCGCCCCAGTTGCCGGCCGACTGGCGGGAGGCGGCCGTGCGCGGCCTGCGCGTGGGCGAGACCACGGCCGACGTGGAGATCCGCGGCGGTCCCACTCTCGCGGGCGGGGAGCGCCGCGTTCGGATCACGAGCGAGGGGCCGCCGGTGGACATCGAGTTCGTCCCCGACGCTCCGGTTGGCGCCGTGGACCTGCGCGTGACGATGACCGGCGGCCAGTGGGTGGAGCCGGAGGCGGCCGATCCCGCGTCGGGTGCGATGCGCGCGATCCGGATGACCGGGGACCGGCCCGCGGAGATCACGGTGACCTGGAAGGGTGGACTGGCGGTGGCGCCGCCGCGGATGGATCTGGAACCGGGGCAGCGCAGCACGGGCCTGCGGATCATCGACCTGCGAGCTGACGCGGAGGGCTGGACGCTCACCGCGGAGGGGTCCCCCGGCCATGAGTACCCGGTGGATCTCCTCGGCGCCCCGGTCGAGGCGGCGATGCTGGACGGGGGCGCCAGCGTGGAGCCGGCTCCGGCCGAGGCCGATTCGGGACCGGGAATGGCCCGTCGCGCCGCGGCCGGTGGCGGCAGGTTCCGGGTCCGTTTCGCGCCGGGGAGCGGACGCCGCGCGGCAACGATTCGCCTGACGCCGATCGGCCGGTAGCGTTAGCAACGAAACGCGAGGAGATGCGCGTCGGCGCCCTCGAGGCCCGCCGGTGGGCGGGCCTCGTGTTTTCGCCCGGCCCCGGGCGCGGCGCCGGCATTCGTCTCGCCTTCGTCACGCCATCCGGCGAACGCCGGGAATGGGATGACTGGTACGGGATGGTTTCCCGGGTCGGCCCCCACGCTCCGGACTTCTCGTACGCGCGGGTCGAGTTCGCGCTGGACCCGAAGTCGTCGTCGTCGGGCAATATCGTCCTGGAGTGGTCGCGCCGGGAGGACGCGGTGGCGCTGCGCGCGAGGGTCGCGGCGGCGGGTCGTCTCGAGTTCATCGGAGACGTTCCGTGGGGATGGGAGGGGCGGTGGGAGGAGGCTGGTCCGGGATCCCCCGCCTGGCGGGCGCGGGTGCCGGCCGGGGGGGGCGGAGAGGAGGTGGAGATCGTTGCCGCCTTCGCGGGCGGAACCGGACGGTCCCCGGCGCCGGGAGACTCCGGCGGCGAGGTGGGGTGGCGGCTCGAAACCGGGGCCGGGATCGCCGAAGAGCTGACGATGGTGGCCGCGTGGGGCGAAAAGGAGCCCGGCCGTCTCATCGGCCGGGCCGACGCCTGGATCGACGGGGCCCGCGCGGACTGGGAGCGCCGGCGCCGCCGCGTGCCGGGGCGCCCCGACCTGGCGGAGAGCATCGCCGACAACCTGATGTGGACGGTGCTGATCCAGCCGGAGACCGGCAGGCTCTATACCCCCGCCGGCCGAAGCTGGATCTTCCCGATCCCGGGTTGCGCGGCCGGGTCGCGCGGCCGGGACCCTGACGACTGGACCATCTTCGGTTGGGACACCTTCTTCAACGCCCTGCTGCTCGCGACCGTGTCGAGGGATCTCGCGTGGTCGTCACTGCTCGCCGGAACCGCGACGCAGTATCCGAACGGGAACATTCCCAACTGGCGGAGCCGCCGCGGCGGCACGCCCGATCGCTCGCACCCGCCCGTCGGTTCGTTCGCCGCGCTGAGGCTGCACCGCGCGCATCCCGACCCGGAGGCGCTGGCGGCCGCCTACCCGGCGCTCCTCGCCTGGGCCGACTGGTGGGTCGCGGACAAGAACGGACGGCCGCGCCGGGAAGGGCTGACCCCCGGACTGCTCACCTGGGGCTCCGACACGGACCTCGTTCCCGGCCCCGGGCGGGTGCCGCCCTGGGAAGAGGGCGCGACCGGCCACCAGCGGGCCGCGTGGGAATCGGGCCAGGACGACCTGCCGCTCTGGGACGAGGCCGAGTGGGACGCCCGGCGGGAGGTCCTTGCCATGTCGGCCGTGGACCTTTGCAGTTATCGAGCGCTGGACCTGGAGAGCCTTTCACTGATCGCCCGTGTGCTCGGCGACCGTCCCACCGCGGAGCGCCTGGCCGCCGACTATCGCCGCCTGGCCGCCACGATGAACCGCGTCCTGTGGTCGGAAGCGGCCGGCCTCTATCTCGACGAACTTCCGTCCGGGCTCTCCGCCCGGGTGGCCGCGTCGAACTTCCTGCCGCTCGCCGCGGGCATTCCCGATGCGCGGCAGGCCGGGCGCATGATCCAGACCCTCCGTGACCCGGCCCGCTTCTGGGGCGACTGGGTACTGCCGACCATTGCACGGGACGACCCCGCCTTTCGAGACCAGCAGTACTGGCGCGGCTCGATCTGGCCGCCGATGAACTACCTGGTGCTGCAGGGGCTCCGCCGCTACCGCTTCACCGCGCTCGCCGCCGAACTCGCCCGGAAGGGCGCGGAGATGTTCCTCGCCGACCGGCATCGCACCGGCATGTGCCGCGAGAACTTCGACGCCCGCACCGGCGCAGGGTGCGGCCAGCGCTTCCAGAGTTGGGCGCCTCTCTTTGCGCTGGGGGCCCTCGACGAGCCGGGCGAGGCTCCGGATCCGTGATTCACGCGCCGGGATCGCGGCCGGACCTACGCGGCTCAGTCCTCCTGATCCGGAGCGCACCCGGCACCACCGAGACCGACACGGAGTCGCGCCAGCGAAGGACATCCCCGTCGATCTCGGACAACAGCTCCGACGCGCTCCCCGTCCCCGGCAGCGAGCCGACCGTGGCGTGGGTGATCCGGTGGTGTTCGATCTCGCGCCGCCCGAAATGCGTCTCCCGAGTCAGGCGGAAGATGGCGTCCATGAGCGCCACCGGACCGAGCGGTCCGATCAGGACGGCGTCCAGCACGCCGTCACCGGGGTCGGCGGGTGGGGCGAGCGGAATCCCCCCGCCAAACCGGCGCGAGTTGAGGACGGTGAGGTTCAGGAGTGTCCGTGGCCGCCGGGGGTTTTCGCCCATGCCGACCCGGAGGGAGACGGGTCGGAACCGGGCGACTTCGCGCGCCGCGGCCGCCGCATAGGTGGCCTTGCCCAAGCCGGCGCCGGAGGACGCTCTTTCGGCAACGGAGGCCGCGAGACCCAGGGAGAAGCTGTTGAGGAAGTAGCGCTTGGCCCCGCTCGCGTCCTCGACCTGTCCGAGATCGGTTGGCCGGGCCAGGGTGTTGCGCAGAAACCTTGCGGCCTCCGCGAGCCGGGTCGGGACCCCCGCGTCGCCCGCGAAGTCGTTGCCGGTGCCGCTCGGAAGAAGACCCAGCTCGGCGCTTCCCCCTGAAAGAGCGAGACCCCGAGCGACTTCGGAGGCGGTCCCGTCTCCTCCGTACGCAATCAGGAGCGGTCGCGAGTTGCCCTCCGCCCGGGCAATCCGTTCGGCGTGACCCGGAGCCTCGGTCCAGACGAGGTCGTGCCGGCCGAGCCGATCGGCGACGGGTCCGGAGGCGGCCCACCAGCGTTCCCGGCCGGTTCCGCCCCCGGCCGCCGGGTTGGCGATCACCAGCGGAAGATCGCTCATCCCGCGGTAGTCCCAAGAGATCGGCTGATCGCGAATATGCTATCGGTCCCTCGGTGCAGGGCGGCACCCCCGCCGCCGCTTCGGCCGAGCGCCCTTGACTGCATCTTCCCTGAAGGCGCCCGCCACGACTCCCTCGCCATCCCCCGGGATCCTTCGGGCGAGGATTGCGCGATCTCTCCGATCGGAAGGCGCATGAACAGACTCTTTTTCCTTCTGGGCCGCTTCTGGGAGGTTGTCCTCGAGCGGATCCGGGACGGCATCGCGCGCTGCATCATATGGGCGCGCGTTCCGCCGAACGCCCTGACGCTCGCCGGGCCCTTCGCCATGGCGTTCGTCTTCTGGCCGCTCCTCGATGGCGACCAGTGGACTGCCGGCTGGGTGGTCCTGCTGGCGATCACGTTCGACTGCCTGGACGGAGCGGTTGCCCGCGCGTCGCGCGGGGTCACACAGTTCGGCGCCTATCTCGATTCCGTGGTGGACCGCTACGCCGACATGCTGCTTCTGTTCGGCCTGCTCTTCTACTTCCTGCGGTACTCCGAACCGCCCTCCCGGAACATCTGGCTCGCGGCTTGGTGCCTGGCCACCGCCGGGACGGTCGCCACGGCGTATGCGCGTTCTCGCGCCGAAAAGCTGATTCCGGCTTGTGAGGTCGGTTTTCTGGAGCGCCCGGAGCGTTCGGTAGCCTTCGTCGTCGGGCTCGTCGCCGGCAATGTGCACGCGGCCCTGATCGTGGTGGCGATCTTCGGGAACCTGATCGCGGTGCAGCGGATCTGCTACACCCGCGCGGTGCTGGAAGGCAGGACCCCGGCAGACGGGTTCCGGTTCTGGACCTACCGGCGGGCGAGCCCCGAGTACGCGATGCTGAGCACCGCGTGTTTCTTCTTCATCGTCCTCGGGCACCTGCTGATTCCGGCGCCAGCCTGATCCGGACGACTACGCAGAAAGCCCGCTGCCTTGAGCGTGGCAGCGGGCCGTTCGGGAGGCCGCCGGAGGCTCGAGAAAACGAACTCGGGCGGCGCCGGTTCAGGAAGAACTACTCGACGTAGCTGTAGCCGCAGTTCTCGCAGGTCCAGGTCCGGCCCTGCCGGTACATGAGAGCCCCGCACTGCGGACAGGCCCGGGTGTCTTCGTCTCCGGCATCCTCGGCGAAGAGAGCGTCGTAGTCGATCTCTTCCTGGGACTCTTCGTCTTCCTTCTTTTCCTCTTCCTGCTGCTGGGCAGCCGCAAACGAGGCGACGCCCACCACGCCCGCGAAGGCGAAGCCGGCCCTCCTGAGGAATGCGCGACGGTTCAGATCGTCCATTTTCGTTGGTCTCCTTTCTGTTTGACTTGGACTTCAGGTCCTCAGGTCAGTCGCCGTATCCGACGGTGGAACGCGCGAACTCCTTGACCCTCTCGGCGGTCCGGCGCTCCTCCACGATCTTCTCCCAATCGACCGCGGGCTCCTTGACCTCGGCCGTCGGCGGAAGGATGTACTTCGGCATGTTGTACTCGTCCTTGAACATCTGGGTCCGGACGTGCCCGGTGGCGTACTCGGCGTTCTCTCCGGACATGAGGTAGGTCAGCGTCGGAACGACGTCTCGCCGCTGCACCCGCTCGGTCACGGTGTGGCCCTTCTTGAAGTCGGGCCCGAGCGCCATGAACCACACATAGTGGGCGTAGTAGTTACCCGGGCTGTGGCCAAGCTGCCCGTAGATGTTCACTTCGTCGTCGCGTCCGCACTCGGGACGGATCACCAGCGCGGTGGTGTCCCGGAGGTACGCGTCGGCCTGGATCTGGCGCCACAGGTTGCCGATCAGCTCATCGGTGGTCTTGATGTGCTTGATGTACTCCCAGTAGTCCGTGTTGTAGTCCCAGAACCCGAAGTCGGCGTGCGCGTCGTCGAGAGCGAGGATCTGCGCGGTGATGGACTTCGGCTTGAACTCCTTGAGGATCTGGGGCACCAGGGTCAGCACCTGGGCGTCCCCGTAGGGGATCTCCCGGTTGATGACCGGCTCCCGGGTGGAAGGCGGAACGTAGGACTTCGAAGCCAGGGCAGAGTCGATGAACTCCTCGACCTGCTTCCGCTCCTTCGCCGTGTGCCCGAGGCCCTTCTCGACGTTCAGATCCGCAATCTGGGCGCCGGTGAGCTTCTGCTCCGGGTAGAAGATCCGGTTCATCGTGAGGCTCGTGGATCCGTGCTTCACGCCGTACTCGGGATGCTGGCTGAAGTGCTTCACGTCCCAGGTCCAGGCCCGGTAGTAGGACGCGCCCTGGAGAGTCCAGTAGTCGGTCGCCGTCCCGCCGGCCTTTTTCCGGATGTACTCGGACCAGGTGGGGTAGCGGGGCCGCTGCGCGGGAGCGTCCACACCGCTGAGCACCTCCGAGTACATGTAGCCGTGGAGGTTTGCGGTCTCGCCGTAGTCCTCCATGAAGACGGTGCCCTCGGCAGCCATCTTGGTCTGGAACGGCGAGTGCTCCGGGTTGTCGATGACGTCGATCTTCCGGGCGCCGTTCCCGAGGATGACGGTCACCAGGTGCTTCGTCTTGAAGCCCGGGTTCTCCGGAAGGACCATGCCGCCCTGGGGAATCCCGGCGCCCGCCTCGAAGATGGGGCTGCCGGCGGCGTTCCGGGTGGAAAGGACCGCCCCGGCGCTCGCGGCTGCGCCCAGTTTGAAGAAATCGCGGCGGTCTAGCGTTTTGGCCGTCATCGCGGACCCTCCTCGCCGCCTTCTTCGGCGGTCTCGGTGTCTTCATTGTAGAAGTTGACCGTGATCCCGTCTATCTCGGAATCCCGATCTTCGTAATAGAGCTTGAAGTTCCGGGCCTCGTCGGAGACGCCGAGCCGGACGAGTTCCCATTCCCCCCACTCCATCGTGTCGGTGACGGTGAAGGAACCGGTCCAGATGTGCGGCTCGGGGAGCTTCGAGGGACGGTTGAGCGCTACGAAGCCGCCCATCTCGGGGGTCATGCTCTTGAGCTTGACCTTGAGCGCGTCGGCGCCGTTCGGAGAGCGGACGTAGCCCTCGATGCCGTGGACGCCGGAGAGGTTGTCCTCGGCGAGGACCGTGAGGCCGACCTGTTCGCCCAGCTTGGCCTCGGTCTTGGTGAACTGGACCGCCAGGATCTTGGCCGGGGCCTGGTCGATCATTTCCTTCTCCTGGTCCACCTGCACCGTCGCGGCTTCCATCAGGGGCTCGGTGCGGTTGAAGTAGTAGCGGATGTTGGTGGCGTTGTCCTTGAGGGTGACGCGCATGAGCTGCCACTCGCCGCCCTCGTACCACTGGGGGATCTGGAGCGCGCCCTTGAAGAGGCCGGGCTGGCCTCCCACCATCACCATGGTCGAGCGGATCTGGTGATACCCGCTCGGGGAAACCCAGACGGTCTCCGCTTCGGTCGGGCCGGACACGTCGTCGTCGGCGAGCACGCTGTACTTGATCAGGTCCCCGCCGGCCCGCACCCGCTCCGTCTCCACGGTGACCGACTTCAGGATCGGCGCGGTGATATCCACGCTGTCGCTTTCGGTGACCTGGAACCCGACCGGCGAACCGTCCTCCTCCTGCATCGCCTTGTGGAAGTCGGCCCAGTAAGCCTTCCGGTCTCCCACCTTGTCGGCGATGATCGTCGTCCCGACGACATAGCGGCCGGGCGCCGCGTAGCGGGAGAGCTTGCCGCGGCCCAGGAAGAGCGTTTCGTCACTGTCGTGCGGCTGGAAGTTGACGTACATCGTGGCGGCTCGGCCGAGTTCCCGGTTGTAGAACAGGGAGACGAACGACTGGGCCGCGTTGTAGGGAGAGACCACCCGGGCCATGGCGCGAACCTCGCCCCCCGGCTCCACCTCCTTGCTGAGCACCCGCATCTCGGTGAGGATCGGGGGCAACTGGTTGCCGGTGAGGTCCACTTCCTTCAACTGCTGGTCGCGGCGCCGGTACTGGTACTGCTCGGGAACCCGCAAGTCGGCCGTGAGCCCCCAGCCGCCGTCATCGTGTCCGCTGGAACTGATCACTCCAAACTCGTTGAGCACGTCGTGCGGCTCGAGGAGCGGATGGGTTTCGCCCTCGGGCGGCCTGGGCTCCTCTTGCTCCTCCTGAGCCACGGCGAATCCGCCCAGGAACAGGAACGCGACACCGGCGGCAAGGAGACTGACCGCGAGGCGCTTGGGATTGGTGAGATGGCTGGGCATAGGGGGATTTCTCCGTTCGCCGGGAAGTACCGCCACGCAGGGCATACGCACGGCGGGACAGACCCTTATATGGCGGAATCGAGGTCCAAGTCAAATGGGAATTGGGAATTGACAGGCCGATTTGGTCCCGCCGACCGGCTGCTGAACCGGGCGTGAGTCAAGCCCGCACGGACCGTACGAGTTCGGCGGCCTGTTTCAGGCCCGGACCGATGCCCGTCCGCTCGGCCAGCCGTCGCAAGTCCCACTGCGCCACGGTGCGCATATCGAGCCGCATCTGACCCTCCAGCGAAGCAAACACCGCCCGGTAGTCGCGGAGCGCGTCCTCCACGTCTCCCGCCGCCAGGCGGGCCGCCGCGAGGAGAAGCCGCTGGCGGTCCGAACCGGATGGGTCCATCGCCTCTGCCTTCTCAAACAGTCCCACCGCTTCCCGGTGGCGGCCCTGCAGGTAGACGGCGTTCGCGAGGTTGTAATGCCCGAACACGAAGTCGGGCGCGAGTTCGAGCGCCCACCGGAAAGCCCGCTCCGCCTCCGCCAGCCGGCCGAGGTCCCGCAGCGTAACCCCCAGGTTCGAGGCGAGAGAGTGGCTGAGCGGGTCGAGATCGGCGGCGCGCTCGAGCTTTCCCAAGGCCTCTTCCGGACGCTCCAGTTCACCGAGAGCCGCGCCGGCGTTTGCCCACCCGGGGGCGAACTCCGGCAGGGTTTCGGTGGTCCGCCGAAAGGACTCGAGCGCCGCTTCCAGATCGTCGAGGACGATCATTGTCTTTCCGAGTTCGAAGTGGGCGGCGGCGAGCGAGGCGTCCCGCTCGATGGCCCGGCAGAAGGCGTCCCGCGCTCCCGGGTGCTCGCGCGCTTCGGAGAGTGCTACCCCGTGCAACAGGTGGCCCAGCGCGCTGTCCGGATCGGCAGTGGTCGCTCGCCCCGCCGCCTCCCGGCGGACGGCGGCCTCCGGCGCGTGCAGGGCGATCACGAGCAGCGCCTCGCCGGACGCAGCGACGCGGAGGTCGCCGGCGTCGGGCCCGGAAACCGCCGCGGGCGCCCCGGGCGGCGCGGGGGCGGGGGGGGGACCGGGATGGGGGGGGGGGGCGCGGGCGGCGCGGGGGCGCGGGTGACCGCGAATTGGCAGGCGGCGCCCCGGCCGGCGAGAAGGTCGCTGGCGCGCAGCACGAGTTCGTCCTCCCGCGCCCAGGCGACCAGATGGCTGCGGTCCGCGCCGAGATGACAGAGACGGGCCAGCACATAGGCAGGCGTCGCGATCGCGGGCGGCGGTGGGACCTCTCTCCGTATCCGCCGCCCGACGATCGGCGCCCGGCACGGGAAGGCGCGGTCGAGGCCCGGGAGCACCACGGTCGCAGCGTCCCCCGGCAGGGGTTCTGCCTGGTGGAGGAGCAGCGGCAGCGCCGTCATCTGCGGAGGCGTCACGAAGGGGTCGCCGGCGCTCGTCTCTTTTACGGCCGAGAGCGCGGCCGCTCGCGGGCCGTCGTCACCGTCGCGATGGAGGAAGAGTCGCCAGTCCTTGCCGCCGCCGGGAACTCGATGGGCAGGCCAGCCGCCCGTTAGCGAGGCGGCAACGGCCGGATCGCCCGGGCCGAGATCGGGGTTCCGGATCCAGGTGCCGCAGTCCATCGTCACCGCATTCTACGGAAGCCGGAGGTCCGGCTCGCCGCCCGGCGCCGTCCTACCCCTGCGCCGCTGCGACCCGGACCGCGTGAGGGTGGGTATAAGGTGGAGTCGTGAACCGTCGCCGGCTACCGATCGGCATCCAGAACTTCCGGGAGATCCGGGAGGAAGGCCACTACTACGTGGACAAGACCGCCTTTGCCCGGCGGTTGGCCGAGGAGGGCAAGCACTACTTCCTCTCGCGGCCGCGGCGGTTCGGGAAGAGCCTGTTCCTCGACACGTTGAAGGAGCTGTTCGAGGGGAACGAGCCGCTGTTCCGAGGACTTGCGATCCACGGCGCCTGGGATTGGTCCGCGCGCCACCCGGTGGTGCGGTTCAGCTTCGGCAGCGGCGGCTTCCGTGACCCGGACAGCGTTCGCGCGAGCGTGAGCGAGCAGTTGGCGCGGGCTGAACGGCGGGCGGGGCTCGATCCCCACTACGAGACCACGAGCGGCCGCCTCGGCGCGCTCGTCGAGGCGTTGGCCGAGCAGTCGGGCCACCGGGTCGTGGTGCTGGTGGACGAGTACGACAAGCCGATCCTCGATGCCCTCGGGACGCCCGAGGTGGCACGGGCGAACCGCGATTTCCTGCGCGGGCTCTATGGCGCCGTCAAGGAGTTCGACGCGCACATCCGGATGAGCTTCTTCACCGGGGTGAGCAAGTTCACCAAGGTGAGCGTCTTCTCGGAACTGAACAACCTCATTGACCTGACGCTGGAGCGGCCGTACGGGGCGATCTGCGGCTATCGGGAAGCCGATCTCGACTCCGTGTTCGCGCCGGAACTGCCGGGCCTTGACCGCGAACTCATCCGGGAGTGGTACGACGGCTACAACTGGCGCGGCGAGCGGATGTACAACCCGTTCGACATCCTGCTGCTGTTCCGGAAGCGCGAATTCAAGGCGCACTGGTTCGAGACCGGTTCCCCCGCGTTCCTCATCCAGAAGATGCTGGAACGGCGGGTCTTCTCCGTGGACCTGGAGGCGATGCACGGAGAAGACGAGCTGTTGTCGGAGTTCGATGTGGACGAGATGGCCACGGAGGCGCTGCTGTTCCAGACCGGCTACCTCACCATCACCGGAGAGGAGGATCTCGGGGGGGAGCCGCACTACCGATTGGGGTATCCGAACCGAGAGGTGCGGCAAGGCCTGAACCGCCGCCTCCTTGGCGCCATGGCGCCAGCCGAATCACGGCGTCTCCTTCCCAGCCTGCGGCTTCGCGGAGCGCTGGAGGCGAGCGATTTCGACGCTGTCGAGGGGTTGTTCCGGGCGTTCTTCGCCGGGATTCCCTACGAGTGGCACACGAGGAATCCGATTGCGCGGTACGAGGGCTACTACGCGAGCGTCTTCTACTCCCACTTTGCGGCTGCCGGGCTCGACGTGCGGGTCGACGACAGCAGCAGCCGCGGACGCGTGGACATGGCGGTGCGGTTCGAGGGGAGCGTGTTCCTCTTCGAGTTCAAGGTCGTGGAGGAAAAGCCGGAGGGAACGGCGCTCCGGCAACTCCGGGCCCGGGGGTACGCCGACAAGTACCGACACCTCCGGCAGCCGATCCACCTCGTGGGGGTAGAGTTTGGCCGGGCGGCGCGGAACATCGTCGCCTTCGAGGTGGAGGCAGCCTGATCGGGTTGGCGGGTGGTCGGCCATAATCCGCCCGCCCGATGGAAGAGCCGAGTCCCGCAGCACCCCGGAATCCCGTGCTCCGGACGCCCTACGAGGCCCCGGATACCCACTGGCGTCTCGATCCTCGGGGCCGAACGACGGATCACAAGAATCCCGGCCGGCGCCCGAGCTTCTCGTCATCCGGTGTCCCGGAACCGAAGGGCGCCCCGTCGGTCTGGGGGACGGCGCCCGATTCGCAACTGTGGGCGGCGGACGCCCCCCGGCAGAGAGTTCCCCATCCCGCTCCGGCGGATTCGTGGATGGCGGCGGTGGAACCGCACCGGACCATCAACGAACTGCGGACACTGCTCGGAGACTGGCGCTCCGCCGGTCGGCCCGGAGTCTCCTCCCCGACGCGGCGGTTACTCGAACACTGGACGTCGCCCGGCTTGGAGTTTCGGCCGTTCTGGTGCCAGCTTGAAGGCGCCGAGACGGCGATCTGGCTCCTTGAGGCCGGCCCGCAGGCGGCGCCCGAAGACCATGCCCGAATCACGGCGCGGCTGGCCAAAGTAAACGGGCGGTGGAACGGCGGAATTCCCAGATTGGCCCTCAAGATGGCGACGGGAACCGGGAAAACGAACCTCATGGCGATGCTCGCCCTCTGGTGGGCGGCCCGGTCCCGGGCCGAGGTGGACTTCCTGGCGATCGCGCCGAACCTCACCGTACGGGACCGACTCACCGCGCTCGATCCGAGGAACGAAGATCCGCTCTGGGACTCGATCACTCCCCGGGACTTCGAGCGCTACCGCCGGCGGATGCGCTGGAGCATTCTCAACTTCCAGAAGTTCCAGCGACGGACCGGCCCCGACGGCCTCGATGAGGCGGGAGGGAAGGAGAAACGCTTCCTGCGCGCCGGGACGCCCGAACCGCCGGGCTGGACCGAAACCCCGCCGGCGATGCTCGACCGGCTCCTGCGGGCGCACCGGCGGGGAGCCCGCTTCGTGGTCTTCAACGACGAGGCGCACCACTGCTACGCCCCCGTGGACATCAAGGGGAAAGTGGATGCCGAGGAGCGGGAAGACCGGCAGGCGGCGGCGCTGTGGTTCTCCGCGCTTGAGGCCCTCCACGACGAGAACCGTCTGGAACAGGTTTTCGATCTCTCGGCGACTCCCATGTGGTTGCGGCGGCCAGCGGATCTGACCTCCGAGATATTCCCCTGGACGGTTTCCGACTTCCCCCTGCTCGACGCGATCGAGTCGGGGCTCACCAAGGTGCCGCGGGTGCCCGTCGCGGACGACCGCAGCGCCGAGCAGCCGAAGTACCGGAACGTATACGTCTTCGCGGACGGAAAGGATTTGCCGCAGGGCGGGCCGCAGGGAAAGGTGCGGGAGCCGCTCGCCGAGCTCTACGAGCACTACGAGACCCGGGTCGAGCCCGTTTTCCGGGAGCGCGGAATTCTTCCCATCTTCATCGTTGTCGCCAACAAGATCGCGAACGCGGAGCGCCTTCACCGCTGGATCGCGGGAGCGAGCCGCGAGCACGGGCTGGGGACCCCCGGAAACCTGCCACTGCTTTCCAACTACCAACCGGACGGGACTCCGAAGCCCCACCCGCCCACGGTCCTCGTCCACTCGAAGCTTGGCGACCCCGAAGGACTGACCGGCAAGGCGGCGGCCGCCATCGAGGAGCAGGCCGCCCTCCACGCGCCGGACGCCGGGACGAAGGCGGAGAAACAGGACGCGATCCGGCGGATCTTCACCACCGCGGGCAGAAAGGGGGAACCCGGCGAGTACATCCGCTGCGTGGTGTCCGTGGGGATGCTCACCGAGGGCTGGGACGCCCGGAACGTGACCCACATCTTCGGCTACCGCCGCTTCGGGAGCCTGTTGCTCTGCGAGCAGGTGACCGGGCGGGCGCTCCGGCGCACCGCGTTCAGCGGGAAGGACGAAGCGCAGGCGCCGGAGTACGCGAACGTCTTCGGGGTCCCCTACAGCTTCGCGCGCAGCGATGATGACCCGGTGCCGGTGGTTCCGATCCAGCCGTGGCGCGTGTACTCGATAACGGGCCGCGCGGGCTACCGGATCGCTTTTCCGAACGTGGTCGGCTACGCGCCTCCCGAGACCGTGACGCGCTGGAGCCTGAACCCGGCGAAGGTCGCGGGGGGGAGGGTGGCGGGCCGTCCCACTCCCGGCGTGACGGACGAAGCGGGTCCGGCAGGAGACGAACAACGGATCCTTCGTGAGTACCGTGAGGAGACGGACCTGTGGCAGGCGTCGGCGAAGGTCGCCGCTCATCTCGATCCACAGCGGAGCCAGCGCCGGGCCGCGTTCATCGATGCGCTGACGGCAGTACGCGAGTTCCTGCGCCTGCCGCAGGTCGTCTGCCCTGACCCGTCGGGGCTCCAATATGACGAGAAGGCAGTCGGCGACATCGCCGCGGCCTGTGAAGCCCGGAGACCGCCGACCCCCTGGCGGCCGGTCTTCGCCGACGAGCGCGACCGGGGGTTGCCGCGGCTCCGGGACACCGCCGACGTGGACTTCGAGACGACCCTGCCGCACCGCCACGACGCCGCGCGCTCCGAACTGAACGCGGCGGCGTGCCACTCGCTCCCCGAACGGGAGCTCGCCGGAATCCTCGACCGGCATCCCGACGTCGCCGCCTGGGCGCGGAACTTCCGGTTGGGCTGGGTGGTCCCCTGGTTCGACCCCGAACTGGACCTCTGGCGGCGGACCGAGCCGGACTTCGTGGCGCGCGCCGTTCCGGAGCCCGGAAAGCGGCCGCTCCACCTCGTGATCGAGTTCAAGGGGCTGAGGGCCGGCGAGGCAAGCGAGGAGGCGAAGCGGGTCTGGCTCGGGCGCTGGTGCGACGCGGTCTCCGTGTGTCGGGAGGCCGACCAGGACTACGGACAGTGGAAGGTGGTCTGGATCGAAAGCCTGCTGGATGCCGCGGAGCAGATCTCCGCCACCACGGACCGACGGGAGGACACATGAACGGGAAGAAGAAGGCGACCCGCGCGGCGAAGCCGCTGCTCGCCTACACCCACGCCGAGGCGAAGCGCGCCAACCTGCCCACCGACCAGACGGAGCGCTACATGCGGGAAGAAGAACTCGCGGCGGTCCCCTACGCGCCGGAGCGGCGGGCGTCGGCGGGGCCGCGGCTCTCCTGGCGGCGGGGGAAGTCGCTCGACGACCTGACCACGACCGCCGGCCCGCTCTACGTCCATGAGAAGGTCTCGCCGACCGCGTTCGCCGAGCAGCTCAAGGGGGAGCCGGCGCCGACCCTCTTCGACGAATTCAACGGGCTCCCGCCCGACGCCGCGTGGTCCTGCTACACCCACCGGGGGAACTGGTCGAACCGTCTCATCAAGGGGCATTCCGAGGACGTGATGGCCTCGCTCGCCGGCAAAGAGGACCTCGCGGGGAAGGTCCAGATGATCTACTGGGACCCCCCCTACGGGATCCGGTTCGACGCCAGCTACCAGCCGAACACCAGAAAGCGCGCCGGAGGGACGCCTTCCGAGGCAGCGGCGGCGAAGGCGTTTCGGGACACCTACCGGGACGGGATTCATTCGTACCTCGACACCGTGTACCGGACGGCGGCGTTCGGGCGGGAGCTGCTCACGGAGTCGGGGAGTTTCTTCCTCCAGATCAGCTCGGAGAACCTGCACCGCTGCGCGCTGGTGCTGGATGAGGTGTTCGGCCCCGACAACCGGGTCGCGACCGTTCCGTTCGCCAAGACGAGCGCCGGTGCGTCCCACACGCTTTCTGAGGTTTGTGACTACCTGCTGTGGTACACCCGGAGTCGCGATGATGTGAGATTCCACCAGCTCTACGAGCCGTTGACGCGTCGCCAAAAGATCGTTCATATGAGTAGTTGGGCGCTTGTCGAATTGCCGGATGGGACACGTCGGAAACCTACTGAAGCGGAACGCGAAGATCCGACACGGTGGCTACCTGAGGGTGCGCGCCTGTGCCGCCGGATGCGGTTTGCCGCGCAGGGCGAATCGGCTAGCGGGCGATCCGCCCCCTTTGCTTGGCGGGGCCAGTTGTATCCATGTCCTCCAGGCCGACATTGGGCTGTCAGCCACGAAGGGTTGGAACGGATCGGGGAGCAGGGGCGACTCGATGCACCCGAGACCGGAGAGCTGGGCTGGGTCCGCTATGAAAATGAAGTTCCTGGGCGCCCTATCAGCAATATGTGGAGCACGCAGATGGCTCCTCGAGACATGCACTACGTCGTTGAGACCGCCGAGTCCGTGATCGAGCGGTGCATCCTGATGGTGACCAACCCCGGCGACTTGGTTCTCGACCCCACCTGCGGCTCCGGCACGACCGCCCTTGTCGCCGAACGGTGGGGACGGCGCTGGATCACGATTGACGCGAGTGCCATCCCGGTAGCGCTCGGGCGGCAGCGCATCCTCACCGGCGTCCACGAATGGTTCCTGACGAAGGACGACCCCGAGGGTTGGCAGGCGGAAGCCGAACTCAGTGGTTTGGACGAGGCGGCCGGGCCCCGGCCTGCGGCGGCGTCGCGTCACGATCCCGGTACCGGGTTCGTGTACGAGCGGGTCCCCTACGTCTCGGCGGCGACCCTCGCCTACGACCACCCTCCATCCTTCACTTACTTGGTGGACCAGCCCCGGAAGAAGAAGGGCTGGAAGCGCCTTGCCGCGCCCTTCACCGTGGAATCTCACTCTCCGTGGCGGTACGTGCCGGTGGCGGACGGCCCCGGGGAGAGCGAGCTCCGCGTCAGCGTTCGCGAGCGGATGCTGGAATCCCTCGGGAGCGCCGGGTTCGTCGCAAACCAGACAAATGTCGGGGGGGGGGGTAGAGTCTCGTTGGCATCTCGATGACGTCGAGACTTGGCCCGATGAGTCCAGCTCTCTGACCCACGAAGCCCGTATCCGGGAGACCGGCGAGCGGGTGGCGCTCGTCGTGCTCTCCGACGACCAGACCGCGACCCGGAACCAGGTGGACCGGGCCGCGGAAGAGGCCGCGGCCCGGGGGGCCATCCGCAAGCTGATCGTCGCCGCCTTCGAGTACGAAGCGGACGACGCGCGGAGCGAAGCGCGGGGACGGCTCGAAATCATCCGCCTCCGGGCGAACCGGGATCTCGCCATCGCCGAACTGAAGCCGGGCCGCGAGGACCACGCCTTCGTGGTGGTCGGCGAGCCGGAGATCGAAGTCCGGAACGCACCCGGCCAGCCCCAGCGGATCGTCGTCGAAGTGAAGGGCTGGAATACCTACGACCCGGCAACCGGCAACGTCCGAGCCGGCAAACCGGGAGACATTGACTGCTGGCTGCTCGACACCGACCACGACGGCAGGTCGTTCTACGCCCGCCGCATCCACTTCCCCGGCAAGTCGCAGGACCGCCAGCTCAAGCGCTTCAGGTCAGCCCTCGGCTCGCGGATCCGGCCGGAGCACTGGGCGAGCATGGAGTCGCTGACCTCGGCCCCCTTCTCCCGTCCGAAATCCGGCCGCATCGCGGTCCGCGTCGTGACCACCACCGGTGACGAGATGCTCGCGGTCCGGGATGTTCCACCATGAGTGCAGACACGCCGGTTCGTCGGGTCATCTTTCTGGACATCGACGGGGTGCTGCAGCCCGTCTCGAGCCAGAAGCGGTTCCGGCACGCATCATCGACGATGGATACGCCCACGAGTTCGAGCAGCTCTACGCGGACCAGTTCGTGAAGACGCTGGACTCCCTCGATGAGACAGATACGCGCCGCGGGCGCCTGCGTGAGCGGCTATCCGTGCGCCGCGCTCCACGCCGCGAATGCCGACTTGGGGTCGGCGTTACCGGCCGCCCTCGCTGCCATGTCGGTTGGAGGCCGGGTTTCCGGCCGGCAAATCTGGCAGGATTCCCGGTGAAGGCCGCATGACGAATACCCTCCACCGCTACGGCGCCCCCGAGACGCTGAAGGACGACTACATCGTGTTTGCGATGGCGGCTCGGGGAATCAACGACGAGGGGTCGCCCGAGAAACTGCGGCGGTTCACCGAGATCGCCCTCCGGCACGGTCCCATCAACCTGGGAGACGCCACCAAGGGGGGCATCTTTCGTTCCTCCCGACTGAACCCGCTGGCCCACTGGCTCCGGCGAAAGCGACTGGCCCCCGACTCGATCCGCAAGGGAGTGAACGCTCCCACGGTGGTGTCGGCGGTCTTCGACACCGAAGAGGCGCTGGTTGCCTTCCTCGCGGATCTCAAGGAAGCCGATCTGGGCATCAGCATCAACATCAGCGGCCTGACCGAGCGGGCCGCCGAACTCGCGCGCGAGGCCGGCATCGTGCGGCACAGCGTTGAGTACAGCCTGGGCTTCTTCGGGAACCTGGACCGGCTGCCGGACCGGGCGACGCTCCAGCTTTCCACCATGTGCGGGCACGGGATGCTCTCGTTCGGGTTCGCCCGGAAGATGCTCGACTGGGTGCGTGCCGGACGGCGTTCCCCGGAGGACTGCGCCGAGGCGATGGCGCGCTTCTGCTCCTGCGGGATCTTCAACACCACCCGGGCCTGCCGCATCCTGCGCGGCGGCTGACGAACCGGCCAGCCGCCGCGAGGCGGGACGGCGGCTTACACTCGCGCCGTGGCTGACCGCGAACTCGTCCGGATCGCGAAGACGATCGTCTGGGACTACAACTACGATCCGGAGGACCTGGCCGAGGTCCTCGCCGGGAACCGGGAGCGCGTGGGCCACTTCGACAAGCAGCGGCTCTTCGTCCGGATGCTGAAGTCGCTGCCCTGGCACCGGACGGTGACCGCGCTCGGGATCGGGGAGGTCAAGAGGCTGCTGACGCCGGAGGCAATAGCCACGCTCTGGCCGCCGAGCCTGAGGGAGGATTATGAGCGAGTCCGCCGCCTTCTACGAGGAGATCCTGTACCCCCTACAGACTGGGGTTCTGAGCGCGCTCGCCAACTCCAGGACATGTTTCTATCTGACCGGTGGCACCGCTCTCCATAGGCACTACTTCGGGGATCGGTATTCGGACGATCTCGATCTGTTCGCAGAGCACGATGCCGAGTTCGTCACCCATGTGCGACGCGCTCTCGCCGCGATCGAGGGGGCTGGCTACGCCCTGGCGTCCGAGGGTTCCATCCGCCGGCCTCACTTCGCCCGGGCCGTGGTCCGAACATCCGAGGCGGCCCTTCAGATCGACTTCGTGAACGACACGGTCCCGCGATTCGGGGCGCTTGTCAGCGGGGACCTGTTTCCCCGGATCGACGCTCTCGGCAACATTCTCTCCAACAAGCTCACGGCGCTGTTCCGGCTGGAAGCGAAGGACTTCGCCGACCTGTGGACGATCGCGAACGCCGTCAATTTCCATTGGCGGGACGCCGCAGCGGAGGCCGGCCAGAAACTGGTCGGAACCAGCACACTCGAATTTGCCGAGCTGATCCGCGACTTCCCGCCCGACCGCTTCGACGGCATCCGCTGGCGCCGCCCGCCGGACCGCGGCCGGTTTCTGGCCGACCTCAAACAGATGGCGCGGGATCTCCTCGAGGTCGGGCCCAACTCCCTCGCGCCCACGAATACCGGACCTCGGGCCGACTGACCCGGCGCGGGGCCGGTACCATTCCGCCGCCCTTTCGGGAAGCGAGCGAGGAAACCGATGACGAACTGCCCGGTATGCGACGGAGCCGTCGAGGGATCGGACGACCCGGTGGAGGGCGAACTTCTCGAGTGCCCGGAGTGCGGCAGCGAACTGGAGATCCTGGATCTCGACCCGATCGTGCTGGGCGAAGCGCCGGAAACGGAAGAGGATTGGGGTGAATGAGGGTCGGGTTCCTTCATTCGCTGATCCGCCCGGAAGAAAAGCTCCTCATCCGGGAGTTGAGGAGCCGGCCGGGGGTCAAGCTGGTGTTTCTGGACGACCGCCGGCTGGTGTTCGACCTCCGCAGCCCGCCCCCGGTGGACATCATCCTGGAGCGGTGCATCAACCACTCGCGGGCGATGCACGCGCTGCGGCTCCTCGAGAGCATGGGCATCCAATGCGTCAACCGCTACGAGGTTTCGCGGAAGTGCGGCGACAAGATCCTGACTGCCGTGGCGCTCTCGGAGTGCGGCGTGCCGCAGCCTGAGACCCGGGTCGCGTTCACCGAAGGCTCGACCCTCGAAGCGATCGAACAGCTCGGCTATCCGGTGGTGCTGAAGCCGGCGGTCGGGTCCTGGGGGCGTCTGCTCTCCCGGATCAACGACCGGGAAGCGGCGGAGACGGTGCTGGAACACAAGGCGATCCTGGGCAGCTACCACCACTCGATCTTCTTCGCGCAGAAGTACGTGGAAAAGGGCGGCCGGGACATCCGCAGCTTCGTGGTCGGCGACGACTGCATCGCCGCCGTCTACCGGACTTCGGACCACTGGATCACGAACACCGCCCGGGGCGCGCGGACATCCAAATGCCCGGTGACCGCGGACCTTGCCGAACTCTCGCTCCAGGCGGCAGCCGCGGTGGGCGGGGGCGTGGTGGCGGTGGACCTGTTCGAGACCGGTGACGGACTGCTCGTGAACGAGGTCAACTACACGATGGAGTTCCGGAACAGCATCGACGTCACCGGAGTGGACATCCCGGAGCGGATCGTGTCCTACCTCCTCTCACGGGACCGATGATCCGGGCATCCATCGCCGGCGCCTCCGGGTACGCCGGCGGCGAACTGCTGCGCCTGCTGCTGGGCCATCCCGAGGTCGAGGTGGCCGAGGTCACGTCCGAGCGGCTCGCCGGGAAGTTCGCCCACGGCGTGCATCCGAACCTGCGCGGCGCCACCCGGCTCCGGTTCCGCGCGCTGGACGAGCTGTCCGGCTGCGATGTGCTTTTCGCGTGCCTGCCGCACGGCGAGTCGGCCGGCCGGATGGACGACTTCCGCCGCCTCGCGGGGCGGGTCGTCGATCTCGGCGCCGACTTCCGGCTGCGGGACGGCGCCGCCTACGAGCGGTGGTACGGCCGCCCCCATCCGCGTCCGGACCTCCTCGGCCGTTTCGTTTATGGAATCCCGGAGCTGAACCGCGAAGCGCTGCGGGGTGCGGACCTGGTGGCCTGCGCCGGGTGCAACGCCACCGCCGCCATCCTGGCCCTGAAGCCGCTGTCCGCCGCGGGAGCTCTCGGTTCGGCGGTCATCGAGGTCCTGGTCGGTTCCAGCGAAGCCGGCATCCAGGCGACCGCGGCTAGCCACCATCCGGAACGCAGCGGCGCCGCACGGGCGTTCAAGCCCACCGGCCACCGTCATGTCGCCGAGATCGCCCAGGCGCTCGGCATGGCCGATCTCCACTTTTCGGCCACCTCGATCGAGATGGTGCGCGGCGTGCTCGCGACCTGTCACGCGTTCACGGACCGGGCGCTGGACGACCGGGCGCTGTGGCAGATCTACCGCGCCGCCTACGGTGAGGAGCCGTTCGTGCGCATCGTGAAGGGCCAGAGCGGAATCCACCGCTATCCGGCTCCCAAGATCCTCGCCGGGACGAATTTCTGCGACGTGGGGTTCGAGCGTGATCCGGACTCGAACCGGATTGTCGCGATGAGCGCCCTCGACAACCTGATGAAGGGGGCGGCGGGGCAGGCGGTCCACGCGTTCAACCTGATGCACGGATTCCGCGAGACTGCGGGCCTGGAGTTCACCGGTCTGCACCCGGTCTGAGAGTCGATCCCGGGACCGGCAGAATCCTCCGCAATGTGCCGTCTGCTCTGCGTCCGTGGCAATGAGCCGTTCGACTTGGGGGAGCACCTGGACGCGTTCACCGAGGTCGCGAGGAACAGCCGGGAGTTTCAGGGACACGGCTGGGGCTGCGCCTGGCTCGAAGACGGCCGCTGGCGGATCTACCGGAACATCACCCCGATCTGGGAGGATCGGAACCGGCCGCGGGGGCGCAGCCGCCTGCTGCTCGCGCACGCCCGGAGCGCCTTCCGCGACGAGGGGATCCGGGTGGCGAACAACATGCCCTTCTTCGACGGGGAGCGCATGTTCCTCTTCAATGGAGAACTCCGCGGGGTTCGGATCCGCGAAGCGGGGCGGATCGGAGCCGAGAAGGTCTTCAACTTCGTCAAGCGGTTCGACCGCGGTGACCTGCGTTTCGCCCTCGAGCGGGGACTCTCGCTGATCGAGAAACGCACCCGCTACGTGCGGGCCATGAACGTCGTCGTTACGGATGCCTCGCTCCGGGTCACCGTGGCGAGCCGCTTCAACGAGGATCCTGACTACTTTCAGATGTGCCGCGCCACCGTCGGCGGCGCCAGCGTGCTCTGCTCCGAAAGGTATCCGGGGCCCGCCGGCGCGGTGGAGTGGACGCCCATTGCCAACGGGACCATCAATCCCTTCTGAACCGGACCGGAAGTCATCGAGAGGTCATGCTCCTCATCAAGATCGGCGGAGGCGCGTCGGTAAACCTGCAAGGAATCACCGCCGACCTCGCCGAAATCGGGATGCCCTTCGTGGTCATCCACGGGGCCAACGCGCTCCGCGACGAACTGGGTAAGCGCCTCGGCATCCGGAAGCAGGTGCTCACCTCGGTTTCCGGCTACGACAGCGTCTACTCCGACGGCGAGGCGGTAGATCTGATCCTCATGGCCTACGCCGGCCTGCGGAACAAACGGATCGTGGAAATGTTCCAGCAGCGGGGGGTGAATGCGATCGGCCTCACCGGCCTCGACGGAGCCCTCGTCCGCGGCCGCCGGAACCGGGGGATCCGCGTGCGCGAGGGCGGCAAGACGCTGATCCGGCGCGATCTGTCCGGCAAACCGGCCGGGGTGAACGTGGAGCTGTTGCGGCAGTTGCTCGACCACGGTCTCGCGCCGGTCCTGACGGTACCCATCCTCGATGAGCGCGGCTTCGCCATCAATTCGGAGAACGACGACATCCTGGCTGCCCTCAACGAGGAACTCCACGCCGAGTTGGTCATCCAGTTGATCGAGGCGCCCGGTTTCCTGGAAGAGCCGGACGATCCCGACTCGCTCGTCCCTCGCATGTCACGGGCGGAGGTCCAGCGTCGCGAGGCCCTCGTCAGTGGGCGCATGAAGCGGAAGATGCTCGCCCTGAGCCGACTGGTCCGGACCGGTTCCACCCGCGTGGTGATTGCCGACGGCCGGGTCGAGCATCCCGTCCGCGACGCCCTCGCCGGCCGGGGAACGGTGATCGAATGAACGCCCTCGAAGCCGAGCGGACCTGGGGGCTCGAGGTCTATCCCAAGCGTGAGCTGACGCTGGTCCGTGGCAGCGGGGCGGAGGTCTGGGACGATCGGGGGCGCCGGTATCTCGACTGCGTGGGAGGAATCGGAGTGGCGAGCGTCGGGCACGCCAACCCGGCGGTCGCGCGGGCGATCGCGGAACAGGCGCGGACTCTGGTGACCTGTCCCGGCATCTTCTACAACGACCGGCGGGCGGAGCTGCTCGAAAAACTCGTTTCCATCGCGCCGCCCGGGCTGACGCGCGCCTTCTTGTGCAACTCGGGCGCGGAAGCGGTGGAAGCCGCCCTCAAGTTCGCTCGCCTCGCCACCGGCCGCCCCGGGATCGTCTCCGCGATGCGCGGTTTCCACGGCCGCACGATGGGGGCTCTGAGCGCCACGTTCAAAAAGGACTACCGGGAGCCCTTCCTGCCGCTGGTGCCCGGCTTCTCCTTCGTGCCGTTCGGCAACGCCGACAAGCTGCGGGCGGCGGTCGGGGAAGACACTGCGGCGGTGTTGCTCGAGCCGGTGCAGGGCGAGGGCGGCGTGCGGCCTGCCGAGCCCGGTTATCTCCAGGCGGTCCGGGCCGCCTGCGACGAAGCGGGCGCGCTGTTCATCCTGGACGAGTCACAGACGGGCTTTTGCCGGACCGGCCGGATGTTCGCCTGCGAACGCTACGGCGTGGAACCGGATCTCATGTGCCTGGCCAAGGCGATCGCCGGCGGCGTGCCCATGGGTGCGGTGCTCGCCGGCGACCGGATGCCGCCGCTCATCGGCAAGCACGGCACCACGTTCGGCGGGAATCCGCTCGCCTGCGCGGCGGCGCTCGCCGCGATCCGGTTCATGGAGGACGAGCGGCTGGCCGAGCGCGCGGAGCAGTTGGGCGCCCGGTTCCGGGAGCGCATCTCCGAAGAGCCGCTCTCCCGGGTGCGCGCCGTGCGGCAACTCGGCCTGATGATTGGAATCGAACTTCGGGAGCGCGCTCGCCCCTATCTGGAGCGGCTGATGGAGAACGGCGTGCTGGCGCTTCCGGCGGGCTCAACAGTGATTCGGCTGCTGCCGCCGCTCGTGATCACCGAGGCCCAGGTGGACGAGGTGGCGGATGCGGTGGCGGACGCCGTGCGCTCGTAATGCTGCTAGCCCGGACTTTTCATACTCCGCGTCACCCTGGCGTTCGCAACGTGGACGCTCTTGAACGTGATGGGCGTGATCCGTTCCACGGCCCTCTCGGGCCGCGGGTGCCGA